>Ga0207695_10002596_pt1 | contig 26488 bp, 24 predicted proteins | sample KBSC54metaG_FD_184354 | JGI IMG/M metagenome (GOLD analysis project Ga0207695, IMG submission 184354) | Corn rhizosphere microbial communities from Kellogg Biological Station, Michigan, USA - KBS C5-4 metaG (SPAdes) (version 2) | ecosystem: Host-associated > Plants > Roots > Rhizosphere > Soil...
TCTCCAAGTTGGGCGGCTGGTACTTGAGCAACTCACTTTATCGTGAGAAAGCTCGTGCGGGACAAAGTCCCCTCAGCACCGCCGCCCGCGAGGCCCGGCTTTCATAGTTTCTTCGTGCGCGGCTCTTTGGGGGTGTCGTCAGGTGAAATCGTTCCGCCCTCTCATACCTTCAAATAGCAACGTTCAGGACCGGAAGTGATCGCGGTGGCTCGGCTGCGCTCGGACTGGCGGTGAATTTCTTCATTACCGCATCGAGGACCACACTGGCGTCCAGCTTTTGGAGGCAGCTTCGATGGGAGCAGTGCCGCGAGAAGCAGGGGCTGCATTCGATGGGGTGGCGAACGACCGAATCGAGCCGGCCGAATGGGCCGGTGAATTCCGGATTGGTGGGACCGAACATCGCGACGATCGGCCGATTGAGGGCAGCGGCGATGTGAAGGGGACCGGTGTCGTTGCCGATCACAAGGTCGGCCTTGTCGAGCAGCGCCACGAGCTGGCGAAGATTGGTCTTCCCGGTCAAATCGATTGCGCCGGGAATTTGAGCCGCTAACTTTTGATCACCCGCCGACCCGGCGATGATCGATTGCAAGCCCAGTCGATCCTTCAATGGCCCGGTCAATTCCGCAAACTTGCGCGGCGGCCAGCGCTTCGTATCCCAGTTTGCCCCGGGCAACAGCACCGCATATCGCGCATCACCTGGCAATAATGCTGCCGCGGCTGCGCGATCGGCTTCGGTAATCGCAAAATGAAACTCAATCGGCTCGCGCCCCAATCCCAGTGCATCCGCGATTTTCAAATATCGGTCGACCGCATGGCCATTTGGGAAGCCGGTGGCGACATGATGTGTGTAGAAAATCCAGCCAAGCTCGCGGGCTTCCGAGGGACCGACGCGAATGGGCGCGCCGGATCGCCAGGCGATGTAGCCGCTGCGAAAGAGGCCCTGGAGATCGATGACCAGATCGAACTTTCGACTGCGCAAATCCGACATGAAGCGAACCAACCCGGCGGCGGCGGTTGGCTTGCGCCAGCCTTTGCCGAATCGGCGACGCTCGAAGGGGATCAATTCATCAATCTGCGGATGTCCTTCTAAAAGGCTCTGGCAGGCGGTTGAAACGAGCCAACTGATATGCGCCTCGGGCCAACGCTTGCGAAGCAGGTTGAGCACCGGCAGCGCATGGACGATGTCGCCGATGGCGCTCGGCTTGATGATCAGAATTCGTCGCGGCGGATTGGGAAACGAAAGGGGCTTCATCCGGTCTGCTGCCTGTCGTCGTGGGGCAACGCCACGTTTGCATCGGCATCCGTGCCGGAGGTGGGCTGCGCACTTTGATCTTCGCGGCCGCGTTGGTCGGACGCAAGGGAAGCCTCTCCATCGCTGGGCTTCTCCATGCGCAGCGGTGCCGTCGGGGCATATCCTCTGCACAAGCTGTACGAATCGGCCGGCGAATAGTGCTTATTTTCGTGCATGCTGCGGAGGAGCCGTTGAATGCCCAGGGCAATCCACCGCCTTCTGCGGATGCCATCGACATCGATTAGAACCGGATCGGGTCCAAGCTTCTCATCCGGCCGGACAATCCAGTTGCTGGCCTTGGCATCAAAATGAGCAAACCCTTCGCGCTCGATTTCGCGCAGGATCTTTCCGGTTCGTCGAAAAAGCGTGTCGCGCTGGGAGGGCGTGAATGATTCCAAATCGGTGCGCGGGAATGTGGTGCCGGGCACGCGCTCAAAGATGATCAGGCTGTCGGTGACGTAGCCCATCGAACGTTGTTCCAGAAACAGCAGCGGCCAGGCGGTGGGGAAATTGCGCAGGATCATCCGCCAGGCTTTGAACCAGGCGCGCCTCGCGCGCGAGCCTCGGCCAATTTCATTCACGTAGCGATACCAGTAGCGCCGCCGGGGCCTCTTAATGATGACCGGCAGATCTTCGCCGCCCATATGAATGGTTGTTGCCAGAACATCGCCGCTTCGACTGCGCTTGATCACCTGCAGCGCATCGGAATCCATTTTGGGAAGTAGATCAGCCAGCGCGGCCTGCCAATCCTCTTTGTTGATCTCAAGCTGGCTGGCGCGCGACCATCGGCGGGGGTATTTGTCGTGTTTGAAGAATGAGCCTTTCCAGCCCTGAATCGAAATGCGCCCGAAATAGCGGTTCTCGCTCGTGAGCCGACGCCGGATGAATGTCTTCACCAGCTCGGCCGAAACCGGATTGTACATCGGCATCCGCTTCAACGGACCCAGGTCATTCCAGCCGCGAATGAGATCGCTTCGCGTCGCATAACGGCGAACGCTGTTGCCCAGGTGCAGCAGGTGGCGAAGTTTGAGCCCGCCGGGTCGGACGGCATAGCCATCCAGTACATAAAGAGTCTCTCCCTTGAGCAGGAAATTCCCAAGGTGCAGGTCTTCGTGTCCATAGCCGGCCTGCGCGAGCTTCTTCACCAATTCGATGATTTGCTGGCGGATGCTCGTGTGATTTGGAATCGGCTCGCCCTGAAGTTCGAGCTGATTGAAACGCTGGTCGAGCTGAATGGCGGGTTCGATGGCTTCAAGAAGGACCGCGTCGCCTTGATCGCGCCCGAGGCGATAGCCCATTAACGTGGCGATGGCGCGCGGTGCAGGAATCTGGGCGCGCTGTAGCCACTGGAGCTTGGTGAACTCGGCCATGGCGGGGCTTCCGCGAAAGAATCGGCGGAAGCGGTCGCGAAAGCCGTGTCGGCGATAGAATTTAAGGTAATAGGCCTTGCCGTCTTGCTCGAAGCGCCAGATCTGCCGGTAGCCGCGATCCTTGATCAGCGTTCCAACACGCTTCAGGTCGCGCAAAGTGCGTTCCAGTTGAGCCACTGACATGAGTCGCCAAGTATAGCAGTGAAGGGTTGGACAATCTCAGCGTCGGGGTTAATCGGCTCAGCGGATTCTGCCGTTAGACCGGCGCGAAGGAGCCTCATATTCGGCAGTAATAGTACCGGCCGTGCCGCCCCGCACGGCAAATTGCCCAATGACCGTCATTCGCCGTGGTTTCAAAACTGCGACCAGATCATCGAGAATCGTATTGGTGACCGCTTCGTAAAAAATCCCCTTGTTGCGATACGAAAAATAATAGAGCTTCAGGCTCTTCATCTCGACGCAGAGCCTATCGGGTACATAGCGAACAATGATGGTCGCGAAATCGGGCTGGCCGGTCACCGGGCAGACGCTGGTGAATTCAGGGAAGACGAATTCAATCTGATAATCCCGATCGATGCGCGGATTCTCGAATGCTTCAAGAATCGAGCGCGGCTCATCGATCTGCTTTGGCGAAAGGATCGATTTCGATCCCAATTGTGTCAGCCGGGGGCGTGTTGCCATGAGAGGGTGATTATAGGCGGATTTCGCGAGAAATTCAGGCCTGCTCGGTTGTCGGGAAAAGCATCGGCTGCACGACCGTTGATTCCGGAACTTCAGACGGCGCAGTCTGAACCGGGACGTTGTTCGATATTTCCAACTGTGCTTCCAAAGCCACTTCCTCGCCGCTTGCGGCTTCGCGCACTGCAGAGGACTCTTCAAACCTTGTCATTCTTACGATCCGTTCGAGCCTGAACGTCCGCCGATCATTGCGCAAATGACAATGCGCCACCAGAATCAGCTCCCCCTTGCGACGAAGAATATGCAACGGGTCGATCTTGCGCTGCGTGCGATTCTGCCGGCTATCCAGATATTCCATGATCACCGGACATCGCTGTTCAAGAGCCTCTTCCAACTCAAGCGGAAGAAGGCTTTCGCGCGGATTCGCCGGCAGCAGGCCCATTGGCCCGCCTTGCTCCATATAAGCATCGCACAGGCAGGTGTTCCAACCCTTGGCCGCCTCCATCATCTTTTCGAATACGTAAGCGGTGGTGAGCGCGTCAGCCAGGGCGCGATGGGCGGCGGTGGGAGTGATGCCTAATCGCGGCGCGAGGCGTTGCAACGCATTTCCGCCGCGGCCAAAGCGCCGGCGGGCGATCCTCACCGTATCCAGAACCGGCGCGCTGGACAGAGCCGACACGATATCCAGCTTGCATCGTCGGAATTCTTTGCGCAAAAAGGACAGATCAAACCGGATGTTGTGCCCGATGATTGCGGCGCCTTCGAGCAGCTTCATCGCCGCCGGGAGTTGATCGGAGAAGGTTGGCTGGCCTGTCACCATCGCGTTGGAGATGCCGGTGAGCGCGGTGACGCCGGCGCTGATGCGCCGCTGGGGATCGATTAGTTGCTCATATTGGGCGACCAGCTTGCCATTTTCGAAGCGGGCGATGCCCAGCTCAATGACGCGATGGCCAAAGTCGGCCGATGCGCCGGTGGTTTCAGTGTCCACAAACGCCAGCGGAATCTGGCTTAAAGGTTGAATCAGAGAGAATGGCATTGCCCACGAATCATACGCATCGGCAGGCGCTAAGGTTGGGCAAATGTAAGAGTTCGATTGGCACAAAACAGAACACGGACTCGCTGCCCCTACAGTTCTGTCCCAATAATGGATGACTCGAATACCAACCCGCCATTCACCATCCCCTGCACTTTGCAGCAGGTTCGGCGATGGCGTTCCCACGTTTTCATGCCGATCAGATAAAGTCGACAGCCTGGCTCGACGATCTGTCGAAACCGAACCTCTTCGCAGCCACCAAAACCGATAAACCCCTTCCACCCGATGTAAGTGCGCATAAAGAAGCTGGCGAGCTGCGCCGCGGCCTCGATCATGATCACGCCGGGCAGAAGGGGACGGCCCGGGATATGCCCCGGCACCCAGAACTCATCGGCCCGAACATCCTTGTAGCCCACAAGCTTACCTTCGTCCGGTTTGGCCCAGACGATGGCATTCAGATGCTCCATATCCCCGCGCTGCGGATTGGCGTTGCGGACACCTTCCTGGTCGAAGAGGATCTGATTGAGGTCGATGCCGCTGATGTCGTATAGGAATGGGGGTGGCATGATGAGGTAATCGGGGCCTTGTTAAAAACAAGGGCGGCCGGTTGGGGCCGCCCTCGCGACTTGTCTTTGACTATTGTGCCGTATCAAAACCGGAAAGGTCGACGGAGAAAATCCATCATCCCTGTTCGGTTTCAGCGGCACCGCCCGCGGGCTCGCCTTCCTCGCGGCCTTCAAGGATCTTCTTGCGAACATCCTGGGCGGCAGCCTTGATCTCCTGCATCTTTTTGCGAACGCGTGTGCCGGCGGCCTTGTTGCCGCCTTCGGCCTTCTGAACGTCGCCTTCCGCTTCCGCCACCATTTGCTTCAATGTTTCGAATTCCTGCATAAATGCTCTCCAAAGGGCCTAAGAGGCGAAAAACTGTATCGGTGGCAAAGGGGCGTGTCAATTCAGGCAGGCGGGTTTTTAGCCATTTGTCCCGGCAGAGGTTGCCTATTAGAAGCGACCGATCAGAGCGCCTCATTGATATCTAAGTGTCTTAATTAACGTCACTTACTAAGCGCCTTCACGAATATATCGACGAAATGCGTCGATCAGCCGCCGAGTGAGGGAGCCAACCTGTCCTGAACCGACCGGCCGGCCGTCAATCTTGGTGACTGGCACCACTTCGGCTCCTGTTCCAGTCAGGAAGCACTCCTGGGCAATATATAAGTCATGTCGCTGCAAGGTTTTTTCGGCACAAGGGATATTGAGGTTCTTGCAGAGCTTCAAAATCACCTGCCGGGTCACGCCTTCAAGAATGCCTTCGGTGACTGCGGGCGTGAGAACCTCACCCTCGCGCACGATGAAAATGTTGTCTGCGGTGCATTCGGCGACATTCCCCAGATGATTGAGCATGATCGCCTCAGGCACGCCGGCATCGATTGCCTCGATTTTGGCCAGAATGCTGTTGAGGTAATTCAGGCTTTTGACGCGCGACGACATGGCATTGGGGTGATTGCGAATGACCGACGCCGTGATGACCGCCATGCCCTTTTCGTAAACTTCCTTCGGGTACATCTCGATTGTGTCGGTGATGATGAAGGTGGAAGGGGCAGAGCACTTGTTTGGATTCAGGCCCAGATATCCTGCGCCGCGCGTCACGACGAGACGAACGTAGCAATCGGTGAAGTTGTTGGCTTTTGCCGTTTCTTCGATGCCAGTGCGAAGCTGGTCGGCGGTGAATGGGATCGTCAGGCGGATTGCCTTGGCCGAATCGAATAGCCGCTGAAGGTGAGCGTCGGGTTCAAAAACCCGGCCGTGGTAAATTCGGATGCCTTCGAAGATGCCGTCGCCGTAGAGCAGGCCATGATCGTAGACGCTGACTTTCGCGTCCGATTTGTCCACCAGCTTGCCATCCATCCACACTTTCAGCGCCATTCGCGGCTCCTTGTCGATAGCGTCATTCTAGGCTTTGATCATTTCTCGCGGCTGAAGGTTTTATTGATCGTTGCTCGCGGTGGCATCGGCGCGCTCAACGCGTCCTTTGACTAAAACCAGCACGCGGTCGGCTTGCCGTGCAAGGGAGCGGTCGTGGGTGACCATGACGATCGTCTGGCCTTTTTCGCGATGGAGTTTTTCCAGCACGCCCATGATCTGCCGGCCGGTTTCGAAATCGAGATTGCCGGTGGGTTCGTCGGCAAAGAGGATCCTGGGCTCGTTCATCAGGGCGCGGGCGATGGCGACGCGCTGGCGCTCGCCTCCTGAGAGCTGGCTGGGCTTGTGACGCAGGCGATGGCCCATGCCGAGCTGCTCCAGCAAGTCGCGGGCGCGCGAGTGAAGATCATTTTTCTTTGATGCAAAGCCGAGCCAGGAATTCTCGATCATCGGTCCCAGGAGCACGTTTTCAACGACGTTCAGCTCAGGCAGCAGATGATAAAACTGAAACACAAAGCCAAATTGCGTGTTCCGCAGCCGACTGCGGTCACCGCCACTCATGGCGGCGATGTCCTGCCCCTGGTATTCGATCGAACCCTCATCCGATGCGTCCAGCGCGCCCAGGATGTGGAGCAACGTGCTCTTGCCGGAGCCACTGCGCCCTTCGATGGCAACAAACTCGCCGGCCTGGATGGTCAGATCGATATCCTTGAGCACCGTCAGCGTCTCATCGCCCATCTTGTAGGTCTTTTTCAGGCCGCGGGCGCGGAGGATTACTGAAGGCGTCGTGCGAGAGGCGGTTTCGGATTGTGCGGCGGTTTGCGGCATGAACTTCAATTGGCTCGATTTGAGATTTGAAATTTCAAATTTGAAATTGATTCCTCGGCGATTATTCCCACCTCAGCGCTTCAACCGGATTCATCCGGGCGGCGCGAATGGCTGGCACTAGCGCGCCGAGCACCGAGGCAATCACTGCGATCGGCACAATGATCGCAACATCGCGCGGGCTCATCGTATTGGGAATTTTGTCAAACAGATACACTTCCGGGTTCCAGATCTGCACGCCAAGGTATTTGCCAAGCTGGGTATGGAGAAAGTTGATGTTGTGAACAATTCCATAGCTGAGCAGCCAACCCAATCCTGCTCCCAGGACGCCGATCACCAGCCCATATCCAAGGAAAATCGACGCCACGCCCGTCGAAGTCGCGCCGACGCTCTTGATGATGCCAATATCGCGCGTCTTCTCGACGACGATCATGTAGAAGATGCAGAAGATCAGGAAGATCGCGACGACGCTGATGATGCCAAAGAGCATAACGGTCAGCAGCTTTTCATTTTCAACTGCGTTGATCCACAGCCGCTGCTGGTCCTGCCAGGTTTTTACTTGGGGCGGGAATGCGGTGATGAGTCCTGAGTTGCCATTGAGAACCGACAGCACGGTCGCTTCGACCTGCTTGCCGATCTCGTGCAGTTTGGCTTCATCGTTGGGATCGATGCCTTTGCGAACCTTGATGTGAATTTCGGTGACGCGAGCCGGGCTGCTGAGCGTTCGACCAGTGGGTTTAAACTGCCCGTTCTCGAGCCGGATCATTTCCGGCCCTTCCTGTTTTTCCATGCCGAGGTCTTTTTGCAGCCGATCGAGCGGGACGTAGACGTAATTGTTGTCGTACTGCCAGACCTGGGTTCGACTGTCGTCCACGATGTAATAATCGCGCTGCGCTTTGTTGCCCACGTCGATCGCCGCGCCTGCTTGGATTCCCAGAACCGTCAACGTCACCGGCGTTTCAAATTTATAAGGATCGCGACCTTCCCATTCGCCTTCGCGGTTGCGATGAATGCCGATCACGCCGGCGCCGGTGATCATGCCATAATACCTGCCGGTCGGATTGCCCTCGTGGTCATACGTGATGAGGTTTGCCTTTTGCGACAGGTCATAGAGCGCTGCGATGGCCTGCTTGAATGCCGAATCGGATGAAACGGCCTCCAGCGGCGCTTTCCATTGCGGCTGCATCACGCCTCTGAACACCAGCCGATGGCGAACTGCATCGTATCGCAGCCGGCTGCGCACTTCTTTGAGCAGATCGCGCGGAAACGACGTGGGCAGAATGACGGTGCCGACTTCAATTGCATCGTTATCTGTTTGCTCATAGAGCCGCACATCCCCCGGCGGCTTGTCCAGAGGCGTCGCCACCTCATCCAGCAAATCAAACGATGGCGGCTCATGCAGCTCATTTTCAAGTGACTTCCGCATCTCCGGCGAAAGATCATTTTGCTGAAGCAATTCCTGGGGCAGCACGTGCTGGCGAAACAGCGACTGCGGGAAATTATTGACCGTGCCGATCGTATCGATCGGAATTCCCATCACCTTCACCGGCAGCGTCGTTTGCTGGCCAAAGCGCAACAGCCCATAGGTCTCGATCGTCGGAACCGCGGCGGCGATATCCTTATTCTGCTTGAGCCGATCGATGATCTCTTCGTAGTGCGAGAATCCAGCCAGCCCATTGCTCTCAATGACAATGTCGCCGCTGAGTCCATGGAAAGAGCTTTTGAACATGTTGAGCCAGCCGCCCATTACACTGATAACCACCAGCACCATTGTGGTGCAGAGAATCACCGCGATCAGGCTGACCCAGGCAATCCGCCTCTTCAGAAGATATTTGAGAATGAGGTGAAGCTTGTACATGAATCAAAACTGCAAACAGCCGATCAATCGCGCGGCTTCATAAGCGGGAACAGAATCACATCGCGAATGCTCTCCGCCCCGGTCAGCATCATCACCAGTCGATCGATGCCCAGTCCCATTCCGCCCGCGGGCGGCATGCCGTAGCGCAGAGCATTCAGGAAATCCTCATCGACCTTCTGCATTTCTTCTTCGTCGCCGACCTGGTGCTTGAAATTCTCCGCCTGCACGTCCGGATCGTTCAATTCCGAATAGCCGGGCGAAATTTCCTGCCCATTGATCGCCAGCTCATATACATCCGCGAAATAGTCGTCCTCTTTCCACTTTCGCGCCAGCGGAATGACCACCGAAGGAACGTGCGTGACAAAGCACGGGTCGATCAAAGTCGGCTCAATCAGCTTTTCATAAACGGTCACAAGCTGCTCTGCCGGGCTCTGACTCGCCCAGTTCACATGTTCCAGCTTCCTGGCCAGCTCCGGCGCCGCTTCCAGAATCGGCCTCTTATCGAACTTCCATCCAGTCCGTTCCTGAACCAGATCGACCATGTTGATACGCCGCCAGGGGCGCTGGAGATTAATGGTCTTGGTGACCTTTCCCTCGGCATCCTTGTGCTCGATTTTCAGGCCACCAAAAAACTTCTCGGCCAGATCACAGATCATCCCCTCGACCAGGTCGGCCATCGTCTCCCAACTTCCATAAGCCTCGTAGGCTTCGAGCATGGTGAATTCGGGATTGTGGCGGGGGCTAATGCCTTCATTGCGGAAGTTGCGGTTCAGCTCAAAAACCTTGCTGAAGCCGCCAACCAGTAGCCGCTTGAGATAAAGTTCCGGCGCGATGCGCAGAAAAAGATCGATATCCAGCGCATTGTGATGCGTGACGAACGGCCTCGCAGTCGCGCCGCCGGCCAGGGTCTGCATCATCGGCGTCTCGACTTCCAGGTAGCCACGCTTGCTCATGTAGCGCCGAATTTCAGCGACGAGCTGACTGCGCAATTTCAGCGTCGTCATCACCTGCGGATTGGCCCACAGATCGACATAGCGCTGCCGATAGCGCAGCTCAACGTCCTGTAATCCCTGCCATTTTGCGGGTGGCGGAAGCAGCGCCTTGGAGCCCATGCGCAGCGTTTTGGCCCAGATCGTCACTTCGCCGGTCTTGGTCGATCCGAGCGGCCCTTCAACGATGATCTGATCGCCTAAGTCCAGATGCTTGACGACGTTCCAATCGCTTTCGCTTAGCCGCTTTTTGTCGAATGCGATCTGCAATTCGCCATGCTCATCACGCAATCGCTGGAACTGGAGCTTGCCGATGTCGCGCACGAAGATGATTCGGCCCGCCACCTTCACATTCGGGCCACCATCATGGCCCATTTCCGGTTTGTAGATCGCCCTGGCTTCGGCAAGGTTCTGGATGCCGGTCTCCCGGCCTCCGAAGGGCTCCACGCCCATCTCGCGCAAGGCGCGCATCTTCGATCGGCGTTCCTGTTCGTACTGATTTCCCTGCTGTTCCATATTCAAACCAAGGCCAATTCTACGGCCAGCCGCTGCTATTCCTCCGGGAGTCGGCGGCGAAAGTTTGCCGATGATAGTTACGCCCGCGCAAAAGTAAAAAGCCGCCGGGTAAGAATGGCTGCAGCAACTCGCGTTTCAATTCGACAATTTCCGCTTTGGATCATCGTGTTGCCCGCGTTTTCGTTCATCGGGCCGCGCGTTTGCCAAGGCGCGCCGATGCTGGCGCTTTCCACCAGCCATTACCACATCCATACCGATCTGGATCGCCCACTCGCGATGGACCTGAGTCGCCGAATGGACGCGATGTTCGATGAATACGCTCGTCGATTCGCGCCACTCAATCTTCAGCATCAGCCGCCGTTGGAAGTTTATCTCTTTGCTTCGCGCGGCGATTACCTGCAATTCGTGGGCCCCGAATATCGCAACACCGGCGGACTGTTCATCCCATCGCGCCACCTTCTGGCAGCTTTCCTGGAAGGGCAGGGGCGCGACACGCTCCGCCGAACGCTTCAACACGAAGCATTTCATCAATTCGCGCAGGTGGCTTTCGAACACGAGCTTCCGCCTTGGCTCAATGAAGGCCTTGCGCAGATTTTCGAAGAAGCCATCTGGACCGGCGATTCGTTCACTCTTTTCCAGGTTCCGCCGCGCAGAGTGCGGATGCTTCAAGCTGGATTGGCCGCCGATCCACAAACATTTTCAGATCTTCACGAGCTTGTCGCGATGACGCCGGCAGATTGGAATGATGCGGTCACGAGCGATGAAAGTCTCGGCCACCTGCGCTACAACCAGGCGTGGGCGCTGGTCTATTTCCTGGCTCGGCAGCAGGATGCGAGCGGGAATCCGTATTTGCCTCGATTCCTCGACCTGCTGCAAAAGATCGATGATGGCATTGCGCCTGTCGATGCATTCGATTCTGCATTCGCAGATACCGAAGAGCTTCAGGATCAGTATCTTGAATTTGTCCAGTCGCTTCGGCCCACGCCGCAGGCTCTTCTCATCGAACGCCAGCAGATTCTGGCTGACTTTGTGGCCCAGCTCTGGGAGCGCGGCCAGCACCCGTCGGACATCAGCGAGGCACGCAAGGTTCTAAAGCGAGGGAAATACCAGCTTCACTATCGACTTGGATCGGTTCGGTGGGATTCGGATGTCGACGTCTCAACTTATTTCAGCGACGCCGATGGCCATCTCTTGTCGTCCGATGCGCTGCGCTTCAGCCGGACCACTGGCCATTTTCCTCCCGACATTCTCTGCCGAGCGGCACCGCGATTAGAGCTTCATACCCATTTCTTCCAGATCGGCGGTCGTCTTGAACACGAAACGCTTGTCGAGCAAACCAGCTTGCAGCGCAAGGTCACACCAACGGCCTTGGATTGAAACGATAATCCATCATCGGCGTCAGCAGACTTACCCCCAGTAGCGCTATATACGGACCAACCGACGCATCCATATAAAGCTGCAATGCCGCGCTTCCGACGCCAATCAGGATGGCATAAATCGTGCGCGCCCGCCTGGCCATGGGGCGAAGTGGGCCCGCAGTCGCAAGGAAGAATGCCATGAACAGCGTCGGCGACGCCATGATTTCGTAATTCGCAAAAGTGATTCCAGCCGCCCATCCCACATCGGACCTGCGCATGGCCAGCCAATGCCATTGCGTGTGATCCGTGACGGCTGATGGAATCGGCAGGATCAGCAGCGCGGCAAATTCGACCAGCACGATGATCATCGGAATGCGGTAATCGATGACGCCGCGATACAGGAGAAATAGCCCGCCGATGATGACGGCCACAACGCTTCCCATCCCGATCGGCGCCGGCCGCCCGCCGATGATCAGATCCTCAAGCGGCGGCAGGTTGTCGCGCAGAAGGCCCTGAAGCGGCAGCCAGCCCCGCGCCGGCTTTTCGCGCCCGCTGGTGTATTTCGAGAGTGATTCAGTCGCGGGCTGCTCGCGCTGACCATCGACGCCCGGCGGCGCCAGCCTCGTCAACCACGGCTCCTTCTCCACTAGTTGGGCCGGCGGCGGGCTGCTGTTGAGCACATCACCCAAAAGCAATCGATTGTGATCCAGCGCGACATGTGGAATCAGCAAATCCCAGAAGAGCGCCGCGATGAACAAATAGGTGACGATGACCGGATGAATCCGGCCCGAGCCAAGGCCGCCCAGTAACCAGATGAACATCGCCAGAAGCAATCCGGCGGCCAGCGGCAGGGGCCAGGTCAGCTCGCCGCCGTACTCACCTTTGAGATGGTTCGCCGCGAGTTGCGCCGGCAGCATCAGCGCCAGGAGCGTGGCGAGCCATAAGGCATGGGCATAATTCATCTGCGCGCCGCGCGAGCCGATCTTCCGCCAGATGCTGACGCCGGCAAATGTTCCCAGATAGACCAGCACAATCACCGCTGCCGCGCGCCAGCCAAAGAGAATGACACCTGCCGTCAGAGGAAAGACCGCGCCCTGAAAATGCAGCGAAAAATATTCGCGCACATTCATCCCGCTGTGCGGAAGTATGGTCAGGGCTTGGGGGTTGCGCGTGGCGGCGGGGATCATCGCTTCCTCGATCCAGTCTGGCTCTTGCGAAGAACCCGAATGCCTTTGAGCAACGGCAGATGCGACGGGCAGACATAACTGCAGATGCCGCACTCGATGCAGGCATCCAGCCCAAGTCGGCCGGCGGTGTATAGATCTTCCTGCTGGGCCGCATCGAGCAGTGCCTCGGGCCGAATGCGAACCGGGCAACCCTCAACACACCACGAGCAGCGGATGCACGGATCGGGGACCACCCTCGGCTCAGGCCAAGAAGCCGAGAGCATCAATTCACCGCTGGTGATAACGTCTTCGATGCCCAATCGGATCTGTCGCAGCGGCGATCCCGCGCGCAGCTCGGCTACCTCTGTCGATATCTCAAATGCGTCCAGAAGCTCACGCCAGCGCATGCCCAGCGGCGCGATCGCATAATGAGTTGCTTTGTGCGTGTAATCGTGAATGGCCAATGGAACCGAGGTCATCGGCTTGGCCAGATTGACCGCCTGTCCGACGGCCACCGCCGCTGCCGCATCGATAAGGATTATGCCTTCATCGGTTGGTGGCTGTCCCCATCGGACATGCCGTCGCGTTATCTGGTGAATCAGCAGGATTGGATTCGGCTGCGGATAATCGCTGCGCAGAACGATGGGAGCGATACGCGTCCCGACAAACGCATCGCGGATTTTCCTGGCCTGCTCCGGCGGGCAATCGTGCCCGAGCGCGGCCAGCACTCGGGTCGCGCCGCTCACCTTGGCCAGCGCTTCCAGGCCGCCTACCAAATCCGGTGCGAATTCTGCCGCCACGTGGGCCTCGAGAGGAGCCTCGCTGTTTTCATCCAGGATATTGCAAAGGACCGTATCGATTGGCCGGTTCGGTGTCGCGCGAAGCTGCGCCAGCAGATCCGGACTTGCCCAACGATCGGCTTGGACGTTCAGCGCCGCCAGGCGATCGGCCAAGTCGGGTAAATTGGCCGGCAACCCACGGTCCGCCTCCGCACTGGCCCGTGCTGTTTCGTCATTTGGCGACGCAACAGAATCGAGCCGACGAAAGACGCTTGGCAAATCCTGCGAGGTCGGTGGATTAGACGGGGAGGTGGTCATTCAAAGAGCGGGTTGCGAAAACTCAATTCACCCCGGCAAGCGGAATGTTATGCCGGAGGCACAGGTCCTTGAGCGCGTCGGCCGCCACCTTGAACAAGCTTGGCCCACTGAATCCACTGAACTGCTCATGCTTGGCCAGGTGCGGCTCAAGACTCAGGAAGCCGCGATAGCCGCTCGCATACGCGTCCGGCAGGATCGTCTCCAGATCACCATCGCCTTTGCCGGCCGGCACAACCTTGCCACTGCCCATCAGCGCGTCCTTGATGTGAATGTGAATCGTATAAGGCTTGAGCAGCGGCCAATTATCACGCGGCCGCTCGCCGGCCTGCACGAAATTCGCAAAGTCAAAAGCGGATCGCAACTTCGCCGAATTGATTGTCTTCATCATGTCCAGGCATTGCTGCCCCTTTTCGCCGTAAATTTTCACCTCATTTTCATGGACGAGCGTGACCGGCATATCGCGGATGTAATCCACCTTCCGCTGCATCCGCCGAATGACCTCATCGCGATGCCGGCGAATGTCATCTCCCTCGGCCGGCGGGTAATAGCTGAAAATCCGGATCAGCGGCGCATCAAAATATTGCGCCAGTTCCACCGCGATCTTGAACCGATCCATATGGGCATCCATCGAATCGGTCACTTTGATCTTGCCGATCGGCGAACCGATGCTGATCACGCCCATCCCGCGATCGGCCAGCTTTGCTTTGATCCGTTTGCGCATCTCCGGTGAAAAATCGAGCACGTTCTGATTATCCACGCCGCGCAGCTCGATATGCGTGACTTGGTTCTCGCCACAAACCCGAATCTGCTCATCCAAATCCGGCGAAATCTCATCCGCAAACGCAGAAAGCTTCAGCATAAGACTGCAATCCCGTTCAAAAAAAGCCGGAACCATCGTCCGGGAGCAACTGCGATGCGTCAAGCTGATGGAATTCGTGCGACTCAGGATTGATCCTCAATTTCATCCAACTGCTGATGTGCTGTTTTCCGAGCCGAATCATCGCACATCGGATGCCGCAGGATGCAGTGCAGCCGTGCGGATTCCCAGCAGCAATAACCGGGACGCGCGATCGAATTGGCCATATCGACCAGGATTCGATATCCCTCCTCGGCTGCCTCGCGATCGCCAGGTTCCCTCGCGACTTGCGTCATCGCGACCATGCCTGCGACGGTGGTCCAGTCATCCGGCCCCAGAACAAGCGACATCAACGTTTCCCGGCGCAATGAATTCTCCCATCCGCTGTCGATATGGGCCGCAACCAGCGCGGCAGCGACCTGCAAATGCGAAATCCAGACCCATGCATCTTCGTTCTCCGGTGGGGTCGTCGGATGGACCATCACCGCCAGCACCGATTCCAACTGACCCGGCCCGATGCGATGTGCAATCTCGGTGGCTTTCGTCGACCATGAATCAATGTTGTAAGGCTGCCGGGCGAGTTGAGAGATCTCATCCACAATGTTCAGTGGCGGCGGCGGCAATGCGGGCGAAGGATCCGTTCCGTCATAATTCCACAACACATATTTCACTTTTCGCTTCGGCACGCGCGGATCGGGCTTTTGGATTTTGCCAACCTCCATCGGAATCGAGCCGCGCTCCACGCCCAGCGCCATTTCGACGGCCATTCGCGAACTGGGAGATTCCATGGAACTGATGTAAAGCCGGTTGATCTTGCCGGGCTTGCTCCCGCGCTTCTGCAAAAACTGACGCGCGCTGTTGATCGTGGCCTCCTGCACTGCAGGTAAATAATCGACGAATGGCTCAAGATGCGCCATGAAGTCGGCCTCGCCCCGGCCGCCGCTGTCGCGAATGAACTGCCGCACTTCATCCATCCGCCGTTCATCTGGCTCAATCCTGGCCCGCGCCAGCATGGCATACATCAGGGCGCGCGGATGGTTTGGCTCCTGCTTCAATGCGTTCTGCGTCCATGTCAGTGCCTCCGAATAGCGACCGGCGCCGCAGAGTGCCGCCGCGATGTCCACACATCGATTGGCACGATTAGAATCGAACCGCATTGCCTCGCGATATCCCGCGACGGCTCCATCGATATCTCCCTTCACCTTGCACGCGATGGCCAGGGCAATGGCCGACCCATAGCTCTGCTCTGCCTCCCAGGCGCGCTCCGCAAGATGCAGGGCTTCGTCCAATCGCCCCGCCTTACGAACAAGGCCAGAATGGATCGGAAGCAGCATTGGATTTTCAGGATGGGCCGCAAAAAGAAGGTCGGACGCTTCGACGGCAGGTGCGATCTCGGCACGTGCGTCGGCCCTCAGTGAATCACCAGCGAACAGCGAGATCACCGCCGCCAGGATCATCCCTCCTTCAAATGGCTTGACTTGCTTCGCTACTCCGGGTGTGCGCAGGCTCGCAATCGCCCATTTCCAATATCGCGCTCCTTCGGGCTTGGCCAAAATCTGCGCAAACAGCCCCACGGCCTCTGCATTTCGCGAAATCTTCTGCAGGATCAGGGCGCGCAGCGCCACCGTTCCAATCCAGTTCTCATCTCTGAGCGGCGCCAGCGAAAGCGGATCCCGACTTCGCTTCAGGAGCTGTTCGAGGATCTCCAGGGCTTCTGAATCGTGCGGATTTGCGAACAACGCCGCCCCGACATGAAACGCCGCATGAGGCAGATCGCCTTCGCCCATCACGCGGCGCGCGATCTGCTTGTCCTCTTTGGGCGTTGGCTGTCGATTACCCTCTCGGCTATCGCATGTGTCTCCATCTTTCCCGATTGCTCTTTTCGAACTGGATGCAAAAATCCGCCGCCACCAGGGTTGCCGGGAGTCTGGCATGTTTCGATACCCCTTTGAATTTGCCTTTCGAAGCCATTGGTTGAAAGGCCAAGAATATCAAGGCCGAAGTGAATATTCGATTAATGCACGATCGGCGAAAAGGTCGGTTGCGGGCGCTGACTGATATCAATTATTTGCGACTTTCAGCCTGCGTATGGTTATGATGGCTCGGCATGACGAGCGAGAACATTACCTGGCGGCCAGTCAGGGAGCCTATCGCTACTACGCTGATGCGCACGGGAGCGATTGCGCTCGTCGTCGGTGCGATCCTGGCGTGGCGGTCGCATGACCTGCGGCAATGGCCGATCGCATCATTGCTGGTGTTCTGGCCGGCGTTTGGCGGCCATTGGGTGGAGATTGTTTTTCTGAACTATGTGCGCCCGCGACTGCCGAATGCTCGCGCGACGCAGTTCGTCGCTCGCCTCGCGGTATGGTTTGCAGGCGGCGTCGTTTTGCTGGCTGGGATGGTGCTGACAGCAAAGCTTCTGGACTCAACAGCCCAAGCCCATCGGCCTGCCTGGTGGGTCGGCGGCGTCGCATTCATTGGCATCGAGCTGATCGTGCATCTTATTCTTCTGGCACGCGGCAAGCCAAACGCCTACAACGGGCGCGGGTAAGGGGCCGACTGGGTATATCCAAATTTTCCGAAAAAAGCGGGTGCGACAAAATCTCCCGCTCGACGCATCATCTCCATGATCTAAGATGTTCCAGCGGCTGCGGCGTGCGCGGATCACACGTTCGCCGCACACGAACGGATTGACATGGCGCGCATTGCACCTGAAAGGATCAAAGCGGGGATCGCTGGTTTAATTGCGACGGCGGTGCTGGCCGCGCTGATCGTCGTCGGCTCACGAAATCTCAATCACTTTGACGCAGCGCTCGTCGGCTACACCTTCGCCACCCTCTTTGCGACCTTTGGAATTGCGTATCGATATACGATGTGGCTCCAGCGCCCGCCAACGAGGATGTACTGGCGACGCGGGTGGCAGGTCTTTCTTAATCCGCGATTCATCGGCCGCAATCTGCTTCAGTTTGCCCGGCGGTTTTTCCTGGAATTCGCGGCCAACCGTTTCATTTTTCGGCGCGGCAGGCACCGATGGATCGCCCACTGGCTGATCATGTGGGGATGCATCATTGCCGCGGCCATCACCTTTCCGCTGGTCTGGGGATGGATTCATTTCGAAACGGTCCCCGGCAACACCGCGATGTATCGCACCTTCCTCTTCGGTTTCCCTGTTCAGGATTTTCCGGTCGAATCCTGGATTGCTTTCGTCATCTTTCATGGGCTCGTATGGGCATCCATTCTTGTCATCATCGGTGTGATGATCGCTTTCCGTCGCCGAATGGTTGATCATGGGGCGGTTGCGGTTCAGCAATTCGGCGAAGACATTCTGCCGCTGCTGCTTCTGTTTGCCATCAGCGTGACCGGCATCATGCTGACCGTCAGCTACACGTGGTTGAAGGGATACGCTTACGATTTCCTGGCGATCCTGCATGCCCTCACCGTGATCATGACCCTCGTCTGGCTGCCGTTCGGGAAATTCTTTCACCTGTTTCAGCGCCCCGCCCAGCTCGGCGTGAGTTTCTATAAAGATGCCGGACGAGCTTCCGAGCAGGCCAATTGCCTGCGCTGCGGGCGGCCCTACGCATCAGCCATGATGGTCCGCGATCTTGAGGTCGTCGAACGTCAACTTGGATTCAACTACGAATTGAAAGGCAATGCCGGCGCGCATTACCAGCAGGTGTGTCCCAAGTGCCGCCGAGCGCTGTTTGGGCTGGCACAAGGCCAGATGTGGTCCGAAAGCCGCAGCGCCGAGTTGAGGGCGCAGGAACAATGAGATGGAGCGCGATTATGAGTGAAGACAAACGTCTGCGCGTGCATCCTGAACAACGGTTTGATCATCCGGAGCTTCAGTTTGACCTGAATGATGTAGCGGCCAAACTGGAAGCCGAACCGCTGGGAAATCGTCGGCATCGACAGGAGACGATTTATCGTCATGGGCCATTGACGGTCGCACTGTTCCTGTTCGAGGCGGGGGCGTCGATGGCCGAGCACGAGGCCAAGGGCACGGTTACTGTGCAGGTCCTCAAAGGCAAATTGAAAATGTCGGCCGACGGACAGGTGCATGACTTGCCGGCGGGTTCGCTCCTGGTCCTAGCACCGGGCGTTCGGCACGATGTGCAAGCGGTCGAAGCGAGCCAGATGCTTCTGACGGTATGCCTGGAACATGAGTAGACGATGGCAACGATCCCAACGGACGAACTGAATATTATCCAACATTTCGGCCCGCATCTGGCGAGGATGTCGGGCGAGCGCCTTTCGACCGCAATTGAGCCGGATCGGCTGGTGAAAACCCATTGCTGCTTCTGCGGACAGCAGTGCGGCATCCAGCTCAAGGTCAAAGGCAACGAAGTAATCGGCTTTGAGCCATGGGAGGATTTCCCCTTTAACCGCGGCATGCTTTGCCCGAAGGGTGTGAAACGCTATTTGCAGGGTTCACATCCAGATCGCCTGACGACTGCGCTGCGGCGCGATCCCAAGGCCGAAGGCGGCTTCGCGCCAATCTCTTATGCCGACGCGATTGCCAAAGTTGCTTCGGAAATTCAGCGCATCCAAAACGCGTATGGAAACGACGCGATCGCTATGCTCAGCGGCGCGAGCCTGACGACCGAAAAAGCCTATCTCAACGGCAAATTCGCTCGCGTCTGCTTAAAGACACCTTACATCGACTACAACGGCCGCCTCTGCATGGTCAGCGCCGGTGCAGGTAACAAAAAGGCATTCGGCATCGATCGCACCACCAGTCCCTGGTCGGACATGGTGGGTACGGAAGTGGTGTGGGTTGCCGGATCGAACGTCGCCGAGTGCTCGCCGATCACGACAAACTACATCTGGCAGGCGCGCGAGCAGGGGGCGAAGGTGATCGTGCAGGACCCGCGCATCACGCCGATCGCGCGCACGTGCGATCTGTTTCTGCCGGTCAAACCCGGGCGCGATGCGGCGCTGTTCTCCGGCGTCTTGCAATTGATGATCGAAAATGGCTGGATCGATCGGCAGTTTATCGAGAACCATACCAATGGTTTTGAGCAGCTGGCCGACTATTGCAAACAATGGACGCCCGCGAAGACCGCGGAAGTAACGGGAGTTCCCGAGCGTTCGATTCGGCTGGCCGCCGAATGGTGGGGCCAGGCCAAATCCAGCTTTCTCTTTCACGCCCGCGGCATCGAGCATCATTCGGTCGGCGTGCAGAATGTATTGGGCGCCATCAATCTGGTGCTCGCCTCAGGGCGAATTGGGAAGCCCAAGAGCGGCTATGGCACCATTACTGGCCAGGCCAATGGGCAGGGTGGTCGCGAGCATGGCCAGAAATGCGATCAGCTTCCGGGCCTGCGCGACATAGCCAATCCCGAACATCGCAAATACATCGCGTCAGTCTGGAAGATCGACGAGAAGGATCTGCCGGGTCCGGGCGTCGATGCGTATGAGCTGATGCGAAAGATTGATGCCGGTGAGATCAAGGGGCTGATCTCGATTTGCTTCAATCCGATGGTGTCGCTGCCGGACAATAACTTCGTCCGCCGGGCGCTGGAGAAGCTCGAGTTCTACGTCGCGATCGACTTCTTCCTGAACGACACCGCGCGTTATGCCGACATCGTGCTGCCCGGCAGTTTGCAGGAAGAAGATGAAGGCGTCGTCGCGCAGGTCGAAGGGCGCGTGATCAAGATCAACAAAGCCGTCGATTGCCCGGGTGAGGCGCGACAGGATTGGCGGATTATCCAGGACATTGCCAAAGCATTGAATCGCCCGCATGGCTTTACCTTCACCAGCCCGCGCGAAATATTCGAAGAGCTGCGTATCGCCAGTAAAGGCGGCATCGCCGACTACTCCGGCATCACCTACGAGAAAATCGAAAGGCAATTTGGCGTCTTCTGGCCCTGCCCATCGAATGATTACAAAACCGGCCAGCCAGTTCCCGATCATCCCGGAACGCCGCGGCTTTTTGAGCCGGGAAGCTACAACTCGATCGCCAAAGGCAATGGGCCGTTCTATTTCCCTGATGGCAAGGCCCGCTTCAACGTTTCCGAGTACCGCGCGCCAGTGGATGACATCAGCCAGGAATATCCGATCTTCCTCACGACCGGCCGCGTCGTAAGCCAGTTTCTTTCGGGCACGCAGACGCGCCGAATCGGGCCGCTGGTCGATCAATATCCGGAACCACGAATCGAGATTCATCCTCGATTGGCCGAGAAGCTCGGAATACAGGACAAAGATTGGGTCACCGCCGAAACCCGCCGCGGCTCAATCACATTACGTGCAATGGTCGTGACGACGATTCGCCCGGATACCATTTTCATCCCATACCATTGGGCCGGGAAAAAGAGCGCCAATCAACTCACCGTTTCCGCTCAGGATCCGATCAGCAAAATCCCCCAATACAAAGTCTGCGGCTGCCGAGTGAAAAAAGCGGATGCGCCGCCGAGTTATGAAGGGAAACTGGAGGCCCAGCAGTGAAACCGGAACATCTCCAGTTCTTCATCGACCCCAATCGCTGCATCGGCTGCCAGGCATGCGTGCAGGCCTGCACCGAATGCGATACACATCGCGGCGTCTCCATGATTCATCTGGAATATATCGAGCGATCGCGCAGCGTGCAGACCGTCCCGGTCGTCTGCATGCATTGCGAGCAGCCGACCTGCGCCGAAGTCTGCCCGGCCGACGCGATCAAGCGCACGGCTGATGGCGTGGTACAGAGCGCGCGCAAGCCGCGATGTATCGCCTGCGGCAATTGCGTGATGGCCTGCCCGTTCGGTGTGCCGGAAGTCTATGAGGATCGGCAGCTCATGATGAAATGCGACATGTGCTACGACCGCACCAGCACCGGCAAAAAGCCGATGTGCGCGACGGTTTGCCCGAGCCAGGCACTGTTTTTTGGAACGCGCGAGCAGATCGAGCAGCTTCGTCCCATGTCGGTGCCGACCAATCGTTTTCAATTTGGGAATCAATCGATCACGACCCAGGTCAACATGATGCTGCCAAAGGATGGCGCGCATCAAATGCTGGTGAACGTGACCGACGCGATGAACGATCAGCCAAAAGCCAGGAACGTTTCACTGCCGGTGGTCTCGGCCGATCCGTTTGCCGAAGTGGAGGTGGCGCTATGACAGACGATCCGGCGCAATCAAATGCACCGTCGGCACAAGTGGATGAGCGATTGAGCTCGCCAGCGCGCGAAGGGCTCACGGGCACCACGCCCGCCGATGCCTATTCTCCTCCGCATGATCCGGAGCAAATCACGCGCGCCCCCGACGGCCGGCCCATGGATCGCCAACCGCAGTGGCGGAGGGATTTTCCGATCGATTGGCCGCAGGATCATTACGTCGCGCGACGGGATTTTGCCAAGTTCCTCTGCCTGACGAGTCTTGCCTTTGCGGCAGGACAGGTCTGGATCGGCTTCCAGAACATCTGGCGTCATCATCGCGGCGCACCGCCGGTGGCGAAGATCGGAACGCTCTCCGCGCTCCCGGTCGGAGGGACGCTCGTGTTCCGCTACCCGGGCCCGCACGATGACTGCATCCTTGTCCGCACCGCCCAGGAGAAACTCGTCGCATACAGCCAGAAATGCACCCATCTGTCCTGCGCGGTGATTCCCGATCCCGCCAAAGGCGTGATTCGTTGCCCCTGTCACGAAGGACTCTTCGACTTGAACACTGGCCGAAACATCGCCGGCCCACCCCCGCGCCCCTTGCCGCGCATCGATATCTCAATCCGTGGCGATGAGATTTATGCGACAGGCGTCGAGCGGAGGACGATATGAGCATGAATCGCCCCTTCACGCGCGAGCAGCGCACGACCGTTGTCTACGGCATGCTCGCCTTCATCCTAATCCTCGTCATCCTGCAACTGTGGCTTCTGGTTGCCACGATGAATGCATACCTCGGCGGCGACGAGCGCGTGATCTGGCCCGCAGCCGGCGCGAGCATCTTCTGTCTGCTGCTCAACGCTGGGCTGCTGCGCTATCTCTACAAGCTCGAGCACGTCAAGCGGTGAGATTCGATATGAACTCCGCCGCCACTCAGCCCGGCTCGTCGTCTGCGCCGTCGCCAGCTCCATCCGGACTGGCAACGATGCACCCCGCCTATTTCGCAATGGTCATGGCGACGGGCATCGTAGCCATCGCATCCTATCTCATGGGGCTCAAAACTGTCGGCCAAGTTTTGCTTTGGCTCAACGTCGGCTTCTACGTTGTGCTCTGGTGTTTGACGATTCTGCGATGTTTTCGCTATCCGCAAAATGTTCGTGCCGATCTGCTCCATCACGGGCGAAGCGTCGGCTTCTTCACGATCGTCGCCGGCACCTGCGTGCTGGGCAGCCAGTTCATTGTGACAGCCGACATGTGGTGGACTGCCGCCTGTTTCTGGTTCGTTGGAATTGCGCTCTGGGCCGTTCTGACCTACGGCGTCGTCACCATCCTTACCGTCAAAGACATCAAGCCGGGCTTGGCTGAAGGAATCAACGGCGGCTGGCTGGTATTGGTGGTGGCCGCGCAATCGGTTTCGGTGCTTGGTGCCCAATTGGCCAGCGGATTTGCGGCTGATCATCAGGCGAGCGTGCTGCTGTTTTGCCTGACGATCTGGCTCGGCGGTGGGATGCTCTACATCTGGATCATCTCGCTGATTTTCTATCGCTACACGTTCTTCGTGCTCAATCCATCTGATCTGGCCCCGCCTTACTGGATCAACATGGGCGCGGTCGCGATCTCGACACTGGCCGGCACGATGCTCCTCGCCGCCGCGCAGCGCTCAGCGCTGCTGATGGAATTGCTACCATTTATTAAAGGGATGACCCTGCTCTTCTGGTCCACCGCGACCTGGTGGGTGCCTATGCTGATCATCCTCGGCGTCTGGCGGCATATCTACCGTCGCTTTCCGCTTCGCTACGACCCGCTCTATTGGGGGGCTGTCTTCCCGCTGGGAATGTACACCGCCTGCACCTACCGCCTTACGCAGGTGATGCATGCCGATCTGCTGAAGTGGATACCGTATGTGTTCATCTATATCGCATTAGTTGCGTGGGCAGTCACGCTCATCGGGCTAATTCATCACCTGATATCCCAACGCCGCGCGTGAGTCACAGAACGGCTGTTCGCGTTTTTAGTTTTTGACAGGATAGTAAATGTCCGTGCGGATCTTGCTCGGGTCACGATTCCATTCATCGAGCCAGTGACCATAGATTTCCCAGCAGGGGCCCGCCAGTTCGATCTTCTGTGCCGCGCACCATTGCGCAATAGCCTGGTGAGCATTGGCAAGCTGCGGGTAGGGGCCAAAGTGCGTGGTCGTGGCGACATTACCCGCGGGAAGCGATGAGCCGATGACGTCTCCGAATCCGCCGAAGGGCGTCTCCAGTTCGACACCTATTTCGAGATTGAAATTCTGGTCAAGATAAACCGTCACATGCCGCCCCGCGCCAGCGATCCGCTGTGATTTGACGACGTTCCAGACGTCGCCGCACGCCTTCTGGATGATCGCTCCAACTTGTTGCCGCGAATTCGCCTGCCGCTTCACCACTGCCAGCGGCTTGCCGGGGAACTGCTCGAGATGGACGTCATATTGCATAATCGTAATCCAATTTTCTTTGCAGAATCTGCTAATGTCGCTGTTACTTTTCCTGCTTTTTCAAATAATCCTCGACCGTCGTTGTGGACTTTTCGAGCGCTTTCACTTCTGCATCGAAATCATCCTCGGAGCCGCTCACCATTCTGCGCTGGGCGGATGTGATCTGCTCCATGATTTTGTCGCGGGCGCTCTGGACGTCATCGGGGAGTGTGGTGCCCGAACGAGCGTTTTGGCGCTCAATGCTTAACAGCGATCGGCGGGCAATCGATGCACGCTGCAGGAGCGGAGTAAGACGCTGGATGCGCGCCCGCTGATCGGCGCTGGAAATGGGCTGGGCTGGAGCGGTGCGGCCACCGCCAGGTTGAACACGCACGACCTTCACCTCCGGCGGTGGCACCGATGCATCAGTCCCGCGACCGGCCGACGGCAGCGTCACATATGGAGGGTGTTCTGGAATATCGAGCACTGAATTGGCCGTGCCGGCGGGCGCCGCTTCGCCCGGCGTGAAGCCTTTGAACGATTCGATGTAGGTCTCGGTGATGCTGCGCGAAGGGCGACTGCGGACGTCGCCGGGCCAGTAGGTGTCTTCGGTCTTGCGAACCAGTCCTGTGGGCACTTCATCGCTCGTCCAGGTTTTGGTAGTGACTGTGAACCGGGATCGCTGCTTGCCGGTGACGCTGGTCCAGTGGGTCTTGATGCGCCGACCCTGGATCACAAGCACCTCTTCACCGCTTTGCTCCGAGCCGGGGATTACTTCGCCGAGCTTAAATTTCCTGGCCGTTTCGATACGCCGTTGCATGTCGGCATCGGGCGCTTGTGTCTTCGCTGGATAAGCGATCTCACGATCGCGAGGCGGATGCGGATAGCCGCTCCCGGTGTCGAAGGCCTGCTCGGTGAACCAGAGCTGCGCCGACTGACCATCGATCGACTTGAGCGTGTACATCGCGCTGAGCTCGGAATGGCCCGGCATCAGCTTACCGGCCGGTCCGAGGCGCGGATCGGCCGACCAGGTGCGGGTCGTGTACTTGATCTGCGCGCCGGATTTGAAATTCTTCCAGCCGACGTAATCGGAATTGTCGATCATCGCGGTCGCCACCGTGGGCCTCTGCGGCTCCGGCATCGCGCCAATCGAGCGCTTGATCGAATCCAGTTCGCCGGGCCAGAACAGATTGGGCTTGCCTGAAGCAAATCGCTGGGCGGTGTCGAGCAGCGATTTTTCATTCCCGGCGGCAATCAGCTTTTGATAAGCGGTATCGATATCGACATTCGCGGGGGAATTCGGATTCTGATTGATCGCCAGCAGAAACCGCACGTAACCCTTCGGATTCTTTCGCGCCAGGATGTCCTGCAACGCATTGCCCGGCTCAGGGCGTGTAGCACCGATCGCCTGCGGGTTCATGATGCCGAGCGTGGCGTAGCGCTTCGTCGCGAGCCGAACCTGCCTTGCGGCTTCGATCACCTGCTGCGGCCCAAAGGCTTTTTCCAGAGCTTTGTACCACGCATCGGCAAAGGACCAGGGCGTGGCCTTGGGATCAAGATATTTGCGATTGACCGAGAACTGGTCTGTGATCTGGTAGATGGCGTATCGCCTGTCGTCATCTTTCGATGAGATCATTTCCAGCGCGGTAAGTTCGAAAGGACAGATGCTGATGATGTCGGCGGGCATGGGCGCGTCGTAGTCTTTGACTTGCGACCCGCCGGGACCGAGCTTCAGGGGCGGCGGAATCGTGCAAACAATCTCGCCGTTTAGGTTTTTGGGTGCGTCCAGCACTTGCTTGGCTGCCGACTCGACGATCGGCCGACCGAGCGCCTGGCACATGTCCTGGTAAACGCGCAGCGCATCTTCATATGGCCAACTGCCAAAGCGGATGTAGATCAATTCGCCATAGTGCTGCGGGTTATTGAATTCTGCGGGCACGACCTTGGCGGCGTCGAATTCCGCCCAGTCGCGCGCCATGAGATATTGCTGATATTGCTTCCCGC
>Ga0207695_10002597_pt1 | contig 26478 bp, 28 predicted proteins | sample KBSC54metaG_FD_184354 | JGI IMG/M metagenome (GOLD analysis project Ga0207695, IMG submission 184354) | Corn rhizosphere microbial communities from Kellogg Biological Station, Michigan, USA - KBS C5-4 metaG (SPAdes) (version 2) | ecosystem: Host-associated > Plants > Roots > Rhizosphere > Soil...
GACGGTGCTCCGTCCGTCGCGTGCCGCGTACGCGCGCGCACTGCGCGGGAATGTCTGGGTCGCCCTCCCGCTCCTGGTGATCTCCCTGATCCGGATCGGCCAGAACTGGTGGCTGCTGCCGTTCTTCGCCGCGGTGCTCCTGCTCACTGTCGGAGGAGTGGTTCTCTACTTCCGCAACGCGCGTATCGAGTACGGGGGTGCCTCCTGCACCGTGGTGTCGATGTTCGGAGCGCGGCGCACCTTCCGGGCCTCTGACGTCACCGCGGTGGTGACCGTGACCGCGTTGACGTGGACCGGACTGGCGGGTGGCGTTGCCCAGTTGATCGTGCTGGGAGCCGACGGCGCCAAGATCCTGAGATTGCAGGGTCGAACCTGGAAGCTCGATCAGTTCACCGGGCTCGCGAACGACCTCATCGCGCGAGGGGTGGCGCACGAGGCGATCGGACCGATCGGGGCCGCAGCGCTCCGCGAACGCTACCCGAGGGTCGTCCACTGGTACGAGGTGCACAGAATCGCGACCATTCTGCTGCTGAGTCTGGCGTTGTTCGTGCTGGTGCTGGCCGTTGTCGTCGTCGTGATCTTCTCCTCGCCCGCCTGACGCGGCCTCGGCAACGCGCTGATTAGGCTGGCGGCATGGCCCGACCCAGTTGGAGAGAGCGTCGCACGGCGCGTCGCACCGAGGCGGCCGCGCCGGTCGACGGCACGGACGAGCAGGCCGAGCAGGCCGAGCCGGCCGAGCCGGTCGAGCACGAACCGGAAGCGGAGTCGGCCGCTGCTGCGGTCGCGCCCGAACCCCCGGCCAAACCCGCCCCGTGGTCGCTCGGCAGCACGCTGCGCGGCATGTTCTCACGCAAGACCATCGACGACGAGACCTGGAGCGACCTCGAAGACGCGCTGCTGTCGGCCGACTTCGGCCCCGACATCACCGACGCGATCGTCGACGAACTGCGAGCCAACGTCGCCAAGTACAAGACGACCGACCCGACCGACCTGCAGCGGATGCTGCGCGAGATCATCGAGGTCCGTCTCGAACGCCTCGACTCGACCCTCACTCTCACCAACCGTCCCGCGGTCGTGCTGGTCGTCGGGGTGAACGGCGTCGGCAAGACCACCACGATCGGCAAGTTCGCCAAGTTCCTGACGAACTACGGCCGCTCCGTGATCGTCGGCGCGGCCGACACCTTCCGAGCGGCGGCTGTCGAGCAGGTGGCCACCTGGGCGGAGCGGGCCGGGGCACAGGTGGTGCGGCCGCAGCAGGCCGGGCAGGATCCCGCATCCGTGGCCTTCCAGACCGTCGAGAAAGCCGTCCAGGACGGCGTCGAGATCGTGCTGATCGACACCGCGGGCCGTCTGCAGACCAAGAGCGGCCTGATGGACGAGCTGGCCAAAGTCCGCCGAGTGGTCGAGAAGCTCGCCCCGGTGGCCGAGGTGCTGCTGGTGCTCGATGCCACGACGGGTCAGAACGGCGTCGCGCAGGCCGAGGCGTTCATCGAGCATGCCGGAGTCACGGGTCTGGTGCTCACCAAGCTCGACGGCTCGGCCAAGGGCGGATTCGTCCTCGCCGTTCAGGAGAAGACCGGCATCCCGATCAAGCTCATCGGCCAGGGCGAATCGATCGGCGACCTGACCGGGTTCACCGCGCGGGTGTTCGCGGCGCAACTGGTCGGTTGACGGGGCTCTGACTGATCACCCCAGGCGCTTGCTGTCCGGGTTGATGACCCGCAGCCAGCGGTAGCCGTATCCGTCGAGAGCCATGCTGACTTCACCGTCTTCCGGTTCGATCACACGGCCGTCGACCAGCAGATCGACCAGGCGGTCGTCCGGCTCCAGGTCGGTGAGCCGGAAGACCGCGGTTTCTGGCTCGCCTCGGAAGTTGTGAATCGCGACCATCCGGCCCTCGGCTGCACGTACCTGGTGCACCAGCACCGACTCGGCGCTCTGCCGGATCAACTCGAACGAACCCCAGCCCAGTTCCGGCGAGGCGCGCCGCCGACGGATGAGCAGGCGCATGAAGTTCAGCAGTGAGTCGGGGTCGTGCCGCTGATCCGAGACGTTGACGTGCTCGGGGCCGAACCCGTCCGGCACCACGCGGGCCACCAGCTTGCGCTTCGGCGCCCGCGAGAACCCGCCGTTGGCATGCCGGGTCCACTGCATCGGAGTGCGCACCGCCGAGCGGCTGCCGACCGCCAGGTCTTCGCCCATGCCGATCTCCTCGCCGTAGAACAGCACCGGCGTTCCGGGCAGCGAGAACATCAGGCTGTACACCATCCGGATGCGCCGGGGGTCGCCGTGGAGCATGGTCGGAAGCCGTCGGATGATGCCGCGCCCGTAGACCTGCATCTCGGGCTCAGGACCGAACGCGTCGAACACCTCCTGGCGCTCCTCATCGCTCAGTTTGTCGAGGGTGAGCTCGTCGTGGTTGCGCACGAAGTTGGCCCACTGCGACTCCACCGGCAGCGCCGGCCGGGAGGTGAGGGCATCGACGAGCGGCCGCGGGTCTTCGCGGGCGAGCGAGAGATAGAGGTTCTGCATCGCGATGAAGTCGAACTGCATGGTCAGCCCGTCGCCGTCATCCCCGCCGAAGTACTCGAACTGCTGGTCGCGCGGCAGGTTCGCTTCGCCGAGCATGACCGCGTCGCCCGATCGGCGGCCGAGGATGCCGCGCAAGGACTTGAGGAATTCCACCGGCGTCTCGAGGTAGTCCTCGCGTGTGTCGCCCTCCTCCATCTGCAGCAGGAACGGCACCGCGTCGACCCGGAACCCGGCCACCCCGAGTTGCAGCCAGAACCCCATCACCTTGGCGATCTCGTCGCGCACCTCGGGGTTGGTGACGTTCAGGTCGGGCTGGAAGCGGTAGAAGTGGTGCAGGTAGTGCTCGCGGGTGCGCTCGTCGAACTGCCAGACGCTGTCTTCGACATCCGGGAACACCGGCCGGTCATTCGACTTCGGCGGCTTCCTGCGCCAGACATAGAAGTCGCGCCGTCGAGAGTCGAGGCTCGAACGCGAGTCGCGGAACCAGGGATGCTGATCCGAGGTGTGGTTGACGACCAGGTCGATGATCACGCGGATGCCGCGATCCTGCGTCATGCGGATCATCTCGACGAAGTCGCCGAAATCTCCGAGCCGCGGGTCGATGCCGTAGAAGTCGGAGATGTCGTACCCGTCGTCACGGTTCGGTGTCGGCGAGAACGGCATGAGCCACAGGCACGTGACGCCGAGTTCGTGCAGGTAGTCGATCCGATGCACCAGGCCGGCGAAGTCGCCGACGCCGTCGTCGTCCCAGTCGAGGAACTTCTCGACGTCGAGGCAGTAGATGACCGCGCTCTTCCACCACAGATCGGCGGTATCGGTGATCCGCATCGCTCCATCCTGGTGGGTGGGACTGCGGGCGCCTCGGGCTCGGAGGCGGCGCACAGGCGGGCGACGTGACCTAGGTCTCCAGCGCGCGATGACGCTCGGCCAGCTCCTGGTACTGGATCGCGTTCAGCCGCACGCGCTCGGCGCCGGCCTCGTCGAGGGCACCGCGCACCTTCGCCGGGACGCCGGCGGCCAGCATCCCCGCCGGGATCTCCTGGCGCTCCAGCACCAGGGCCCCGGCCGCGACGAACGCTCCGGCGCGGATCACCGAGTGATTCAGCAGCACGGCCCCCATGCCGATCAGGCAGCCGTCTTCGATCGTCGTGCCGTGGATGATCGCTCCGTGACCGATGCCCACCCCCGCGCCGATCGTCGCGGGGACGCCCTCGTCGACATGGATCGTGCAGTTGTCCTGCAGATTGCTGCCCTCACCCAGCACGATGTCGGCCAGGTCGCCGCGCAGCACCGCTCCATAGAAGACGCTGGCGTGCGCGAGCACCCGCACCCGCCCGATGAGGGTCGCGTTCGGAGCGACCCAGGCTGTCGGGTGGATCTCGGGGGTGTGACCGTCGAAGGGGAGCAGAAGAGGCATGCTCCGACCATACCCAGCGCGGCTAGGCTCGCCCCATGACCTCGACCGAACCCGCTCAGCCGGATGCCGCTGCAGCCGCGCAGGCGAAGAGGCGTCCATCGCCGCTGCTGTCGGCGCTGGCGATCGTGCTGGCGCTGGTCGGGGGATTCCTGATCGGCTACAGCTTCCTCAGCGGGGTTGCCAACCAGTTCGATCTGCAATCCACGCACAGCTCGCTCTACATCGCCCTGTTCTTCGTCGGGCTCGGCATCGTGATCGTCGGGATCGTCTTCGCCCTGGTGGGCATCGTCCGGCGCGTGCACCGTGTGCTCTCGCTCGTGGCGCTGGTGCTCTCGATGCTGCCGTCGTTCGTCGTCCTGGTGATCGCGGCCCTGCTGTTCCTGTGAGTCCGCGCCGCCCCGATTAAGCTGGTCAGCACCATGGCCACCTTCGGAACCCTCTCGGATCGCCTCACCGCGACCTTCCGCAACCTGCGCGGCAAGGGCAGGCTCACCCCCGCAGACATCGACGGACATCGACGGGACGGTGCGCGAGATCCGCCGCGCCCTGCTCGACGCGGATGTCGCCCTCGAGGTCGTCAAGGACTTCACCGGCAAGGTGCGCGAGCGCGCTCTCGGCGACGAGGTGAACAAGGCGCTGAACCCGGCCCAGCAGGTCGTGCAGATCGTCAACGACGAACTGGTCGCGATCCTCGGCGGACAGCAGCGGCGTCTGGAGTTCGCCAAGAAGCCCCCGACCGTGATCATGCTCGCCGGCCTGCAGGGCGCCGGAAAAACGACCCTGGCCGGCAAGCTCGCCAAGTGGCTGGCCAAAGAGGGCCACACGCCGCTGCTGGTCGCGGCCGACCTGCAGCGCCCCCAAGCGGTCCAGCAGCTGCAGGTGGTCGGCGGTCAGGCCGGCGTGCCGGTCTTCGCGCCGGAGCCCGGCAACGGCGTCGGAGACCCGGTCAAGGTCGCGCGCGATGGCGTCAAGGAGGCCGAGCGCAAGCTGTACGACACGGTCATCGTCGACACGGCCGGCCGCCTCGGAATCGACGCCGAGCTGATGAAGCAGGCCTCAGACATCCGCAAGGCCGTCGATCCCGACGAGGTGCTGTTCGTCATCGACGCGATGATCGGTCAGGATGCCGTGACCACCGCCCGCGCCTTCCAGGACGGGGTCGACTTCACGGGCGTGGTGCTCAGCAAGCTCGATGGCGATGCGCGAGGTGGAGCGGCGCTGTCGGTCGCGTCCGTGACGGGGCGGCCGATCATGTTCGCGTCGACGGGGGAGGGACTCGACGACTTCGAGCCGTTCCATCCGGATCGCATGGCCAGCCGCATCCTGGACCTCGGCGACATCCTCACCCTGATCGAGCAGGCGCAGTCGGCCTTCGATGAGGAAGAGGCGCGCAAGACCGCCGAGAAGTTCGCGACAGACACCTTTACGCTCGACGACTTTCTCAAGCAGATGCAGCAGCTCAAGAACATGGGCTCGATCAAGGGGATGCTGGGCATGCTCCCCGGCGCGCGCGGCATGCGCGAGCAGCTCGACAACTTCGACGAGCGCGAGATCACGCGCACCGAGGCGATCATCCAGTCGATGACCCTGCAGGAGCGCACCACCCCGAAGCTGCTGAATGGATCGCGCCGGGTGCGTATCGCCCGCGGCTCGGGCACCACGGTGACCGATGTCAATCAGCTGGTGGCCCGCTTCGAACAGGCCGCCAAGATGATGAAGACGGTAGCCAAGGGCGGCGTGCCGCAGGTGCCCGGCATGGGACCGATCCCGGGGGCGGGCTACGGCGGCAAGAAGAAGGTGCAGCAGGCGAAGAAGTCGAAGTCGGGCAATCCGGCCAAGCGCGCGGCCGAGAATGCGGCGCTCGCGAGCGGGGTGAAGGCGGCGGGGGCCGCCGCATCCGGTTCGGGATTCGGCCTCGGGTCGGGCGCGGGCGGCGCAGGCGGCAAGGCGGGCGGCCCGAGCGAGGAGGAGCTCGCGGCCCTGCAGAAGTTCATGGGGCGGCGCTGATGGCCGTGTCGCCTCGCAAGGTCAGGGTCGGCGTGCAGGTCGCGCCGCAGCACGCGCTCTATCCCACGATCCGCGAGACCGTTCAGCGGCTCGAAGATCTGGGCGCCGACATCGTCTTCAACTGGGACCACTTCTTCCCGCTGTCCGGCGCTCCCGACGGACTGCACTACGAGTCGTGGACGATGCTCGCGGCCATGGCCGAGCAGACGTCGCGGATCGAGTTCGGCGCACTGGTCAACTGCAACAGCTATCGCAACCCCGATCTGCAGGCCGACATGGCGCGCACCATCGACCACATCAGCGCCCACTCGGGCAGCGCGGGGCGCTTCATCTTCGGCACCGGCTCCGGCTGGTTCGAGCGCGACTACACCGAGTACGGGTACGAGTTCGGCACCGCCGGGTCGCGGCTCGACGCGCTCGCCGAGGACCTGCCGCGCATCAAGGCCCGGTGGGGCAAGCTCAACCCACCGCCGACCCGCCGAATCCCGATCCTGATCGGTGGGGGCGGCGAGAAGAAGACCCTGAAGATCGTGGCCGAGCACGCCGACATCTGGCACAGCTTCTCGAATACCGAGACCCTGCAGCACAAGCTCGGCGTTCTGCACGAGTGGTGCGCGGTGGTCGGCCGCGACCCGAGTGAGATCGAGTTGTCGACGCACGTCAGCACGCACCGGGCGGGCGGCATTCACCAGGACGTGCTCGAGAAGCAGCTCGAGCTCGGCGTCACCCTGTTCGAGGCCTCCACGATGTCGAGAAGCAGCTCGAGCTCGGCGTCACCCTGTTCGAGGCCTCCACGATGGGACCGGACTTCGCGCTCGACCACGTGGTCGAGCTGCTGAAATGGCGGGATTCGCTGGGCTGATGTCCTGAATCCGCTCTCGCTCGTCGGTCGTCTCTCGTACCGTCGTCATGGTGAGCAGCCCTGCAGCCCCCGTCGCCGCACCCACCGTCGAAAGCCCGCGCGAGCGTGCCCTGGTGTGGATCGCGGTCATCGTCACCCTGCTGGCCTGGGCGAGCGCCTTCGTGGTCATCCGCGGCGTCGCCCCGCATATTCCCGGCGGCGCACTGGCGCTCGGCCGCCTGATCGTGGGCACGGCGGCGCTCGGCGTCGTCGCGTTTCTTCAGCGACGGTGGATGCGGCCGACCAGGCGCGAGTGGATCCAGATCGTGGCGTACGGCATCGCGTGGTTCGGTGCCTACAACGTGACGCTCAACATCGCCGAGCACAGCCTCGATGCCGGGACCACCGCGATGATCGTCGGCGCCGGGCCGATCCTGATCGCACTCGGAGCCGGGTTGTTCCTCGGCGAGGGCATCCCCAAGTGGCTGGCGATCGGTGCGGGCGTCGCGTTCGTGGGCGTCATCCTGATCGGCCTCTCGACCAGTCTGACCACGGCCAAGGGCGTCGACCCGATCGGCGTCGTGTGGTCGTTGGCCGCGGCGGTGACGTACACGATCGGCGTGCTGGTGCAGAAGCCCGCGATCAGGCGGCTTCCCGCCGGTCAGGTGACCTTCATGGGATGCGCGATCGGCATGATCGCCTGCCTCCCCTTCCTGGGGCAGCTGGCCTCGTCGCTCGCGGCCGCCCCGCTCCCGGCTGTGCTCGGAGTCGTCTACCTCGGCCTCGTCCCGACCGCCATCGGATTCTCGACCTGGGCGTACGCCCTTCAGCGCACCACGGCAGGCAGGTTGAGCGTGTCGACGTACATCGTGCCGGCGATCGCCATCGTGCTCGCGCTGATCTTCTTCGGCGAGATCCCGGCGCCGCTCGCGATCGTGGGCGGCGTGATCTGCCTGGTGGGGGTCGCGCTCTCGCGGCGCAAGCCACGAGCTCGCGCGGTGGCGCAGGAGGTGAGCGAAGAACCGATAGGGTGAGCCAACCCCACTGATCGAGGTCGTCGATGTCGAGTTCTGTCCCCGCACGACCCCGTCATTTTCGGGGATCGCGGCGCTTGCGGCGATCGCGTTGGCCCTGCTCGCGGTCGCAGCCGGAACGGCTCCCGCGCAAGCGGCGGGCACGGTGTCCGGCCGCCTCGTCGACCAGCTGGGCGACCCGGTGCTCGGCCTGGAGTTCATCGCATACGGCGGCCCGTCCGACCAGGTGCACATCGTGTCCGATCCGACGGACGGCACCTTCAGCGTTCCGCTGACGGGCGGCAGCTACTACCTGATCATCGGCGAGAACCCGATCACCGGCACGTATACCGACACGAGCGGCAATCACTACGAGAACAACGGGAATGTCAGCTTCTTCCTGCCGTCGAGTACGGCACTCGGTGACATCGTCGTCAACAAGTTCGTGCAGATCTCGGGGACCATCCCCAACTGGGCCTCCGACATGGGCCCGGTGCGCGTCGACTTCTACGGCGATGCCGGCGGCTCGTGGCACTCGCTCGGCAACGGCGGTACCTACGGCACCGAGTCGACCGATGGCTCGTTCTCCTTCCTCGCCCCGGTCTCGGGGGGCGACTACACGCTGCGGTTCTTCCCGGAGGGTCCGGGCGCATACCTCGGCGCCTTCCTCGGCGGCGTGTTCGACGATCCCGCGCTGGCGACCCACCTGGTCGGCGTGCCCGGTGTCGGATTCTCGGGCATCCAGATGACCATGCCCGTGGCAGCACTGATCAGCGGCCGGGTCACCACCGGCGGCACGACCCCCCTTGCAGGCATCAACGTGTCAGCGCAGAACGAGCCGGACGAGACCGAGTACGACGAGACACTCACCGACAGCAACGGTCAGTATTCCTTGCGGGTGCGCCCCGGCAGCACCAACTCGGTCTATGCCTACGACCCGTCGAACAACTACGCGGCCATGACCTACAACGGCCGCAGCGGATGCGGGTGCGACTTCGATCCGGTCGTCTCGACCGTCGCGACACCCGCGACCGGCATCGACTTCGACCTGGTGCCGTCTGATGCCGCGAAGGTGCTCGAGGGCCTGCTCGTGGACGAGTCCTCGAGTGGGCCGGTCGGCGATATCGAGGTGAAGCTGTACCGTGCCTCCGGCACGGGATGGATCCTCGCCGACCAGACCACGTCCGACACCCTCGGACCGCCGAACTTCGGGTTCCAGCTCAGCGGGCCGGGTGTCTTCCGACTTCAATTCGTCAACAGCGGGGGGCGCATCCTCACGGTGACACAGGGCCTGCTGATCGTCGGTTCGGGGGATCCCGCGCCGCTCGACCCGGTCCCCGCCTGCTTCGCGGATCTCGGTGATCTCCAGGTCGACGCCGCCGTCATCGCGCAGGTCGACAGCGCTACGGCGGCCGGGGCCTGTGCGCCGCTTCCCGCACCCTCGGGAGGCTCCGGTTCGACCCCGGTGGTGATCCATCGCCACCACCCCGCGCCGTCGGTCACGGGACCGTTCCCGCTCATCGTGGCGACGCCGACCGCCACTCCGTCGGCCGGCCCCTCGGAGGCGCCGGAGCCGTCAGCCTCGCCGACTCAGGTCGCCGACGGGCATCACAGCGCGCCGGCAGCCGCTCCCGACCTGTGGTGGCTGCTCTGGCTCGGTCTCGGCATCCTGCTCGTGATCATCGTCGGCGGCGGCATCTTCCTGTTCCGCAGGGCCTGATCCGGCGTTTCGCGCTGCGTCAGCACGGTCGGGTCGCCGGACGCTCGGAAATCTGCCAGAATGGTCCGTTGGGTCCCGGCGTCCGACCCTCTATCCGATGCCGACGATCTCCATCTGAACTTTCCTGCCGAGTGTGCCCCACGCGCACGGGAGCAGTTCGACCTCACCGCACACACTTTCTGGAGAATTCTTTGGCTGTCAAGATCCGCCTCAAGCGGCTCGGCAAGATCCGTGCCCCGTACTACCGCATCGTCGTCGCCGACTCGCGCACCAAGCGCGATGGCCGCGTCATCGAAGAGATCGGCAAGTACCACCCGACCGAGGAGCCGTCGTTCATCGAGATCGACTCGGCCCGCGCGCAGTACTGGCTCGGCGTCGGCGCACAGCCGACCGAGCAGGTCACCGCGCTGCTGAAGCTCAGCGGCGACTGGGGCACCTTCAAGGGCGAGAAGGGTGCCAAGAGCACCATCCGCACCAAGGCCGAGCCCGAACTGTTCGTCGCCGACGAGAAGAAGAAGCCGGTTCTGAAGCCGAAGTCCGAGAAGCCGGCCCCTAAGGCCGAGGCGGTCGCTGAGGCTCCCGCCGCTGACGGGGCCCCGGCTGCCGAGGCACCCACCGCCGACGAGGCCGTCGCCGCGCCGGTCGAGGATGACATCGTCGCGACCGAGGCCGAGGCGCCCGCCGCCGAGACGCCGGCAGCCGAGGCCGAGACGCCCGCCGCCGAGACGCCCGCCGAGACCGTCACCGATGCCGAAGACGCGGTCGACGAGGCCGAGGGCTCCGGCGCCGCTGCCGACGAGGCGCCCGCCGAGGCCGACGCCGACAAGGCCTAGTCATGCTGGCATCCGCCGTCGAGCACCTGGTCAAGGGGATCGTCGATCACCCCGACGAGGTGCAGGTCGGTTCGGCCAACTCGCCGCGCGGCGAGGTCATCGAGGTGCGCGTGCACCCGGATGACCTCGGCCGCGTGATCGGCCGCTCCGGCCGCACCGCCAAGGCGCTGCGGACGCTGGTCACCGCGTTGGCGGACGGCCGCCGCGTGCGCGTCGACGTCGTCGACACCGACGAGGCGTGAGCGAGCATCCCGCTCCGCGCGCAGGCGCGGATGCCGGTGCAGGCAAGAAGGCGCGCGACCAGGTCCGGGTCGGACGACTGACCAAGGCGCACGGTCTCAAGGGCGCACTCAAGATCGAGCTGTACACCGACGATCCCGACCGCCGCTTCACCCCGGGCGCGACGTTCGACCTGCAGGTTCCGACCTCGTCGCCGTGGCACGGCAAGACGCTCGAGCTGATCGAACTGCGCTGGTACAACGGAAGCCCCGTCGGGTTCTTCCAGGGAGTCGCCGACCGCACGGCGGCAGAGTCGCTCGTCAAAGCGATCCTCTGGGTCGACCATGATCCGGCCCAACTGCCGGACGAGCCGGACGCTTGGTACGACTACCAGCTCGTCGGGCTCCGAGCGTTGCGAGATGGCGCCGAGGTCGGCACCGTCGCCCGGGTCGACCACCTGCCTGCACAGGATCTGCTGGCGATCGCCACGGCATCCGGTGAAGTGCTGGTGCCCTTCGTCGCCGCGATCGTGCCGTCGGTCGACGTCGCGGCCGGCACGGTGACGATCACCCCGCCGGCCGGGTTGTTCGAAGAGCTGCCCGACGACGAGGCGGAGTCCGCTTCTCCTGTCTGACGCCCAGCGGCGGCTCGACGCGGCGCGGGGCTTCGGCATCCACGAGCCGTGGATGACGCGCGCGAGTGCCGCGCTCAGCCGCGGTAGCCGCGCGGCTCGTGCCCCAGCGCCCGCGCCGGCGCGCGCCACAGGTGTTCGCGCCGTCTGACCAGCTGGAGGATCGCGCTTTCCACGGCATCCCAGCCGAACATGACCTGCCGGTAGCTGGCCCGAACCACGAGATAGCCTGCCGCGGTCAGCGCCAGGTCGCGTTGCCGATCGATCTCGAAATCCGCTCCGCTGTGGAATGCTCGGCCGTCGAGTTCCAGAACGAGCCGGTCGCCCACGAGCAGATCGACCCGGCCGACTGACGGGATGAAGACCTGGGGCTCCACCGCCAGTCCTCGACCACGAAGCGCGAGGCGGGCGATGGTCTCGAGACCCGACTGGCTGCGCCCATCCATGCGGGCGAGGATCCGCATGCCGCCCGGAGGCCCCGTGAGGAGGCCAGTCACCGTGTCGGCCGAGAGAAGCCCACTCGACAGCACCGAGTCGACGGCGACGACCGCGTCGCGGAAGGGCAGGCATCGCGCTGCCTCGACCATGGCGCGCGCTGGGTCGTCGACGGGATGCACCACGTCCGCGCTCCGCCAATGCAGGGTGAGCCCCTCTCGAACTCGCGCATGCGAGCCGTGCTCCACCCTCACGTGGACGGCGTCGAACGGCGCGAGCCACACTCCGTGACGCCGGAGCACCGAGACGCACGTCAGCGCCCCGCCCGCCGCCACCGCCTTCCGAAGCTCGGAATCGGCTGCTGGGGATCCGTACCAGTCGCGGCGGAGACGGTCGATCCGGCCAGCCCGCACGGCGCGATCGAGGCGGTCCTGGCTGATGCCCGAGCCCCGGAGCCTCGCCCCGGACGCGATGCCGCCGGACGCGACCAGGAGCTCCTCGATCTGCACCCGCCGAGCATTTCGTGGCCGCGCCGGCCGGGCATCGGCACGGCCACTGTCTGGGGAGCGGCCTGATCCGCGCGGCTCCGTGCGGAATGGACGGCGGCCATCCACGAGTCGTGGATGCCACGCCCACCCGCCGCTCGCAGCCGCGGTCCTGGGCCGACAGCCGTCGCCCGCACCGCCCCAACTACGCTGAAGCCGTGCGCATCGACATCGTGACGATCTTCCCGGAGTTCTTCTCCGTGCTCGACGTGTCGCTGCTGGGCAGTGCGCGCAAGAGCGGATTGATCGATGTCGCCGTGCACGATCTGCGCGACTTCACGCACGACCGCCATCGCACGGTCGACGACACGCCGTCGGGCGGCGGTGCCGGCATGGTCATGCGCCCCGAGCCGTGGGGAGAGGCGCTGGATGCCGTCCTCACCGACCAGAGCACCGTCGTCTTCCCGACGCCGGCCGGCCGCCTCTTCGTGCAGAAGCAGGCGCGAGAGCTCGCTGATCGCGAGCACCTGATCTTCTGCTGCGGACGCTACGAAGGCATCGACCAGCGCGTCATCGAGCACACCAGGACTCGCGCGGCGGAGGTGCTCGAGTTGAGCATCGGCGACTACGTGCTCAACGGGGGAGAGGTCGCGGCCATGGTGGTGATCGAGGCGGTCGGGCGCCTCATCCCGGGGGTGGTCGGCAATCCCGAGAGCCTGGTCGAAGAGAGTCACGAAGACGGGCTGCTCGAATATCCCAGCTACACCAAGCCGGCCGAGTGGCGAGGGCTCGAAACCCCGCCGGTGCTGCTCGGCGGCAACCACGCAGCCATCGCCGCCTGGCGCCACGAGCAGCAGCTCGAGCGCACCCGGCGGGTGCGGCCCGAGTTGCTGCCTCCGGCCTGAGCCCGGCTATGAGCTGCGGGCCGACAGCACGATCGGCCCGTCGTCGGTGACGGCGATGGTGTGCTCGCTGTGGGCGCCGCGCGAGCCGTCGCGCGAGCGCAGGGTCCAGCCATCGGCATCCGTGTAGATCTTGTCGGTACCGAGCATGAACCACGGTTCGACGGCGAACACCAGGCCGGCCCGCAGCGGCAGTCCGCGGTGCGGGCGTCCGTCGTTCGGGATGTGCGGGTCGCCGTGCATCACTCTGCCCACGCCGTGGCCGCCGAAGTCGGTGTTCACCTTGAGGCGTGCCGCATGCGCGACATCCCCGATCGCGGCCGAGATGTCGCCGATCTTGTTGCCGACGGTCGCCGCGGCGATCCCGGCCTCCAGCGCGGTCTCGGTGAGGGCGATCAGGCGCAGGTCCTCGTCGCGGGGCGTACCCACGACGATCGACAGCGCTGAGTCGCTGACCCAGCCGTCGACGGATGCCGCGAAATCCAGCGAGACCAGGTCGCCATCCTGAAGCACGTAGTCGTGCGGCAGCCCGTGCAGCACCGCGTCGTTGACCGAGATGCAGATCACCTTGCCGAACGGCGAGGCGCCGAACGACGGGTGGTAGTCGATGTAGCAGCTCTCGGCGCCCTCGGCACGGATCATGTCGTGCGCGAGCGCGTCCAGCTCCAGGATGTTGACCCCGACCGCCGCGGCATCGCGCGTCGCCTCGAGCACCCGCCCGACGAATGCGCCGGCCACGCGGAGCGCCTCGATCTCGGAGGGGGTGCGCAGTTCGATCACGCTTTGAGCCTAACCGGGCCGGATGCCGCACCCGAGAGGCCCGATGTAATCCTCGTCCCACGACGTTCCTGCCGCGGCAGCGCAGCGGACAGCGCTACGATCCACATGGTGACGATTCTTCCGATGAGGCAGGTACGGGCCGTTGTTGTCGCGCTCCTCTGCGGCATCTTGCTCGCATCTTGGACTCCCGCGCCATCCAAGTCTCCCGCTACGCTCTACGTCGATTCCGGGCAGAAGACGATTGACCGGATGCAGCAGATCGCACACGCGGTGAAGAAGCACGACGTTGCCGCCCTGAAAGCGATGTTCTCGCCGCGCGCCCTCGATGAGGCGACGGACCTCGATGCGGGCCTCAACTATTTCCTCTCGCTGTTTCCGAACGGCATGACCTGGAAGTCATGGAACGGGCCGGCCGCCGAGCGGGAGTACAAGGGCGGCAAGTTGACGGAAGTGCTGCTCGAGGAGTTCAAGGCCTCCGCAGGTGGCCGCGAATACTCGGTGTTCATCGCAGAATTCACGGTGAATGACGTCATTGATCCCGACAATGTCGGGTTGTATGCGCTGGGGGCAATGCCGTGGCCCAAGGACCACGATTCGTGGCTCCGAGATCAACCGTCAGGTGCTGGCGTTCCTTACTATGCTTGGGCACGTTCAATCCACGCCGACGAGCGCGATGCGGCTGGCCACCCGGGCGTCTACGTTCCGCGGCAGGGGTGAGTCGATGAGACGTCTGGCCGCCCTGATCGCGGCCATCGCCTGTGTCCTGCTTCTCACGTCGTGCTCGCTCATTTCTGGGCTCCTGGGCTCGAGCGACGACAGAGTCGGACAAGTGGTACGGGACACGATGGCCCACATCATCGAAGCGATCAACGATCGGGATGCGGCGGCACTGCGCGCAATGTTCACCGACTACGCGCGCGCGGAGTACTCGGCAGAGATCGATGAAGGTGTGGCGCACTTGCTGTCGCTGTTCCCGAATGGCGATGTCATCTGGGAGGACGACGGGGAACCCGCAGGCGGCGGATCCGGATCGATCGAGCACGGCAAGGAGTCGTGGCTCGGAGGAACGTCCGACGTTGTGAGTTCTGCCGGGAAGAAGTACACCCTGTCGTTCTCCGTTTTCACGAGGAACACGATCGACCCGGAGAATGTCGGAGTTTTTCGGATAAGCCTCAACCCCTGGACGGAGAGCGGGGTCTCGGGGGCGGAGCTGGCTTCGTGCGGTTCGATCGGCACGGACCCTCGTAAGGGCGCCCCGCCAGGGGTCTTCATCAGCGACAGCGGTGAGAAGTCGCACGAACGGGCCGTCGCCATCGTCGACGCACTGAATGCTCACGATGCCGCCGCTCTGAAGAGCATGTTCACCGAGTACGCGCGCACCACGTACTCGGCCCAGATCGATCAAGGGTTGACGTACCTGCTGTCCCTGTTCCCTGACGGCGAGGTCACGTTGGGTGGGGCCCCTGGCGGGTCCGCCGTGTGCCAGCGCATCATGGGTGACACGAGAACCGTGTTGCTGCCGACGTATTACACGGTCCGTTCGGGAGGAGTCGACTACCGGCTGTTCTTCGCCGACTTCATCGAGAACACCATCGACCCCACCAACGTGGGGATCTACGCGATGGGTGCAACGCGGGCAGCAGAGTGCGGGCGTTGCGGGCGAGAAGCGGACCTCAATACCTGGGCCGACGACTTCTATGTCGGCGCCAGCACCCGCCCGGGAGTCTTCATTGATCAGAACGACAAGGCAGATGCTCAGATGGAGAGAATTGCTGGCGCTCTGAACAACCATGATGCCGCCGCCTTGAAGCGCCTGTTCTCGAGGGACGTTCGTGATAAGTCCCCCGACCTGGACAAGGGAGTCGACTACCTCCTCTCGCTGTTTCCGAAGGGCGGAATCACGTGGATACAGGACCCTGCCGAAATCAACCCAGTTGACTCTGGCAGCTACATCAAGTCCGGAAAATTGACCGAGTGGCTGCACGGCACCTACAAGCTCTCCGCAGCTGGAAATGACTACTGGTTGTACTTCTCGAGTGTCACCGTTGATGAGGGGAACCCTGACGGCGTGGGCCTTGACAGGCTGGGCGCGACGCCGTGGGTCAAGAACAGGAGTACCGACGGGATGTCCGGGCGATCGGAGCAGTTCTACGACTGGGTGAACGTCACCATCACGGAGAGCGTCGACCACAATCGCGTCATCTTCCTCCCCCGTTAGCGGTGCCCGAGGCTCTCTGTTGCGCGACCATGTCCCCGTGCGCCACGCCTGTATGGCAGAATGGTCGATTGTGCCTGGCTCGGCTCTGCCACAGGGGAGTCGCACTACAGGTCACGGTCCTCACGGCACACCAATCCTTTTCTGAACAACCGATATTCGCGTTCGACCTGTGGCGGTCGCAGAGAGCGAAATACCATGCACATCCTCGACTCGGTCGATGCTGCGTCACTCCGTTCCGACATCCCCGACTTCCGTGCCGGCGACAACGTCAAGGTGCACGTGAACATCATCGAAGGCACGCGCTCGCGTATTCAGGTCTTCCAGGGGGTCGTCATCGGCCGCTCGGGCGAAGGCATCCGCGAGACCTTCACGGTCCGCAAGATCAGCTTCCAGGTCGGCGTGGAGCGCACCTTCCCGGTGCACTCGCCGGTCATCGACCACATCGAGCTCGTCACCCGCGGTGACGTGCGTCGCGCCAAGCTCTACTACCTGCGCAACCTGCGCGGCAAGAAGGCCAAGATCAAGGAGAAGCGCGAGGCTTAGGCCAATAAGCGAAGGCCATTTCTGGCCTTCGCCGGCCAGCCTCGCCGACGACCGTCTCGGTCGTCGGGAGTGGAACGAATCCACCCGCACCGCCTGATTCCCGACGCACCCGGTCAGCCCTCGTGGGCAGGCCGGGTGCGTTCATTCAAACGCCGCGAGTCGCGAGACCTGAACCGAGGGATGGCTCGCTTATGCTTGCCAGGACCGCAGGGGTGAGATGACACAGAACGATGCGCCGTCGGCGCGTGAACCGCTGAGCGCGCGATCGTGGGACGCGACGTCCCTGGATGGGCAATCGCTCGACACTCTGACGACGACGGCCACGACGCCCGAGGTCGCCGACGAGGAGCGGCCGAGCCGCGGCAAGTCGGTGTGGCGGTTCATCCGCGACATCCTGCTGATCCTGCTGGCGGCCATCGTCATCTCGTTCCTGATCAAGACCTTCCTGATCCGCTCGTTCTTCATCCCGTCCGAGTCGATGGAAGACACCCTGCTGGTCAACGACCGCATCATCGTCAACGAGCTCGAACCCAAGCTGGTGCCCATCCAGCGCGGCGACATCGTGGTCTTCAAGGATCCGGGTGGCTGGCTTCCCCCGGGTACCGAGACCGTCGAGCCCAATGGCGTTGCGGCGTTCTTCGACTGGGCGCTGTCGATCGTCGGTCTCACCGCACCCGACAGCAACGACCACCTGATCAAGCGCGTGATCGGCCTGCCGGGCGATGTGGTGGCCTGCTGCAACGCCTACGGCCAGATGACGGTCAACGGGGTGCCGCTGGACGAGTCGCAGTACCTCAAACTGCCCGCCGGCGTCACGAAGGTCTCGAAAGACGACTTCTCGGTCACGGTTCCCAAGAACTCGCTCTGGGTGATGGGTGACAACCGCTACAACTCGGCCGACTCGCGCTACAACCGCGACAAGCCGGGCAACGGCTTCGTGCCCTATGACGACGTGGTCGGGCGTGCCGTGCTGATCAGCTGGCCCATCGCGAGGTGGACCCTGCTCGACAACTACCCGGTGGTGTTCTCGGGGGTCGAGTCGGGCGACGGCTCGGGCAAGAACAACACGGACCAGACGCCGTCCCCGACTCCCTCGGCCACCACCAGCGGCGGCTGATGGCCGGCAAGCCGACGGGCGTGACAGACCCGACGCTCCGCATGGAGCGGGCGATGCTGCGTGAGGGCGCCCGCCTGATCATCGGCTGCGACGAGGTCGGCAGGGGTGCCATCGCCGGGCCGGTCGCGGTCGGACTCAGCGTCTTCGCTGGTCGCGCGGGCGGGGCACCGAAGGGTCTGCGCGACTCGAAGATGCTCAGCGAGCCCAAGCGCGAAGAGCTGTACCCGGTGGTCGCCCAGTGGAGCGTCCAGTCCTCGGTGGGCCTGGCCTCCAACGAAGAGGTCGAGCGCATCGGCATCATCGCCGCGCTCGGGCTCGCGGCGGTTCGCGCGTTGGCCGAGTTGCACGATCTCGGTGTGGAGATGGATGGCGCGGTGGTGCTGCTCGACGGCTCGCACGATTGGCTGACTCCGGCGATCGAGCGCGGGGGAGCGATCCCGGTCGGCGCCCCGCGCCCGGCGGTGACGACCCGCGTCAAGGCCGACCGGGACTGCGCGGTGGTGGCGGCGGCATCCGTGCTCGCCAAGGTCCGCAGAGACCGGCTGATGATCGAGGCGGACCCCGTGCACCCCGGCTACCACTGGACCGGCAACAAGGGCTACGCCAGCGCCGATCACTACGCGGCGATCGACGAACTCGGACCGAGCCCGCTGCACCGCTGGAGCTGGCTCAGGCAGCCCGGCCTCGACATCGCCGTCTAGCGCGCTGGAGCCGAGAGTGGGGGCCATTCTGGCCTCCGCTGCGACGGCAGCACCGAGGGCCGTCTCGGCCCTCGGGTCGCCTGAGCCGTAGACTCATGTGGATGGATGAGGACGAGTTCGAAGACTACGACCGCGAGGTCGAACTGGCTCTCTACCGCGAGTACCGCGATGTGGTCGGCCAGTTCAAGTACGTGGTCGAGACCGAGCGCCGGTTCTACCTCGCCAACGAGGTCAACGTCGAGCGCCGCGACACCGACAGCGACTTCTACTTCGAGTTGACGATGAACGACGTCTGGGTGTGGGATGTCTACCGCTCCGACCGTTTCGTGAAGAGCGTGCGGGTGCTCACCTTCAAAGACGTGAACGTCGAGGTGCGCGGCGACAAGGATCTCGAGCTGCCGAAGGAACTCGCGCTCGACGAGTAAGCATCCGCGAAAGTACGCAGTTGTGCGTACTTTCAGCACTGAGAGCGGCGCCGCACCATACTTTCAGCGAAGCGATCCAGCACAATGTCGGCATGGCCGACGGCAGCAACTGGGACCGCGTCCCGATCGAACCGCAGAGCATCGACGCGCCCCTGTCGCGCTACGCCGCCTTCCTGGTCGTCACCATCAACGAGGGGGATGCCGCGCTCGACACGGTGCGCCAGGTGCTGGGCGATCCGGGCGCGCTGGTGCGCGCGGTCGGGTTCCGCGACCTGGATGGCCGGCTCTCGTGCAACATCGGCATCGGCTCGGCGGCCTGGGATCGGCTCGGGATCACGCCGCGACCCGCCCAGCTGCGGCCGTTCTCGGCGATCCAGGGCGCTGCGCACAATGCGCCGTCAACGCCGGGCGACCTGCTGTTCCACATCCGGGCCGAGCGCGACGACCTGTGCTTCGAGTTCGAGCGGCTGCTGCTCGACGCGCTCGCGGGGGCTGTGACCGTCGTGGATGAGGTGCAGGGCTTCCGCTACTTCGAGGCGCGCGACCTGCTCGGCTTCGTCGACGGCACCGAGAACCCGACCGGCCGCGGCATGCTCGACGCCGCTCTGGTGAGCGCCGACGACGACCCGGAGTTCGCGGGCGGCAGCTACGTGGTGGTGCAGAAGTACCTGCACGACCTGACCGCGTGGGCGGCGCTGGGCACGAGCGAGCAGGAGGCGATCATCGGCCGTACCAAGGCCGACAACGTCGAGCTCGAGCTGGCCGAGGGTGCCCGGCCGTCGCACAAGGACCTCAACACCATCACTGATGCCGATGGCACCGAGCACGACATCCTGCGCGACAACATGCCGTTCGGCCGACCCGGCCACGGCGAGTTCGGCACCTACTTCATCGGCTACGCCGGACAGCTCTGGGTGATCGAGCGGATGCTGCAGCGCATGTTCCAGGGCGCGCCTCCTGGACAGTACGACCGCATCCTCGACGTGTCGACCGCGGTCACCGGCACGACGTTCTTCGTGCCGCCGATGGCGGTGCTGACGTCGCTCGCGCCCTAGGCGGTCGAGTAGCGCAAGGCGCGTATCGAGACCGGCGCCCTACTCGTCGTTCCGCCGCCAGATCGCGAACCGGTTGCCGGTCGGGTCGACCAGGTGGGCGAAGGTGATCTGCCCGTTGTCGATGAGGGGCACGGCAACGGTCGCCCCGAGGCTCTCGGCCTTCGCGATCGCGGCCGGCACGTCGTCGACATGCACGTAGAAGACGGCCCAGTTGCCCATCCCGGTCGCGCTGGTGTCCCACAGGCCGCCCGCGTTGCCGTTGACCATGGAGTAGGCCTGCGGCGAGGGCTCGCCGAAGGTCCAGCCGAACAGGCCGCCGTAGAACGCGCGGCTCGCGGCCGGGTCGGGGCTGCCGATCTCGAAGTAGTCCACCTGATTGGCCATCGCGGGCCTCCGTTCGTCGACGCCGGGTCGCGCGCGCGGGCTGCGGGCGCTGCATCCGGATGAGGCACACGATGGCAGCGACCGCCGACACCGCGGCGAGCAACAGGGCCGAGCTGAGCAGAGCCGCGCCGGTGAGCACGGCGACCTTCTGTCCTGCACAGGTCGCGTCAGCAACCGGTTCCCCGCAGGCTGCGTTGGCCGCCGCCTGTCTGCTCTGTCGGCCATCATCCTCGTCCCATGGCCGCCAAAGACGAACTCGGTGCGCGAGGTGAGCGCCTCGCGGAGCGCCACCTGCTGCGCCAGGGTCTGACCCTGCTCGACCGCAACTGGCGCTGCCCTCAGGGCGAGATCGACCTGGTGCTGCGCGACGGCGACGAGGTGGTGTTCGTGGAGGTCAAGACGCGGTCGAGCGTCGCGTTCGGGCATCCACTGGAGGCGATCACCGCGGCCAAGCTCGCGCGGTTGCGGCGGCTTGCCGGCGCGTGGTGCGAGGCGCACCCGGGCGCCGGCCGCATCCGGATCGACGCCGTCGCCGTGATCGCGCCGCGCGACCTGCCGGCCGTCATCGAGCACCTCGAGCGGGTGTTCTGAATGGATGCCGTCTAATGGCCATCGGGCGCGCGCACGCGATCTCGTTGCTGGGTCTCGAGGGCGCCGTGGTCGAGATCGAGGCCGACATCTCGAACAACCTGCCGGCGTTCGTGCTGATCGGGCTGCCCGACGCAGCGCTCGGCGAGGCGCGAGACAGGGTGCGATCCGCGGCCGGCAACTCCGGCCTCCCGCTGCCCTCGCGCAAGCTCACCGTCAACCTGTCGCCCGCTGCGCTTCCCAAGCACGGGTCGGGATTCGACCTGGGGATCGCAATGGCCGCCCTCGCAGCCGATGGCCAGGTCTCGACCGAGTCGGTGGCACGCGTGGTGCACCTGGGCGAACTCGGGCTGGACGGCCGGCTGCGGCCGCTCGCCGGCATCCTGCCCGCGGTGCTGGCAGCCGTGCGGGCCGGATTCGGCACAGTGGTCGTCCCGGCCGGCAACGCCGACGAAGCCGCCCTGGTGCCGGGGGTCCGGGTGGTACCGGTGGTCTCACTGCGCGACGCGGCGATCTGGCATGGTGCCGAGCTCGAGCCGATCCCGCTCGAGGCGCTCATGCCCGCCGTGCCGATGGCGGCCCTCGACGACTCGGGTGACCTGGCCGACGTGATCGGCAATCCCGATGCCGTGGAGGCGATGCAGGTGGCCGCGGCCGGTGGGCACCACGTGTATCTTCTCGGCCCACCCGGTGCCGGCAAGACCATGCTCGCCGCGCGCCTGCCTGGCCTGCTGCCCGACCTGACCGCCGAAGAGGCGCTCGAGGTCGCGTCGATCCGGTCCCTCGCCGGCATCCCGGTGCGGGGAGGGCTGTCGACCCGGCCGCCCCTCGAGGCACCGCATCACACGGCGAGTGCCGCGGCGATCGTCGGAGGCGGTAGCGGTGTCATCCGGCCAGGAGCAGCGGCGCGCGCCGCGCACGGAGTGCTGTTCCTCGACGAGGCGCCGGAGTTCGCTCCGGCCGCGCTCGACGCCCTGCGTCAGCCGCTCGAGTCGGGCGTGATCGCCATCTCGCGGGCCACGGCCACGGCGCGGCCCGAGTTCGCTCCGGCGGCGCTCGACGCCCTGCGTCAGCCACTCGAGTCGGGCGTGATCGCCATCTCCCGGGCCACGGCCACGGCGCGGTTCCCCGCGCGATTCCAGCTCGTGCTCGCCGCCAATCCGTGCCCGTGCGGCAACTCGGGCACCCGCGACGGGGACTGCCGGTGCACCGCGATGGCGGTGCGCAGGTATCTCGGTCGGCTGAGCGGTCCGCTGCTCGACCGGGTCGACATCCGCATGGATGTGCATCGCATCACCGCGGGCCAGTTGCGAGCCAGCGCCGAGCTTCCGCGGCTGAGCACGGTCGCGGCCCGCGAGCGCATCCTGGTCGCGCGCGCAACGGCCGCCGAGCGGCTGCGGGCGACCCCGTGGCGTGTCAACGCGCACGTCGCAGGCTCCTGGTTGCGCTCGCCCGTCGGCGCAGGCTCCTGGTTGCGCTCGCCCGTCGGCGCACCGGCTCGCGGGGCGACCGCGGCCCTCGACCGGGCGTTGGAGCGCGGTGGCATCACCATGCGCGGCTACGACCGTGTTCTTCGGCTGGCCTGGACGCTCTGCGACCTCGACGGCACCTCCCGCCCTGGCGCGGACCATATCGGCCGGGCCCTCTACCTGAGAAAGGCGGCACGATGACGATTCTCGGTCTGGCCGAAGCGATGGTCGCCCCGTTGATCCGCGCTCTCTGCCCCGATGACTCCGACCTCGATCGCGACGCGATCGCCGAACGATTCGCGCGGGCCGCCTGGAGTGCCATCGCCGAGCCCGGCGACCGCGATGCGGGACACCTGGTGGCGGCCCTGGGTGCCGAGGCGTCGCTCGGAGCGCTGACCGCGGTGCCCTGGCCGCCCATCGATATCAATGCCATCGATGTCGCGCCTCTCGAGCACGCCCTGGCTCGCGTTGGCGACGTCGACCTCGACCACGACGACCTGGTGGACGCGGTGAAGCGGTGGCGCCCGCGCGTCGCGGTCCCGACCGTGCTGCTCGCATTGCGGCAGGCGGCGCGTTTCGGCGCCGGACTGCTGGTGCCGGGCGACCCGGACTGGCCCCTCGGGGTCGACGAACTGGGCGAGCACGCTCCGCTCGCCCTGTGGGCGCGCGGTGACCGCACGCTCCTCGGGCGACTCGAGCGCTCGGTGGCGATCGTCGGTGCTCGTGCCGCAACCGGGTACGGGGAGCATGTCACCGTCGAAGCATCCAGCGGTCTGGTCGACCGCGGCTTCACGATCGTGTCGGGTGCCGCATACGGGATCGACGGGATCGCACATCGCGCCGCGCTCGCGAGTTCGGGCTCGACGGTCGCCTTCCTGGCCGGCGGGGTCGACCGGTTCTATCCCGCGGGCCACGAAGCCCTGCTGACCCGGATCGTCGAACGCGGCGTCGTCGTCTCGGAGGTACCGCCCGGCACGGCGCCGACCCGGTGGCGGTTCCTCCAGCGCAACCGGCTGATCGCCGCCGCCAGCCGCGCGACCATCGTCGTCGAGGCCGGATGGCGGTCCGGGTCGCTCAACACCGCCAGCCACGCGGCGACGCTGGGCCGCCCGGTCGGAGCCGTCCCAGGACCGGTGACCAGCGCCGCGTCGGCGGGGTGCCACAAGCTGCTCCGCGAGACTCCTGCCGTGTGCGTCACCAACGCTGACGAGATGGCCGAGCTGGTGGCGGGCGATCCGCCCCCGGGGGCGGGCGACCCTGCCCTGATGGCGGGCGACCCGCCCCCGGCGGAGACCGAGCAGGGCGGAGACCGAGCAGCCGCCCAGTCGGCGATCCGCTCCGATCTCGCCGGCGATCGATCCGACCGGTACGCGGGTGCGAGTGCTGGACGCGCTCAGCGATCGGTCGGGGCGATCGGTCACCAGGATCGGCCAGCTGACGGGGCTGGCCGCCGACCGGGTCCGGGCCGAGCTGGGGCTCCTCGAGTTGGAGGGGATCGTGCGCGAGCTGCCGGCGGGCTGGCAGAAGTTCACCGTCAAGCAGTTGGAGGCCCGCCGCGGCTAGAGTGCGCAGCATGATCCAGCTCGGGCAGTACGCGCCGCCGACCCACACCATCGCGCACCTCAGCGACACGCACTACCTGGGCGGCAAGCGCCCGCTGTACGGCACGCTCGACACCGACCGCACCCTGGCCCGCGCCCTGGAACAGCTCGAGCGCTCCGGCACCAAGCCGAGCGCGATCGTGATCACCGGCGACCTGGCCGACCTGGGGGAGCCCGACGCCTACCAGCGCCTGCGCGACGAGCTGCAGCCGGTCGCCGACCGGATGGGCTCGAAGATCATCTGGGTGATGGGCAACCACGACGAGCGCGGTCCGTATTCGGCCGCCCTGTTCGGCGGCGAGCCTGGCGGCCCGGCACCCGACGCGCCACAGGACCGGATCTACGACATCGACGGCCTGCGCATCGTCGCGCTCGACAGCTCGGTGCCCGGCTACCACCACGGCGAGTTGACCGACGAGCAGCTTTCGTGGCTCGAGGAGGTCCTGAGCGTCCCCGCGGCCCACGGCACGCTGCTCGCGCTGCATCATCCGCCGCTGCCCAGTCCGATCGAGATCATGGCGATCATCGAGCTGCAGCAGCAGGACCGGTTCGCCGAGGTCATCCGCGACACGGACGTGCGCGGCATCCTCGCGGGGCATCTGCACTACTCCACGTCGGGGACCTTCGCCGGCGTCCCCGTCTCCGTCGCCTCGGCCACCTGCTACACGATCGACGTCAGCGCGCCGCCCGAGACCCTGCTCGGCGTCGACGGCGGCCAGTCGATCAACCTGGTGAACCTGTACGGCGACAGCCACACCCGCACCGTCACGCACTCGATCGTGCCGATCGGCGACTTCACGCAGGTCGCCGGATTCTCGGGCGTGTTCCTCGAGAAACTGGCCTCCATGACGCCCGAGGAGCGCCGCGAGGCCTTCTCGAGCAAGACCTCGGCCTTCAGCGTGGCTGAGAGCGACAGCTCGCGCTAGCGGCGACGATGGGCCCATGGAGTTGCGCTCCGCCATCGAGGCCTTCGCACGTCACCTGACGGTCGATCGCGGCTTCAGCGAGCACACGGTGCGCGCCTACCGAACCGACCTGAGCGACCTGGCCGGGTTCGTCGAACAGCGGGCGCTCGTGGCCTCGGATGCCGCCGACCCGAATCGGGGAGCCGTCGACGTGCGTGAACTCGACCTCGAGACGCTGCGCGACTGGCTCTGGCAAGGCAGTAACGCCGGCATGGCCAAGTCGAGTCTGTCGCGCCACTCGGCCGCCGCGCGCGGCTTCACCCGCTGGCTGGTGACCACCGGCGAGGTCACGGCGGATGCTGCGGCCCGCCTCAAGGCGCCGCGCCCCGACCAGCACCTACCGCGGGTGCTCACCCGCGGGCAGATGACCGGGATCTTCGAGGGCCTGACGGCCCGGTCGGAGAGCGGCGACGCGGTGTCGATCCGCGACCAGGCCATCGTCGAACTGCTCTACGCGACCGCGATGCGCGTCAGCGAGCTCACCGGGCTGCGAGTGGGCGACGTCGATCGCACCCGGCTGACGGCGCGCGTGCTGGGCAAAGGCGGTAAGGAGCGGGTGGTTCCCTTCGGCGTGCCCGCCGCGCGGGCGCTCGACCGTTACCTCGCCGAGGCGCGGCCGGTGCTGCGCGGCGCGTCGGGCGCGCCCGGCGCCGACGGTCGCGACCCCGGCGTCCTGTTCCTGAACTCGCGCGGCTCGGCGATGAACACCCGCTCGGTGTACGAACTGGTCTCCTGAACTCGCGCGGCTCGGCGATGAACACCCGCTCGGTGTACGAACTGGTCGCCGGGCTGCTCCGCGAACTGCCCGGCAGCGGGCCGTCCGGGCCGCACGCCTTCCGGCACACCGCAGCCACCCACCTGCTCGACGGGGGAGCGGATCTGCGCGCCGTGCAGGAGATCCTCGGGCACGCGAGCCTGTCGACCACCCAGGTCTACACGCACGTCTCGGCCGAGCGGCTGAAGCAGAGCTACGCGAGCGCGCATCCTCGCGCGTGAACTCCGCTGTGAGGACGTCGCGGTCAGCGACGTCCGCGGTTCACGCGGCGTGAGCAAGTGGGCGTTCGACGAACCGATGGCGCCCACACCGAGCGCAACGTTCTCAGCGCGTCGGATACAACACCGACCACCCCACCCCGCCCAGGAACAGCAGCGGATTGACGTACTCCCCGTCGACCCGCGCCCCCAGATGCAGGCACGGCGACGCACAATGCCCGGCGAGCAGCGTGCCGATCACCTGCCCGCGCGTGACGTGGTCGCCCGCGACCAGCTCGGTCTGCACCGGCTCGAAGCTCGACAGCGCCCCGTCGGCGTGCTCGATCGAGAGAACGGGGCGGTCGACCACGAATCCGGCGAAATGCACGACCCCGTCGGCGGGAGCCAGCACGGCCGCGTCGGCCGCCGATCGGATGTCGATCCCGCGGTGACCAGGAGCGTACGGCCCGGCCGGCGCGATGTACGGCCGCGCCAGGGAGTGCGCCCCGGAGACCGGCCAACTCCACGTTCCGAGTTCGGCCACAGGCGGCGTCGCCCCGGCGGGCGACCCCGCCGCGGATGCGGGCGAGCCGGCGACCGCACAGCCGACGAGCAGGGCGAGCCC
>Ga0207695_10002600_pt1 | contig 26467 bp, 22 predicted proteins | sample KBSC54metaG_FD_184354 | JGI IMG/M metagenome (GOLD analysis project Ga0207695, IMG submission 184354) | Corn rhizosphere microbial communities from Kellogg Biological Station, Michigan, USA - KBS C5-4 metaG (SPAdes) (version 2) | ecosystem: Host-associated > Plants > Roots > Rhizosphere > Soil...
CGAGGCGCCGCGGTGCGACGCCGCGCTCGAGCAGCGCGGCGGTGATCGCGCCGGTGCCGCCGCCGAGCTCGACGACGAGCCCGTCGCCATCCGGCACCACATCGGCCATCTCGCGCGCCAGATGCCGCGAACTCGGGCACAACGCGCCCACCGCGGCCGGGCGGCCGACCCACTCGCGTACGAACAATGCCGAGACGCGCAACGCGTTCGGCCAGATCATCGGCCCACCTTGCGCGGTTGCGCGTTCAGCTTCGACGTGCCGATGAGCGTTGGGAACAGGGGTACGACGACACCGGGCATTTTCACGTGCATCCTCCTCGACAAATCGATCCGCCGCGGCGAAGCGGCGATCAATCGATTCTAGGAAACGCAAACTTAAGGCGACATGAAGATTGTGCCTGATTGCGCCATCGAGGCGGGCATGCCGCCGCCGAACACCCGCTCAGCGGTCGACGCGCTGCTGAAGCTGCGCGGGGTAGCGCTCGCCGCCGTGCTGCCGTGCGGGCGGGCCCGCCGTCGCCGCGCTCGAGAACGCGATGAACGACGCCGCGATCGCCCGCAACCTGTCATCCGGTCGGATCCGCCATCCGCCGGCCGCGCTGCGACTGTTCGTGCAGGCCGTGCGCGAATGGACGGCTGCCGGGGGCGACACGTTGACCGATTGACGGTACGCGCCGCCCCGCCACCTCACCTGCCACTCACCGTAGGTTGGTCCGCGCCAGTTCGACGATCTCGTCCCCGCGCCCGCTCAGGATCGCGCGCAGCATGAACAGGCTGAACCCTTTCGCATGCGCGATCTCGATCTTCGGCGGCATCGCGAGTTCGTACTTCGACGTGACGACGTCGACGACCGCCGGCCCGTCGTGCGCGAACGCGGTGCGCAGCGCGTGCTCGACGTTCTCCGAATGCTCGACGCGCACGCTGAAGATCCCCGCGCCCTTCGCGATCGCCGCGAAATCGGTCGGGCTCAGGTCGACGTTGGTATCGAGATAGCCGGCCGCCTTCAGTTCCATCGACACGAAGCCGAGCAGGCTGTTGTTGTAGACGACGATCTTGATCGGCAGGTTGAGCTGCCGCGCGCTCAGCAGATCGCCGAGCAGCATCGACAGCCCGCCGTCACCCGACAGCGACACGACCTGCCGCCCCGGATGCGCGCCCTGCGCGCCGAGCGCCTGCGGCATCGCGTTGGCCATCGAGCCGTGATTGAACGAGCCGTGCAGCTGGCGCTTGCCGTTCATCGTCAGGTAGCGTGCAGCCCACAATGTGGGCGTACCGACGTCGGCCGTGAAGATCGCATCGTCGGCCGCGACTTCGTCGACGATCTTCGTCAGGTATTGCGGATGGATCGCGCGTCCCGGCGGCTCCGCCACCGCGAGATCGTCGAGCCCCTTGCGCGCGGCCGCGTAGTGCTTCAGCGCGTTCTCGAGGAAGCGCCGCTGCGTCTTGCGCGTGAGGCGCGGCAGCAGCGCCGCGATCGTTTCCTTCACGGTGCCGACGAGCCCGAGCGCGAGCGGCGCGCGATGTCCGAGCTGCGAGCCCTTCCAGTCGATCTGCACGATCTTCGCGTTCGCCGGATAGAACGGCCGGTACGGGAAATCCGTGCCGAGCATCAGCAGCGTGTCGCACGATTCCATCGCGTGATAGCCCGAGCTGAAGCCGATCAGCCCCGTCATCCCGACGTCGAACGGGTTGTCCCATTCGACGAACTGCTTGCCGCGCAGCGCATGCACGACCGGCGCGCCGAGCGTGTCGGCCAGCGCGACCACTTCGTCGTGTGCGCCCTGCGTGCCGCTGCCGCACAGCAGCGTGACCGCGTCCGATGCATTGAGCAGCGCCGCGAGCCGGTCGAGATCGGCGTCGGCCGGCAGGATCGACGGCGGCGCCGATTCGCTCCACGCGGGCGCTTCTTCGGGGCCGTCGCCGAGCGCGATATCGCCCGGCAGCACGATCACCGCGACGCCGCGTTCCTCGATCGCCGTGCGCATCGCGCGCGCGAGCACGCGCGGGAACTGCGACGCGTTGGTCACGAGTTCCGCGAAATGGCTGCATTCGCGGAACAGTTCCTGCGGATGGGTTTCCTGGAAGTAGCCGAGACCGATCTCCGTCGACGGAATGTGCGCGGCGATCGCGAGCACCGGCTGGTGATTGCGGTGGCAGTCGTACAAGCCGTTGATCAGGTGCAGGTTGCCGGGGCCGCAACTGCCCGCGCACACCGCGAGCCGGCCGGTCGATGCCGCATCCGCGCCGGCCGCGAATGCGGCGCTTTCCTCGTGACGCGTATGCATCCAGCGGATCGAGCCCATCTGGCTCAGGCTGAACGACAACCCGTTCAGGCTGTCGCCCGTCACGCCCCAGATGCGCTCGACGCCCGCTGCCGCCAGCGTCTTCGCCAGGTATTCCGCCATCGTCTGTCTTGCCATCACGCCCTCACTCGTTGATTGATCGAGACATGCATGAACCGGCCGTGCGCTCGCACGCATCGCCGACCGGACGAGCATACGCGACTCGCCCGCGCCGCGTCGCGACGGTGCAACCGGGCCGACTGCCGTATGAGGCGCACGCACGCGATTGGGTCGATGCGTCGCCGCGCCGCGCGGCGGCTGTCATCGTTTCGTTATCGACCCGTCGGCGAACGGACAGGCTGACAGGCGCCGCACTCAGCTCCAGTCGGACGCGGACTCGTCCGGATCGACGAGCGTGAGCCCCGCCGCCGGCAACGGCAGCGCGGTCTTGTAGCGCACCTGCTTCAGCGCGAAGCTCGACCGGATGTTCGACACGCCCGGAATCGTCGTGAGCCGCTCGATGATGAAACGCTCGAGCGTACGCATGTCGGGCATCACGACGCGCAGCAGATAGTCGGCGTCGCCCGACATCAGGTAGCACTCCATCACCTCGGGCCGCTGCGAGATCGCCTCCTCGAAGCGCTGCAGCGCGTCCTCGACCTGCTTCTCGAGGCTGACCTGGATGAACACGTTGATCCGCAGGCCGAGCGGCTCGGGATCGAGCAGCGTGACCTGCTGCCGGAACAGCCCGAGCTTCTCGAGCGCGCGCACGCGGTTGAAGCACGGCGTGGCCGACAGGTTCACCGCGCGCGCGAGTTCCGCGTTCGTGATCCGCGCGTTCTGCTGAAGCTGGTTCAGGATGCCGATGTCGATGCGGTCGAGCCGCTTGGGGGAGGTGCTCATAGTCTGAATATTCCTGATCTTGCGGAGATTCCGGAATATTTACACTATCCGGCGGCAAATTCACAATGAAATCAGACGCATATTTTGCGAAGCGACGCGTAGCATGAGTCCCATTGATGCGTGCCGCCCCGGGCGCGCGGGAGACTCGCATGACGGATCTGTCGAACGGTATCGAACACGCGCAGCGCGCGGCCCTCGCGCGCACCGACGAGGATCCGGAAGAAACCGCCGAATGGCTCGAGGCGCTCGATGCGGTGGTCGCGCACGTCGGCCGCGACCGCGCGCAATACCTGTTCGACCGGCTCGCCGAGCATGCGCGCACAACCGGCCTCGCGTCGCCGCGCGCACCCGTCACGCGCTACCTGAACACGATTGCGCTCGCCGAGCAGCCGCCGTATCCGGGCGACCTCGACCTCGAGGAACGGCTGTCGGCCGCGTTGCGCTGGAACGCGCTCGCGATGGTCGTGCGCGCGAATCGCGCGTACGGCGAGCTCGGCGGCCACATCGCGAGCTATGCGTCGGCGTCCGACCTGTTCGAAACCGGCTTCAACCACTTCTTCCGCGCGGCGTCGCCCGCGACCGGCGACGCACCCGGCACGGGCGGCGGCGATCTCGTGTACTTCCAGCCGCATTCGTCGCCGGGCGTCTATGCGCGCGCGTATCTCGAAGGCTTCCTCACCGAGGATCACCTGAAGCATTACCGCCGCGAAATCGCCGGCCCGGGCCTGTGCTCGTATCCGCACCCGTGGCTGATGCCCGATTTCTGGCAGTTCCCGACCGGCTCGATGGGGATCGGCCCGATCAACGCGATCTACCAGGCGCGCTTCATGCGCTACCTGCAGCATCGCGGCCTCGCGAACACCGCGGGCCGCACCGTGTGGGGCTTCTTCGGCGACGGCGAGATGGACGAACCCGAATCGCTCGGCGCGCTGTCGCTCGCCGCGCGCGAGGGGCTCGACAACCTCGTGTTCGTGATCAACTGCAACCTGCAGCGGCTCGACGGCCCGGTGCGCGGCAACGGCCGCGTGATCGACGAACTCGAAGCGCAGTTCGCGGGCGCCGGCTGGAACACGATCAAGGTGCTGTGGGGCTCCGACTGGGATCCGCTGTTCGCGCGCGATCACGCGGGTGCGCTCGCGCGCGCGTTCGCCGATACGGTCGACGGGCAGTTCCAGACCTTCTCCGCGAACGACGGCGCGTACAACCGCGCGCGCTTTTTCAGCCAGGACCCCGCGCTCGAAGCGCTCGCCGCACAGCTCACCGATGCGGAGATCGACCGCCTGCGGCGCGGCGGCCACGACGCGCGCAAGCTGCACGCCGCGTATGCGCGCGCGCTCGCGCACCGCGGCCAGCCGACCGTGATCCTCGCGAAGACGATGAAGGGTTATGGGATGGGCACGGCCGGCCAGGGCCGGATGACGACCCATCAGCAGAAGAAGCTCGACGTCGACGATCTGAAGGCGTTCCGCGACCGCTTCCGGTTGCCGCTGTCGGACAGCGACGTCGAACAGTTGAAGTTTTACAAGCCAGCGGAAGACAGCCCGGAAATGCGTTACCTGCATGCCCGCCGGGCTGCCCTGGGAGGCTATCTGCCCAGAAGGCGGACAGCGGCATCGAAGGGGCTGACCGTCCCTTCGATGCCGGCCTGGGGAGCGTTCGCGCTGGATGCGGCCGGCCGCGAGATGTCGACGACGATGGCGCTCGTGCGCATGCTCGCCGCGTTGATCAAGGATCGCGACATCGGTTCGCGCATCGTGCCGATCGTGGCCGACGAAGCGCGCACGTTCGGCATGGCCAGCCTGTTCCGGCAGGTCGGCATCTATTCGCCGCTCGGCCAGCGCTACGAGCCCGAGGATCTCGGCTCGATGCTCTACTACCGCGAGGACACGCGCGGCCAGATCCTCGAGGAAGGCATTTCGGAAGCGGGCGCGATCTCGTCGTGGATCGCCGCCGCGACGTCGTACAGCGTGCACGACCTGCCGATGCTGCCGTTCTACATCTACTACTCGATGTTCGGCTTCCAGCGCATCGGCGACCTGATCTGGGCCGCCGCCGACCAGCGCTCGCGCGGCTTCCTGATCGGCGCGACGTCCGGGCGCACGACGCTCGGCGGCGAGGGCCTGCAGCACCAGGACGGCAGCAGCCACCTCACCGCGTCGACGATCCCGAACTGCCGCGCGTACGATCCGGCGTTCGCGTACGAAGTCGCGACGATCGTCGATGCGGGCATGCGCGAAATGGTCGAGCAGCAGCGCGACGTGTTCTATTACGTGACCGTCATGAACGAGAACTACGCGCAGCCGTCGATGCCCGACGACGATCCGGCCGCGCGGCGCGATGGCATCCTGAAGGGCATGCACCGGCTGCCGTCCGGTTCGAACGCAACGGCACGCGTGCAATTGCTCGGCTCGGGCGCGATCCTCGGCGAAGTACTCGCCGCGCAGCGGATGCTGAAGGACGACTGGGGCATCGACGCGGCCGTATGGAGCGTCACGAGCTTCAGCGAACTGCAGCGTGACGGGATGGAAGCCGAGCGTCGCGCGCGGCTCGACGACGACACGCACTCGATGCCGTACGTCACCGCCGCGCTCGCCGCGACGCGCGGGCCCGTGATCGCTGCAACCGACTACGTGCGCGCGGTACCCGAACTGATCCGCGCGTACGTGCCGCGCCGCTACGTGACGCTCGGCACCGACGGTTTCGGCCGCAGCGACACGCGCGACGCGCTGCGCGCGTTCTTCGAGGTCGATCGCGCGAGCATCGTGCTCGCGGCGCTGAAGGCGCTGGCGGATGACGGAGAACTCGATGCGACTATCGTGCGCGACGCGCGAGAGCGTCTCGGCAAGTCGGCATATCCAGGCGTCGCGCCATGGCAGCGCTGACCGGGCGACGCGACCGCGCAGCAGCCGACGATGATTCGTCGACCAAAACAATACGGCCAACTAGCCGAAGAGGCGTGGATCCAGCGCGAACGCTTCCTTGCCGATCACTTTCACACTCGAAGCAAAATCCGCATGCAGCGGGTTCAGCAGCAAGTTGAAGTCGGTCGGGCAGACGACTGACGGTACGCGCATCGCCAACTGATCGCCCGCTTCAAGCCAGACGCGCCCGATCCGGGCAGTCGACTCCGGATCCTGCGACAGTACCGCCCAATCGTCCGGCAGGTCCGGCTGGTACGCATTGTCATGGACGGTGTCGGGCACTTCCAGCGTCACTAAAAAAAATCCGCCAGCGGGAAGCAAGCCGGACATATGGACGAGTGACTCGAGCAACGACGTCGACGCATGGCAGCAGGTGTACAGCACGCGCATGCCGCGAGGATTCCAGCGGCCACCGGCGATCGCCGCGCCGTTCCCGCTCAGGTCGTCGGCCAGGTAGTGCCCCTTTCGTTCTTTCGCGAGACGATACAACCTCACGCGCCGACCCCGAACTGGGCACGGTTCAGAATGTCGCGCACCCGGTCGTAGCCGGGCTGTACGTCGAGCACTTCGAGCGGCTTCAAACCGTCGAGCTCCGCGTTCGCCCGGCTCATCCACGCCGCCGCGCGCTCGCTGTCCTCAAACAGATCGGTGGCGAGATCCAGTACGTAGAGCACGCGCGCAACGCGATCGGACTCGCCTTGCGACAACCGGTCGTGCCTGGCAATTTTCCGCAGAATAGTCGAGCTGGGCAGGCTCAGCGCGCTCAAGAGGGACTGAACCGGCACGCCGAGCAACTCGCGCGCGACACGCTCGATGATGACCGCGTCGAAACCCTCCGCGATCGCGCGCCGCTGCGACATCGGCGCCATCCGGCCAAAGGTGTCGAAATCGCCCTTGCCGGCGCCCAAACCGTTCGAGCCGCCCGCCGGCGTCGCGGCACGGGATGCGGCAGCCCGCTTGGCAGGCTGACGGGCCGCAGGTGTGGTTGCTGTCATGGCGATTCCCAAATGGGTTAATTTGAATTCTCATTGTATACACCCAAACGGGAATTTTCAATTAGCCAAACGGCATAGCCTAGGCTAATGGGAATCGACGACGCTCCGCGCTACACCGGCAGCGCATGCGTCGACAGGATCTCCTTGAGCACCATGAACGAGCGCACCTGCCGCACGCCGGGCAGGTAGATCAGTTGTTCCGCGTGCAGCCGGTTGAAGCTCTCGTTGTCGCGTGTGCGCACCAGCATGAAATAGTCGAACTCGCCCGTTACGACGTGACATTCGACACATCCCGACACCTTCTGCGCGGCCTTCTCGAACGCGGCGAACGCTTCCGGCGTCGAGCGATCGAGCACGAAGCCGATCACGACCAGCATGCCGGCCCCGAGCGGCTTCGGGTCGAGCAGCGCGACGATCCCGCGAATCATCCCCATTTCCTTGAGCCGTTCGACGCGCCGCAGGCACGCCGGCGCGCTCAGCTTCACCTTCGCGGCGAGGCTCACGTTCGAGATCGACGCGTCCTGCTGAAGCTGCCTGAGGATCGCGCGATCGATGCGATCGAGCGCGGGCACGGCATCGGCCGGCGTCGCTGGTCTTCCAGTTAATTTCATTGCGTCTTCCTCATTTTTTTCGAACTCGAATTGCTTGATCGGCACTCGATTCGTTATCAACGTAGGCCGACGATATTTATTTCGCAAGCTCATTTCGCGCGTGCTTGCCTATCATTTTTCCATCGGGACACGGCGTGCCGCCCCTCCCGAACACACCGATGCCCGCGCCAACCCCGCCTTTCCGGAGACAAAAATCGATGAACCTGCAACGCTTCCCCCGTTATCCGCTGACGTTCGGCCCCACGCCCATCCAGCCGCTCAAGCGCCTGAGCGCGCACCTCGGCGGCAAGGTCGAGTTGTATGCGAAGCGTGAGGACTGCAACAGCGGCCTCGCGTTCGGCGGCAACAAGACCCGCAAGCTCGAATACCTGATCCCCGACGCACTCGCCCAGGGCGCGGACACGCTCGTGTCGATCGGCGGCGTCCAGTCGAACCAGACGCGTCAGGTCGCGGCCGTTGCAGCGCATCTCGGGATGAAATGCGTGCTCGTGCAGGAGCACTGGGTCAACTACGACGATCCCGTCTACGACCGCGTCGGCAACATCCAGCTATCGCGGATGATGGGCGCCGACGTGCGGCTCGTTGCCGACGGCTTCGACATCGGCATCCGCCGTAGCTGGGAAGAAGCGATGGAGAGCGTGCGACAGGCAGGCGGCAAGCCGTATCCGGTTCCGGCCGGCTGTTCCGAGCATCCGCTCGGCGGGCTCGGGTTCGTCGGCTTCGCGGAAGAAGTACGTGCGCAGGAAGCGGAACTCGGATTCAGGTTCGACTACATCGTCGTGTGCTCGGTGACGGGCAGCACGCAGGCCGGGATGGTCGTCGGCTTCGCGGCCGACGGGCGCGCGGATCGCGTGATCGGGATCGACGCGTCGGCGACACCGGAGAAAACGCACGCGCAGATCACGCGCATCGCGCGGCATACGGCTGAAATCGTCGAGCTCGGGCGTCGCATCGACGAGCAGGACGTCGTGCTCGACACGCGCTACGCGGGCCCCGAATACGGGCTGCCGAACGACGGCACGCTCGAGGCGATCCGGCTATGCGCGCGGCTCGAAGGCGTGCTGACCGATCCCGTCTATGAAGGCAAGTCGATGCACGGGATGATCGACAAGGTGCGGCGCGGGGAATTCGAGCCGGGCTCGAAGGTGCTGTATGCGCACCTGGGCGGCGTGCCGGCGTTGAGCGCGTATGCGGAGATTTTCCGACAGGGGTGATGCGGGCCGGGCGGAGGCGCGGCGTGCGCTGTTAGGGCCAGTTTCGAGCCTCCGCCGAACGGGTGCCAGACGGCGCGGTTCGTCGATGCCTCGCGCGTCATCTGCTCGTTAAAAGCACGTGTCGTCGGACGAACCGCTCTGCGGACCCGCGTGACAGACCGTTGCAACGAGCATGTGGGCGGCAAAAACACATCTAATGCGCATCGACCTCTCCCTTGCGCCGAAACAACCGCGACACATACGCACCTGTCAGCATCACGAGAAACCGGCTGTTGGTCGACAGATAGCGCTTCCACATCCGCCCCGGTTCCTGGATGACGCGGAACGCCCACTCCAGGCCACTGCGCTGCATCCACAGCGGCGCACGCTTCACCTTCCCCGCCACCACGTCGAACGTCCCGCCTACGCCCATTACGAAATCGACGCCCAATTGGGATTTCCAGCGATTGATGAAGTTTTCCTTGCGCGGCGACGTAATCGCAACGAACAGGAGCTTCGCGCCCGACGCACAAATCTGGTCGACGACGGTACGCTCGTCATCCCAGAAGTAGCCATGGTGAATACCGGCAATCCGCAACATCGGGTACTTTGCCGAGACTGCGCAGGCCGCCTTTTGCACAACGACCTCGGAGCCGCCCAGCATGAAAACCGGCAGTCCGTCCTGCTGGGCCATGTCGAGCAGGCGCTCGAACAGGTCGACGCCGGCGACGCGCTCCGAAACGTCATGGCCAAGCAGGCGGGCGCCCCACACGACACCCATCCCGTCGATGTTGACGATATCGCAGGCATGCACCGAGGCGGCCAGCTCCGGATCGGCCTGCATATTGACCAGCTTGGCGACGTTGACGACCACGTGCTGCGTGAATTGCGAGCGCGCAATGCGATCGCGGATCAGCTCGACGGTTTGGGTCATGGTACCGACGTCCATCGGACAGCCGAACAGTTCAATGCGATTCATGCGAATTCTCTCCGGGACAGGGAATGGGACGACAGAGCGTCGGGCCGGACGTGGTTCGCAAGAAGGCCGATCGAATAGAACGCCCACGCTTGCGTCCATCGCAGGTAGTCAACGCGATTGACTGAACGGGCAGTGCGCTGATAGGCGAAGCGGCGTTCGGCAGGCAGGTAGAGCGTCTGCATCGCGCGATCGAATACACGTTGCGCCAGCGGGCGGTCGGACTCCACCGGCGACACCGTCAGCAGCGTGATCAGCGCTTGCGCGAACGAATGCATGTCGAGAGGCCAGATCCGGTCGGCGTAGTATTTCGCAGTGCCGTCGGGCGTGAAGAACGTGTTCCGGTAGTACTTGAGGCCCCGATCGATCGCGTCGTCGAAGCACCGCGTGCCCGCGGCCTGTCGCAGGCAGTGCAGCGCCTCGAGGTTGTAGCCGGTGTGGAAGCCGTCGACGAACGCGTGATGACTACGCAGGCCGTAAGCCCATGCGCCGTCGTCGCGCTGCATCGACACGCTGAGCATCGCCGCACACAGCGCGCGTTCGCACATCGCGGAATCGCCGGTTCGGCGAGCCGTCTCTGCAACGAATGCGGTCACCCACAGGTTCGCGTTGTGGACGAACGCTGATTCGCCCGGGATGTATGCGTAGTATCCGGAACCGTCGTGTTCCGTATAAAGCGAATCCAGGAAGTATCCGGCATCGACAGCCGTGTCGATGAAACGGGAATCTCCGGTCGCGTCGCCAAGCGCGTACAGCGCCCGCGCGGCGTAGCACGTCGTGATTGCGTTCGGTGTGCCGACCGGTACAAAGAAAGCGCGCGCCGCCCAGTCGAAGTGATAACCCCATCCACTATGGTGCCACAGCCGCCGATCAACGCGTTGCTCCAGCAGCCAGTTGCCTAGCACGCGCGCTTCCGCAACGCTCGTTCCGTCGCCGATCCGACGTTCACGTTCAAGCAAACCGAGAATGATCAGCGCGATACCCTTCGGATTCCGCTTGCGCGGGACGCCGGCCAGACCGCGCAGATTGATCGGGCTGCGCTTGTGAAATTGAAGCCATGCGATGCGCGCGAGCGGCAAGCACGACAGGCCGGAATAACGAAACAGGTGGCTGTTCAGGCCATCGAACGGATCGTGGCCGGCGTAGTCGTGGCGCTGGCAATGCGCGAGCAGGCCGTCGGCGACGGCGGCGGGATCAGGAAATTCAGTCATCAATCGTTTCTCTTGACATCCACGGAGACAGCGCCGAAATACACGGCGAGTGCATCGACGTCCGTGGGATAGGTTTGCCAACTCGGCTTGTAGATGCCGAACTTGAGATAGCTGTGCCGATCGCCGACATACGCGTTCGGTATGCCATTCGCATCGAAAACGGCGAGCTTGTCCTTCCACACCTGCGTAATAGCCTGGCGCCCCGATGAATCGGGCGCATAGCGGATCGTCCAGTCAACCCATCTTCCCCGGTCATTCGCGGCGCAGCAGAGATGCCTTTGCGTGTCTTGCGTCGTATCGTGGCCGCCGCGGACGGATATGATGTATTCCGATCCAAACAGTTTCAGCATGACCGGGGGCGAGCCGCTATGCTCACCCTGGTGAATTTGAGTGAGGATTGCGAATTGCTTGCTATCGAATCTGAGATCGCTCGGAAGATAGGTGCGCCACCGGATCAGATATTCATGTCCGGGAGCAAGCTGGATGTCGCGCGGCAAGAGAAATTCTGCCCTCGGCAACCGATTGATCAGATGGGAAAAATCCTGACTCTTTCGAAGTTCGACTCGAATCGCGCGACGGTCAGAGGCAACCGGATCGTCAACCAGCGTGATATTCGTCGGCGTGGTTTGCTGGAACGTCAGGCCGTTCAGATCGTTATGCCACGAGTTCGAATAAACGGATTGGTAATCGGCAGACTCCACGCGAACTGCCGTCGTCGTTGCACAAGCCACGACCAGTATTGATCCGAGCCCTACCACAATGCCGGACGTGACGGGCTTGCCGAATTTCATACGGCGACTCCGTTCGTGATGTCGCGATAGCAATGAACATACCGCTCCGAAATCGCCTCGGCGACGTAGTTCTGTTTTGCCCGGGACAGTGCGGCGGCTTTCATGCGTGTCGCGAGAGCCGGATTTTCGAGTAGTTGACGGACACGGCCGGCAAGTGCCTCGGCGTCATTGGGTGGGACGAGATACCCGGTCACACCTTCGCTCACCAGATCTTCCAGCCCGCCAACCCGTGTGGCAACGACAGGCACGCCGCAGAACATGGCTTCCAGTGCTGCGATACCGAATGCCTCGAACTGGCTAGGCAGACAGAACACGAATGCGTTTCGATAGAACGAGAGCTTGTCGTCGCGCTCGAGCCATCCCTCGAAATGGACTCGATCGATCACGTCATGAGCGTTTGCAACGCCACGCCATCGCTCCGTATCACCTTCGCCGGCCAGCCTCAGCGCGATATCGAATCCCTGCCTCGTGAGCAGGCCGAGAGCCTCGATCAGCACGTCGACGCCTTTCTGGGTCGACAAGCGGCCGGCAAATGCGATATAGGGTTGAACGCAGGCCTGCGGGCGATCATGCGAACCGCCGTGCATTGCATCATGTTCCGCATCCGTCGCGAAATTGGCAACGACGCTTGTATCGTCAGCGTTTCTCCGAAACTGATTCAACAGCCGTGCCGACGCAGAAGACGCGCCGATTACCGCATCAGCGCCTCCTATGAACTGACGTATTGCCGCACGCGTCACGCCGTCGGCACGCGCGACAAAGCGGTCGAAATTGCCCGAATGCAAATGGAACACCACCCGTCGTCGCATCGTTTTCGCGATCATATAGAGGGCGAACTTTCGGTAGAAGGAACCACGCTCCGAAACGTGGAAATGCACAACGTCGGCCCCCCTTGCGGCAAAGATGAATTTCGGCATGTCCGACGAAAAGAATCGCAGTGATGAACCGGTGTTCTGGAAGCCATGTGTTTCGAAGATCGTCGTTCCGATGTCGGCACGCTCGAAGCTGGCCCGCCGGGCGGCCAGTTCCCCGAGTACCGAAGCAATACCGCCGCGTTGACCATATCCGGGACCGACGTGCAATACGTTGATCCGGTTCGCGTTGGGAATCCCTGCATCATTCGCCTCATATCTCATTCGATTCCCCCCCCGATGACCTGGCATGCGCGGATAGCACATACATCATCAGCAACGCTGAAAACACATAGGATGGCGATAGAAATGCCATCGAGAACAGATTGTCGAAACAAAACGCAAGAACGACATACATCCAGATCATGTTTTTCCTCCTGGATTGCCCATAGAAAATCATGAATGCGAGCCAGAGAATCGCGCCAAACAAGCCCATTTCGACAAACAAATGCGGGTAGAACGTATCGGTGGTCTTCAACACACCGTCGAGCCCATACCAGTTGAAGTGATAGGTCTGATATAGCGGCGAGTTGTACTTCACCGACGCGGGGCCGCCGAAACTCCCGAGGCCCTCGCCGAGCAAATTGCCGTTCAGCAGAGACTCGAACATCACCCGATAGGATTCCGCTCGCGCCGAGTTACCGGAGAGGATGTAGAACGACAGTTTCGCCATCGCGACCCGAACGAACGAATCGAATAATCCGATCAGCAGAAACAGAGTTCCGGCCAGCATCGCGAGAAGCGACACCGCCCAGACTCGAATATCCCGCCAGCCAAGAAATACCGGGTAAAGAATGACCGCGACGTACATCTTGAAAGAAAATCCGAGCAGCGAGAACAGCAGGAATACCCACGACCATTTCAGCCTGGACGAATTTAGAAAATGGAAGCGGCACAGCAAAAAAGCACAAAAGTTGATGAAGCTGAACTCCGAAAAGAATCCCATCCACCCCTGCGCACGCAGGAACAATCCCGAGTCGATCCGCACCGGCATGAACAGCGGCAGCCCAACCGCATACGACACGTAGAAATACAGCTGGAACAGGTCGTTGCTCACGACCACGCCGATGAACGTCTTGACCAGCACGTCGAGCCGGTCGCGGTACGGGAAGATCGCCACCGTGATCGCGACCGGAAAGAGGAAGCGGACGAGTTCCTCGATCCCGGCATGGACGTTGAACGACAGCAGCATCCCGATGCAGAGCGACACGGCGATGGGCAGCGCGAGAACGGCCAGCCGGTGAAATCGCGGACGCAACAGGATCGCCGCGAACACGAGGCCGAACGCGCCGATCTTTACGACCTGCGAACGATCGTCGTCGAGCGTGAGCAGCGTGTCGCTGACGCAGAAGACGAAGTAAGCGAGCGCCAGCAGGCCGGCGCCCAGGTCGGCCACGCGCGATCGACGATGCGGCACGATCGCCGGAAATCGGGCGGCCGCGTTCATGGACGCGCTCCCGCCGCCGCCTGCATCGCTTTCATATCGGCGACGCCCAACGCGCTGATCGATTCCGTATAGGCCGCGCATACCCGCCGTGCATGCATCACGACGATCGCGTTCCGGATCAGCGTCACGACCACCGCGGATGCCAGCATGCAGAAGAACCCGATTTCGCCGCCGATGGCGACGCAGCCACCGAGCAAAACGACGAACAGTGCCGAGGTACCGATGTTGATCCGCGCGGTGGCCGCGCTCTGCTCGAACGCCATCATCACGTTGCTGCCGACGACGCCAAGGACGCCGGCCGCACACTGGATCGCCAGCAGCACGCCGCCCGCGAGCACCATGTACACGCCGTTGCCATCGAGCCCGTAGCGCCAGGTCAGCCCCGCCACCATCGCAAGGTTCGCGACAAGTACGACCAGATTCGACAGGTCGATATTGCGCCGCATCGCGCCCAGCGTCGCGTCGAGCGGCGCCTTGTCCTTCTTCCGCTTAACGAGGTCCGGCAATTGCGCGATCGAAATGGCGCGCGGCAGCAGGTTGCCGATCGCGGTCACCGAGGAAAACAACGACAGCATCCCCGCGAACGACGCACCGCACATCGCGTTCGCCATCGGTACGGTCACCAGCGCGATGCCGCCTGACAGGAAATTGGTCAGCCCGAACTGCAGCCCCTTCACGTCGATGCGCATCGAAAACGCGCGACGATCGGGCATGCCGATCGCGGCGAACATCGCGACGGCCACCACGACCAGCGCAACGGCGAGGCACAGCGACGCGGAATAGCCGTGGCGCGTGCCGATCCACAGCATCGCGCACGAGCCTGCGATCAGCAGGCAGTCGAACGCGATCGTGATCCGGTAGCGGCGGTACGACACGAAGAAATGCCGCGCGAGCTGATACACGGTCCAGCCCCACATCAGCGCGACCACGCCGCCGAGATCGAACGCGACGAAGCCTGACGCGGACACCAGCACGCATGCGATCGTGGCGGCCACGGCGGTCCATCCCGCCATCGACACCAGCGAGTAGAACGCGCCGCGCGCCGCCTGCTCCCCGTCGCTCGCCGGTACGCGTACCAGAATCAGCGTCGCCCAGCCGATGGCCGTGAAGAAACCGATCATCTGTGCGATCGACAGGTTGGACGCCGCAGCCCCAAGCTCGTCCAGCGAATAGATCCGCTGGACGAGCCAGAACGTCAGCACGCGATAGAGGCCGGGCGCGCCGGTACAGACAAGCGCCTCGACACGGCCCAGCAGATTTTTGGCGTCGGCATTCCGCAGCATGATTTTTTGTGCGCCCGTCCGTTACCCGCGCGCCAGCACGCCGCGCGTGTCGATCACGACCTTGGTCTGCAGCCGCACTGGGTCCATGCGACGGAACGGGGCGTGATCGACGAGGATCACGATCACGTCGGCTTCGGCCAGCGCTATGTTCAGATCGCACAGCCGGGTCGTTGCTTCCAACGCTGCCGGCAACGCGGCGATGTTGGGTTCGACGACCAGCAGCGTCGCGTCGGCGTTCGCCGCCAGCGCTTCGACGATCTCCATCGCCGGGCTCTCGCGCAGATCGTCGATATCCGCCTTGAACGCAAGCCCGAGACACGCGATCACCGGCTCGCGGAACCGGCTCGCCGCCTGCCGCACACGCTCGTAGACGAAATGCGGCTTGTCGTCGTTCACGTTGCGCGCGGTGCGGATCAAGCGCGCGTGCTCCGGCGCGGAATCGACGATGAACCACGGATCGACCGCGATGCAATGACCGCCCACGCCCGGCCCAGGCTGCAGCACGCTGACGCGCGGATGGCGGTTCGCCAGCCGGATCAGTTCCCATACGTTGATGTCCAGCTGGTCGCAAATCACCGACAGCTCGTTCGCGAACGCGATGTTCACGTCGCGAAACGCGTTCTCGGTCAGCTTGCACATTTCGGCCGTGCGCGCATCGGTCAGGATGCACTCGCCGCGCACGAACACCTCGTACAGCTCCTGCGCACGCGTGCCGCATTTGCGCGTCATGCCGCCGATCACGCGGTCGTTCTCCACGAGTTCGCGCACGACATGGCCCGGCAGCACGCGCTCGGGGCAATGCGCGATACGGATGTCCGAGCGCTCGCCGGCCTGTTGCGGAAAGCTCAGGTCCGGGCGGTGCGCCGCGAGCCACGCCGCAATTTTTTCGGTCGCGCCGACCGGCGAAGTCGACTCCAGCACCACCAGGTCGCCCTTCTTCAGCACCGGCGCGATCGACCGGCATGCGGCCTCGATATAGGTCAGGTCCGGCTTGTTGCCATCGGCAAACGGTGTCGGCACCGCGATCAGGAACGCATCGGCCGGCTCGGGCGTTGCCGTCGCGCGCAGGTAGCCTTGCGTCACGGCGGCATGCACGAGCATGTCCAGTTCGGGTTCGACGATATGGATCTCGCCGCGATTGATCGTGTCGACCGCATGCTGCGACACGTCGACGCCGACCACGCTTTTACGGCGCGCGGCAAAGGCCGCCGCGGTGGGCAGGCCGATATAGCCCAGCCCGATGACGGAAATGGTTTCGAATGACATGAATGAGGTTCTCCAGACGTCGGGGGATTCAGCAGGGCGAGCCGGCCAGGTATGCCGGCCCCTGCGTCAGGATCGGCGGCGAGACCAGCAGATCCGCAATCCGCTCGCTTGCACGACCGTCGCCGTACGGGTTGTGCGCGCGGCTCATCGCGCGATAGGCAGCGCCGTCGTCCCACAGCTCGACCACCGCGCCGACCAGCCGCTCGACTTCGGTACCGACCAGCCTCACCGTGCCGGCCGCGACGGCTTCCGGCCGCTCGGTGGTGTCGCGCATCACGAGCACCGGCTTGCCGAGCGACGGCGCCTCTTCCTGGATCCCGCCGGAGTCGGTCAGGATCAGCCACGCGCGGCTCATCAGGTACACGAACGGCAAGTACTCCTGCGGCTCGATCAGCACGACGTTGCCGATGTCGCCGAGCAGCCGCGCGACGGGTTCGCGCACGTTCGGATTCAGGTGCATCGGGTAGACGATGCGGCACTCCGGATAGCGCTTCGCGATGATCGCGATCGCTTCGCAGATCTGCTCGAACCCGCGGCCGAAGTTCTCGCGGCGATGGCCGGTGACGAGGATCATGCGCCGCTCGTCGTCGACGAACGGAAACCGCTCGCGCATCTGCCGCACCAGCGCCCGGTCGTGCTTGAGGCGCTCGGTGATCGTCAGCAATGCATCGATCACGGTGTTGCCGGTCACGTGCACGCGAGCGGCTTCGACGCCTTCGGCCAGCAGGTTCGCCCGCGAGGTTTCGGTGGGCGCGAAGTGATGCAGCGCGAGCGCGCCCGTCACCTTCCGGTTCGCCTCTTCCGGCCACGGTGAATACAGGTTGCCGGTGCGCAACCCGGCTTCCACGTGACCGACCGGAATGCGTCGGTAGTACGCCGCGAGCGTCGCGCCGAGCGTCGTGGTCGTATCGCCGTGCACGAGCACGAGATCGGGCCGGAACGATTCCAGCACCGGGTCGAGCGCATTGAGGATGTGCCCGGTCAGGCTGCCGAGCGTCTGCCCCGCGCGCATCAGGTCGAGATCGAAATCCGGCACGATGCCGAACAGGTCGAGCACCTGGTCGAGCATCTGGCGATGCTGGGCCGTCACGCAGACGCCGCAGCGCACGCCTTCGCGGGCCCGCAGCGCGTGGACGAGCGGCGCCATCTTGATGGCTTCCGGACGGGTGCCGAACGTGACGAGGATGTTTTCGTGGTGATGGGTCATTGGAATCTCCGTCGGCGGATCACGTGCGATCCGCAGCGGTTTGCGAATCGGCGTTGTCATACCCGTACGCGCCGTAGTTGCCGTACCGGGCGGAGCGCAGCCCCGGCCGGAAGCCGTTGAACACGACCGCGGTCGCGCGCGCGCCGGCGCGTTCGATCCGCTTCGCCGCTTCGAGCAGTTCGCCCGAGGTCGTCACGCCGGCACGTGCCGCGAGCAGGATCGTGTCCGCCTGCGCGGCCAGGACGACGGCGTCCGTCACCGGCAACAACGGCGGCGCGTCGAGCAGCACGACGTCGTAATCGCGTGCGACGTGCATCAGCAACGCCGACAGACGATCGGAAGACAGCAGTTCGACGGGCCGGTCGGCATACGGGCCGGCCGGCAACAGGTCGACGTGCGGCGCGACGTCGCGCACGATGGCGTCGGCGGCGGTCGCGCCGCCGCGAAGGACGGTCGACAGGCCGATCTCCGGCCGCATGCCGAAGCGCTTGGCCAGCTCGCCGCGACGCAGGTCGCCGTCGATCAGCAGCACACGCTTGTTCGACTGTCCGAGCAGCGCGGCCACGTTGGCCGACACGAACGATTTCCCGACACCCGCGGACGGACCCGTGATCAGCACACGGTTGCCGTCGGGCTGGTCCATCAACTGGAATCGCAGCGCCGTGCACAGGCTTCGCAGCGCCTCGACCGCGGGTTCGTTCGGTCGCGCCAGCGCCAGGACCGTCGCCCCGCCCGTCGCAGCGTCACGCTGCGCGATCCGGTGTTGCGCAACGCTGTGCGGAATCGTCGCCATCACGTTCAGGTTCGTGTCGCGCTCGATCTCCGCGGGATCGGTCACGCCGCCGAACAGCACCGCGCGGCCGATCACGGCGCACGTGCCGAGCACGAGCCCCATCAGGGCGGCCATCACCGTGACCAGCGCCGGCCTTGGCCGCACGGGCTTGTCCGGCACGATCGCGCGATCGATCACGCGCACGTTGCCGATCTTGCTCGCGGTCGCCAGGCGAAGCTGCTGGACGCTGTTCAGCAAGCCGACATAGATCTCCGTTTGCACGGTCACATCGCGGCGCAGGCGTACGACGTTCTGCTGCGCATCGGGCAAGCGCCGGATCGTGTCGTTGATCGTCCCGACCTGCGCGTTGGCGGCGGCGATCTGCCGGTCGACCGCCGCGAGCTCCGGGTGAGCCGGCGTCAGTGTCGACGCCAACGCCCGCCGCTTCTGTTCGAGCTCGAACAGCGACATCTGCGCGGCGGTCGATTGCGTCAGCATCGCCTTCGCCTGCTCGGTCAGGTCCACGATTTCATGGCGGGCCTGGTATTCATTGAGGCGATCTTCGGCCGCACGCAACTGACGCTCCACGGTCGGGACCTGGTCGCTCAGGAACGCCAGCGACTTCTCGGCGGTGGCCGCCTTGCGGCTTGCGTTCTGCCGCACGTAGTTGTCGGCGATCGCGTTCAGCACGGCAGCCGCGCGCACCGGATCATGGCTTTCGTACGACACGCCGATCACGCCGGACTGATCCTTGCCGCGGTTCGCTATCGTCAATTCCTTCTGCAGTTCGGCGAGCACGACCTGCCTCGAATCCGCCTTCACGACGAACTGCGCGCCCACTTCGGCTTCGATGCCGGCCACCTGCAGCGTCACGTCTCCGGCGGCCGTCTTCACGTGCAGCGGCTCGCCGATCGCGCCTTCCACATCGCGATCGAGATCGCTGCCGGACAGGCGATAGCGCCCGTCGCCCAGCGACGTGACGATGAACGCATGTTGCTGGAAGTCGCGCGGCACATCGAATACCGGAACATCGATGCGCTCGTTGCCCCAGACGAACCCGCCGATCCCGAACAAGCCGGGCGTCGACAGCCTGCGATTGAAGCGCGCGACGGCGGAGCCGATCACGGGCACGCGGCGCGGATACGCTTCGATGTGCAGGCGCTGACCGTCGACGACCGGTTCGGTCACGAGCCGCGAGCGCAGGATTTCCATCTCGCCGTCGTCGGTCGACTTCACGTCGAACAGCGCGCCGAGGCCGCCGACGAGCCCGCCCTCCGCCATGCTGCGCAGGTCCGAGCCGCCGCTTTCCACCTGCACGGCAATGTCTGCCTTGTAGACCGGCTTCACGACGAAGGCATAGCCGGCTCCAAGCGCGGCACACGCCGCCGTGACCGCGACGATGCGGCCTGCGTGCCGGATCAGCACGTCGAGGATGCCGCGCACGTCGAGTTCGTCGGCGTCGTGTAAATGAGGTTGGCGTGGGTTCGATGCGTTCATTTGAGGCTCACTGCAAGTGTTCCGGCGCATCCGCGCCGGTATCCGGATGCGGTTGCAGGTTCGGTTCGAAGGTGGCGATCCGCGCGGCCCAATCGGCCACGCCGTGCTCGATCAGCTGCATCGCGTAGTCGTAGACATAGCGGCTTCGGCGGTACGGATCCGGAACGTCGGTCTGGTAGCGCTCGGCGAGGCGATACACACGGCCGCGCGTCATCGGGCAAGTCCGCTCGATCAGGTGGCGATGCGCGACCTCCATCACCAGAATCAGGTCGGCCCACCGGCAGGCCAGGTCATCGAAGCGTCGAGCCCGATGCGCCGACAGGTCGAAGCCGCGCTCGATCAACAGTGCATTCATCACCGGGTCGACCGGCGTCCCGCCGATCGCCGCGACGCCGGCCGACTCCACCGTGCGACCGGGCAGCGCGCGCGACAACAGAGCCTGCGCGGCCGGACTGCGGCATACGTTGCCGGTACACACCACCAGGATCCGTTTCATCATTTCGTGACGATCGCGGCCGTCAGGCCCGCGTTGATGGCCGGAAGCAGTTGCGCGAGCACGCGGCCGAAGCGCGCAAGCTTCGTGCTGTCGACGTACACGACGTCGCGCGGCTGCAGCTCGAACTCATTGGCGAGCACCATCGACACCGGCGAGCTGCCATCCAGATGAAACACCTGCGCCTGCCGGTCTGCGCCGGCGCGAATCACGTAGGTCTGCTTCGGATCGGCCGTACCCTGGTTCACGCTGCCGGCCTGCGACAGCGCGTCGGCCAGCGTGAGCCGGCCGTTGCGCAGCGGCAGCGCCGTCGTCGGCTTGTTGACTTCGCCCATCACGTACACGCCGAACTGGTCGCGCGCGCCGACCTGCAGCAGGTCGCCGTTGCGCAGCACGATGCGCGACGGATCGACGCGCTCGCGAATCAGGCCCGGCAGATCGACCGGATAGGCGGCACCGTCGCGCACGAGCGTCATGCGGCTCTGATCGGCGTCGGCCGTGAAGCCGCCCGCGCGCGTGACGGCTTCGAGCAACGTCATCGGCGTGTCGTTGAGCGGCTGCGCGCCCGGCGCACGAACTTCGCCGTCGATGTAGACGCGATTCGCGCGATACGACGCGACGCGCACCGTCAACTGCGGCGCGACGAACCACTTCGACAGCCGCGCGCGAAGCGCGGACTGAATCTCGCTCGTGCTCATGCCGGCGACATGCAGTTCGCCCACGTACGGGAAAGCCAGGTTGCCGGCCTGATCGACGACGAAGCCCGCCGGCGGATCGGCAGGGCGCACCTGTTGCGTGCCCGGGTTGCCCTGCGCCGCGGCCAGTTCGGGGTGATCCCACACGGTGATCTGCAGCACGTCGCCCGCGTCGATCGCGTATGGCGCCGGCACCGCAAAGAGCGCCGCGCGCGTGCGTTCATCCTGTGTGCGCGCCTCGCGCCGCTGGGCCGCGATCAACTCGCCGTCGATCGGCCCGATCGGTACCGACGCCGCCGATTCACGCGAAGCGGGCGCGTTTTTCGGCTGGCCGGGCGATGCCGCGACGATGCGATGCATCGACACCGCCAAACCGCCTTCGTATGCCTGCGTCGCGATCCCGCCATCCCGCGCCGCATCGTGCGCGAGGTTCATATGCATGCCCGGTTCGACCGCGCACGCGGACAGCAGCACGACGGGCAAGACCGTCATTGCCGATCGCAAGCGTTGCGCCCGTGACCCGGGCCGTTTTCCAGTTTCCATTTCCGTTGTCCAGAGCGTGTGCATCGACGCGTCATTCAATAGGCATTGCGATGCGTGAATCCATACAGGACGGTCGCGGCCACGATCCGCATGTCCATCGCAAACGACCAGTTGTTCAGGTAGTAAAGATCGTGTTCGACCCGCTTCTGCATCTTCTCGATGCGATCCGTCTCGCCGCGATGCCCGTTGACCTGGGCCCAGCCGGTGATGCCCGGCTTGATCCGGTAGCGCTGGATATAGCCGTCGACGAGATGCTGGTAGAAGCGGTCGTGCTCCACCGCATGCGGGCGCGGCCCGACCACCGACATGTCGCCCTTCAGCACGTTGAAGAACTGCGGCAGTTCGTCGAGGCTCGTGCGCCGCAGCAGCGCGCCGACACGCGTGACGCGCGGGTCGCCTTGCGTCGCCTGCCGGACTTCGCCCGGCTCGCGCGTGTCGGGCACGCGCATCGTCCGGAACTTGTAGATCGTGAAGATGCGCCCGTAAGCGCCCCTGCGTTGCTGCCGGAACAGCACCGGCCCCGGCGACGACAACTTCACCGCCAGCGCAACGAAGGCCATCAGCGGTGCGATTCCGATCAACGCCAGGCCCGCGAACACGCGGTCGAACATCGCCTTGCCCACCAGCGCCCGCGCGGACAGCGGCGACGAGACGAGATCGAGCGCATGACCGCGAATCGCCCCGTTCGGATGAAGCGGCGTCATGCCGGTGAGGTCAGGCATGAAGCGGATGTCGACCAGATCCTCGGCGAACGCGTGGACGATCTCGCCGACGCGATCGGCCTCCGACAGCGGCAGCACGATCCAGATCTCCCCGACGTGTGCGCGACGCACGTACTCGACGAATTCGTCCAGGTCACGATGCACGGCCGGCTCTTCCGGCCCGATCGGCGACGAACCGGACATGTCGAAGATCGCGGCTATCTGGAACGACCGCCCGGTTTCCCGCGCATCGCGCCCAACGAGCGCGCGGCAACGTTCGCGATGCCCGACGAGCGCAACCGGTTTGCGCCGGGCATGCCGCGCCGCCGCGAAAACGCCGAGACACCACCGCGCGGCCTGCGACACGACAAGCGCGACCGCCGACAGCGCGAACCAGCCGGCCAGCCAGTCGAGCGCGACCGGGAATTGCCGGTCGTGCGCCATGACGGACATCGCGCCGACGCACAACGCGACGGCCAGACAGGCCGGCGCGAGCCACACGCAACGCCACGACAGGCGGCGCCCGGGAGCGCCGTACAGACCGACCAACGGAAACAGGACCAGCGCGCACACGATCGAAACGGCGATCAGCACGGCATCCGATCCGGCAGACGACGAGCCGCCCAGCCAGCTTCTCGCTGCCCATGCGGTGACGACAAGCAATACGGCATCCAGCAACCAGGACCGTGAAGCTGTTCCGCGAACGGCGGGGGTGTATCTAGTTTGGTTGAACGAAGGCATAACCCTGGGCGATCATCTGTCGCGATCGATTGGCGACGGAACGGCGGCGCATCTACACGCAATGCACGCCACGCCGACGCGGATCGACTCCCGGACCGACGATCGATTTCATGTGTTGTTTAGCAATGCGAATCTGAATCGATTGACATGGACCTTCAATCAAACGTCACGGATCGTTAAATTTCGAATCTGGCTGACGTGGCCTAACAACTCCAACGAGACCGACGCCCTCCGCTTACCGCGAGTCCATCGCTTATCGAGACGGTGTGAGACTTGATACTGCCATTACGATCTGTCGTTTTAAATCGGTCATGTCCTAAACTAATTGGCATAGTTATGTTTCTTGTACTATTTGCCAATGACGCCCCTGCCTACAAGGCGTGTCTATTGATGTCAAGTGACCAAGCAAGCCGCGTGATGTGTGCCGGTTCACTTCGCAAGCCGGTGTGGAAGCACCGCCATCCCGCGAACACGATGACCGACGACTGCGACGTGCGCCGGCGTTGCGACAAGAGGCAGCGTCAATGCGCCGTTGCGCATGAGCGGCGGGTTTTCGCCGCGCGTCCTGGCGAGCAACGCACGCCAGCGCTACCTACGCGCGTTGTCTCAGGTGACAGTCGACTCGGTATCGACGCGCATCGGCGTCGCCTGTTCCGACATGACGTGCCGGCTCGGCGGCGAATTCGAGGATCTCGACTGCGGCAAAAAGGCGAGCGTGTGCCGTGCGCTCGTCACGCCGCCGCTCGTGCGCAGCCGTCACGGCAGCATCAGCGTTCGCTTCGCGTGTGAGAACAGGAAAGTCCGCTTGGGACGTGATTGAAATTTTTCAGCGAGATCGCTTGAGGGGCGCGACCCGGGCGTAAACGAAATACCGCCGGCAAGCCGGCGGCAAAAGATGCGCCACGGATGACGTGGCGCACCTGAGGCACTCGATTCAGCGAGCGCAGGTCATTCGGCTGTGAATGACTCGTGCGACGCTGCCGCGACGGACGCGCAAAGCGCCGCGGCCAGCGCACCTTGAGTGAGACGACGGGAAAGGTGGGGCTTCATGTCGTTATCGATCGATAGTGTCGTTGTTCGGCTTATGCGTCCGTGCGAACTTCGATAAACCCCCGGCGTGGCGCGATGGTGGTCTCCCCGCTGCCGCCCCCGTTGCTTCCGGCCGGATCTTCAGGACGATCGGAACAACCGGTGTCGTCGCAGATCCGTACCGTATTGCCGGTCACGGACGATCCTGTACGCACGCGGCCAACAGCAACAGCAGCCCCGGTGCAAGTAAACGGCGGTACCGTGATACCTTCCTCGAGTGTTATTTGCGCAGCAATTCTTCGAGCTTTTCACCCCCGCGAGCTCGGCTCGCAACCCGGTCGCGCGCGGCGCGGCGGATACAATCCGCCAACGCCGACACGCTGCCCAAGGCTCTCTCAGGTTCTCTCTTTGAATCGTTCCGTCACTACTTCATGCCGCCGCTTTTCGCTGTATCGGCTGTCGCCGGCATCGATCCTCAAACATGACGCGGCAAACAATAGTGACGTGGTGAGCAATAATAATGGAGAAAAATGGTATGTCAAGGTCCTTCGCGTTTTCAAAGTTTGCGTGACGCGTCACTTTTGATATGCTCTTCGTCGCCCAAACCCTCTGGAGACCCCGTCGAGATGTCCAACAGCGAGCAGGCCAACGTCGACCTCATCACCGCCAACAAGGTGCGCGACCTCCTGAACCGGAACGGCATTCCGCCGCGAAGTCACAACACGACGATCGCGAATGTGCTGGGCCTCAGTTTCTCGGTCGTCACGCGCAAGATGAAAGGCCTGATCCCGTGGAACCTGTCGCAGTTGCAGGACATCGCGACGCACTTCGGCGTGCCGCCCGCGATCCTGCTCGACGACAAGGGCGCGCAGCCGGCCGCCGCCGAGATGGTCGACGCGACGCTCGTGATCGAGTCGCGACGCTTTCGCTGCCGGGCCGCAATCTCGACGAAGGCCAGCAGCCAGATCGAAACGGATTTCGTCGCGTTGCAGTGGCAAGGCGAATGGATCATCACCGAGCGCCAGCACGCGCGCGAAGGGCGCACGTATCCGGTCGATGTCGTCGAGCTACGCTCGAGCCAGCCGAACGTGTACGCGGCACGCATCGCCGTGGTCGACGATTCGCGGGACGTCGCCGAAACGGTATGTGAATATTTCATCGAAAAAGGCGTGAACGCGATCCCGTACTTCGACGGCGCCACGTTCCGCAAGGCGCTGGAGGTCGAGGATTTCGACGGCTACATCCTCGACTGGATGCTCGGCGACCAGACGGCCGCCGATCTCGTGCGCGGCATCCGTTCGAGCGAGAACAGCGGCGCGCCGATCTTCCTGCTGACCGGCAAGATCTCGACCGGGGAAGCCAGCGAGGACGAAATCGCGCACATCGTGTCGCACTACAACGCGCGCTGCGAGGAAAAGCCGGTTCGCCTGCCGATCCTGTTCGCCGAAGTGGCGCGCGAACTGAAGATCACGCTGCCCGCCGCGGCCGCCGCGAGCTGAGGCCGGATCGACAACCCACCACCGCACGACCGAGGGAAAGACATGCGAGTTTCGACCATCTGGACCAAGAGCCTGCTGACGGCCTGCCTGCTCGGCATGGCCGCCGCGACATGGGCTGCTTCGTCGTTTACGTTCACCGTCGACGGCCAGATCGACAAGAGCAACCAGCAGGGCAAGACGGCCTACGTGTTTTCCGAGCAGGCGCTGATGGCGCTGCCGCAGCATACGATCGTCACGTCGACGAGCTGGACGCCGAAGGCGACCTTCACCGGCCCGCGCCTGTCCGACGTGCTGAAAACCGTCGGCGCGCACGGCACGCAGATCGAATTCCACTGCATCGACGAATACACGTTCACGATTCCGGTGTCCGATGCGGACAAATACGGCGTGATCCTTGCGCGAACGATGAACGGCAAGGTGCTCGGCAACGACAACTACGGCCCGCTGTGGATCATGTATCCGCGCGACCAGTATCCCGACGAGCTGAAGACGCCGCTCGG
>Ga0207695_10002602_pt1 | contig 26455 bp, 19 predicted proteins | sample KBSC54metaG_FD_184354 | JGI IMG/M metagenome (GOLD analysis project Ga0207695, IMG submission 184354) | Corn rhizosphere microbial communities from Kellogg Biological Station, Michigan, USA - KBS C5-4 metaG (SPAdes) (version 2) | ecosystem: Host-associated > Plants > Roots > Rhizosphere > Soil...
ATTGAGCATGAGGGTAGCTTTATCTGTATCTCAAGTTACGGTGGTGAGACAGAAAGCACCAAATCACTACATAATGCATGTAAGAAACTGAAGCTCAAATCGGCCGCTCCCCTTACACAGTATACGGACGCTCTGCTAAAAAATTACGATTATTTTATTCCCTTTTATCATAAGAGCAAGCCTCTGGCTTATGCTTTGATCGGTGATTTTAATACCACCGATGAGATGCTGAACAATGACCTGAACTTTATTCAGACATTGATCAACGTGATCGTAGTGGCTTTGGAGAATAAAAAACTGTTTCGCGAGCGAATGGAGTCAGAGCGTTTTAAGCGCGAGATGGAGCTTGCACAGGAAGTGCAGAACATGCTGATCCCGTTGAGATTTCATAAGGATACAGCCGTAGAGATCGGTGCCAAATATTTTCCGCATCAAAACATAGGGGGCGATTACTTTGATTTTATACGCATTAACGAGCATGAGTTTATGTGGTGTATTGCGGACGTTTCGGGCAAGGGAATATCGGCGGCTTTGTTAATGGCCAATTTCCAGGCTAGCCTTCGCGCCTGGGCAGTGGTTGAAGATGACTTAACTAATATCATCGAGCGCCTTAACCAAATCATGCTTAGAAATACCAAAGGCGAGCGATTTATTACCTTATTTCTTGCGAAATATAATGGCCGTACCCGTAAACTGAATTTCATCAATGCGGGACATAACCCGTCAATTTTATTTAAAGATGGCGAGGCTATTCCACTGAAACTGGGCACCACAATGATTGGCGCTTTTGACGAATTGCCTTTTTTGAACCAGGGCGAAGTAGATATAGAACCAGGCACCCTGATATTTAACTATACCGACGGTTTGATGGATTATGATGTGCCTACCCAAAAAACCTGGGACGAAGATAAACTGATCGACTTTGTAGTAGGTAATGGAAATTTGTCGCCCGACAAATTCAACCAGACGCTCCTTGATCATCTCAATCTTATCGTCAAAGGCAAACCTATCGATGATATTACCCTACTGACGATAAGGATATTTTAGTGGTTGAATAAGTTGGCTTAAGTTGAATGGTTAATTGAGTTGGAAAAGTTGGGAAAATAAACCACTTAACTTGATCAACAAAATCCAACTTAATCAACATTTTTCCGCCAACAAACTTTATTTTTGAAAAATGTTAGCAGGCAGGTATCAGTTTGAGTTTATTGAGGCGGGATGTGACGAAGCTGGTCGTGGTTGCCTTGCGGGACCTGTTTTTGCTGCGGCCGTTATCCTGCCCGATGGGTTTGATCATCCGTTGCTAAACGATTCCAAACAGCTCACTGAGGAAATAAGATATCAACTTCGAGAGGAGATTGAACAAACGGCCATAGCTTTCGCGGTTGCATCGGTAGATAATAATGAGATCGACGAGATCAATATCCTGAACGCTTCCTTCCTGGCTATGCACCGGGCAATAGAGCAGTTATCGATAATCCCGGAGTTTTTAATTATTGACGGCAATCGTTTTAACAAATACAAAAAAGTTCCGCATCAATGTATTGTTGAGGGCGATGCTAAATATTTCAGCATTGCTGCTGCATCCATCCTGGCAAAAACCTATCGGGATGACTTCATGAAGCAGATTGCTTTAGAGCACCCCGAGTACGACTGGCATAGCAACAAGGGATATCCTACTATAAAGCATCGCGAAGTAGTTTTAAAAAAGGGTTTTACACCCTACCACCGCCGCACTTTTCGTGTAACCGATCCGCAGTTAAGTATTTTCTGAAAAGATGCTCTGATTCAGCTTAGAGGTGTTTACTTTTGTTAAAACCACTTATTATTTCAGTTGAAGATTCTCATTTTAACACACCGAGTTCCATTCCCGCGTAACGGGGGTTATCCTATTGTGGTTTGTAATACGGTGCTTGGCTTGATCAATTTGGGGCATGATGTATCCCTGGTGGCGCTAAATACCAAAAAGCATATTCATGAAAGTGAGGAGAAAGATGAGCTGCTGGATAAAATAAATTACCGGGTTTACGATATCGATGCCAGTGTATCTTTTTTTGATGGGATATCAGACATCTTTAGCAAAAGCACCTATAATATCGATAAGTATTACGATGAGGAGTTTGAGAAATTATTGATCCGTACCGTACGAAATACAGAATATGATATTATCCAGTTCGAGGGACTATTCGTGGCCCCTTATGTGGATTCGGTCAGAAAAAATTGTTCAGCCAAACTGGTTTATAGGGCGCATAATATTGAACATCACACCTGGGAGACACTGGCGCTGCAAAGGACGGATCCTTTTAAGAAGTTCTATTTAAAGTTAATGGCCCGCCGTATAAAAAAATACGAGCTGCAGCAGATCAATAAGTTTAATGCCATAACTGTTTTTACCGAGCAGGACAGGAATACGATTATGCATTATGGGGCCACTATACCGGTTGAAGTTGTTCCGTTTGGCCTTGATCTGGATCATTATAAACCGGATTTTTCAAAAACAGAGTTTCCCAGCCTTTTCTTTTTGGGCTCTCTGGATTGGATGCCTAACCGCGAAGGTATCGAGTGGTTTTTGAAAACGTTCCACGCCGACTTTGTGAATGACGAATTGCGTGTACGATTTTATGTAGCGGGCAACGACATACCAGAAGAGTTTGATGATTATGATGTATTGGGCAAGGTATTTATCCAGGGCGAAGTTGACGACGGGTTGGAGTTTGTGAATAGTAAATCCATTATGCTTGTACCGCTGCTGTCGGGCGGTGGTATGCGTGTAAAAATTGTGGAAGGAATGGCGATGCAGAAATGTATTATCTCCACTTCGCTTGGCGCGGAAGGTATTAACTATAAAAACGGAGTAAACATCCTGATCGCAAACACCCGAGATGAATTTTTGAAAGCTATTAAACGATGTGTAGCCGATGAGGATTACATTAAAGCAGTCGGCATAAATGCCCGTAAATTAATAGAGCAACAGCACGATATAAACAAAGTAACCAAAATACTGGTGGATATATATCGATCTTTGTTAAAGGCCACTGAATAACTTTAAAACCTTTCAACCAAATGCTTACTTTTGCCGCCAATTAGTTTTTTATGAAGAATACGGCTTTAACCGATAAACACGTTCAGTTGGGCGCCAAGATGGTGCCTTTTGCAGGGTATAATATGCCTGTGCAGTATGCAGGGATCAATGTTGAACATGAAACTGTACGCAAAGGAGTTGGTGTGTTTGACGTGAGCCACATGGGCGAGTTTATTTTGAAAGGTGAGAAAGCGCTCGACCTGATCCAGCGCGTTACCAGCAACGACGCCTCAAAATTGTATGACGGCAAAGTGCAATACTCCTGCTTGCCAAACGAAGATGGCGGTATTGTAGACGACCTACTGGTTTATCGCATTGACGACAAAACCTACATGCTGGTGGTAAACGCCTCCAACATCGAAAAGGACTGGAATTGGATTTCGAAGTTTAATACTGAAGGTGTGGAGATGAAAGATATTTCGGACCGCACCGCCTTATTAGCCGTGCAGGGTCCAAAAGCTGCTGATGCACTACAAAGCCTGACCGATATTGACCTGGGATCGATGGAATATTATACTTTTAAAAAGGGAACTTTTGCAGGTATCGATAACATACTGCTTTCCGCAACGGGTTATACCGGTGCTGGTGGTTTTGAGATATACGTTGATAATAAAGATGCTGAAAAGCTTTGGAACGCCGTTTTTGAAGCAGGTGCAGCCTATGGAATAAAACCGATTGGCCTCGGAGCACGAGATACCTTACGCCTGGAAATGGGTTTCTGCTTATATGGCAATGATATTGATGATGCTACCTCTCCTCTGGAGGCTGGCTTAGGTTGGGTAACCAAATTCAATAAGGAATTTACTAATTCAGCTGCTTTACAACAGCAAAAGCAAGAAGGTACCAAACGCAAACTGGTGGGTTTTGAAATGATTGACCGCGGTATCCCACGTCACGATTACGAAATTGTTGATGCAGAGGGAAATACAATTGGTAAAGTGACTTCGGGAACACAATCGCCGTCGCTGCAAAAGGCTATTGGTATGGGTTATGTAAAAAATGAGTTCGCTAAAGAAGGAACTGAAATATTTATCAATATCCGCGATAATAAAGTAAAGGCAAAGGTTGTAAAACCACCGTTCTATAAATAGTCATTTGTTATCAGTCACTGGTCATTGTAATATGTGACTGGTGACTAATGACCAGTGACCAATGACCAATCAACTAATGACTAAAAGTTTACACGTTTGCCTTAGCCCTGCACTTTTACCACTTTATAAAGTTGACGAATATATCACCGTTATTGTAGATATTTTCCGTGCTACATCATCCATTTGCTATGGCATCGAGAATGGCGCCGATGCTATTATCCCCGTGGCGGAAGTGGAAGAATGTATCGCGTATCGCGATAAAGAGACTCACTTTTTACTGGCGGCAGAGCGTAACGGCGAAGTAGTAGCGGGATTTGATTTCGGTAATTCGCCATTTTCATACACCAAAGAAAAAGTCGGGGGTAAAACCGTCGTGCTGACCACAACCAACGGTACTAATGCTTTGCATCTATCCAGGTCAGCTAAAAAGATAGTGATCGGATCGTTCCTAAACTTGACCTCGCTTTGCAATTGGCTTAAAACACAAAATGAAAATGTCCTGCTGGTTTGTGCTGGGTGGAAGAACAATTTCAACCTGGAGGATACTTTGTTTTCAGGTGCAGTGGTTGATCAGCTTAAGTCAGGAGATTTCAAAACCGATGACGCTGCTATTGCCTCTAATGATTTGTACCAATTGGCTAAAAACGATCTGAACGCTTACTTGGAAAAAACCTCGCACAGTGAACGCTTAAAAAAATTAGGCATCGAAGCCGACATTGCCTTTTGCCTGAGTGTAGATATTACTACCGCCATACCAATTTTACATGGACAGCGCCTGGTAAAACTGCAGTAGTGGCAGCAGCGAATCTTAATATCCAATTTGGCTGCTACCAAATAACTGCAGCGACTAATGATTAACTCTGCAAAATCACATTAGCCAAGTCTTTCATGAAAACCTATCTTATAAACGCTGTGATCGTTATTTAATTGCGTTGAAAAATGTTAAATAAAAATATAATTCTAAAATATTTTATTTTTCAAAATTATATTCTATATTAATGACATTTTAATGATGGCGGCAGCGGCTTTTTCTCAAATTCACACACACGTTTTCCACTCCTGGGGCCGCTGCCACATTTTATTACATAACGCAGTCGTAAAGACGGTAGTTAGCCGAAAAAGGCAGTTTTAAATAAATTGGATTTTTCTGCCCGAAACGATTCACGCTTATCTCAGCTTTTCATTGTTTCTATGCCTGTCGGCGTCGCGGATGCTTTTCTTCCGCAGATTTTTTTCAAGCGCATCTGTCAGGTCAATTCCAGTCTGGTTTGCCAGGCAGATCAGCACAAAAAGCACGTCAGCCATCTCGTCGGCGAGGTTCACTTCCTGATCCGATTTCTTGAACGATTGCTCACCGTATTGCCTTGCCATTATCCGGGCTACTTCGCCCACTTCTTCCATTAAAATGGCGGTATTGGTCAGTTCGTTAAAGTAACGGATGCCGGTCGTTTTTATCCATTCATCTACAAGATGTTGTGCTTTCTTAATTTCCATAACACGATTAAAAGATTTTAATGATTTTCCTTGTCTTTGGTGTCCATGATGATCGTTACGGGGCCGTCATTCAACAGACTGATCTTCATATCTGCCCCAAAAATACCGGTAGCTACCTTTTTATTGGTCAATTTTTCGAGCTCTTTGATCATCTGTTCGTACATCGGTATAGCCTTATCCGGACGTGCAGCGCGGGTAAAACCCGGGCGGTTACCCTTTTTGGTAGAAGCGAATAAGGTAAACTGCGAGATCAGCAACACATCACCATTAATGTCACCGAGCGCTTTATTCATCAGGCCATTTTCATCGCCAAACACCCGCATCGAAGCTATTTTTTGAGCCAGCCATTGCAGATCCTCGTCGGTATCGGCGTCTTCAACACCTAATAGAACAAGAAATCCGTTTTTGATCTCCCCGGTAATTTTGCCGTCGACTACACAACTGGCGTGGGTAACGCGTTGAATTATTGCTCGCATACTTTAAAATTAATCGAAGCAAGATAAACTAAAGCTGTAAATAAAGTAAAATAGGAATTTTGTATCTTTGATAAAAAGCTTATCCTAAAAGGTTTATGAACCTAACCTTGTTTACATGAAACTTCTTAGATCCAAAAATACAGTTCATATCTTTTTAATCACTTTGTTTGCAATAACGGCTTGTAAGAAAAGTTCTGTTAATGCTTATTCAAATGTCGATGTATATATCGCTGGTAACGTTGCCGCCTCTGACGGAAAATTTACCGCTTGTTACTGGAAAAACGGCGCTCGGACAGAACTTACGGATGGCTCTTCTAGCGCAAGTGGTGCACTTGGCATAGCTGTTTCCAACAATAATGTGTATGTGGTTGGGAACAACGCATTATTTGAAGGGATGTATTGGGTTAACGGTATAATTCACAAATTGGGAAACCAGACCACTGCGCTGGCTATAGCGGTAAGTAACGGAGACGTTTATGTTGCCGGTACAGATAGTTTGGGAGCCTGCTACTGGAAAAACGGTCAAGTTACTCAATTGCAAAATGGTGCGATAAATGATTGCAGAGGTTGCCTTGCTGTTCAAGATAGCGATGTTTACATCGCCGGCGTAAATAGCGGGGGAGCATGTTATTTTAAAAACGGTACGGCAGTTCCGCTTACAAATGGCCCGGCTGCTTCGCGCCCTTCCTGTATTGCTGTATCCGGTTCTTCCGTCTACGTTGGTCTTTCCATTGATTACAATGGGTTGGCATACTGGAAAGACAATGCCGCGATAGCATTTCCTCAACACGCGTTTGGCCTCGCAACGGGCCTCGCTGTTAGCGGTTCAAATGTTTATTTTTCTGGCAGCACTTACGCCAACGGAGCACTGGTTGGTACTTACTGGAAAAATGGACAGGCAACACAGTTAACTTATCAGAATAATTATGCTACAGGTGCGAATGCAATAGCGGTGAACGGCAAGGACATATATATTGCTGGCGGGGCCAACAGGGATGTAGCAATCGGACCCAGTTTATCAGGCGCCATTCTTTGGAAAAATGGTGCGATGACAGTGGTTGACCAGGATGGTTCTGCATATGCCATCGCGGTAGTACCACGTTAATTTACGCCCTTGTATCATTCCCATTATAAATGCTCAAATAGCTTTCATAACGGGATAATTCTATTTCACCTTCTTCAACAGCCTTGATCACTGCGCAGCCGGGTTCATTGATATGACGGCAGCTATTGAAGCGGCATTGGTTTAAAAGGGCACGCATTTCAGGAAAGAAATGGCTCAGCTCATTTTTTTCAATGTCGATCACTCCTAATTCGCGGATACCGGGTGTATCGATTATATATCCGCCCTGCGGTAGCTCAAACATTTCGGCGAAAGTCGTGGTATGAACACCCTTGTCATGCCATTCGGAGATTTGAGTAGTCCGCAATTGAAGCTCAGGTACAAGTGCATTGATCAGGCTCGATTTACCTACACCGGAATGACCTGAAAAAAGCGTCACCTTATCTTTTATTATCGCGGATACCTGATCTATATTAGTCCCCTTTAGGGAGGATACTTCGTAACATGGATAACCGATATTCTCATAAATGGCCTGGTAATCGGCCAATACCTCAAGGCCTTCGTCACTGAAAAGATCGAGCTTATTAAAAACCAGTGCAGCAGGTACATCATAAGCTTCGGCGGTCACCAGGAAACGGTCGATAAATCCCAAAGAAGTTCGTGGCGAAGCTAAAGTGACGATCAGCACTGCCTGATCAAGGTTAGCGGCAATGATCTGCGCTTGTTTTGACAGGTTGACCGATTTGCGAATGATGTAATTCTTGCGCGGATGAAGTTTAGTGATTACGCCCGTTTCCTGTTCAGGTTCGAGTTCGAAGTCGACGCGGTCGCCCACCGCAATTGGGTTAGTGGTCGTTATGCCTTTGGTCCGGAATATACCTTTGATACGACAGTCATATTTTTGCCCATCATCGGTTAATACCTGGTACCAACTGCCGGTCGATTTGGTTACAAGTCCCTCCATCAGTTTGCAAATGTATCAAATTTAGCATGCTGCCTGAAATAAAGGCGAATCGGCTGACCATATAATAACTTTGGAAAAGATCGGCGGACTTCATAGTATCGTGATTGTTACGAAATAGATTCTTTTAATTAAAACTGTCTGTTTAGTTTTACGGACGTACTCACGTCGCCTAAGCTTGCCTTTCATCTACCTATGAATTTCAGATTAGTGCTTGCTATCGGTTAATAAACCGTCAACCCACTGTGTGCGAAGATATTTCTGCGAATTTCGCAATCGCCGAAACGGTCGATGATTTTTATCTTCAGAAATTAAAACCAAATACTATTTGCATATTCAAAAAATATCTACTTACTTTACAGACATTACAGAAATGATGATTAACCGCACCATAATTACAACAACAACTACCACCGGGTTGATTTCCGGAGGAAGATAATCTTGTGGTGTAAAACATAAAAAAAGAACAACAGCAAGCCTTCCTCCGAAAAAGAGGAAGGCTTTTTTACTTTATTACAATGAAGATTTTAAAATTCGGAGGCACTTCAGTCGGCTCAGCGCAAAGCATCAGCACTGTGATCGACATATTGAAAAAGGAATACGAGGCCGGTGAAAAGCCGGTGGTGGTCTTGTCGGCCATGGGCGGCGTTACCAACCTGCTTTCGTCAATGGCTGAAAAGGCGTCACGGGGCGAGGACTTTACCCCTCAACTGGCAGAACTGGAGATACGCCATTTTGATATGGTGCGTACATTGTTGAATGTTCAAAATCAAAACCCGGCTTACACCAGGCTGAAGATCAACTTTAATCACCTGGAAGAATTATTGCAGGGCGTATCAACACTTCGCGAGCTTACCGCAAAAACAAAAGACCTGATCTTAAGTTATGGCGAACGCTGCTCTACCCTAATGATCAGTAAAATCGCAGCGCAGCATTTCCCCGAAGCTTTGTTTGTAGATGCTTCCGAACTGATCAAAACTGATAACGATTTTGGCCATGCAAAAGTGAACATGGAATTGACAGAATTGCTGATCAAAGGCTTTATGCAGGAGAGTTCGGGCAAAATGTTGTTTGTAACCGGTTTCATCGCCTCTAATGAAGCTGGACAGATCACCACGCTCGGCCGTGGCGGCAGCGATTATACAGCTGCTATATTCGGTGCGGCTTTAAATGCTTCCGAAATACAAATCTGGACCGACGTAAATGGCATGATGACCGCCGATCCCCGCATGGTAAAAAAGGCATTCTCATTACCTGAATTGACTTACACTGAAGCGATGGAACTTTCTTACTTCGGGGCGAAAGTGATCTATCCGCCAACGATGATCCCGGCATTTTTGAAGAGGATCCCAATTGTTATAAAAAATACCTTCGAGGTTGATTTTGAAGGCACGGTTATTCAGCACCATTGCAAAGCATCGTCGTTACCAATCAAAGGAATATCCTCCATAAGTGATATCAGCATTATTAATGTTCAGGGCAGTGGCATGGTGGGCAAGTCAGGATTCAGCGGACGGCTGTTTTCCCTGTTGGCCCGCGAGCAGATCAATATTATCCTGATCACACAGTCGTCTTCTGAGCATAGTATCACTTTCGCCGTTAATCCACACGATTCAGCAAAAGCGCAACGGGTCATCGAGCAAGAATTTGAGCTGGAGCTCCTGGCAAATAAATTAGACAGACCTGAAATCGAACAAAATCACGCCATACTGGCTATTGTAGGCGAAAATATGAAGCAAACGCCCGGCATATCCGGAAAATTGTTTCATGCCCTGGGCCGTAACGGTGTGAATGTAAGAGCGATCGCACAGGGGTCATCTGAGTACAATATCTCCGTTATCATTTCGCGGAACGATTTGGCAAAAGCCTTGAATGCGGTACATGATGCCTTTTTTGTTCAGCTGAATAAAACACTGCATGCCTTTTGCCTGGGTACAGGAAATATTGGCACTACATTGTTCCGCCAGTTAAACGAGCACAGCGAGTTTTTGCAGCAGAATAATGGCATACAGGTAAAAATTGTAGGCATTAGCAATACCCGTAAGATGGTATTCAATTCTGATGGTTTTTCATTGGATAACTGGCAGGATGAACTACAAAAATCACAAGAAAAAGCTGATCTGGGTGCTTTTGTGAAGAAAATGAAAGAAATGAACCTGCCAAATTGTGTATTTATCGATAACACTGCCAGTCCGCAGCCTATCGGGGTATATGAGCAGGTGTTCAGTTCGAATATATCCGTAGTTACTTGTAACAAAATCGGTAACTCGGCTGATTATAAGCAGTACAAAACCTTCCGTGATACAGCACGTCAGCATGGCGTTGATTTCTTTTATGAGACTAACGTAGGTGCCGGGCTGCCCATCATTCGTACGTTAAAAGATCTGATGAGCAGCGGCGACAGGGTAAAACGTATTGAGGCCATTCTTTCAGGAACTATCTCCTTTATATTTAATCATTTTAAAGGAGATGCGAATTTCCACGATGTGGTGAAACTGGCACAAGAGAAAGGCTATACCGAACCCGATCCGCGTGACGATTTGCGTGGCACTGACTTTATGCGTAAGATATTAATATTGGCCCGTGACGCAGGTTATCCAATGGAGGCTGCCGATGTACAAATTGAAAATATCCTGCCAAAAAGCTGTATGGAAGCACAAACCGTTGATGATTTTTATGCAGCCCTTAAACAGGAAGACGCTTACTTTACCAATCTAAAAGAACAAGCCGAAAAAGAAAAGAAAGTGCTGCGCTATATAGGCAAGCTGGAAGATGGAAAGGCAGCTATCACATTGCAGATGGTTGATGAAAATCACCCCTTCTACATGCTTTCCGGCAGTGATAACATTATTTCGTTTACAACAGATCGTTATAAAGACCGCCCGTTAGTAGTTAAAGGTCCGGGTGCAGGCGCTGAGGTTACTGCAGCCGGTGTATTTGCTGACTTAATAAACGTGGGGGCCAATTAATCATGATAGAATCTATACAAGTTTTTGCCCCGGCAACTGTAGCCAATGTGGTTTGTGGGTTTGATGTTTTGGGCTTTGCCGTGAATGAGCCCGGCGATGAAGTAATTATACGGGTAACGGATAAACCCGGTATTATCATCAGCAAAATAACGGGTGATAATGGCCGCTTACCACTTGATCCGGCTAAAAATACAGTGAGTGTAAGTGTTCAGCATTATTTGAAGAGTATTGAGCGAACTGACTTTGGCCTGGACATCGAGCTGCACAAAAAGATGCCGATAGGTAGTGGCCTGGGATCAAGCTCTGCCAGCACAGTTGCTGGTTTGTTCGCTGCTAAAACGTTATTGGGTGACGAAACCGATGTGGCTAAGCTGTTGCCTTTTGCAATGAAGGGCGAAGAAATGGCTTGCGGACATGGACATGCGGATAACGTGGCACCTGCGCTGATGGGAGGATTTGTGCTCATCCGTAGTTATGAGCCTTTAGATGTCATCAGGCTACCACATCCTAAAGGCTTATATTGCGCCATCGTATTCCCGGATGTAGATGTGCCTACCCGGGAGGCCCGGCAGATCATCCGCGATAAAATATATATGAAGGATGCGGTTACCCAGTGGGGCAATGTCGCCGGACTGGTAAGCGGTCTTTTCATGAACGATATCGACCTGATTGGTCGCAGTATGAAAGACATCCTGGTAGAGCCGGTGCGATCCATGCTAATCCCTGATTTTTATAAGATGCGTGAAATGACTATGGAAATGGGCGCAGTAAGTTTTGGAATATCCGGCTCCGGTCCTTCAGTATTTGCATTTACCAAGAGCGAGGAACAGGCAAAACTTATCGCGCAGAAACTGCAAAAGCATTTGGCCGGTTTGGGCATCGGCTCAAATATATATGTATCCGATATTAATGATCAAGGACCGAGAGTAATCGGCTAAAGCTGAAGGGTGAATAGATGTGCAGATGAGAAGTGTGCAGATATGCAGATGAGTTAATTAGAATAGGTAATAATCTAAATCCGAAATTGGACATCCGACATAAAAAAATGAAATTTTACAGTACCAACAATACCTCCCACCAGGTCTCATTCAAAGAGGCTGTTTTTAATAGTATGCCGCAGGACAGGGGCCTATATATGCCTGTGCAGATACCAAAACTCGACGACAGGTTTCTGAATAACCTGGATAGCTATACTCTGCCCGAGATTGCTTTTCATGTGGCCCAGAATCTGCTGGGCGATGATATTCCTGCCGTGGATCTAAAAACGATCATACAGGATGCAATCAACTTTTATGCACCGGTAGTCTCGTTGGAAGACGGGGTAAATGTTCTGGAGCTATGGCACGGGCCATCGCTGGCATTTAAAGATTTTGGCGCTCGCTTTATGAGCCGCGTGATGAGCTATTTTTTGAAAGAAGGTGAAAGACAACTGGATGTGCTGGTCGCTACTTCAGGTGATACAGGGGGGGCAGTTGCCCTTGGCTTTTTAGGCGTGCCGAATACTCGTGTAACCATACTATATCCAAAAGGTAAAGTAAGCGGTATCCAGGAACTACAATTAACCACCAACGGACAAAATATCCGTGCCATAGAAGTTGACGGTACTTTTGACGATTGCCAGGCACTGGTAAAACAAGCGTTTACCGACCCGGAGCTGAATGAAAAATTCCGACTTACTTCGGCCAATTCGATCAATATCGCCCGGTTGATACCGCAAACATTCTACTACTTTAATGCCTATGCGCAGTTGCTGAAGCAGAATAAAGATAAAGTAGTTTTCTCGGTGCCAAGCGGAAATTTCGGCAATATCGGGGCTGGTATTTTAGCATGGAAGATGGGCCTGCCTGTTGAGCAATTTATAGCTGCAACGAATGCTAATGATACAGTTCCTGAATTTTTGAAAACGGGTGTTTATCAGGCTAAGCCATCAGTGCAAACCATATCCAACGCGATGGATGTAGGCAATCCGAGCAATTGGGTGAGGATTGCCGATATGTTTAAAGCGAATCCGGCTGAGCTCACCAAAAAGGTGGTCGGGTTTAGCTATACCGACGAGGAAACAACGCAGGCAATTGAACAGATTTACAGCAGTTATAATTATGTAGTTTGCCCACATACGGCCATTGCCTGGCAGGCATTAAAAGATTGGCAGCAGGATCAACCTACTGGAAAAGCGACTGGCGTGTTCCTGTCGACTGCCCATCCATGCAAATTTCCGGATGTATTACCTGCTCATGTTTCAAAAGCTATTGTGATACCTGAAGAGGTAAAAGGATTGGAGGGCAAGACAAAGCAGGCTGCAACCCTGGGAACTGACTTTGAGGATTTCAAAAAGTACTTATTAGAAAATAATTAATGTTATTTTCCAATAAGTAAAGCTATTTTTTGCCAAATAAAAATTTCACACCCAGACTAACAGTTTGATTGTTTGCATCAAAGCTTGAGGACCGCGAAAAGGTGGCTTTGTTAATGTAGGTGAGACATACCTCTGTCTTTTTATTTAAGACCATACCCGCCTGTAAGGGAAAGTTAATCCAAAAAGGCGCAAGATATGGCCCGGCGATATCGGATTGGTCAATGACAAATTTGTTGTTAGTATAAGACGAAAAATTGAAAGCCAGGCCAGCATCTATATATACTTTAAAATCATCTTTATTATAAAAATTGAATAGTACTTGTGGCGCAATAGAAACGGTGAATTGATTAAAGGAATAAGTTGTATGTGCGCTCGTGCCATCGACCCTGGCTATCTGATATGCATAATTCGGATCGGCATAGGAAAGAGCAATTTCTGCCCTGAATACAAACCTTTGAACGTTCGGATTGTCAAAAAAATCAACACCAAAATTAATCCTGGGGGATGTCGCCGCCTCGCCATGTAATATATCTCTTGGTAATCCGGCGATGGTTATCTCCGAAACTTCTGTAATAGTTCTGCCGATAGAGACACCAGCAAAAAACCTGGTTGAGGAAGCCTTTTTAGCAATAGTCTTTTTTTCATTGTTATTGGCTTCATTTATTAATTGCTCTAAATCTGTTTGTTCATAATGAGCCTGATCTAACTTATTTACTACGCCCGGGCTTTCCAAATGAAGTTTATTGATATATAAAATTAACTGCCCCTTGAAAACCGATTTGTCAACTATTTCACGAGCATTGTTATAATATTCATAGTATTTAAGCTCTTCGGGGCGGGCGTTTGTTTCTGCGACAAAGAATCTGGTTTTAATTTCGTCAACGTACTTGTATAATGTAAGATGATTACCGGTGGCAAGTTGTCTTAGAAATATGTTATCAGATTTTAAGGTCGTATCCAACTCTTCAGGCAGATTTGAAAAATTGGTTTGATTCATGCTTATCGCCCCGCTGTATGCAGTATATGTTTCGAGGCCGGTGATCTGGAATTCCTTAATAGATTGGGGATCAAATTGAAGAACTTGTTTATCAGTTTTATTAACTTTAAAATCAATTGATTTAGGGTTTTGACGCCATTCCCTATAGTTTACAAAACCCCTTAATGTGTCGCCATTGCTTTTTACTACATAGCCAGGATGGTAATTAGATTGCGCAAAAATGCAAACCGGCAGCGCGGTGAGCAAAGCGATAAGGAATAGTTTCATTTGGAATTGTGATAATAGTTCAGGCCGTGAAGATAACAATTAAAAAATTGCTTCTGCTATCTTCCTCGTCGGTCCTGCGTTGCTCATCGTATAAAAATGCAAAACCGGTGCGCCGAATTCAACCAACTCTTTACATTGGTTGATCATCCATTCAATGCCTACTTCACGAGCGTCTTTATCATTTTTGCAGCCATTTATCGCATCGCAAAGATCCTCAGGCATATCGATATGAAATGTCTTTGAAAGACTGACCAGTTGTTTGGAATTAGTGATCGGTTTTAACCCCGGTATAATAGGTACATTGATACCATTCGCCCGGCAGCCATTTACAAACTCAAAATACTTTTTATTATCAAAAAACATCTGGGTAACAATGAAGTTGGCGCCCATATCTACTTTTTGCTTCAGGTATTTGAAATCCGTTTTTAAGTTCGGTGCTTCAAAATGTTTTTCGGGATAGCCGGCCACGCCCACACAAAAATCTGTTTTCAGGTTCTCGGGGTTTTCATCATGCAGGTATTTGCCGTTGTTCATGTTTACAACCTGTTCCAGCAAATCAGTAGCGTAACAATGCCCGCCCGGGGTAGGCACAAATGATGCATCGGCTAGACGCGCATCGCCCCTAAGTACCAGCACATTCTCAATACCCAAAAATTGAAGGTCTATCAAAGCATATTCGGTCTCTACTTTTGTAAAACCACCGCACAGCAGGTGAGGCACGGTATCTACCTTATATTTATTCATGATAGCTGCGCAAATGGCTATGGTACCCGGTCTTTTGCGGTAGCTTACTTTTTCCAGCAGGCCGCTTTCATGCTGCTTGTAAATAAAATCCTCACGCAGTGAGGTAACATCAATAAACGGTGGCTTAAACTCCATTAACGGGTCGATAGCATTATAAAGCCCCTGAATGCTATGGCCTTTCAGCGGCGGTATTAATTCGAATGAAAAAAGTGTTTTGCCTTTTGCGTTTTGTATATGTTCTGTGATCTTCATTATTTAGTAGCAGTTGCAGTAGCAGTGGCAGTTTGATTTTAAGTTGATTTCGCAGCTAAAATATGTATAAATGTTTATTTAATTACTGCTACTACCGCCTGCCACTGCTACCCTATTTAATAATTCAAGTTAGGTCCCATCCAGCGTTCAACGTCTTCAAGGGGCATGTTTTTGCGTTTGGCGTAATCTTCTATCTGATCTTTGCTGATCCTGCCCAGGCCAAAATATCTGGCTTGCGGATGTGCGAAATAGAAACCACTAACGGCGGCTGTCGGTGTCATAGCCATGCTTTCGGTGAGCTGTATACCGGTGTTTTCTTCTGCCTTTAGCAAACTGAATAAAGTGAGCTTCTCCGTATGGTCAGGACAGGCCGGATAGCCCGGTGCCGGACGAATACCCTGGTATTGTTCTTTGATCAGCTCTTCGTTGCTTAATGCTTCATTTTTAGCATAACCCCAATATTCGCGGCGAACCAGCTCGTGCATTTTTTCAGCGAATGCTTCAGCCAGACGGTCAGCCAGGGCTTTGGCCATAATGCTGTTGTAGTCGTCGTGGTCTTTTTCAAACTCAGCTACCAGTTCGTCGCAGCCAATGCCCGTTGTTACGGCAAAACCGCCCCAATAATCCTGCACGCCGCTATCTTTTGGTGCTATGAAATCAGACAAAGCATAATAAGGTTCGCCCTTTACTTTTTCGGTTTGCTGACGCAGGGTATGTATAGTAGTCAGAACTTGTTTCCGGCTTTCATCAGTGTATAGTTCGATATCGTCACCCACACTATTCGCCGGCCAGAAGCCGATCACAGCGTTTGCCCTTAACAGTTTTTCATTGACAATCTTTTTCAGTAATACCTGTGCATCATCAAACAGCTTTTTCGCCTCAACGCCAACAAATTTATCGTCAAATATTTTCGGATACGATCCGCGCAGCTCCCAGGTGTGGAAGAATGGCGTCCAGTCAATATAAGGCACCAACTCTTCCAGTGGGAACGACTCAATTACCTTTGTTCCGGTAAAAGTTGGCTTTGGCGGAATAGAGCCATTCAGGTTGATCTGCAACCTGAAGTTCCTTGCTTCATCAATGCTGACAAAGCGCTTGTCCGAACGTTTGTTCAGGTGTGCCTCTCGGGCTTTATTGTATTCTTCTTTTACGGATTGGATATAACTGCCGCGGGTTTCTTTATTCATGAGGTTGCTGCAAACACCTACACTGCGCGAAGCATCCAGTACGTGGATTACGCCATGATCATAATTTGGCGCTACTTTAACAGCAGCATGTATACGCGATGTTGTCGCTCCGCCGATCATAAGGGGAATGGTGAACCCTTCACGTTGCATTTCCTTGGCAAAATGCACCATCTCGTCCAGCGATGGGGTTATCAAACCGCTCAGGCCGATAATATCTACCTGCTGTTTCCTGGCTTCTTCAATGATCCTTTGTGCCGGTACCATCACCCCTAGGTCTATCACCTCGAAGTTGTTGCAGGCCAGCACCACGCCTACAATGTTTTTACCAATGTCGTGCACGTCACCTTTTACGGTAGCCATCAATACTTTGCCTGCATTAGCCCGTGAAGCTGTTGCATCTTCACCGGAGTCGATGACCCTTTGTTTTTCCAGTTCTATAAAAGGAAGTAAATAAGCCACAGCCTTCTTCATCACGCGTGCCGATTTTACCACCTGGGGTAAAAACATCTTTCCGGCGCCAAATAAGTCACCTACTACGTTCATGCCGTCCATCAGCGGTCCTTCGATTACCTCCAGCGGCTTGGCAAACTTCTGACGGGCTTCTTCCACGTCGTCATCCAGATATTCAATAATGCCTTTTACCAAAGCATGTGATAAACGTTCTTCAACGGGAGCTTTGCGCCATTCCTCGTCCTTCACTACCTCTTTGCCTTTGCTTTTTACAGTTTCGGCAAATTCAACCAGTCGTTCGGTAGCATCAGGCCGACGATTAAGCAGTACATCCTCTACCTTCTCCAGTAAATCCTTCGGTATTTCTTCGTAAACTTCCAGCATACCGGCGTTTACGATACCCATATCCAGACCAGCTTTGATGGCGTGATACAAAAATGCAGAATGCATTGCCTCGCGTACCACATTATTACCGCGGAACGAAAACGAGATATTACTTACCCCACCACTCACCTTAGCCAGCGGCAGGTTTTGTTTGATCCAGCGGGTAGCTTCTATAAAATCGACCGCATAATTATTGTGTTCTTCCAAACCGGTCGCAACGGTAAGGATGTTCGGGTCGAAAATGATATCCTGTGGCGGGAAGCCTACTTCATTTACCAATATATCATAACTGCGCTTGCAAATTTCAATACGGCGGGCTAATGAATCGGCTTGACCTTGTTCGTCAAAAGCCATCACTACCACGGCAGCGCCATAGCTTAATATTTTTCGTGCCTGATCCTTAAATTTATCTTCGCCTTCTTTCAGGGAGATCGAGTTGACAATACCTTTTCCCTGCAAGCATTTCAAACCGGCTTCTATCACTGTCCATTTGGACGAATCGACCATGATAGGCAGTTTGGCAATATCCGGTTCAGATGCGATCAGGTTCAAAAATTTCACCATAGCGGCTTCTGAGTCGATCATGCCCTCGTCCATGTTCACGTCGATTACCTGCGCACCGCCTTCTACCTGCTGACGGGCTACTACTAACGCGCCCTCATAATCCTCGCCCAATATTAGCTTGGAGAATTTAGGTGACCCGGTAATATTGGTACGCTCGCCGATATTAGCAAAGTTAGTTTCGGGGGTTAAATTGACTGCCTCCAGCCCGCTTAAACGCAGGAATGGTTCTATTTCGGGCTTGGTTCTTGGCGTTGCTTTGGCCGCCTTTTCGGCAATACAACGAATATGTTCAGGCGTTGTACCGCAGCATCCGCCGACGATATTCACCATGTTCGAATCCAGGAAATCTTCTATAAAATGTGCTGTTTCGTGCGGCATTTCATCGTAACCACCGAATTCGTTCGGCAAGCCCGCATTCGGATAGGCCGAAATAAATACATTGGCCTTTTCAGAAAGCTCCTGCAAGTGCGGACGCATTTCTTTGGCACCAAGTGCACAGTTCAATCCTACCGACAATAGATCTGCATGGCGAACCGAGTTCCAGAAAGCTTCAACCGTTTGACCTGATAGTGTACGACCAGATGCATCAGTGATCGTGCCGGAGATCATGATGTTCCGGGTACTTCTGTAAAATGATCTGTCCTTGCCTGCTGCCTGGCACTCATGCTCATAACGTTTTATAGCATAGATAGCAGCTTTTGCATTCAGCGTATCAAAAATGGTCTCGATTAATAATAGGTCTGAACCGCCGTCCACCAATCCGCGAACCTGTTCATAATAAGCCTCCGCTAAATCATCAAATGTCACGGCACGGAAACCCGGATCGTTCACATCGGGCGACATGGAGGCCGTACGGTTAGTCGGACCGATAGCACCGGCGACAAAGCACGGTTTTTCAGGATGTTTCTTATTGTGTTCATCCACCACCTCGCGGGCAATGCGTGCGCCTTCGTAGCTCAGTTCATAGCCCAGCTCTTCCATATGGTAGTCGGCCAGCGAAATGCGTTGTGTGCTGAAGGTGTTGGTCTCGATAATATCCGCCCCCGCATCAATATATTCCTGGTGGATGGCCTTGATCACATCCGGCCGCGTAATATTCAGCAGATCATTATTGCCCTTCAGATCCGAAGGGTGATTGCGGAACCTTTCCCCACGAAAATCCTCCTCGGTGAGTTGGTACCGCTGTATCATGGTACCCATCGCTCCGTCAATTACCAGTATACGTTTCTCTAATTCTCTTCTTATATCCATTCTCTTAGATTTGATGTGAGATATGAGATGTGAGACAGGAAAATAGATTAGCATAATATTCCAATCACACACAGATATCTCAAATCTTAGAATAGAGAGTTTTGACACGAGGGAAAGAAGGTTAAAAAGCCATCTCAAATCTCATATCTCAAATCTCACATCTAAAACGGGCTTATTTCGAAAAGTCGGGTATAACGTTGACTTTCGCTTATCTGTCTTATCCATTTTTGAGGCGGATAAGTAGAACGTAGCACCTTGTAAGCACAGGTTGCTAAGACATCGCAGGGTCTAATCCCTCCGTCTTTCTCTATAAGCAGTGCAAATTTGCACAATAATGTTGTAAAGTCAAAATGGAGAATGGTTGTTAGTGTTGGGGGAGTGTCATTTTGAGGAGGATTGCAAATGCGATTGTTTTACAAATCCGGATCAGCTGGCGGAGGGTACAACTTGACCTTGGTTGTTATGCGTAAAGGCTACTCGTAAGTTTTATAAGGGCAATAGAATCCCGATACCAAAGCAGGATTGCACAACCCACCCACCCCGTCCTGCTTGATTAACTATTAACCGACAGTGATCTAATCTGTTAGTTATTATGATTACGATAGCAGTATGCCCAAATGCTACAATAGTGACGAAGTTTTATTTCTTGCATTCAGCCTTGGTCGGTCTTATTATATGCCTACTTTGAATTAACTATTGCGAATATTAATTAACCTTTACGGGTGTTCCACATCGTTCTACCTGTACCAAAATTGTTCACTGTTCCGTGGAGCACTCTACAAAATACTTTTACACACCACTTCTCTTTCTGCCCAAAGAGTGGCAACTTCGCAATCCTTATATATTTGAGATATGACCACTCACTATAAAAAAATTGCTGCTGAATTGTCTGTTGCCGAAAAACAGGTGAGCACCACTGTGGGCCTGCTGGATGAAGGCGCGACCGTTCCCTTTATTTCCCGTTACCGTAAAGAGCTGACCGGCAGCCTGGACGAAGTGCAGGTAGCCGCCATCCGCGACCGTGTACAACAACTACGAGAGCTGGATAAACGCCGCGAAGCTATTTTAAAGTCGATAACCGAAATGGGTAAGCTGACACCGGAACTGGAGAAGCAGATCAACGAGGCGGAGACGATGGTGGCATTAGAAGATATCTATTTGCCATATCGTCCGAAACGCAAAACCCGTGCTACTGCCGCTCGCGAAAAGGGTTTGCAGCCTTTGGCGGACCTGATCCTTGAACAAAAGAAAGTCGACCTGGAACTGGAAGCTGCAAAATATATAAATGAGGAAAAAGGCGTAAGCTCTGTTGAAGAAGCATTAGCCGGAGCAAGGGATATTATTGCCGAACATATAAGCGAAAATGCGGAGGTGCGAACCAAAATGCGTGCGCTGTTTTTGGAAAAAGGTACTTTTCAATCAAAGGTTATTACCGGAAAAGAGGAAGAAGGCATCAAATACAAAGATTATTTTGATTGGACCGAGCCTGTAAAATCGGCCCCGTCTCACCGCATACTGGCTATGCGCCGCGGTGAAAAAGAAGAGATACTTTGGCTCGATATTCAGCCGGAGGAAGATGAGGCAGTACAATTGTTGGAAAGTCTTTTTGTAAATGGGAATAATGATTCGTCACGTCAAATTCAACTGGCGATAACCGATGGCTACAAGCGTTTACTGAAACCATCCATGGAGACAGAGATACGCTTGTTCACCAAAAAACAGGCCGATGAAGAGGCTATACGTGTGTTTGCAGAAAATGCCCGTCAGTTGTTAATGGCTGCACCGCTTGGCCAAAAACGCACTATGGCTATCGACCCGGGCTTCCGTACTGGTTGCAAAGTGGTATGCCTGGATGAGCAAGGCAAATTATTGGAATATACTGCGATTTTTCCGCACACCGGAGCAGGTGGCGCAACTGAGGCCGACAAGACAACCCGGCATCTGGTGAGTAAATATGCTATTGAATCAATCGCCATCGGCAACGGGACTGCAGGCCGCGAGACTGAACTGTTCGTCCGCAACTTAAACCTGTCGGGAATTAATATTGTAATGGTGAATGAGAGCGGCGCATCCATTTATTCCGCCTCAGAAGTTGCCCGCGAGGAATTCCCGGATAAGGACGTGACGGTGAGGGGTGCCGTTTCTATCGGTCGCCGCTTAATGGATCCTTTGGCAGAATTGGTGAAGATCGACCCGAAATCTATCGGTGTTGGCCAATACCAGCACGATGTGGATCAGAACAAACTGCAAAGTTCACTGGATGATACAGTGATCAGCTGTGTGAATGCTGTTGGCGTTGAACTAAATACAGCTTCGAAGCAAATACTGGCTTATGTATCGGGCCTTGGTCCGCAGTTAGCGCAAAACATTGTTGATTACCGGAATGAGCATGGCGCTTTTAAACGCCGCGATCAGTTGAAGAAAGTGGCCCGTTTAGGTGACAAAGCTTACGAACAGGCTGCAGGTTTCCTTCGCATCCGCGATGCAGAAAATCCACTGGATACCAGCGCCGTTCACCCGGAAAGATATAACGTGGTAGAGCAAATGGCGAAAGACCTGAAATGCACGGTAAAAGACCTGATGAGCAGTCCGCAATTGCGCAAAAGCATTCCATTGCAGAAATATGTGACGGAGGCTGTCGGCTTACCCACACTAAACGATATTATGGATGAGCTGGCCAAACCCGGCCGTGACCCACGTGAGCAGTTCGAACCTTTTAGCTTCACAGATGGTGTAAATACCATCACCGATTTAAAAATAGGCATGAAGCTGCCGGGCATTGTAACCAATATCACCAACTTTGGCGCATTTGTGGATATTGGTGTTCACCAGGATGGTTTGGTTCATCTGAGCCAGATCACACACCGTTATATTAAAGATCCGAATGAGGTTTTAAAGGTTCATCAAAAGGTGGAAGTGACTGTCACCGAAGTAGACGTGAACCGTAAGCGGATATCTTTGTCTATGAAGGCACACGAACCACGTGAACAACAAAAACCGCGCGAGCAATCAAAATATCAGCAAAGACCGGCGCCAGAGAAGAAAGCTCAAAATCAACCTGAAACGGATATGGCTATTAAACTTGCGGCGTTGAAGGGGAAGTTTAAATAAAGAATAGCACTATAAATTGGGTGTCATGCTGAGGCACTCGAAGTGCGGCGCGTAGAGGCCCTACCCACGAGTATTTTAGCATGACACCTCTTTTATCGTCCCAATAAAACTTTGTAGAGTTATTCCAAAGTGATCTGTCTTCTGATACTTTCTTCCAGTGAAATAAAGGTTTCGGTACGCTGAATGCCTTTCACGCTTTGGATGTGCTCGTTCAGCACTTCGCGCAGGTGATTAGTATCGTGGCAGACAATCTTCGCAAAGATGCTGTAGCCGCCCGTGGTGTAGTGCAATTCTACAATTTCCTTTATGCTTTTTAGCTGCTTTACGGCCTCGTGATATTGCGATCCCTTTTCCAAATAAATACCCAGGAATGCAGTAATATCATAACCCAGTTTCTGCGGATCAACCTCCAGACTGGCGCCTTTGATAACACCCATTTCCTCTAATTTTTTCATGCGGACGTGGATAGTTCCGCCGGAAACGATCAACTCCTTGGCGATTTCGGTGTAAGGAGTTGTAGCATTTTTCATCAAAATCGACAAAATTTGGATGTCGAGATTATCAATTTCTAAATTTTGAGCTTTTCTGTGGGACATAAATTTTAATTTCTCTATTTAAATACAAGTTTAATTAAAATAAAATTAAAAATAAAAATATTTTATTGAAATATTTGCAAGAAATTGATAGTCCTATTAAATTTGTAATAAGCATTTAGATATTATCTACCGTTCTTTAAATGTTTAAACAATGTTGGGTGGTGAAATTTTTGGCAGACACACCTCCTTGTCCCGGTGGCGGAGATCATGGGAAACCAGCTTGCTGGCTAACCACTCCTTGAAGGTTCGACCCCTTCCCCAACAGCAAGTCTAAGTTGAAGGTTTTGAGTTATAAGTTGTGAGTAAATTCCCACTTAAAATTCAGAACTAAAAACTGAAAACTTAACATACTGTAGGATGGTGAAATTTTTGGCAGACACACCTCCTTGTCGCGGTGGCGAAGATTAATGGGAAACTTTCAGCAATGAGAATAACCACTTCGTGAAGGTTCGACTCCTTCTCCTACAGCCCTTCTCATAATTTAGGTTTATAATTGGTTAGTAAAGACCCCTGCCCATCAGGGGCTTTACTGTTTTTATACAGTTGCTAACGGATCAAGTTGGGGATCAAGTTGAATTCTGGATCAAGTTGAATTCTTGGGGGAAAGATTTTCTAAGCATAGATTTTAGCTAAACGGAATAAAAAGAATTTGGTGTCTCTAACACCTCTAGAAGTAGCCCTGAAAGCCTTCACTTTAGCGTTACGATATCTTTATAAGCGGGGGGCGCGTGGTTTTCTTTTTTGTACTTTTTGATGGAGATCTTGCTGCTGTGCGGTTCGAGCATAACCTTCAACCTTTTCATCCAATCCGGCGTAACCTGCGAAAGCTTGATAGTTTCCGATGGCTTCTTCCATCGGCCGCAAGCCGAAGGCGCGTCAAAAGTCCTGACGTCTATAAAAGTGATTTCGTCAGCTATTTTGAAATTCGCCATTAATAATGAAATTGTGTTACGGTACATTTCGGCGATGGTATCAGGTGAAACCAGATGGAGGCCGGTAGTATGACGTTCAGCTGCGCGATTAAGGCATATCGCTATATCATCGGTATAGTAGAGAATAATATGAAATGTATTTTCACTGTTAAACGCCTTGATTCGTAAAAAAAAAGAATATCCATTATTATAAATGCTCGACATTCGGGTGTGACACCAATCGGAACGCCAACGTGTTAAATCAACGCGTCGCAGAAGTATTGGAATATTTTCGACTGGATACTGCACCCGATATATTAGGACTGCTAAGGCAACACTACAAGTCTCGAACCAATTCGTAGAAAGTCTGAAAACCATATCTGCAATTTTTTAAGTGTGTTGAACTCAATTGAGTAAGGATTTTCGATTTCGAATTTAATTTCTTTGACTTCAGAGATCCAGCTTTTGCCCGCGCAATCGGTCTATTGTCCGCTTCGCAGCCTCAAGCCGTATGGTTTTATTCTTCTCGACAAGCTTATACTTCACCCAATGTTCCAAGCGGTGATGCAATGGGACGATAACTGCCGCAATAGCTACCAGGATCAGCAACATCGGCAAAGGCGAATCACGTGTAAATTCGGCAAGATACGGATGTATTACCAGGTTGATGAATTCGAATACGATCAGCAAACCGACAACACCTGCTATTTCAATAATACGGGGATTGACGACAACGCTACGACTAAGCATTAAGAATAATATAACAAAAATCAGGATTCCCAAGGCGATAAGAGCGTATTCAATGTTCCGATGCCGTTGTTCGGCATCCTGCTCGGCTTTTGCCTGTTGTTCTGCTTCTTTCAATTGCTGGTTAATGATAAGCCCCTGTAATTGATTGGCTTTTTGTTCGGCGGCAACACTATCCTGGTACAAGTTTTTCGCTTTCAGGTAATAATATGCGCTGTCTTTATTGTTTTGGCGATCATATAGACTATAAACCAGTCCCGCCGCGTCGGCCGCAACATCTTTAAGATGATTTCTACTGGCAATATAGAAGCCTTTTATGCCATAATTCTTTGCTTCAGCATATTTTTGTTTGCCTGCCAGGTACTTACCGTAACGAACCGTGATGCGTGTCATTGTTCCCTGCAATTGCAGTGAATCGTCATAGCGAACGGCTTTTAGATAATAAAAATTCGCGAGGTCAGGATCATGCAGTAAATCATATACACGGGCAAATGTGCCATAAATGTTCCCTATGTTGGTCTTTATATTGCCTCGCACAAAAACGTCTTTAATATTGTGTTGTGCAAAGCCGGAACTGACACGAAATGCCAGCTGAACGTATTTCAGCGCCGAATCAGGTTTTTTTAGCTCCACATACACGTTTGCAAGCGTTGCAGGTATAAATATTGCATTGGTAACCGTATCGTAAGCGACATATCTTTCAGCGCTATGCAGGTATTGCAGGGATGCCTGGTAATTTCCGAGCATCATATAAATATTGGCAATATTTCCGCGAAAAGTGGCCGAAGATGGTTTATATCCGTGGTCGGCGGCCTCCATTGCTTTGATGTCATATTCTAGGGCTAGCGAATAGTCACCCTTTGCTGAAAAATAATTAGCATATAGTCCGTAAGCCCGGCAAGTCGAACTGTCATTATGCAGTTTCCGGGCCAACTGGAGCATTAACGCATTTGAAGATGGCATGCTGTCTATTTTACCGTGCAAATAGTAGGTACGGTTTATTATCCGCAGGCTGTCGAACTTAGCCTGTAACGGACTCTTTGATTGGGAAAAAACCTTCGCGGCGGAAGCCGAAAAATAAATAATGAAAATCAGTAAACGCTTCATGCTCACATGGTAAGGTTATTATAAACGCTGTGAATTCGCCTTCTTTAGTGTTCAGGTCGATGCCGCCTCTATGCCCCTTCACCACAATATCATAACTCAGTGACAGACCTAATGCTTATCTCAATGCTTTCCCATGGTTCGGTAATCCTTCTCCCTAACCCGATAGCACTCGAACCCAAAAATATGCTTTTATTCGCTGGAAATCCAATTTGGAAACTTGGGCTAAAAACAAAAACCGCCCTTCTTCTTCAGAAAGGCGGTTTCGTTATTTCGGTAGCGGGAGCAGGACTCGAACCTACGACCTTCGGGTTATGAGCCCGACGAGCTACCAACTGCTCCATCCCGCACTCTATTTTCAATTCTCAACAGCGAAATCGGCGTTTTAAATTGGACTG
>Ga0207695_10002603_pt1 | contig 26448 bp, 15 predicted proteins | sample KBSC54metaG_FD_184354 | JGI IMG/M metagenome (GOLD analysis project Ga0207695, IMG submission 184354) | Corn rhizosphere microbial communities from Kellogg Biological Station, Michigan, USA - KBS C5-4 metaG (SPAdes) (version 2) | ecosystem: Host-associated > Plants > Roots > Rhizosphere > Soil...
GTTTTGAGGGGGGAGTAGAGGGGCGAGCCCCTGGGGGCGGCGGGCGCTCAGAGGGTGGAAAGAGTGGAGTGAGTTTGAGGGTGGGGTGGAGTAGAGGGGCTGCAGGACGGCGGTGGATCAGGGACGGGCAATGGGAGGAGGGAGTTTTGAGTTGGGTGGGGAGACGGAAATAGAGGGGCCGCTGGGGGCGGCGGGCGCTCAGAGGGCGGAATGAGTGGAGTGAGTTTGAGGGTGGGGTGGAGTAGAGGGGCTGCGGGACGGCGGCGGCTTAGAGGTCGGGAGTGAGTTTAGAGGTTGAGTGGGAGACAGAGTAGAGGGGCCGCGGTTGGGGCGGTGGCGGCTCTGTTCAGTTGCTTGGCCAGCAGACCGTCGTGTTGGAAGCGCCGGCGGAGGTGAAGGCGGCTTGGTTGCCGACGCTATCGAGGGTGAATTTGGCGCACTGGGTGTCTTTGGTCTGTGGAGCTTTGGCGGGCGTCGCGGTCAGCGTGAACGTGCTCAACGCGGTGTCAGTTGGGGCGGTGGGGAGGGGGGCTGCGTAGATGGTGTAGTAGCCGTTCGCGGAAGTGGTGTATGGGGTAGTGGAGCTGGCCGGGGCACACGGGACGTAGTTGAAAGTCCCGCCCTGGGAATAGCACCGTTGCATGGCCTGGGCGGCTCGGATCAGGGCGGACGTTGCGTCTGTGCGATTGGCGCGAATCACATACGCGGAGTACGACGGATAGGCAATCGCCGCGAGGATGGCGAGGATCACGATCGTCACCATCAGTTCTATGAGTGTGAAGCCGCGGTGGGGCGTGGAGCGGCGGGGTGGCGTGAGACCCTCGGAGGGCGTGGAGCCGCAGCAAGGCGTGAAAGCGCGAGGGGGCGTGAAGCCACGAAGTGTTGTGACACCCTCGGAAGGCATGGAGCCGCAGTACGGCGTGAAAGCGCAGAGTGGCGTGGAGGCACGGGGGGAGGTGAAGCCGCGGTGTTGCATGAAACTGTCGCCTGGGGCTTTGGGGGCTCTGTCAGTGCGCGGGGTGTGCATCGATCTTTACCACGTTGGAAGAGTGTCCGGCGGTGGGGCCTTCGAGCTTGAGGCCTACGACGTCGCCGATATGCAGGGACTTGATGTGCTCGGTGGCTTCGGTGCCGGAGACGACCGTGTAGGTGTGGCCGTCCACTTCGATCCGGTTGCCGCCGGGCAGGCCGGTGACCTTGCCGGTCAATTGGGGAAATGCCGGGGTGTTGGCTGACACAGGTGTCGCCAGGGTCGTCAGAAATGCCGCGCTGGCGAGCAGCGCCAAAAGTTCGTGTCTGTGGCTCATCGCTTTTCCCACCATGCGGTTCGTTGTTGCCCAGGGCCTTTTTCGACGATCGTATCCACTGAGGTTCCCACTCCGATGAGCTTGGCCCGGGTCTGGTTGCCGAAGGACCCGCTGACAACGGTCGGGGAGGACGCAAAGGCCTGGTCGGAGAGTTGCATCCCGGCCGCATTCGCAGCACTCGAGCCGATCGATCCGGAGCCGCCGCTGTCGAATTGGGCGGTGTTGAAGCCGCCGCCGGTCGCATAGTTGAATTCGTTCAACCACGCGACATCACCCCCGGTGCAGACACTCGTTCCGGGATCGTTGGTGACCGCGATCACAGCTCCACTGTCGATGCGGGGATCCGTGATCACCCGCTCGCCGGTCAGCAGACTGAAATCCACGTACCATCCGGGGTTCGTTGGGATGGACACCGCATTGCTGGTAATCGTGCGGAGCTGGTTTCCGTTCGCGTCGGTGGCCGAAGAGAGGCTCAAGGTCTGTTTCACCAGATTCCTGCGGAGAATGGCCGTCGTCCGAGAGCCGGTGTCGTACAGGCCGTACACTGACTGTGTCTGGGTCGAGCTCAGGTCGGCCACGGCCAGCATCTGGCCCGTGCCGACATACACCATGGTGCCCAACGGGCTGGGAAACTTCGGATTGAGCGTCACGGCGGGCGCCGTGGTGATCGGCTGGCGCTGGGGTGTGCTCGCGCCGTCCTGTGCCTGAAACAGTAAGGTGGCCGTCCAGCTCGATGCCGTGCTGCTGGCAATATTCACGCGCCACACGTTGCCTTGAAGATCACCGGCGTACAGCACGTCGAAATTGCCCGCAAGACTCCCGGTCGAGTTGGCTACGACGACGCTAGACAGTCCGTTGGTCTTGGTCGAGTCGCACGCCGTGGTAACGGCTTTGCATAGATCGATCTTCGCCTGGACGGTGCCCTTCTGGGGATCCAGGGCGTAGAGGAAGGGGGTCTGAGTCGAGCTGTTGTAACCGTTACCGAAGAACACCATGTAGCCTGCCGCGGTCTTTGCGATCGCGGGGGTGCTGAAGCTGTATCCCATGTTGGTGTCGGTGAACTCCCAGAGAACCCGGGAGGCGACGTCCGATTCGAAGCCGATGGTCTTTGGGTCAGTCACGTCGAGGGCGAACACGGAGGTGCCTCCGGCCCGCTCGCCCGAGGCGAGCACGGTATGCCAGGTGCCATCGGTGAACTTCACGTCATTGGCGGTGGGTGAGCCGTCGGCAAAATACTGGTGCTGCGCGTTGTAATAGGTGTAGGTGAGCTTGATGAGATTGGCATACACGGCGTTGGGGATGTAGGCAAACAGCTCAGTGCCATTGCTGGCATCAAACGCATGCAACATGCCATCGTTCGCGCCGACATAAATCATCGCCGGTCGTTGAGCGTAGGTCTTTTCGAATGCAACATACGTCGAATCCGAGGAGGCTCCCAATGGCGCACCGATATAAAGGGGTCCGCTGTCGACGATGTCACCGAGAACGTGCGTTCTGTTGCGATACTTGCCGCCACCCGATACCTCCAGAGTGCGGTTGCCACGCAGGTACTGTAAGGCGTGCGGGCCCGAAGTGTCGGCGGTATTGCCCGTCAGCGCTTTGCCGAGCGCGGTGTTCGGGGCGATGCCGGTGGTCGCCTTGGTATCAGTCGTCCATTCGAAGGGAGTGCCCGCAGCCGCTACCGGGTCCCAGGTCGCGATCAGTCGTGTGGTCTGCAGGTCGAGCTGTGCCTGCGCGCTCCAGAGCGGATTCCCGGTCGTGATCACCTTGGCTGTCGTGGGGTCAATTTTCCTGGCCATCAGCTCGCCGGTCCAGTCGCCATCGCTGTCCTGGGTATCGAAGCTGGCGAGATAGGCTGCCGCTGAAGTGTTCAGACTGGTCGAGCTCACCGCGGGTGCGGTGCCGGAGGAGCTGGCCGTCAGAATGGAAGACAGGATCACCTGCAGATCGTTGGTCAGGTCCGCGGCGCTCGTGGCCGGGAAGTAGCTCTTGGTGCCGCCGGCGATCGCCATGGCGGTGAGAGCGCTCGCCGCGGACGGGTTCTTCGAGGGGTCGACGCCGGCGCCCATGCCGACCACGTAGGTTTTTATCCCGGCCTTCTGCAACTTGGTGAGAACGGTGATGACGTCCAGGAGCGCCTGGTCGTTGGTGACCGAGGTCGAGGTGTTGAGTGAGCCGTCGGAGTTGAAACTGGCTTTGACGCCGTAGCCTGAGGCCGCGGCACTGCCGAGCGGCGGCCAGCTCTTGGCGTTGAGATCCAGCGTCGGCAGTCCATCCGTGATGAGCACGACATACTGTGTCGGATTGCAACCGTTCGAGGTGGTTGTATTGTTGGCGTAGTAGGTGTTTGCCGCCGTCAGCAGTCCGGCGATGGGTGACTGGCCTGCCGAGGCCTTGATTTCGGTCGTGGAGGTCGAGTTGGTCTCAGGATTCAGGTAGGGCGTGAAGTTCGCGATGGCCGTACTGATCGAGCTCGGCGTCGGTGTGGTGCCCGCGGTCTGCATGCTCACCAGGACATTGCCGCTGGCCGCGGATTGGCCGGCACCGTAGCCGAATCCCCGCTCGACGTACATGACCTCGGTGGAGTAAGGGACGAAGCCCGCGTTGGTCGGAGTCGTATCCTGCGCGCAACTGTTGACCGCGGATGCGTATCCGACGTTGACCTGATTGGCTTCGTAGTTTGCGAGCGAGAAATAGGTATAGGGCGAGGTCAGGGCATGGCCTTTGCCATTGGAGTCGTAGTAGTACAGCCCGTTATAGTCGACGCACACAGCATCCGTTCCCCCCGAATACAAGACGTCGTTGATCGAGGGATCATCGGAGCTGGTGCCGATGAGCATGTACTGGTCTTTGATCACCTGGCTGCCGTAGTACTGCTTGAGACTCTGGCAATCCTGGGACACGGGGTCTGATGCCTTGGACGAGGTGTTGTAGCAGGGATTCGCGACGTAAGACGTGCCCGAGGGCGGTGACGCGTTGGACGTGGAGAAGGTGAAGCCGCCCGAGGGGCTCATGTAGTAGACCCACGTGGTGTATTCCTTCAGCCCGGAGGTCTGGTAGTCGAGCAGAGCGAAGTCTGTCGTCGGCATGAAGGTGGTCAGAATCGAGGAGATGGCCGCCTTGGCGACGTTCAGCCGGCTGGCCGAATTGTCGTACAGCTTGCCCCCGGAGCTGGACGTGTAAGGCGCCGACGTGCCGACGCCGTCCCCCGAGACGGGGGCCGTGAATCCATCCGGAACGGTGTAGTTGGCCGGCGAGGACGAGCTTTGTAGCAAAGACAATGAGCTGTCCAACGCGCCGGAGCCGGTCATGATCGCGCCGCTCAAATCGCCGTCCATGGACTCGGAATTGCCGAGGGCGAATAACACCTGGGGATGCGCGGCTACGGAAACCGTGAGCGGTACTTGGGAGATGAGAATGGGGGTCGGGGTCGTGGTCGCGGCGCCGGCGGTTCCGGCAAGCGCAACCGCCAGGGCTGCAAACAGCCCGGCGAGCCACCCCTCGCGCAGTCGGAGTCCTGAGGTGCGGTTGTTTCTGTTGCGTGCGGCAAGGCTCATGGGAGTGCGTCTCGTTCGGCCGATCATCTGACAATGCTCTGTAGAGTCGCAGCGGCGCTCTTATCACCGCCATAGCTATGGGCTGTCACGCGGTAAACCTGCGCGGTCGGGGTCGATGAGCCGTATCCCGGTGCGGTGACGCTGCCACCCGGCAAAGCGACGGCGGGGAGTTGCTCGATGATGAATCGCGGGGCCGCGACGACGGGCATCGAAGGACCGGTGTAGGCGATCGTGTTGGTCGACGTGCTGCTCCAGTCGAGCGTCGGATAGACGGACCCTGGGGTGGGATCCATTACGCTGCCGCTGGCAGCCTCGAGAACGTAAAGGCCGGCGTTGTTCGCTGCGAAGTTGGTATAGCTCCCGGTCAGAAGGCCGGCCTCGGCGCTGCGTAGGGCGGCTTCGGCGGCCTCGACGGCGGTCGCCTGGTTGTTGTCGTTCAGCGCCATGCGCTCTTCCAGCATCTGCGTGCGGGCGAGCATCACACTCACTACCGTGAGTGCGAGCAACAGCAGGAGGGAGACGAACAACACCGCGCCGCGCTGGTGCCTGTGGGGCGCGGAGGGCATATGGGACGCGTAGGGCCTGTGGGGCGCGAAGGGCTCATGGGCGGCGAAGGGCCCGTGGATGGCGGAAAGCCTGTGGGAGGCGGAGGGAACGCGCATGGGTCGGAATCAAACTCCGTTGTTGCGGACCGCGACGGTCATTTCAAACACCCGGCGCAAACGGGTGTCTGCCGGCGGTTGGACGGTCGTGCCGGCAAGCGACAGTGTGGGAGGCAGCACTGCGGTTTTCGTGACATCGGGGGCGGGCTTGGCATTCAGGGGACTTGCCGCCATCACGGCGATTCTGACATTGATCACGCCGTTGAAATTGCCGGCGCTCGCCAGGGTGGCGACCTGATTGGCGGTGACGTAGCGGGTGACCGCCTGGGCGCCGCTGGTGTCGATGCCGTACAGAATCTGCATGTTCTCGATGTCGGGAACGAGCTCCTGGACCTGGGTTTTGGCGTTGGCGGGATCCGCATATCCCTCCAGGTCATAGGCAAACAGCGCGCTGTTGTGGCTGGAGGGGTCGACACCAACATAATAGGCAATGGTATCGACCACGCCGACTTGCGAACCGACATCGAATGCCGTCGTCAACGCTGTCGTCAGCGTGACGCTGGTACCGGAGGCGGCTTTGATCTGCACCGCGGCCGACGTCACGCAGTTGGAAATCAACGCCACCTGGTCTTTCGCAAAGCCACTGACGCCACTGACGGTGAGGGTCGTGTCGCCGATTGCAGCGGGTGCGGTGAGATAGACCGTCGGTGGGTTGGGTGAAGCCTGGGGTAAAAGGGTATGTACCACGAGCACGTCGCTGCCCTTGACGACCTTGCTGGTCAGCATCGAATCCAGCGCGTTGCCTAAGGCCGCTGTACTGGTCCAGTCTGAAGTGCTGCTGTCGACGGTAACCGCCGCAGCGGCCGTGGCGGCCGTGGCGGACACGGTGGAGATCGTCTTACCGGATCCCGATCCGGTCGCTTCGTAGCCGCCCAGGGCCTCGAGGTAGTCGGTCGCTACCGTGCTCGTGCCGGCCGTGACCAGGTTGAGCTGGCGCGACGGGGTGTTGCAGGCCATGTAGCCGGCACTGCGAATGCCCTGCTGGAGGAAGTCGAGCGCCACCCGTCCGCCGTCGGTGAGTGAGGCAATGCCGGCGGTGGATTTGGACGCGGAGCGGGTCGCGATGAACACGGAAATCATGGAGCCGGTGATCAGCAAGCCGATCAACAAGGCGATCATCAACTCGACGAGGGAGAAACCATGAGCTGCGCGAGCGAGAGTCGCGCGTCGGGGTTTCACAGCACGGTCACTAGCGTGATGGACATCGGACTCGAAGTGGTCGAGGCCGAGGGGCTATAGACAGCCTGGGCCAGGGCGTCATTCCATTGAACCGTAATGGTGGCGGTGGTCTGGTTGTTGGTTCCGGTCACCGTGACGATCGAGCCGTTGCCGCCCGGTAACTGGCCGGGTGTTGCGCTGTCCGCGCCGAGTTTCTGCTTCCACAGAGCGACGTCATAGGTCGCCAGATCCTGGGCGTTGCAAGTCGCGCTGAGACAAGTGGCCGATGGGTCCGAGTACGCGTCCGTCATCGCGACGTCATAACCCTGGCTCATCGCGATCTGGCGGTTGGCTCGCATGTCATCGAGAATGGCGTAGGCGAGCGCCGTGGCCTGGCTACGCATGTAGGCGCTGTCATTCGACTTCAACGCCGTCATCACCAGTTTTCCGATTCCCATCATCCCGAGGGTGAGAACGACGATCGAGACCAGGGCCTCGACGAGGGTAAAACCTCGCTGCGCCAGGAGTGGGTTATGTTTCATCGTTGGCCTCAGGGGCACGTAAGGGCGTTGCCGGAAGGATCGACGCCAGGGGTGGGGGAGATGTACAGGCGCCCCCATTGCCCGAGCTCGATGTAGCGTGCGGAGGTCGCCTTGCGGCGATCGCATAGAGTGAATTTCACGCTGGCTGGCGGTGACAGCAGGCCGTTCGGGGCAAACGTCATGGACGTCACGGCGGTGGTGGTGCCGGTGACGGCGGTGAGCGTGTTGCCTGCACTGAGCGCCGGGACCGCCAGCAGTGAAGTCCCGCCGCCGCCGGGGACGACGATCCAGCCCTGCGACCATGCACCGGTCGTACAGGTTTTGCCGTCGGAAGAGACACAAACCTGGATTCCCTTCGGGTTGTCCTGCTTGATGGCCTCGCTGCGAGCGAACTCCAGGGTGAAGGCCAGTGAGTTGGCTTGGGCGCTCTGGCGCTCGTTCAGGACGAAAGTCGAGAAGGCGGGCAGGGCGACGGCCAGCAAAATCCCGCCGATGGTGATCACGACCAGCAGCTCGATGAGCGTGAAACCGCCCGGTGGCCTGCGCGTGGGGTTGTAACCTCTCGAGGACATCCTCTGTCTCCAAAAACGGACGGTCGCATGCTAACAAGGTCTCGCTTGTTGAAAAGTCTCGTGTCCTAACTTAGTTCTTAACTGAGAACAGCATCACGTCGGCTGCGGCGGCGGCTTTCATCCGGGTTTCATAACAAGCCGGTCGCGTCTCGGGACAGAGGTCTCACGTGTTGTTTGACTGGGCGCCCTCACGTCGATCTGTCACCACGACAAACGTCGAGACTGGGCCCATCGCTCGGCGGCGGTGCCACACATTGTTTTATTGGTCGTTGGCGGTGGCGCGGCTCGTGCTTAAATCCGCACCCCGCATCGCCAGGTACGGCGGTGAGGGAGGCTCATCAACAACTTCGTGCTGATTTGTAGTCGAGGAAAACCCAGTGAAGTCAGGCTCAGTTTTATTTGGCAGTGTGGTGGCGGCCCTTCTCGCAGCTCCGGCTGGAGCTGTCGTCGTCGGTCCCGGTGGTGGGGGCGGAACCAGCGGCGTCGTTTGCGGCGGCACTACGGGATTACCGGGTGTCGCGGCTCCCTACAGTGTACTCATCGTCGGTGCGGGAAATTACGTCTCGCAGAATACCGATGTCAGGGCCAGCCTGGCCGTCGGTGGGAATGCCACGCTGACGAACTACTTCGTCGCGGAGTCGGTGGTCGGGGATCTGACGGCCGCGGTCAATCCGGCAGCGCTGGTTGTGGGGGGGCTGCTCACCGCCAGCAACGGCAGTGTGGGAAAGAGCGGCGGAACGACCTCTCACTACGGCACGATCTATACGAACACAACCCCGGTGCTGAGCAATTTCGACGCGAAGGGTGGGACGGTCGCGAAATCGGTTCTGGATTTCAACGCGGCGGCCACCTATTACACCAGTCTTTCTTCGAGCCTTGGGGCCCTGGCCGCCACCGGGACGGTAACGCACACCAACAGCACGCTGACCCTTACCGGGGCTCAGACCGATATCAACATCTTCACCATCGACGCAGCCACGCTCGCCGCCACGAACCGGGTGACCGTCTCGGTTCCGTCGGGCTCTGCGACCTTGATCAACGTGACGGGCTCAGCCGCGGCCCTGCAGAACGGGAGCGTGTCGGAGACCGGGGCCGCTGCGACGACCGTCCTTTATAACTTCTACCAGGCGACGAGCCTGACGCTGCCGGGGAGCATGAACCCGCGGGGCTCGTTGCTGGCGCCCTACGCTGCGGTCACGGGCGGGTATGGGCAGGTGGATGGGCAGTTGGTGGCGGCTTCGTACAACGCCAACCTGGAGTTTGAGTTGGAGCCGTTTGGGTGCACGTTGCCGGGGACTTGATCGGCGGGAGTTGACTGTGGCCACCGGGTGCCTGGCAGGGGCGCCCGGTGGCGGTGCCGCGCACGTGCTGGTGGGAGACAGTGGGGCTTGCGGGCGGAGCGTTGGGCTGGGGGGTAAGCGTTGGGCAGGGGGCGGGCGTTAGGCTAGGGGGCAGTCATTCGGGTCGGGGCGCTCAGTGCTTCGGGGGAGGCGCGCTCGAGGTGCTCCAACGTGCCGATCTGGGTGAGGGGTATCGGCTTTTGGACATAGAAGCCCTGCGCGAAATCGATGCCGATGGAGACTAACGCATTGAGTGCGGCGGCATCCTCGACGCACTCGGCGACGGTACGGATGCTCATCGCGCGGGCTACGCGTTGGATTGCTTCTACCACGGCGAAATCGACCGGGTCGGTGGTGACGTCGCGGACGAACGTGCCATCGATCTTCAGGTAGTCGATCGGGAGGGCCTTCAAGTACGAGAACGATGACATGCCGCTGCCGAAGTCATCCAGGGAGATGGGACACCCGAGCGTGCGCAGCCGTGCCATCAATTGGGAGGCGCTCGCGAGATTACCGATCGCCGCGGTTTCCGTCAGCTCGAATCCAACATGCCGTCCAAGGAGGCGGTTATCGTCCAGGCAGCTGTTGATATAGTCGGCAAGACTCGTGTCGCTGACCGAGACGCCCGAGAGATTGATCATGCAAGTCGGCACCGCTCTGCCGGCTTTCCGGAGCACGCCCAACTCGCGACACGCCCGGGCAATGACCCAGCGGTCGATCCGCGGCATCAGCCCATAGCGCTCGGCCGCCGGGATGAACGCCATCGGGGCGATCCATTGGCCGTCGGGTGCGACCATGCGCAGGAGCAGCTCGAAATGGTCTGTCTCGGTTGTCGAGGCGCTCGGGCCAATGTGTCTGATCTGTTGGGCTAACAGCACGAAACGGCTGGTATCCAGTGCGGCACTGATTCGCTCCACCCAACTCATTTCGCCGTGCCGAGTGCTAACCTCACGGTCGTCGCGCCGATAGTGCTGGACCCGATTGCGCCCATTGTCCTTGGCGAGGTAACAGGCTTGATCGACCGCGCTCAACGTCCCTCCGACAGAATGGAGCGTCTCATCCAACGTCAGGACGCCGATGCTCGCGGTCACGATGAAGGCCTTGCCTTCCCAGTGGAAGCGTAGATCGGCGATCTGCTTGCGCATGGTTTCGGCCAGCGCGAGCGCGTCCGCAGGTTGCTTACACGACAGCAGTATGCCGAACTCATCGCCTCCCAGGCGCGCCAGAATAGCGCTGCTGTCGAGTTGGTTACGGATGAGCCACGCTATCTGGCGAATGAGGTCGTCGCCGGCAGCGTGCCCGCACGTGTCGTTGATCACTTTGAATTGATCACTTTGAATTGATCCAGATCGAGATACAACACGGCATAGGTGTCCGGCGATCGATGCTGCTCTTCCAGGACATGTGTCAGTTGCAACTCGAAGTCGTGCCTGTTTCTCAAGCCGGTGAGGGAGTCGTGGGTGGCCTGATACTCGAGCCGGGCGGCGAGGCGCTGTTGTTGACGTACGTTTCTGCGCGAAATCGCGATTCCAACCGCCACGAGGACTGCGCTGCAGAGGGTCAGGAAAGCGAACAGCAGACGGGCTACCTGTCGGGACGCTGCGCCCAACGCTGCGGAAAATCCGTCCTCGAGCGGCGCCAGGCGCAGATGGATGCGCTCGGCCTCGGTGAGCAGTGCGGCGATCCGCTGTGGGTCGGCCGGCTGTGTTGGTGTATGAAGTCGCACTTGGGTGTGAAGTTGCTCGCCGACGTGCGCGAGCTGCAGAACCAGGGTGTCGCCGTCGGTCCAGATCTGGACGGGTCTGGCCAGCAGGGAGCTGGTGCGAAACAGCCGGAACAGCTCGGTCATTCCGGCAATGTCCCTGGGGTCGTTGCGGCCGGCTATGAATCCGCTGTGCACCGCACGGTAGTCGGGGCTCGGGCTCTGGAGTTGCAACCGGGCTACCCGATCGCCCATCGGGACGGCCAGCTCTGACTCAAAGCGCTGGTAGTCGTCTTCCCGGCCGGTGATGCTGTATTTGCGTAACTCGGCGGCGGCCTGGCGCTCGGCCTTGGACCACAACCCTTCGCCATTCACGTAGGCGCGTAGGGAGGACAGGATGGAAATGCTCGCGAGGCTCAGGAGCAGCATGAGCGCGGTGATGGTCACTAAGGGCCAGGTTACGGAGACCAGTTTGCGATCGGCAGTGAGTGGGGTGGGGGTTGTTGACATGTTGACTGGGTGTCACCTGGCCTGCCGTGGTTGAGACTATTTCCAGGTGGGAAGCGCCTTGCGGGGCACTGTACTACTGGGTGCGGTGCATCGGCGAGGGGAGAGGGGAGGAACGTTGTTCAGTTGGCTCCCACGCTGGGTGAGCTCGGCTGGGAGTGGAGTTTTCCGCGGTGCGATGATTGTCGGTGTCGTGGGGCACGGCATCATGCAAGTGGGAGATTCCGGACGGAACAACTCTAAGCAGGACGGAAGCGGGGGAGGGACTGTTGGCCCTGTACTCGTTTGCAGGTGAGGTTGATGGCTCGGGACCGACGAGTTTGATGCAGGCGAGGGGTGGGAGCTTCTATGGGCTTACTCCCAATGATGGGGTTGAGAAGAGGGCGTGGCTGCGAGTGGCAAAATAATGGAGTAGATTGCCTATGTCGTCAGCAGCCTGGCTACGGGAAGCGCAGTGTATTCTGGTACCCCAGGCGCCAAGAGACACCGTCGGTCGACTTCCAGACGATGTCGTTGGACCAGTACCGCGACTTGCTGCTGCCTACGACGAATGCTGTTCCATTGAGAACGGCAAAGGCTCCATTGGGAACGTTGTCTGAGCGTTGCTGCCAAGTCCTCCCGTCACTCGAGCACCATACATCGTGGAGGCTGACGGAGCCCGGATACAAACACAGATTGCCTGCTACTGACAATCCCGCCCCGAATGTCCGCTTCGGCAGCGTGTCGTCGGAGGCAACCTGGGTCCAGACCACTCCGTCCGGCGATGACCACACGTCGTTTGCCATCGTGGATGTGGACATAGAGGAGTAACCGCCGATGACGTACACCAAATTGTTGTGCACGACCACTCGATAGCCCAATCTCGGCCCATAAGGTGCATTGGCCACGATCTGAGTCCAGCTTGCACCATCGGACGATGACCACACTTCGGGAGTCATTTCGTTCGCATCGTTTCCCGCGAACGCCAGCAATGTCCCGTTCAGCTCGATCACCTGGTTGAGATTGGTGGCGGAGAACGGGACGGCGTTCGTCAACAACGACCAGCTCTTACCGTCCGTGCTTTGCCACACCTGTCGGTAATAGTTGGGCGCGGAATACTGCCAGCCGGCAATCAGAACCAGACGGTCTGACCGGGCCAGCATCTGGGCAAGGCTGCTGACGGCCGGGGTGGTGTGCGTCTCTTGCGTCCAATCCATTCCGTTTGCCGACGACCATAGCTGCATCTCATCGCCTAGCGCCCAAAGCCGGCTCTTGAACGGAACCATCGCCAGTACTGAGGCACCGGGAACCGCTGCCGACAACGAATGTTTGGACCAAATGTCGCCGACAGTGGAGGACCACACTTCATCGTCTCCGCCGCCGATCACCCATAACTGGCCGTTCAAATACTCGGCACCCGGATCGGAGCGGGCGGAGAATTGGGCACTGCTGGTGACCACAGTCCAACTGCGCCCGTCCGTGCTGGACCAGACATCGCGCTGGGCACTCTGATATCCATTGCTTCCCGCGACGAGCCACAACTGTTTTCCGTCCGTCACGACGCGATGAGAGAAGCGTTCGCCGAATTCAGCTCGTGCGGTTTCCTGTGCCCAACTGACACCGTCCGCTGAAGACCATATGTCTGCATACGCGCCACCCGCGAATCCGCCTATGATCCACAGGCGCCCGTTGAATGAGACGAGCTCAGCAAACTCCCGAGCGCCCCACGGCGCGGCAGTCGTCGTGGCTGTCCAGTTTGCGCCGTCGGCAGAACACCAGACATCATTGGCAAGTTGACCCGTCGAGAATTGCCCTCCTGCGATACACATTGCGCTGTCGGAAGCGGCTGCTGCAAAAAACGCCCGGGCGGGAAATGCGCTGGCGGTCACCTTTGCCCATGCCTTGCCGTCCGCAGAGGTCCAAACGTCATTCAATACTGCACCTGTGGACAGGCTTTCACCGCCGATGATCCACAGTGCGTTCTTGAACGCCAGCAGCTTGAAGTAGTTTCGCGCAGGAAAGCTCGCCGCGGCATTTTCCAGTCGCCAGTTCGATCCGTCGGCCGATGACCATACCTGGTTGGGGGCGTCGTAGTTTCCGGTGACCAGCCAGTGCCTTGCGTTGAGAGCCGCCGACCCGAAATACCTCTGCGGTCCGAACTTCTGCTCCGGCAGGACGATGGGCTCGGTAACGTTGGAGCCGTACGTCAACCAATAGGCTGTTGGTTTCTGTAAGGTTGCGACAGGATCCGTCACAGGAGACGCAGACGCCGATGTCTGGGTTCCATTGCTACACACGGAGTAGTGTTTCGGATCGCACGCCAGATCAGTCGAGCGCGTGAAACTCATTGCGAGGTAGTCGGAGAAAAACGCTACCTCGGTGTCGGATGAGCCGATCCAGGCATTGATACCGACTGTCCGTGGGGCAATGTGCATCGAGTAGCTGGCTTGGGCGGCTTCGTAGTTCGCATCCGCCGCCTTGGAGGCTGTGATGGTGACGTCCCCGACCGCAACTATCGTAACCCGGCCGGTATTCGCGTCCACCGTTGCAACCGAGGGCATGCTGCTCGTGTAGGTGACGGCACCTGTGCCCACACCTCCGGAGGCCGGATTCGAATAGGTCGTGTCGTCCAGTAAAGCGTATACGGGACCTGCGTTCGTAAACGAGATCGACTGTGCCTGCTGCCATGGTGGTGGTGGCGGCGTCTGTTGGTCTCCGCTTCCTCCCCCACCACCGCCGCAGGCAATCAAGGCAACCGCGACCAGAAGGCCCACGAACGATGTGCGGAACGTCATGTAGTAGTCCTCAGCCCTTCACATTCACCGCGAGAACGGTACCGTTGGTATTACCGGCGGCATCCACTGCCACCACGTATAAAACCCCGTTGGCGGACAATGCGAGCCGGCCCGGTATTGGGATGCTCCACACAGGCTGGTGAGTGCTCTGACTGATGGCATAGGTCGCGGTGTTGGTGCTCACAAACACCAGGTTGTTCGTTGCGAGCACGTCGCCTACAAACCGGGTCTGCGAGCTCAGCGGCTGCGGAGCCCATGACCACAACAGCGTTCCGTCCGCTTCCGAACGGGCCTCGAGACGGTAAGGTAATGAATTGACCGCGTAGAGCACGGACGCGCCGTAGGCCGGGTTGCCGGTGTATCCGCCCGCGACCTGCCAGCGGACGGATTGCGCGGTCGTGTCGAAATCCAGGAGGGAGTTTGCACCAGGATTGCCGACGTTGACTGCGAAAACAGACCCGGTCTGGCCCAGTACGGGTGCGGAAAACATGCTGTCCCCGTGCCAATGAAAACTCGGGTCGATAATGGAGGCGACCAAGGTTCCAGTGTGGCGGTCGACCATACTCAAACCTCCTGGAGACCCGCCAGGCCCCCCGGCGTACGCGTATGCGTAGTTGGCGTCGACAGCAGGAGTCCATTCATCGTACTGCTGTAACATCGTGAAAAACGTTTGCGTGCCCGCATTGGCATCAAAGGCATACATGCCGCCGAAGTAGCCGCCATCCTCAAACACCACGCCGTTGTCGACTGTCGGGGCCAGGTAGCGCTCAGCCTGAGAATCGAATGCTGTCTTGAAGATCGGGGCGCCGTTGCGCGCGTCGAATCCATACATCCAGGTCGCTTGCTGCGGGCTGGTCGTCAGGAAAGTCTTGCCACCGGAGACAGCGGGCGGATTCAAGGTCGTGGTGAAGTTGATTCCGGCCAGATCTACGTTGAAATCGTGTTGCCACGCGATACTGCTGTCGAACTCATTCAAGGCATAGGTCACGTAGCCGGAGTTGACGTATAGCCGCCCGGCAGCGGTCGTAACGGTGCTGACCTGTTTGTCGGGAGCCGTCCATAGCCAACGAGTCGTGAAAAGCGCTGGATCGAGCGTCACCGGTACAAAGCCGGTGTGCGCCGCATTTCGCTGGAAGGTCTCCCAATCACTGACGCCTGGCCATGGCGTCAGGGGCGTCAAGCCGTTGGAATTCGCTGTGATCTGGATATCGAACGGCACGAGCACTGGCGAACCGGGCACAGGCTGCATGCAGATCTGAACGTGGCATACGTTCAGTTGAAATGACCCCGTGTAATGACCCACCGCGAGCGACGGATTCGCTTGAAGCGTCAGTGTGTAGTGATTGGAGGGCTCAGTGGCGAGCGTCGCGGTCCCCAAGACGGTCCCGCTCGGATCATTGACGTTGACGTAGATCGGAAATGAAAGCCCGCTCGCGACAGTCGCCTCCAGGCTGATCAGGAAGGGAACGGGGTTACCCGCCGTGAACATGCCGTTGGCAGAGGCAGGCGTCAACGTGAGGGCTGGCGGTGCGGCCGATATCGTGAAGTCGTATGGCACCGGGATGGGGGCGGCGGTGAGCGGTGAGGCGCATGCGGAGTCACTGCAGAGATCAAGGGGCAGCGCTCCCGTCAGATGCCCGGGCGCAAGCGAGCTCGAGGGTTGTACAGTGATCGAATAGGAGCCATTGTTGTTCGCCGTGACTGATCTTGCCGCCGAGAGAACGCTTCCAGGGTCCGCCAAAGACACGTAGACAGGGCCGGTCATCGGCGTGGTCGGGGTGACTGTAATGGTCAATACGGTCGGCGAGCCTGCAGTAAACGTTGCCGACAGGACATTCGGCGCCAGCGTGTAAGCGGACATCACGGTAAAATCGAACGCGACGGACACCGGTGACCCGACTACAGGTCGGCTACAACCCGAGTCATAACAGAGACTCACCTGGAAGTTACCCGTGTAGTGGCCGGCCACCAGAGTGGGTGACGTCGCCAGCCCGACGGAAAAGGAATCGCCAGCGCCAGGCGTGAGTGTCGCAGTTGGCTGCAGCACTCCGTTCTGATCGGTGATTTTTACGTACGGGGTACTCGACAGGTGGGATGTCGCTGTGGCGACAACCGACAACTGCGTGCTCGTTCCTGCTACAAATGTAGCGGTCACCGTCGTGGGGTTCAGCGTAATTGCCGCTACAGCTGGAGTATCCCCGCCGCTGCCGCCGCAGGCAGTGGCACACAATGCGCACACGGCGATGACTACCGCTCTCATTGTTATTATTCTTCCCTGATGTTTGTTCGGCCAATGAATTGTCCGATATCCGGCGGGTAACGTCCATAGCGCACTGGCGGCACGGCTTGGGGCGTCACCCGAGCACCGGTGGGAGCCGGACGCCAACTTCGGGACTATTGTCTCGGGCGTGGACTATGCCTGGTACTCGAGTCGCGTTGCGAGCGGGCGGCAGTTCACGCTTGCCGCGCAAGCCAGGCTCGCTGGGCAGAAACTTGCGGAGCGGACGCCCGACGGCACTGGCCGGTCCGGAACAAACGTATTCTGCAGACCTTACTTCTGGGAACCCTAACACTCGTCGGCATCAGGGAGAGACGTCATGGCACTGTCACGGGACGAGATCATGGCGCGGCTGATCAGGGCGGGAGAGCTGGATCGAGGGCACGTTCGTTCGGGAGTTCACTCACTCACCCACGGGCGCCATCCCTCCAAACAATAAACGTGTAGTGTGGGACCTGATGAATCTCTTCCGGTTCGACGACCAGGGCTGACTCATCGAGGAGTGGGTACGCATCGATTACAGAAGCTTTCTGCGTCAACTCGAAGCTCTAGGGCAGAAGGCTCGAGCAGACTCGCAAGCAGTTTTTGACTTCGCTGTCTGCGAAGCCGCGGCAGGGCAACACCCTACAGATCGAGTTGCGTAAGTCATTCGGATCTAAGCGAATCTGATCTCGAGATGCGGCGGCTTTCTGCTTCTTAATCTGCTTTCTTTGCTCGCATTTTGCGCAAACACAGCTGTCAGCAACTGAGAGGCTATAAACAGCGCAGAGCGCATTGAAAAAGAAAATTAGCGACGGGCGCCCTTGTGGTGTGCTGGACGCACGAGAGCCCACGATTCATCTGGCCTCCCAGTAGGACGCAACGGTTTCCCGCGAGTGGAGTCGGCCTCTTCGCCAGCCTGACCCCCGCGGGAGCCAATCTATTCATAGATGCCTGACACGGCTCTCGGCCCAGCTTGCCGATAAGGATGCCATAAATCACGATGGCTGTAAAATAAATAGACTATTTGCACAACAGCGGCGTAAATTGAGGCTATTTTAATACGGAGCACAAAATGATCCTTGATTTCTTCGCACAGAATTTCCGCTCGGTGCGTGATGCGGCAACGCTCAGCTTTGTCGCCAACCCGGACGTTTCCCTGCGGAGCACTCACTGCCTCTCGACCGGGATCAAAGCGGCCCCCTGGGTTACACGCGGAACTGCGGTTTATGGAGCGAACGCAAGTGGTAAAAGCAACCTGATCTTTGCTCTCGCCACGATGAGCAACTTGGTGCGGCAGTCAACGGGCCTCAATGAGACTCAGTTTGCCGAGTTCTACACGCCCTTCCGTCTTGACCCAGAGTCCTCCATGCGGCCGACTGAATTCGAAGTGAACCTCCTGTTGGATGGGGTTCGCTATGAGTACGGCTTTACCTACGACAGCCAGCGCATACGCGGCGAGTGGCTGACTGTCTACCGCACGGGAAAAGGACAGAAGTGGTTTGACCGAGAATGGGACGAGAAGGCCGGCTCTGAAGTCTGGGGAAGCTTCTCGGCTCATTTCTCCGGGCCGCGAGAGACGTGGCGGAAAGCAACTCGTCCGCAGGCACTTTTTCTCACAACGGCTGCTCAGCTCAACAGTGAATTGCTGAAGCCGTTGTTTGATTGGTTCACTGATGGCGTTCTCTTCCTGAATGCCATGAACGCTTTGGGCTCGTTGGCACTGGGGCTCACTCTATCCAGGTTCGATGAGGCTGGTTTCAAGGAGCGCGTAATCGAGGTACTGCGTGCAGCGGACATACACATCGCGGACATCAAGATTGAAAAGAAACCGGGCCAGCAGCTGAACTTCTCCTTCGAGATCGGGAAACCACCTACCGTCGTCGCCCGTGAAGGCGAGATTCCCGATGTCACTTTTGGCCACACAGGCAAAGGAGGAGAGACGGTCTACTTTGACCGCCGATTTGAATCAGCCGGCACTCAGACCCTATTTGCGTGTATAGGGTTCATCCTGGAGGCAATTGAAAAAGGAAAGTTGCTCGTCATTGATGATGTGGACTCGAGTCTGCATCCTATGGTGACCCGCTTCATCGTAGGGTTGTTTCACGATCCCAGTGTTTCGAAGAATGGTGCGCAGCTATGGGTAACTACGCATGATACTTCGCTCCTCGACACAGATCTCTTGCGGCGCGACCAGTTTTGGTTCGTGGATAAAGATGAGCACCAGGCCAGCGTCCTCGTGCCGCTCACTGACTTTAGCCCACGAAAAAACGAAGCTCTGGAGCGCGGATATTTGCGTGGTCGCTATGGAGGGGTTCCATTCATCTCTTCTCTGCGACATTGATGGGATTCGTGCGTGCGTGACAACCATCCAAAATATCGCCAAGAAAGACGCAAGAGTCGTCAGCTCGAGCGCAAAAAGTCAACTCGCGCTGGACTACCCTCGATTCTCATTGTTTGCGAAGGGCGGGAAACCGAGCCGAACTATCTTCGTGGCTTTTGCGAGGAGTATGGAATCAATCGGGCCAATGTCACAATCGTCGGCGGCGATGACGATACCAGCGCAACTGGGCTGGTTCGCAAAGCCCGACAGCGTTTTCAGGTGGATCGCGATTTCGATGCTGTATTCGTGGTTTGCGACTGCATCGACGAAAATCTTACTGAGGCACAGAGGCTTGCCGCGCAGGCACTTAGAAATGTCACTGGAGAGTCGGTTTCAATGTCTCTGATAGTGAGTCGTCCCTCGTTTGAATTCTGGTTACTACTCCACTTCGAATATTTGACGCGCCCTTTCCGGTCGGCTGAGCCCGTTGTTAACTTACTCAGTCGGCACGTGACCGACTACGACAAGGCAGATAAACAGATCTTTGCGAAGGTGCGCTCCGGACTTGACCGTGCTCTGGCCCACGTTCCTCGACTGAAGGCCGAACTCGCTGCAACCGGCGCGCAATCGCCGAATACTGATATGCCGACCCTCATTCAAAAGATGTTGTCCTTGAGTCGGCACGGATCGAGCTAACGCCGCTCATCATGATCGAAGCAATACCGACTCACAATGGGCGTCGCACGACTGTGGCTCCCATACTGAGACGCTGCAGTCGTACATCCTCGCGGAGAATCTGACACTCGCGGCCGATGGCACGCTGTCGGCGATTTACGTTTTTGATGGTGAACGGGAGGCGGCCGCTGTGCGGCGGTAGGACTGTCTGTGAGAGGGATGCTGTCTGTGCGCGGCTGATTCAAACTGTGTGCAACTCCTGGCTTTCGCGCAGGAGGACGGTGAACTGCTCGGCGGGGACGGGCTGGCTGAAATAGAAGCCCTGGGCTTGCCGGCAGCCGTGGGTTCTCAAGAAAGCGATCTGCTCGATCTCTTCGACGCCTTCGGCAATGGTCTCGACGCCGAGACTGCTGGCGAGGGTGATGATGGCCTTGATGATCGCCTGGTCTTCGGGATCCTCGGCGAGACCGCGGACGAAGGACTGGTCGATCTTGAGCTTGTGGACATGGAAGCGCTTGAGGTAGCTCAGGGAGGAGTAGCCGGTGCCGAAGTCGTCGATGGCAATATGGACTCCGAGTTGGTGGAGCTCGTTCATGACGGCAATCGCGCCCAGGGGGTCGTCGGCGGCGACGCGCTCGGTCAACTCGAGCTCGAGGTAATGGGGATTGACGCCGGTCTCGTGGAGAATCCTGGCTATGAGGCCGGACAAGTTGGGATGGCGGAATTGGACGGAGGAGATATTCACCGCGAGCGTGAAGGGGGCGAACCCTGCGGCGACCCAGTCACGTAGCTGGGCTGCAGCCGTGCGGACTACCCACGTGCCGATCTGGAGGATCTGGCCGCTGTCCTCGATGACGGGGATGAATTCTGTCGGTGAGACGCTTCCCAGGTCGGGATTGTGCCAACGGAGCAGGGCTTCGGCTCCGGTAATCCGTCCATTGACGAGGGAGATCTGGGGTTGGTAGTGGAGTTGCAGCTCGCCGCGCTCGATCGCGTGGCGTAACGCAACTTCCAACACGAGGTTGCGGCCGGAGCGGAGCTGCATTTCCTCGGTGAAGAACAGGTAGTCGTTGCGGCCGTGATGCTTGGCCCGATGCATGGCGGTGTCGGCGCACTTCAACAGGGTGTCGAAGTCTCGGCCGTGGACTGGGTACAGGGCGATCCCGATCGAGGGGGTCACCACGAGCTCGAGCCCGCGCGTGCGGATGGGGGTGGTGAGTGCATCCAACAGGCGCTCCGCGGTCCGGGTGGCCTGGGTCGTTTCGGCTTCGGGCAGCACGATGACAAACGTGTCGGCACCCACACGCGCGACGGTGTCTTCTTCGGGCACCACTTCTTTGATGCGTTTGGCGACCTTCACGAGGAGGTCGTCACCGACGGTCTGGCCGAAGGTGTTGTTGAAGCTTCTGAATTTGTCGATGTCGAGCACCAACACGGCGAGGGACTCGTCCTTGGCTTTGGCCGCGGCGATCGCCTTGGGCATGAGCTCATTCAACAGAGCGCGGTTGGGTAAGTCGGTGAGGGTGTCGTAGTGGGCGAGGCGCTTGATGCGCTCTTCGGCATTCCTTTTGTCGGTGATGTCCATGCGGACGCCGACCATTCGTGTGGCGAGGCCTTGTCGGTCGCGCTCGACGGTTTTGCCTCGTACGCTCATCCAGCGGTAGGTGCCGTCGGCGTGGCGTGCTCGGACCTCGTATTCGTACAATTGGGGGACGCCGGTCAGGGATGCTTCAATCGTGGCGCGCACGAGGGGGCGATCGTCGGGGTGAATGCGCTCGAGCCAGAGCTCGGTATCGCCGCGTTTGAATTCGGGTGGGTAGCCGAGGCCGGTGTAGTACTCGCGTGAGGCGTACCAACTGTCGTGTTTGATGTCCCAGTCCCAGATGGCGATCTGGGTGGCCTGGAGTGCAATGCTGAGGCGGGTCTTGGTGACTTTGGCGAGTTTCTCGACGCGGTATCGGGAGGTGACATCGCGGGCGATGCCGAGGACGCCAATGAGCTTGCCGTCGGAGCCTCGCATCGGTGCCTTGATGGTCTCGAACAGGCCGCGGTAGCCGTCTCGGGCGAAGGTGAGCCATTCTTCGTTGGCGCGCGGCTTGTCGGCCTCCATGGCCTTGCGGTCGTTGTCTTGAAACCGGTCGGCCTGGGCGCGATCGAGGAAGTCGTAATCGGTGTGGCCGATGATTTTGGCTTCGGGGGCGCCGAAATAGCGCTCGAGCTGGGGGTTGCAACACAGGTAGATACCATTCACGTCCTTGAGCCAGACGAGGTCTGGAATGGTATCCAACAGGTTTTTCAATTGGTCCTTGGCGACCTCGATGTCGGTGGTGCGTTGTGAGATCAACGTCTCGAGCTCGCTCCGGCGCGCGCTCTGGCTCACCAACAGGGCCGCGAGGTACGCTGACAGGAGGGCGAGAGCCAATCCAACGGCCGCTTCGAGGGAAACGCTTACGGGGTCGCTCCACCCGCGCTGTGAATCGACACTGAGGGTCCAGGTGCCGTTGGGAATGTGGACGGTAGCCTCGACGGGGTCGACGAGGGGGCCCAGTTGAGTCGTGGGGGAGTTGGCGGAGGACTGGAGGGAGGATTGGATGGTGGAGGCCGAGTTGGCGGAAGCCTGGCGGCCAGATGACGGGTTGAGAGAGGACTGGATGATCTGGGGGGTGCCGGTGTCGGGATGGCGTCTCCAGAGCTGGAATCGGTAGCCGCTGGCGGTGAGGTCGGAGAGCTGGGCGGATTCGAGGGCCTGGGGGAGGCGCATGACGACCTCGGTGAATCCCCAGAATTTCCTTTGGCCATCGGGATCGTTCAGAAAGACGGGGAGGCGGCCGGCCAGGGCATCGCCGCCTTGCACGAGATCGAGCGGGCCTGCCAAGGTGAGTTGGCCAGTCGAGCGGGTGATGGAGGCTTCGGTGCTCTGAGCGGGATAACTCAGCAGATCCAGGCCGAGCGTATTCTCGTTACCCCGCAGGGGAGCAATATGTCGGATCACGCCGCCCGGGGCGAGTAGCAATTCTGAGACGCCGGGATATAGCGGGAGCAATCGCGTGGCCACGGCATCGAAGTCGGGAATGTCACCCCGCCCAACCTCGACGAGCGCGGCCAGGGCGTAGCTCGCTGACAGCGCGCGGGTAACGTAGTTTTCGAGGTAGTGGGCGTGATCTCGAATATGCGCCGCGACGAGCATGCGCTCGTGCTGTCGGCGAGCCTGTTCGGAGTGGACGATAGCCAGGGTCGCGATCAAACAGGCGATGACAAACACCGCGGCGCCGATCCTTCGGGAGCGAAGGGTGTGCGGTGTTGGGCATTCCGTCGTATGTGGCTCCTTGGAGGAGCTACTCGGTGGAATCACGTGGCCTGAAATCCGTCGCTGGCAGGAGGGGATCGACTTGGACTGGACTAGGAGACAGGCTCCAGTATAGGCAGGGGTGGAGTGGGGCAGGAAGGGCGGCGGTGGTTATGGCCGGTGCGGCGCACCATCCTCATGATCGTGGGGCTCGATCGCACGGACCGCATTCAAACAGTGTGCAATTCGGTGCTATCGCGCAGGAGCGCGGTGAACTGTTCGGCGGGAACAGGTTGACTGAAATAGAAGCCTTGGGCTTGCCGGCAACCGTGGCTCTTGAGGAAGGCCACCTGCTCGATCTCTTCGACGCCCTCGGCAATCGTTTCGACACCGAGGCTGCTGGCAAGGTTGATGATGGCTTTGACGATGGCCTGGTCTTCGGGATCCTCGGGGAGACCCCGGACGAAAGTCTGGTCGATCTTGAGTTTGTGGACGCGGAAACGCTTGAGGTAATTGAGCGAGGAATAGCCGGTGCCGAAGTCGTCGATGGCGATCCGCACTCCCAGTTGGTGGAGCTCGTTCATGACGGCGATGGCGCCCAGGGGATCGTCCGCGGCCACCCGCTCTGTGAGCTCGAGCTCGAGATAACGCGGATTGACACCGGTCTCGCGGAGAATCCTGGCGATGAGTCCGGACAGGTTGGGATGGCGGAACTGGACGGAGGAGATATTCACCGCGAGCGTGAAAGGGTCGATCCCTGAGGCCATCCAGTCACGCATCTGGGCTGCGGCCGTGCGTAACACCCACGCGCCGATCTGGAGGATCTGGCCGCTGTCCTCGATGACGGGGTGAATTCTGTCGGTGAGACGCTACCCAGGTCGGGATTGCGCCAGCGGAGCAGCGCTTCGGCGCCGGTGATGCGTCCGTCAATCAGTGAGATCTGGGGTTGGTAGTGGAGTTGCAGCTCGCCGCGCTCGATCGCGTGGCGTAACGCAACTTCCAACACGAGGTTGCGGCCGGAGCGCAGCTGCATTTCCTCGGTGAAGAACAGGTAATGATTGCGGCCGTGGTGCTTGGCCCGATGCATGGCGGTGTCGGCACACTTCAGCAGGGTGTCGAAGTCCCGGCCGTTGGTGGGATACAGGGCGATGCCGATCGAGGGGGTCACTACCAGTTCCAACTCATGGATTCGGATGGGAGTGGAGAGTGCATCGCGTAAGCGTTCCGCTACCCGGGTCGCCTGGGTCGTGTTGGCGCCGAACAGTGTGATGACGAAGGTGTCGGCGCCGACGCGCGCCACGGTGTCCTCCTCGGGGACCACCTCCTTGATGCGCTTTGCGACCTTCACGAGGAGGTCGTCGCCGATGGTCTGGCCGAAGGTATCGTTGAAGTTTCTGAATTTGTCGATATCGAGAACCAACACGGCCAGGGAGACGTTCTGGTCCTGGGCCGAGGCGATGGCCTTGGGCATCAGCTCATTGAGCAGTGTTCGGTTCGGTAGTTCGGTGAGCGTGTCATAGTGCGCGAGGCGTTTGATCCGCTCCTCGGCATTCCTCTTGTCGGTAATATCCATGCGCACCCCGACCATGCGCGTTCCGCGACCCTGACGGTCGCGCTTGACCGTTTTGCCTCGTACGCTCATCCAGCGGTAGGTGCCATCGGCGTGTCGTAGTCGGGCCTCGTATTCGTACCGTTGCAGGGTACCGGCCAGGGCGCGCTGGATCGTGGCGCGTACGTGCTCGCGGTCCTCTGGATGAACCCGTGACAACCAGACCTCGCGGTCGCCGCGTTTGTCAGGTGGGTAGCCGAGGCTGGTGTAGTACTCCCGTGAGGCGTACCAGCGGTCACGCCTGGTGTCCCAGTCCCAGATGGCGATCTGGGTCGCCTGCAAGGCGATCGTCAGGCGGGCTTTGTTGAGTTTCGCGACTTTCTCGACACGGTATCGGGAGGTGACATCGCGTGAAATACCGAGGATGCCGACGACATTGCCGTCGGCGCCCCGCATCGGTGCCTTGATGGTCTCGAACAGGCCGCGGTAGCCGTCGCGGGCAAACGTGAGCCATTCTTCGTTGGCGCGCGGTCGACCGGCCTCCATGGCCTTGCGATCGTTGTCACGGAAGCTGTCGGCCACCTCGCGGTCGACGAAATCGTAATCGGTGCGGCCGATGATGTCGGCTTCGGGGGCGTCGAAATAGCGCTCGAGTTGGGAGTTGCCGCACAGGAAGATGCCATTCATGTCCTTGACCCAGACGAGGTCGGGGATGGTATCCAACACGGCTTTCAACTGGTCCTTGGCGGTCTTGATGTCGGTGGCGCGCTGTGAGGCCAAGGTCTCCAGCTCGGTGCTTCGCACGCGCTGCCGCACCAACAGGGCTGCGAGGTACGCTGACAGGAGGGCCAGGATCAATCCAACCGTGGCCTCGAGGGAGACGCTCAACGGGTCAGCCCAGCCGCGCTCGCGGTCGACGCTGAGGGTCCAGGTGCCGTTGGGGACGTGGACGGTGGCTTCGACGGGGTCGACCAGGGGGTCGTTGGTGGGGGGCGAGTGGGTGAGGATCGAGTTGGCGGAGGTCGGGTGGACGGGGGTCGGGTTGGCAGAAGACGGGATGAGGGAGGATTGGATGATCTGGGGGGTGGCGGTGTCGGGATTTCGTCGCCAGAGCTGGAAGCGGTAGCCGTTGGCGGTGAGCTCGGAGAGTCGGGCCGGCTCGAGGGCCTGGGGGAGGCGCATCACGACCTCGGTGAATCCCCAGAATTTCCTTTGACCGTCGGGATCTTTCAGAAACACGGGGAGTCGGCCGGCCAGGGCCTGGCCTCCTTGTACCCACTCGAGCGGGCCGGCGAGGGTGAGTTGGCCGCTGGTGCGGGTGATGGAGGCTTCGGCTCTTTGACCGGGATAACTCAACAGGTCCAGGCCGAGGGCCTTCTCGTTGCCAGGCAGAGGGGCGACCTGTCGGATCACTCCATTCGGGGCGAGCAGCAATTCGGACGCGCCCGGATAGTGCGGGAGCAGTCGCGCGGCTACGGCATCGAAGTCGGGAACGTCGCCTCGGCCCACCTCGACGAGCGCGGCCAGGGCGTAGCTCGCTGACAACGCGCGGGTGACGTAGTTTTCGAGGTAGTGGGCGTGATCCCGGATATGCGCGGCGACGAGCGTGCGCTCGTGCTGGCGCCGGACCTGCTCTGATTCGACGACGGCGATGGCAGCGATCAAACAGGCAACAAAAAACACCGCTGCACCGACCCGTCGGGGACGAGGGGTGCGCAGTGTCGAACCTTCCGTGGTACGCGAGTCCTTTGACGAACGACCAGGCGGAATGTACGCCACGTACCCTCTGTAGTCGCTGCCAGGATGAGTCTGCTTGAACTTGGGTGTCAGTATATCTTAAGGGGTGGAGGGGGCAGGAAGGGGGAGCTTAGGGAAAAGGGGCTGGGGGAATGGGGAGGTGGTGGGGTTGAACTCCACTAGGGGGCTGAGAGGGATTGTGCAACGCAAAATGCTGATTGCTGCGCCTCGTGCTGGAGCTGGAGGTGGTGCAGGGCCTCGACTCTGAAGCCTTTGACTTCAGAGTTGCTTCAGAGCTGAAGGGGTGTCCGCGTCGGTCTCACGACGGCGTCGGATCAGGTCGGGCATCGGGCGTCTGTGACTCGCCTTCCCGGTGTTCACGCCGCCGCAGTCCGCCTGCTGATGCCTGTCTTGCGCGGACGGGGGTGTCCGGCGCGACGCGCAGTCTGACCGCGGTGACTCGTTCCCGCCCACGGACGTCCGCACCTGGACGCGAGAAT
>Ga0207695_10002606_pt1 | contig 26430 bp, 20 predicted proteins | sample KBSC54metaG_FD_184354 | JGI IMG/M metagenome (GOLD analysis project Ga0207695, IMG submission 184354) | Corn rhizosphere microbial communities from Kellogg Biological Station, Michigan, USA - KBS C5-4 metaG (SPAdes) (version 2) | ecosystem: Host-associated > Plants > Roots > Rhizosphere > Soil...
CCCGTTGAAAGCCGCTCGCGGCTGATGTATCTCAGACTCAAGTATCCTATTTTAACGTACGCCACCCAAGAGCGAGGCCCCGATGTACAAGCTGTTCAGCGTTGACGACCACATCATGGAGCCTGCGCACGTGTGGACCTCCCGCGTGGCCGCAAAGTACAAAGACCGGGTTCCGCATGTCCTCACCGACCCCAAGACGGGCGCGGCGAACTGGGTCTGGGAAGGCGGCGAACGTCAGTCCACGGCCATGTACGCGGTGGCTGGCCGCCCACCCGAGGAATGGAATTTCGAGCCGATCGGCTACAACGACATATTGCCCGGGTGCTATGATCCGGCGCAGCGCGCCAAGGACTTCCTCTCCAACGGCATCCTGGCCAGCGCAGCCTTCCCCACCCTGCCCGGCTTCGGCGGTCAGGCCTTCGCCAAGATCGAGGACAAGGAACTGGCGAGCGTCGTCGTCGAAGCCTTCAACGACTTCATCATCGACGAATGGTGTAAGGCCGGCCCGCCGGGGCTGTTCGTGCCGATGATCATCGGCAAGGTGTGGGACGCCGACGCCACCGCCAAGGAGATCGAGCGTTGCGTCAAGAAGGGCGCGAAGGCCATCGCTTGGATCGAGAATCCGGTCGGACTGGGGATGCCGAGCTACTGGACCAACCACTGGGACCGCATGTGGGCCGCAGCCCAGGATGCCGACATCCCTGTGTGCATGCACATCGGCACCGGCAGCCCCGGCGTCGGCGGCAACCCCTCCCCGGAAGCGCCCGACACCCTCTACATTGCACTCAGCTACATGAACGCGATGTCGGCCTCGCTGAACCTGGCCATGAGCCCGGTGTGCCGCACGTTCGACAAGCTGAAGCTGGTATTTTCGGAAGGTGGGCTCGGCTGGCTCCCGGCCGCCATGGAACGGGCCGACTTCCAGTGGCTGAAGCACGGCGCCTGGACCAAGCTGACCGGCACGCTGCCGTCCGAGATCATCAAGCGGAACATGTACTTCTGCATGATCCAGGAGCCCTGGGCATTCCACAATGAGGGCGTGCGCGACATGGTCGGCGAGGATCACATCTTCTGGGAAAGCGACTTCCCGCACGCCGATACGCCCTGGCCCAACACCCAGGCGGCTGCCGCGGAAATGTTCGATGGCGTCGCGCCGGAGATCGCCGAGAAGGCCGCCTACAAGAACGCCGAGCGGGTGTTCAACTGGAAGATCGCCGACCCCAGCGAGGTGACGCGGGTGCTCGAGACCGCTTAGACGCAGGCCTGAGACTGGCGACTGCACACATCGTTCCCGGCCATTTCATTTGCGTCCCAGACACGTCATGGCGGGCGTCGTCCCGGCCGCCCATGGACGCGATGCTGAAAGAGCAGAGTTGGCGGCTCGAGGCGGCGCTTGGCCGCGCATAGTGCGGCCACTGCCCTGCGCTCATGGTTGGCCGGCACAAGGCCGGCCAAGTGAAGGGAGAGGCCCCTAAGGCAAAGCCTCCCCTTCGACCGTCCGGCACGCCTCCGCGTAGAATCTGGGCATCCAGATCGAGACGAGCATGATGAGCAGCGCGACGGCCGCGTTCACCACGCCCACAGACACCTGCAGCATCATCTCGTCGCGGAAGACATAGTCGGTCACCGCGCCGATCAAGGTCGGCGCGATTCCCAGTCCGGCGAGATTGGCGACCAGCATGACGATGGCCAGCGCCTGCCCCCGCAGCCGGTTGGGCAGAAAGGCCTGCAGCGCAGGCGGCAGAGTGGTGGACGCCAGGGAGAAGATGAAGAAGGCCAGGACAAGCGCGCACATCGTGCCAGTCAGGTCCTTCGCAAACGCGAGCCAAACCAGCGATGCCGCGAGCACCGGTGTCAGCAGCAGGGGCGCCATGGCGCGGCCGCGGACGCCCTGCCAGCGGGCCAGAAAATCGGAGAGGAATCCGGCGGCGACGTAGGCGGGTACGGAGCAGAGCAACAGGATCAGGCCTGACACCGCGCCCGCCTGCGTCATCGAGAAGTGGTGGACGCGAATGAGCAGGGTCGGCGTCCACACCGAGACGCCGTAGCCGATCACCGAGTAGCCGGCGAAGACGACGCACAGGCTCCAGAACGCCAAGGCGTGGCGCCGAAGGAACGGCCAGAGCGCCGGCGCCGCGCCGGACAATGCGCCGGCGCCGCGGCGGGGCGGTTCACGCACCAGGAGCAGCATGGCCGCGACGACGAATCCGGGCAGCGCGAACAGGATGAAGAGTTCCTTCCAGCCGGGCCAGCCGGCAGGCGCCAGGCCAGCGAAGGTTCCCGACGCGTAGAGCGACATGAACAGGCCGCCGCCGAACACCGCGGCGGAGGAGCCCAGCGGGGTTCCCGTCTGCATCAGGGCGATCGCGCGGCCCCGCTGTGATGGCGGGAAATAGTCGACCAGCATCGAGAACGACGCCGGCCCGAGCGCCGCCTCGCCGAGGCCCAGGATCATCCGGGCGATCGCCAGCTCCCAGAAGTTCCGCGCCAAGCCGCAGAACACCGTCGCCAGGCTCCACAGGGCGACCGCGACCACGATCAGGTTGCGCCGGTTCGTGCGATCGGCGAGCCGCCCCAGCGGAATACCCGCGACGATGTAGAGGGCCGTCGTGCCGAGGCCCGCCAGCAGGCTCACCTGCGTGTCGTTGACGTGCAGGTCGACCTTCAGGGACGGGATCAGGATCAGGATCACCTGCCGGTGCAGGTAGGCGATGAAGTAGGCGAGGAACAGCGCCGCCACGACGAAGGCGCCGTAGCGCCCCGTGGGATAGACGCCGGCCGCGTCTTCCGCGCGCGTGTCCGCCGCAATGATGGCCGCCATCCTCCCCCCTCTCCGCGGTCACCCTCGACGGGACGATCCGACCGACGCCGTCCGCACTGGAGCCCGGCAACCCAAACCAGCATACTGTTCGCAGGTTTTGTGACGAACTCAAGGAGAAGGTTCGCGCACGTCAACCAGGGTCCGGTTTCGGCCAGAAATCCGGCAAGGACCAGGTTCGATCACAAGGGAGCAACCTCAATGGCCTCAGAAGTATCGCCGCAGGCAATCCTCACGGGAAAGGTCGCGATCGTGACCGGGGGCGGCAGCGGGCTGGGCGAAGCGACGGCCCGCGTGTTCGCGCAGGCCGGCGCAGCGGTAGCGCTGACCGGCCGCCGGGCCGACAAGCTGGCGGAGACGGCGCGCAAGATCGAGACGGCCGGCGGCCGGGCGCTCGTCCTGCCCTGCGACATGGCGCGGCCCGACGCCGTGCGTGGCATGATCGACGAGGCGGCGCGCCAGGGCGGCGGCCTCGACATGCTGGTCAACAACGCTGGCCGGCACGCGCAGTTCGTGCCGACGGCCGAGGTGACGCTGGCCGACTTCGACGACTATGTCGCGATCAACCTGCGCGGCCCGTTCGTGGCGATCCAGAGCGCGTTGCCGCACATGCTGGCGCGCGGCGGCGGGGCGATCGTGAACATCGCCTCGATGGCCGGGCTGGTGGGACTGAAGTACGCGTCGTCCTACTGCGCGGTGAAGGGCGGGCTGATCCAGCTGACCCGCGCGGTGGCGGTGGAGGTGGCGGACAAGAACATCCGGGTGAACTGCGTCTGTCCCGGCGGCATGGAGCCGACGGAGAGCCGGCGACAGATGAGCCCCGAGGAACTGATTCGGGTGGGGGAAGCCATCCAGGGGGGCTCACCGGCGGGACGCCCCGCCGACGTTTTCGCGGTCGCGAGGTTCCTGCTCACCCTGGTCGATCCGGCTATGGGGGGGCTTACCGGCGCGATCATCCCCTTTGACGGCGGCTATACGGCACGGTGAGGGGTGCGCCGAGGGCCCTAAGCAGCCGCCATGAACTCCGGACGGTTGAGCCGGAAGAGGCGCGCGGCGTTGCCGCCGATGATGTCCGCCTTCTCTTCTTCGGAGATGTCGATGCCGTCGAAGAGATGCGCGACCACGTCGCGCGAGCGGGGAAACGTGCCTTCGTGGTGAGGGTAATCCGCGCCCCACATGATCGCCTGATGGCCCGTCACTGAACGGGACATGATGCAGGCTCGGTCGTATTGAAAGGAGGCGTGGACCTGTCGGCGGATGATCTCGCTGGGTCTCCGCGACAGCTTGGGCTGCACGAACATGTCGTGCGCCTCGTGGACCTCGTCCATCCGCTCGGCGAGCGCCGCCAGCCAGCTGGCGCCGGACTCGATGGCGGCGATCTTCGCTCCCGGGAAGCGGTCGAGGATTCCGCCGGCGACCATGTACATGATCGCCTTCTGGGCGTCGCACATCTGGACCGTGTAGTTGACAATCGCCCCGCCAGGCCCCTTCTCCTCGCGGATGTCGCCCTCATTGCGGCCCGAGCCCGTGTGCAGGACCAGCACGATGCCGAGTTGCTGGGCCGCCTCGAAGATCGGGTCCCAGCGGGCATCGTTGTAGAATGGCAGGTCGCGCGGCATGAAGCTGGGCAGCATGCCGGCGGTGAAGCCGAGCGACGCGATCCGCTCCATTTCGGCCAGGGCGAAGTCCGTGTTGCGAACGGGGATGACGCCACAACGGACGAACTGGTGGGTGCGGTCCCCGAGCATCTGGTGATGCCAGTCGTTGTAGATGCGCGCGGTGGCCGCCTCGGCCTCGGCATTGTCAACCAGCGAGGTCATCATCGCGGAGCTCGGGAAGACGATCTCGGCGTCGATGCCCTGCCCTGCCAATTCCTGCAGCCGCACCTCGACATTGGTGGCGCCCAGGCGGTTGGAGCGCGCGAACTGGTCGCCGTTCGCGTCCAGTCGGGGTTGGGTATTGATGCGCGAGCGGTTCAGGACGTTCGAGCCGGCGCGCGTCACGATGTAGTCGCCTTCCTTCTCCGACCGGATCGTGAACTTCGCCAGGTCGGGCGGCAGGTTCTCCGCATAGAGGTCCTTGGGTTCGACGAGGTGGCCGTCGGCGCTGAACACGAAGGTCATTGGGTCCTCCAGGGCTTGGTCAAACGATGGCGCCGGCGCTGACGTGCAGCGTCTGGCCGGTGATCTGCCGGCTGCCGGGCTGGCAGAGGAACAGCACCGCTGCGGCGACGTCCTCCGGCTCGGAGATGCGGCCCAGCAGGTTCGCCAGCGGTCCGTCCTGCAGCGCCACGCTCAGCGCCTCAGGCGTGAAGGCGCGGTCGACGATCGGTGTCCGGGTGAGTCCGGGCGCGATGGCGTTGACGTTGATGTCGTAGGGACCGAGTTCGGCGGCCGCGATGCGGGTCAGCTGGGCCAGCGCGGCCTTCGAGGCGCCGTAGGACGTCTTCGATTGCATGGCGCGATGGGCCGAGCTGGAGGTGATGTTCACGATCCGCCCGCCTGCGCCACGCTCAACCATGTGCCTGCCGATGGCGCGGATCAGCAGGAACGGCGCAGTGCTGTTGACGGCGTGAACCTGATCCCAGGTCTCGTCGGTGGTCTCCAGCAGGGACGCGCCGAACCCGGTAATGCCGGCGGCGTTGACCAGGATGTCGATGCGTCCGGCCCAGGCGATGGCGTCCGCGGCTGCGCGCGCGACGGCGGCGCGCTCGGCGAGGTCGGCGACCAGCACGTATGTATCCGGCTCGGACGCCAGGCTGCGGAGCCCTTCGGGGTCGCGATCCAGCACGATCGTCCGAGCGCCTTCCGCGCGCAGCAGCAGGGCGGTCGCCCGGCCGATTCCGGACGCCGCCCCGGTGATCAGCGCCGTCTTGCCAGCCAGCGACGACATCACGACCGTTCCCGGACGAGGCCGAAGTGGTCGATGTAGGCGCCGTAGTGCCGCTCGACGTCGTCGTAGGTCAGGCCATAGTCCTCAAGTGCGTAACGTCTCTGCGGACCCTTGCCGTGATGGTCGCGCTCTAGCCAGGCGGTCATCGCCGAGACCGCCCCCGCGGTCAGATCGATCCCGAGATGCGCATAGATGCGCCGGACCATCCCCATCGGATCCGCCACCATGTCCGTGAACGGACAATCGAAGAATCGGCGGTCGATCCCGGGCTCGCGCCGAAACGCGATCATGTCCGAAAGCGGCGTCTCGAAGATGGCCGAGACGTGTTTGGCGACGGCGCGCACGTCGGGCGTCGCGTCCGAGAAGCGCCGCCGCAGCACCACGAACAGACTCGCCAGCGAGCCCAGCACCTTCGCCGGGTCGCGATGGTTCACGATGATCGTCGCGTCCGGGTAGGTCTCGAAGATCCGTTCCAAGTGACTGAGGTGCGCGGGCGACTTCAGAACCCAGCGTTCGCCCGGGCAACGGTGCTGCAGATTCTGCAGGAAGGCCTTCTCCAGCGCGAACACAGCGCGGTAGTCGACCGAGGTCAGGGCGGCGGAGTAGCTCGGCACGTTCCAGTTGGCGCCGACGGGCCCCTGCAGCGCATACTCCCAAATGAAGATCGTCTCGTCTGGAAGGCGCGCGCCGAAGGGATGGATGCGCCACATCTCCTCGTCCAGGAACCCCTGGCGCTCGAGGGTCGCGTGACCGAGGTCGATGCGGGAATCCACCGTGTAGCTTTCCCGCTCGGGCGGCGGCGACGGAAAGGTGATCTCCCAGGACAGGGGCACACGGTTGGCGGGGTCCTGGGACAGCAGGCTGTGAAGGAAGGTGCTGCCGGCCCGGCCCAGGCCGAGGAGGATCACGGGACGGACGATCCGCTCGTCGGCAATGCGAGGCCAGCGCTTGCGATCGTCGATGAAGCGCAGACGGCCACGCAGGATATTCAGCAACCGCTCGCGCGCGCGCCAGCGGCCCAACTGACTGAGCTCGGCCTCGCGGTCGAGCGCATCGACGAGCACGGCGAACAGCCGGTGGAACGCCTTCTCGGCGAAAGCCTCGCCCCCGAGATCATCCAGCCCGGTCGCCAAACGGGCCTGGTCGTAAAGGTCGCTGGCGGCAAGGGAGCAGAACGGAACCGTCGTCGCCGTCATGTCGATCTTTCCAACTCGCCCCGCCCGCCTTCGCGCGCAGCGTCGATCAGGCGCACCAGCCTGGCAGGCGTCAGGGGCAGGTCCAGGCAATCGATCCCGAACGGCGCCAGGGCGTCGGCGACAGCGTTGATCATGGTCGGGGGCGCGATAATGGCGCCACCTTCCCCCACGCCCTTGAAGCCGCCCTCGCTGTTGGAGGGCGTCACGACGTGCAGGAACTCGATCTTCGGCGCCTCATGCGCGGTGGGCAGCAAGTAGTCCTTGAAGGTCACCGCCGTGGGATTGCCATGGGCGTCGTAGGATGCGTGCTCCAGCAGCACCCCGCCGATCCCCTGCACGACGCCGCCGGCGATCTGGCCCTCGACAATGGCGGGGTTGATCATCACGCCGCAGTCTTCGCTGGCGACCCAGCGCAGGATCTTCACCACGCCGGTCTCGACATCGACCTCGCAGATGCAGGCGTGGGCGGCGTTGGAGAACACGAAGGGCGGCGGCGCGCGGTAGCGGTATTGGGCCTCGAGCCCCAGGTCAGAGCCGGGCGGCAGCCGATCCGGCTCCATGTAGGCCATCTCGGCGATGCGGCGCAGAGTTGTGGTGACCTCCTCCACGCCGGCGACCCGCACCAGGCCGCCTTCCACCCGCACGTGGTCCGGGTTGGCGTTCAAAAGGTGGCCGGCGATCTTCTTCACCTTGTCCCGCAACAGCCGGGACGCCCGGATCGTCGCCCCGCCCCCGGACACCGCCTGCCGGCTGCCGCCCGCGCCAGGCCCGAAACCGCCCTGGGCGGAATCGTCCTCGTAGACGCTGACATCCTTGATCGGCACGCCCAGTTCGTCGGCGATCAGCTGGGCCATGGTGGTCTCGGTGCCGTGGCCCTGGCTGTGGGTGCTGATGACGGCCGTGACCTTGCCGGTGGGCTCGATCCGCACCTGGGCGCTGTCGGAAACCAGCATGCCCATGCCGGACATGGTCGTGGGCTCGACGTAGACCGCCAGGCCCAGGCCCAGGTAGCGCCCCTGCCTGCGGGCCGCCGCCTGCTCGACCCGAAAGGCGGCGACGTCGATTCTCTCGATCACCTGCTCCATCGTCTCGCGGGGCGTGACGTGGTGGAGCACGAGGCCGTTGGGCTGGCTGTAGGGCTGCTCCTCGCGGGTGATCAGATTTCGGCGTCGGATATCGACCGCGTCGATGCCGATCTGGCGGGCGGCCTTGTCGAGCAGGGTCTCGCGCCCGATCGACTCCATCAGCCAGGGACCGCGGTAGGCCGACAGGCCGGCGGTGTTGGAATACCAGGCGCGGCCGCGGAAGCCGAGCCTGGGCAGCCGGTACGGGCCCGGAAACATCAACATCTGCATGCCGCCGGCGTCGACCATCTGCGGCCAGGCGCCGGAGTTGCCCTGGAAGTCGACGTCACCGGCGAGCAACCGCGCGTCGGCGTCGAACGCCAGACGCACGGTCATCTGCTGTTCGCGCGCCTGGTTGGCCGCGGTCAGGTTCTCCAGGCGGTCCTCGATCCATTTGATCGGCCGGCCGAGCAGCAGGGCCGCGGCCACCACGGCGCACTCCTCCCGCCATGGCTGCACCTTCAGGCCGAATGCGCCGCCGACGTCCTTGGCGATCACCCGGAACTTCACGTCGGGCTGGTTGAAGGCCAGGTTGAAGAAGCGAACCGCCATGTGAGGGCTCTGGCAGGACAGGTGGATCAGCATCTCGCCCGCGCCCTGACGGCTGGCCACGACGCCGCGGCCCTCCATCGGCGAGATAGCCTGGCGCTGGTGGCGGATGGTCCCTTCCACCACGTGCGCCGCCTTCGCGAAGATGTCAGCGATCCCGGGGTCCGTCGGCAGGGCGATCTGATGCCCGAGATTGCTGGAGAGCTCCGGGTGGATCGGCGGGCTGGCGGCCGCCTGTTCGATCGTGACCACCGGGTCCTCGATCTCATAGTCGACCAGCACGGCCGCCGCGCCGTCTTCGGCCAGATAGCGATTGTCGGCCACGACCATCACGATCGGATCGCCGACGTAGGCGACGCGGTCCGTGGCCAGCAGGCTGATCTTCGGAAGGGATATCTCCGGCGAGCCGTAGAGGAGGACCATCTGGCAGCGGGCCGCCGCCAGGTCGTCTGCGGTGTAGACCGCCCGCACGCCAGGCACGGCCTTCGCCGGTTCCACGTCGATGCTGCGGATCCGACCGCGCGCGACGGGGCTGCGGACGAACGCAACCTCGAGCATCCCGGCCAGCCGAATGTCGTCGACGAACGAGCCGTGACCGGTCAGCAGGCGGCGGTCCTCCTTGCGCGGCACGCGCTGGCCGACGAAGCGGGCGGCCATGCCTGGCGCGGCGGGCGCCGTCACGGGTCGCGATCCCATTCAGCGGCCGCGTCGAAGGCCTGCAGGACTGTCGCGGCATAGGCCTTGAAGAGTTCGCGCATCGACGAGTCCGTGACCACCAGCGGCTGGTTCCGCCGGATGGCGGACTCGATCATCGCGGCGACCTCCCCCGACGTGCGCTGCCGGTAGCGAGGCGCGGACGCGGACCCGAAACCCTTTGGCGTCTCGATCGGCATGGCGGAGGCGCCGCCGAAGCGCTCCGGGCGGCGCTTGGGCGAGTCCAGTATGTTCGTCGTCACGCCGCCGGGGCAGACCACCGTGCAGCCGACGCCATGCTCGGCCAGTTCGGGCCGCAGGTTCAGCACCATGCCGAGGATGCCGGCCTTGGTCGCGACGTAGGGGACGTGGATCGGGGCCCAGGTCGGCACGAGACCCGCCATGGACGAGGTGACGACGATGTGCCCTTCGCCGGCGGCGATCATGTCCGGCAGGACCGTGCGCACCAAGCGTGAGACGCCGAGGAAGTTGACGGCGTAGATCCAGTCGAGGTCGGCCTCGCGCATGTTGGCGAACCGTTCGAACGCGGTCACCCCGGCGTTGGCGACCAGCACGCCCACCCGCCCGAAGGACTTCACGAGTTCGGACGTGGCGTCGCCATCCGACACGTCGCAGGCGGCGGCCCAGGCCTTGGCGCCGAGGGCGCGCGCCTCGGCGGCGACCTTTTCGGCAGCCTCGCCCTGGATGTCCAGAATGGCGACACGCATCCCGTTCCGGGCGAGGTTGAGCGCCACAGCGCGCCCGATGCCGCTGCCTGCGCCGGTCACAACTGCCGTCTTGTCGGCAAGGTCCTGCAAAGCCGCCCCCCCTTCAGGTCTCGTCCGGCAACTCGCTGCGCAACCCGCGCAGATGCGCGCCGCCGTCGACGAACAGGGTGTTGCCGGTCACGAAGCGGCTGTCCTCCGACGCCAGGAAGAGGGCCGCGCCACCGATGTCCTCCTCCGGATCACCGAGCCGCCCCAGGGGAGAGTTGGCGCCGGCGGTGAGGGCCGCGCCCGGGTCCTGCGCGACCCGCCGGGCGAACGCGGTCGTCGCCGCGACCGGGCAGATCACGTTGACCAGGATGTTCCAGCGACCCCACTCGTTGGCCGCCGTGCGGCTGAGCCCACGGATAGCCTCCTTGGCTGCGCTGTAGTCGACCAGGAAGCGGTCGCCCTGGACGCCGACCAGTGAACCGAAGTTGATGATCCGGCCGCCGCCCTGGTCGCGCATGTGCGGGAAGGCGGCGGTCATCGCCCACATGGTCCCGTAGACGCCGGTCTCGATCGACTTGCGCCACATCTCGTCAGTGCGGTCCTCGACACGCCCCCACGGGGTGAAGCCCTGGGCGTTGTTGACCAGGATGTCGATGCGCCCGAAGACACGAACAGTGTCCTCGACAGCGGCCTGGACCTCGCTCTTAGCCCCGATATTGGCCTTGCGGAACTCCGCCCTCGCGCCTCGGCCGCGAAGCAGCGACAGGGTCTCATCGCCGAGGCCATCGCGAAGGTCGCTCACCATGACCGCCGCACCTTCTTTGGCGAACTTCAGCGCGATGCCGCGTCCGATGCCGGCGCCCGCGCCAGTGACCATCGCCACCTTGCCCTCAAGCCTGCCCATGGTTCGGTCGCTCGCTCCCGCGCCACACGAGTAGTGCACTGAATGGACGTTGTGATCAACCGCGGACCGCGAACGCCGGCTCAGCTGGCGGCGGCGGTCTCGGCTCGTTCGAACGCCGCGCAGAGCTCGTCGATCACTGCGGCCGACTGGGCAGGGTGCGTGACCATCGCCATGTGGCCGGCCTCCAGCTCGCGGACCTCCACCGGGCCGAGGGCGCAGAGCCGCTCGACGAACGCCCCCTGGCGCTCCAGCTCGATGGCCTTGTCGCGCATGAGCTTGACGAGGCCCCGATGGACGCCTCGCAGCCCCTGCAGCGACACGGGTTCGAAGAACGGCGCCAGGGCCTCGGTGCTGTTGGCGTCGCGCATCAGGGCGCGCCTGGGATCGGCCTCGTCCGGCGGCGACTTGACCGGCCGCGGAAGCACTACCGAGCCTTGCGCCCGGGTCCGATGCATCAGCTCGCGCTGCGGCTGGTTCAGGCCCTCAAGGAAGGGCGCGCCGTCCGGCGGCACCACCGCCCCGAAGCAGATCACGCCGAGGACGCGTTCCGGGAAGAGCCGCGCCAGCGCCGCCATCGTCCCGCCGCCCATGGAGTGGGCTACGGCCACCACCTGCCCGAGGCCCGCCTCGTCCATCTGCCGGACCACGTCGCGCGCCCAGTCGGAGAAGTTCGCCGTGGCGTAGTCCGTCGGATCGTTGCGGCCTGGCAGGTCCACGGCGAGCGCAGGATGGGCCAGGTGCGGCGTCATCAGCGACCAGACTTGTCCACTGGTGCTGCCGCCGTGGATCAGCACAATGTCCATCATGCCGTCGCGGCGGCCGGCGGCTCGCCCAGCCATTCGCGCAGCACCTCGCCGGTGTGCTCGCCCGGCTTGGGCGCGCCGCGGCGCACCTCGCTCGGCGTGCGCGAGAAGCGCGGCGCCGGCGCCGGCTGCGGGACACCGTCGATCTCAAGGAATACGTGGCGAGCGACGTTGGCGGTATGCTTCGGCGCCTCGGCCAGACTCAGCACAGGGGCGACACAGGCATCGACGTCGGCGAACTGCTCGGCCCAATCGTCGCGGGTCCGGGTCTTCACGCGTGCCGCGATCGCGGCGGCGATGGCGTCGCGACGGGCCGGATCGCGACGGTCGCCCAAGGCTACCGGATCCAGGCCCAGCTCGCGCACGAGGTTCTCGTAGAACTCCGGCTCGAACGCGCCTAGCGCCAGCCATTTCCCATCGGCGCATTCGTAGGTCGCGTAGGCGGGCGCGCCGCCGTCCAGGTCGTTCTCGCCCCGGCGGTCGCTCCATCGCTCACGGGCGCGCATCTCGAAGTAGGTGGTCATCTGGTGGGCCGCGCCGTCGACCATAGCGCAGTCGATCACCTGCCCCCGTCCGCTGCGTCTGGCCTCGAGGATTGCCGCCAGCAGCCCCAGCGCCAGGTAGAGACCCCCACCGCCGTAGTCGCCCACGATGTTGAGCGGGGGAATCGGCCGCTCGGGCGGGCCGAAGGCGTGGAGCGCACCGGCCAGGGCGATGTAGTTGATGTCGTGGCCGGCCCGCGCAGCCAATGGGCCATCCTGGCCCCAACCCGTCGCACGGCCGTAGACCAGCCGCGGATTACGCTCCAGCGCCACGTCGGGACCCAGGCCCAGGCGTTCCATCACGCCCGGCCGAAACCCTTCGAACAGGCCGTCGGCCTGCTCGATCAGCCGCAGCGCAGTCTCGACCCCTGCAGGATCTTTCAGGTCCAGCACGATCCCGCGGCGGCCGCGGCCGGACACGTTCGGCGGCGGCGTGACCAGCGCGCTCGTCCGGTCGACCCTCACCACATCGGCGCCCATGTCCGACAGCAGCATGCCGCAAAACGGCCCGGGCCCGATGCCCCCGAACTCCAGAAATCGCAACCCCTGAAGCGGACCCACCGGCGCATCCTCCCGTTCGGCGAAACCAGTGCCCCAAAATTGCGAAAGGCGTCAAGCGCAGGAATCATTCACTCTTCCAGCTCCGCAATGTCTACGGTATCCTATTCAAATCGGCGTGGTTCGAGTGTCGAATGCGGGAGGGTCGCCATGGATGTTGCTGAGCCGCGCGAGTTCGATGTCGCCGAGTTCATGCGGCGCTTTCGGGTCCACTCGCCCGAGTTCGCTGCGCACCACAACGAGGTGATCGCCCACATCCCGCAGAACTGCCCGGTGTTCCGCGCGCACATGGAAGCGTTCTCGGCCGAGTCTATCGATGTCGTGGTGGTCGGCGGCTACGAGGCGATCATGGCCACGGGGCGCGACGCAGGCGTCATGTCGTCGGCCGCGACGCCCCAGCAGATCGAGGAGGCCAAGGCGGGGATCACGGCGATGAACCTGCCCACCTACGCCGACCCGCCGCTGTCATTCGAATACCGCCAGATCGTCGAGTCTCTCGTCTCCCCGCGCGCCGCCGTCGATCTCGAGCCGCGAGTGCGGACGCTGGTCGGCAAGCTGATCGACAGGTTCATCGAGCGCGGCGAAGCGGACATCGTTCGCGATCTCGCCCAGCCGCTGACCGCGATGCTCACCATGTGGGTCACCGGCCTGCCCGAGGATCGCTGGTTCTTCTACTCGGACTGCATCCACCGGATTCTCTGGCGGGACGGCGACCCGCGGGCGCTGATGCTGGAGAGCCGGCAGGTGCAGAATGAGATGCGCGCGGAGATCGCGCGGCTGCAGGCCAGCCCGGATTGCACCGGCGCCATCGCCGCAGCGCGGGGCGCGACCATCGGGGGGCGCCCGATCGAACCCTGGGAAGTCGAGGGGCTGCTCTGGCTGATGCTGCTGGGCGGTGTCGACACCACCCAGGCCCTGACGGGAAGCGCGACTGTCTTCCTCGGACGAAACCCCGAGCACCGGCGCCAGCTGATCGACAATCCCGCCCTGATCCCTGACGCGATCGAGGAATTCCTGCGCTTCAACGCGCCGGTCCTTGCCACCCCGCGGACGCTGGCTCGGGACATCGTCGTCGAGGGCGTGCCGCTGAAAAAGGGCGAGCGGGCGATCCTGTGCTGGGCCGCGGGAAACCGCGATCCGGCGGCCTTCGAGGCCCCCAACGAAATCCGCTTCGACCGTCCGACCAACCGTCATCTGACCTTCAGCGTCGGCCCACACCGCTGCCTCGGATCCCACGTCGCACGGATGGAGATCCGGGTGATGCTGGAGGAGATCCTGCGCCGACTCCCCGACTACCGACTGGTGGAGGACGGCCTGGTGTTCGCGCCCGACGTGGCGGTCATCTATGGCTACAAGAGCACGCCGGTCACCTTCCCGCCGGGGCAGCGGGACGCGCCGCCCGACCCGGCGCTGGAGGCGCTGCTCGCGCCGTTGACGGGCAGCTAGCGGATCGCGCCGCTGGAGCGCAGGCCGGCAATCTGCTCGGCCGTATAGCCGTTGGCCGCGAGGATCTCGTCGGAGTGCTCACCCAGGCCGGGCGCAAGCCGATAGGCCTTTGCTTCGGCGTTGCTGACCCGCACCAAATTCGAGAATTCGCGGAAGCGGCCCTTGGTGGGGTGGGTGACTTCGGCGACCCGTCCGGCCCGCCGCTGTTCCTCGTCGTTGAGCATCCGGTGGACGATGTCGGATCCCTCCGGCGTGACCGCCATCACCTTGGAGCCGGCGAAGGCCGAACGCCAGGCCTCGCTGGTGCGCCCGGCGAAAGCGTCGCGAAGCAGGTCGGCGAGCAGGTCGCGATTTTCCCGCCGGCCCTCGATCGAGGCGAAACGGGGATCGCCCAGGATGTCGAAACCGGCAGCCGCCTGCAGGCCCGCGATCTCGTCGTTGGTTCGCACGCACAGGCACAGCCAACCGTCCGCCGTCTGGTAGAGGCTTTCCAACGCGCTCGTCCCCATCTGCAGCACATCGAGGGTCTCGGCGCCGATCGGCGCCTTGTCGGACGCGCGGCGCACGATGTGGGCGACCAGGCCCATGGCCGCATTGAGCTGGGGATTCTCGCAGGCGACGACCTCCCCCGTCCTTCTGCGCTGCACGAGCCCGATCAGCATGCTGACGGCGCCGAGGAGTCCATTGCCGGGGTCCTCATTCCCCAGGGACGGGAGAGGCTCATTGTACTGGCCGGCCACCTCGAACGAGGATCCGACGTAGGCTGACAGCATGGGGGCGAAGCTCTGGCGCATCATGTGCGGGCCGCTCGACCCCCAACCGGGCGCATAGAGATAGATGGCGTTCGGATTGAGCGCGCGGACCTGCTCGCGGCCGAGTCCCAGGCGCTCTGCCGCGCCCGGACGCATGTTGTGATGCACGGCGTCGGCCCACCGGATCAGGCTGTCGATGGCCGGCTTGAGCGCCGGGTCCTTGAGGTTCGCGGCCAGCGACCGCTTGCCGGCCTGGGCGGCATGGAAAGGCCGTTCGATGCCGCGAAGTTGGTCGCCCGCCAGCGGCTCGAGCTTGATCACGTCGGCGCCCAGATCGGCCAGCGCCCTCGAAGAATAGGGGCCGGCGTAGTAGGCGCCGAAGTCCAGCACCTTGACGCCGTCGAGGAGCGGCCGGACGTCCGGTTCCGCCGCCCTGCGCTCGGCGCGCCAGGGCGACGGCGTCTCCGGGCGCCTTAGGGAGGCGAGCACGGCCTCGGTGTGCTGTCCTGGCGTCGGCGCGGGCGTCGGCGTCGGTGGCGCGGCGCCGTCGAAGCGGATGCCGGGCGCGACCTGCTCGACGCGGCCGAGCATGGGATCGTCCACCTCCATCACCATGCCGTTGTGGCGAGCCTGCGGCTCGTCGAACACCGTCGTGGGCGGCAAGTGTTCGACGGCGCAAACGTCGGCTTCCATGAGCCGCTTCACCCACCACGCCCGAGGGTGTTCGGCGAAGATTCGATGGATTGCGCCCTCCAGCACGTCGGATTCCTCCGGCGTCAGGGGCGTTCCCATATCGAGGCCGCTGGTGATCGGCTTGATGCGGTCGTTCAGGCCAAGCACCTCCATGAACCGGTTGAACGCCCCCACGGCGCCGGTGTGGACGCCGATGTACTGTCCGTCGCTGCACAGGAAGGTGCGGGTGATCAGGCGGTTGCGCGTCCGGCGCAGCATGGAGCGGGTATCGGACGGCGCCTGGTTTGCGGCGACCGAAGTGTCCGATTCACCCCACATCATGATGTGGAACGCGAGCGCGCCGTCCCACAGGGAGGTGTCGACGCGGCGGCCGAAACCGTCCTCCAGTCGCCGGTAAAGGGCGGCCAGGATGCCGATCACCGCCAGACCCGCCGCGCCGGTGCTGGCGAACGGCTGGGCCTCGAAGATCGGACCGTCGCGATGACCGGCCTGGTAGGCCATGGTGCCGATGAGCGCGTGCACGACCGATTCGTAGGCCGGGAGGTTGCGGTAGCGCCCCCCCTGACCGAACCCGCTGACCGAGGCGTAGATCAGCTGAGGGTTGCGGGCGTGCAGTTCGTGGTAGCCGAACCCGAGCCCTTCCGCCGTCCCTGGGGTCCAGCTCTCGATGAAGATGTCGGCCCGCTCGGCAAGGCGTTCGATGGCCGCCCTGCCATCTGGTGTCGCAACGTCGAGAACGACGCTCCGCTTGCCGCGATTGAACACCGAAGCGGCGCCCGGATGCAGTACGCGCGTCGGATCGCCGCCGGGCGGCTCGACCCAGATCACCTCCGCGCCGTAGTCGGCCAGGATGCCGCTGGCCTGAGGCCCGGCGATGCCCGAGGAGCAGTCCAGCACTCTCAGTCCCGCCAGCGGCCCGGCCATCGAACCCTCCCGTGAATGCCCGGGTCGTCGCCCCGCGAGACTCCGGCTTGATGGTCGAGTAGTGCACTGGTTAGGCGCCGGCCGTCAACCGCCGACTCGCGTGCATCGCCGTCGACCGCAGAGCTGCATCGCCTGGACGACCTTGGCCGGCCTGGCGCGCCTATCGGAATAACCGTACACCATTTAGCAGATTGACGGATGGCCGCTCCACCTGTTGGACTGCCCCTGGAGTTTGGTCGGCGGGTTATGCGGCCGGGCGAGCTCCGGCGCGGAAGGACGTAGGACGCAAATGGACGCTGAGCTGACTGCGACCGAGGATACCGGCCGGGTCAAGAAGCTGAGCGAGAAGGTCGCCGAACGCATCGTCGCCGATATCGTCGACCAGGGCTGGCCCGTCGGCAGAAACCTGGGAACCGAGAAGGATCTTCTCCAGAAGTACGGTGTCGCCCGCGCGACGTTCCGCGAGGCCATCCGTCAGGTCGAGCGTAACGGCGCTGCCAGCATGCGTCGGGGGGCCGGAGGTGGGCTGATCGTCGGGGAGCCACCCCGCGCGGCGGCAATCCGGGCGATGATGACGTTCTTCGAACTGACGCATGTCAGCTTCGCCGATCAGCACGAGACCCGGGAGGTGCTCGAAGTCACCGTCGCCCGCCTGGCTGCGGAGCGCGCTGACCGCGCACAAGTGGACCGCCTCCGAGGGCTGGTCATCGAACTGCGGGGCGTGACCGATTACGCCGCCAGCGTAATGGGCAACATGGCGATGCGCGTCGCGGTGGCGGACGCGACCGGCAACACGGCGCTGTCCCTGTTCATCGAAGCGCTCAACGGCGTGCAGCGGGAAACCGTGCGCGTTCTGCGGTCGAACCGGGAAATCATCCTGGACGACATGACCCAGTCGGTCGACTTCAAGCACAATCTCGTCGAGGCCATCGCCGCCCGTCAGGTCGATCGGGCAGAGCGGCTGGTGCACGGAGACATGCACCGCCGCCTGTTGGCCATGACCTCCGCCGTAGCCCGACCGCCGTCGCCCGACACGACCGTGAACTACGCGGGACTACCCGCCTGGTGGGAGGGCGAGACCGGGCAGGGCAAGCTCGCCGACCAGATCGTGGCTCACATGGTCGCGGACATCGCAAGGCTGGGCTGGAAGCAGGGCCACAACCTTGGCCGCGAGGGGGACCTTCAGCAGCAGTATGGGGTGAGCCGGGCGATCCTGCGCGAAGCCATCCGGCAACTCGAGCTGTACGGCATCGCCAGGATGCGGACCGGCATTCAGGGCGGCCTTGTGATCGGCGTGGTGGATCCAGGCTACACAGTCGATCTGGTGGTGACCTACCTGCGCTCCACCCCCCTGGACGTGAAACACCTCTGGGAGGTCCAGTCCTCCCTTCAGGTCTTCGCGGTGGGGCGCCTCGCACAGATCGGGACGCCGGAGGATTACACGGCCCTGCGGGAGGCCATGGCCGACGTGCTGTCCTCCAGCCCCGAGAACTACCTTGACTGCGCCAACATCGTCCACCGCACCATCGCCGACCGCACCGAGAACCGAGCCCTGTCGCTCTTCATGCGCGTGCTGATCCAGAGCGCAACACCGCTCTGCCCGCCGGTGGGCCAAGACAACCTGCCGTATCTGATCTCCATGCACGAACGGATCGTGGCGGCTATCGGCGAGCAGGACGTGAAGAGGGCGATGGCGCTGACGTCCGAGCTATTCGGGCGGGCCCGAGTCTGGCTGACAGGCAAGCGCCACGGCAGCCGCATCTAATCACCGGGCCAAGCCGCCTTCCGGGGCCGGTCTTCCTCATGCCGGCTGTTTGCGCTTACGCTCCATCGGATCCATCAGGTTGGCCGGAAAAAGTTCGAGCAGATCGCGAGCACGCACCGAGCCCGGGCGCTCACGAGGCGGCTTGCCACCGCCCTCGATCGGGGTCAGGTCGACGTTGCGGGCGAGGTCCCGCAAGGCGCCGACGTTGCAGGCCTCGCGGGAAAGGCGGTCCACTGCGTCCCAGCGGTACAGCTTCAGAGCGTTCTGGTGGGTGATCTTGTCGATCGCCTCCTGGCCAATCGCGCCCTGCTCGAACTCGCCGTTCCAGAGCTGCTCGGGCGTGAACGGCCAAGTGATGTCCGCATGCGGATAGTCATTCTCGAAGGTGATGTTGTCGAGGCCGATGAGGTCCCGCAGCCGTACGCCTGTCTCGTCCTGGATGAAGCAGGAGACGAAGTGATCACGGAACACCTCCGAGGGCTTCTTCCCGTGCCAGTCATGGCCCATCCAGGGTCCGTGGTTCTTGTCGACCAGGTCGGCGCGCTCGAGGATGTAGGGAATCCAGCCGATCCCGCCTTCCGAGAGCACGATCTTGAGATTCGGAAATTTGTGGATGTGCTCCGACCATAGCCACTCGGACAGCACCGCCATCGACGCCAGCCCGACCTTGGTCAGGAAGGCGCCGATCGGGCTGTCCAGCGTCAGGTGCTCCGAGCCGGTGGTGCTGAGAGCGCTGATATGGATCGACAGCGGGATCCGCAGCTCGTCCGCCGCCGCCCAGAGTGGGGTCCAGTAGTCGTCGAGCACATTCGGAAAGCCCAGCTGGTGCGGCAGGCCCGGGATCGTGACGGTGCGCGCGCCCTTGGCCGCCGTTCGCCTCAGCTCGGCGACCGCCTCGTTGATGTCGAACAGCGGCAGGCCCGCCATCGGGATGAAACGGTCCGGCGCGGCTGCGCAGAACTGGTCGATGTGCCAGTCGTTGTAGGCCTTGATCAGGGCCAGGGCGAGCGCGCGGTCCTCCGTGGTCTGGAACAGCTCCAGCGCGAAACCTGGGAAAGTGGGGAAGTTCACGCCCGCGAACACGCCGTTGACGTTCATATCGTCGATGCGCGCCAGCGGGTCGTAACAGCCCTTGCGGATGTGCTCGAAGCTGTTGGGCTCGAAGCCGAGTTCCTCCTTCTTGCGGCCTGCCACCGCGTTGAGGGCGAAGTTGACGGTGAACTTGCCCTCGAACTGCCAGCTGAACTCGCCCCTCTCGTTCTTCACGCAGCGTGGGGCGCGATCCTTCCAGCGGGCCGGAAGGTGGTGGTCGAAGACGTCTGGCGTCTCAACGATGTGATCGTCGACGCTGACGATCACCATGTCTTCCATTCGCATGATCCAGCCTCCCGGGGGCGCCCAGCACAGGTCCAAGTCGCAGGAATAGTGCACTTCTACCCTGCTGCTTTCAAGTCCCGCATCGCTGGCACAGCCGACCGGTCGCACTGGCTAGCCCAGCACCGGCTGCCATTATGCCAGGTGAACCGGCGCGCGGACGACAGGAGTCGCGCTACACATTATTGACCTCGCCCAGGAAGCAAATTATCGATAACAGGATACTTAAAGTCCGAGCCTAGGGGAGGATCGGTTTGGTCAAGCTGGGCACCCTCATCTCCCGCGCGTTCACGCCCGACGCGCGTGATCCCTGGGGTAAGATCAACGACGACGCCCGCCTGCTTGAAGACATGGGCTTCGATTTCACGACCGCCGGCCAGCACTCGTTCACGCCGGACTTCCCCCACCCTGCCCCGTTGACGACGCTGGCATGGCTGGCGGCCCGAACCAGCCGGCTGAATCTGGTGAGCGGGATCGTCATCCTGCCGCTCTATCAGCCGGTGGCGATCGCCGAGCAGGTCGCGCAGATCGCGGAACTCTCCGGCGGTCGTATCGTGCTGGGCGTCGGTACGGGCTACCGGCAGTACGAGTTCGACGGCTACGGCGTGGAGATGAAGTCCCGCGGGGCTCGGATGGACGAGGCGGTGCAGCTTCTGCACCACGTGTTCGAGACCGGTGAGTTCGAGTTCGACGGGAAATACTACCAGGTTCCAAAGCTGCCGCTCGCCCCGAGGCCTGCCCGTCCGCCGCTGCTCTGGGTCGGCGGTACGTCCGAGGCTGCGCTGCGGCGGGCGGCCCGATGGGCGGACGGGCTGCTGACCGAGAACATGAGCACGCGGAGGGTGATGACTGGGCGGATCGGCCGCTATCGGAATCTCTCGGCAGAAGCGGGCCGGCAGGCCGGCTCGGTGGTGCTCTACCGGAACGTCTACCTGTCGACTTCGCCGACGGAGATCGAGGACGTCTTCATCCCCAGGGTCCTGAAGGAGCACCTCGGCTACCGGAGCCACGGTGCGGCGGAAAACGTCGAGGACGAGAATGACTTCTACGCGCGCGCCGCGCGCGGCGAGCGGATCAGCCTGGCCGAGATCACGGACGGACGCGTGATCGCCGGCAATCCGGAGCAGGTGATCGCTCAGATCAAAGCCTGGGAGGGCTCGATCGGCATGACCCACATCAACTGCATGGGGATCGGCCCGGAGGAGACCCCGGAGCAGCGCCGCAGGACGCTGGAACTCTGGGGCAAGGAAGTCATCCCGTACATCTAGAGACGTTGCTGGCGGAACCAGGAGGGACGATGGCGAGCCTGTTCGACCTGACCGGAAAGGTCGCGATCGTGACCGGGTCCACGAAGGGAATCGGGCTGGGGATCGCCGCGCGCTTTGCCGAGCACGGCGCGCGCGTCGCGATCAGCAGCCGCCGGCAGGCCGACTGCAAGGCCGTGGCGCGAACACTGAACGAGCGGCAGGGTCGCGAGATTGCCTTGCCGGTGGCGGCCGACCTGGCCGATCCTGCCAGCCTCGAGCAACTGGTCGCGGCCACGGTGGACAGGTGGGGCGCGCTGGACGCCCTGGTGCTGAACGCGGCCAAGGCCGACGTGCAGGGCCTGGAGGCCGACACGCCGCCCGACGTGTTCGCCGAAATGCTCACCGTCAACATCGTCAACAACTTCCGCCTGGCCAACGCCGCCTTCCCGCACCTCAGGGTCCAGGGCGGCAGCGTAACCTTCATCACTTCGATCGCGGCGACGGGACCGTCCCTGGCGGCCGCGGCCTACGGGATCGCCAAGCGCGGGCTGCACCAGTTGGTCGACAATCTCGCGCTGGAATGGGGCGACCACGGCATCCGGGTGAACGCCATCGCCCCGGGCGTCACGGTGTCGGAAAATACCCGGATACTTTGGCAGAACGAGCAGGTCCGCACTGCCCTGTCGGCCGCCACGCCGCTCGGCCGGATGGGTGAGCCGGACGACGTCGCCGCCTGCGCGGTCTATCTGGCGTCCCAGGGCGGCGCCTTCGTCACCGGCCAGACGATCGTGGTCGACGGCGGGATGACCCTCCGCGGCGCCGCCACCCGCTCGAAGGACACGATCCGCTCCGCGTTCGAGGCGAAGCCCGCCTGATCAGGACGCCCGCGCCAGGGCCGCCTCGAGGCGCGCCGTCAGGTCCGTGTCGCGGCGGCGCTCCATCACATATTCGCGGTGCTGTCCGCCCGCGGCGTGGATCACCCGCCCGGTCACGTCAGCGGCCTCGTCCGAGGCCAGCCACGCGGCGACGCGCGCCACATGGATCGGGTCGAGGTCGAGCACCGGCTTCCCCGAGGCGGCGAACATGGCCTCGTTCATGCGGCTGAAGGCGCCGGGCGAGATCGCATTGACCGTGATGCCGTGCTCGCGGCCCTCCTGCGCGAGGGCCAGGGTGAGCGACCAGACCGCCGCCTTCGCCGTCGGATAGGCGATGCCGGCGGTGGAGAACCGGCTCCCGAAGGCGACCTCGGAGACCGTGTTGACGATGCGCCCCCGGCGCTGGGCGGCCATGTGCGGCCAGGCGGCCTGTGCGACCCAGAGGGCGCCGTCGAAATTGACCGCGAATACCCGCCGGAGCGTCGTCTCGGAGACCGCCTCGAGATCGCCACCGCCGGCAATACCCGCGTTGTTGATGACGATGTCGAGGCGTCCGAACGCGGCGACCGCCGCCGCCACCGCGGCGGCGGCCCCCTCGGGCGACGAGATGTCGCTGGCATCCGCGAGCGCCGTCCCGCCATCGGCCGCGATCTCGTCGCAGACGGTCTGCGCGATGCCGCCATCCCGGCCGAGCCCGTCCGTGCCGGCGCCCACGTCGCAGACGATCACTGCGGCGCCGCGTTCGGCCAGCAGGCGCGCGTGCGCCCGGCCGATGCCGCGGGCGCCGCCAGTGACGAGCGCAACCCGCCCTGCAAAGGGCCTCGCGAAATCCGAGCTCACGCGGCCGAGGCCGGCGGAAACAGGACGCCAGCGGCTTCGAGCTCAGCGATCTCGGCGTCCCCATAGCCCAACTCGCTCAGGAGGGCGCGATTGTGCTGGCCGCGCTGACAGGGCGGCGCCACCCGCCCCTCCCCGTCCGAGAACCCCACGTGCGGCGCCCAGCGGACCATCTGGCCGAACAGTGGATGCTCATAGGTCACGGTCAGTCCCGACTGCCGCAGGCCGGGGTCGCGGCCGACGAACGTCGGAAGACCTTCCATGCTCACGGCAGCGGCGCCCACATCGGCCGCGGTGAGAACGGCTTCCCATTCGAGGGCCGGCCGCACTGCGACCGCCTCGCCGATCGCCGTGATGAGCTCGTCGTCGTGAGCGGCCCGGGCGCCGGCGTCAGCGAACCTCTGTTCGGTGGCGAGGTTCGGCCGATCGAGCGCCGTTGCCAGCGCCTCGAACTCCGCCTGGGTGCGCACGTGCAGACACAGCCAAGTCTTGTCGGCGCAGGGATACAGCCGATCGAGCGCGCTGGTCCCGAAATCCTCCTCGTCGCAGAGCTTGGCGCCGGGCTTGCTGTCATAGGCGCAGAAGTCGTCGGCGTAGGCCCAGGCATTGCCGGCGATCATCGAGGTGTTCACCCGCTGCCCCTGGCCGGTGCGCTTCTGGTGGTAGACGCCGAGCGCCGCGACCGCTTGGACCGCCAGGGCGGCGTTGGAGTCGCCATCGATGACCTGGTGCAGGCGGGGGAACACCACGGCCTGCAATTCCACGGCGCTCCAGCCCGCGATGCGCTCGGGCGACGACCAGGCGCCCACCTGCCGCCCGAAGCTGCCGGCGACGGCCTGGGCGGCCTGGGCGTAGAGGATCCGGTGCGCGTAGGGGCCGTCCACGCCATAACCGGCGGCGTGGACGTAGAGGAGACCGGGGTTGAGGGCCTTGAGCGTCTCGTAGCCCAGGCCCAGCTTGTCGGGCACGCCGGCGCGGAAGTTGGTGACGAAGACGTTCGCGCGGCTGGCAAGCGCCTGGGCGATCTTCTGCCCCTGGGGCGTGCGCAAGTCGAGCGAGATGCTTTCCTTGCCGGCGGTGGTCTTGGTGGAGGCCACTTCGTGGCCGAAGGACGCGCGGTGGGGATCGCCGTTGCGATCCTCGACCTTGATGACCCGGGCGCCCAGCTCGGCCAGCAGCGCGACGCCGGCCGGCATGGCGTAGAAGTTCCCCAGTTCGAGGATGGTGACGCCCGCCAGGGGATGCGCCGGCGCAGCCCGTCCGTCTCCAGGCACGGCCCGCGGCTCGAAGTCGCCGCCATGCGCGCCCAGCGCCGGTGCGGACGCCGTGGGTGTCATCGGGGTCTGGCCGAAGTGGCCGATCGGCCCCACCTGTCGCACCGGGCCGACCTGGGGGTCCTCGATGGTGATGGCGTCGCCATTGTGGACGATCTGCGGATGGTCGAGGCCCTGCTCGCTGGTCCTGGCCACCTCGAAGGCGACATCGGGGTTCGCCTCGAGACGCGGCAGCCAGTGGCTCAGGGGCTTCTCGAGGAAGGCCCCGAGCAGCAGGTCCTCCCAGGCCTGGGCGTCCTCCAGGGTGTCGAACATCGGCATCCTGGCGAAGCGCGGGTCGCTCATCAGGTGGTCGATGCCGCCTGCCTTGCAGAGCGCCATCCCCTGCCGGGGCTGCATGGCGGACGTCTGGATCAGCCGCCCGTCCTGGGTGGCCAGCAGCACGCCGTAGCGGCTGATCACCTGCGGGCTGCCCGCAGACGCGGCAGGGCGGCGCGCCGCCAGCTGGTGGACGATGGCCATGAAGTAGTCGACGGGCTCAAGCCCCGAGGCCAGGGTGACGTCCACCGCCTGGCCGCGGCCGGTGTCCTCGCGTACGACGAGGCCGGCCATGATCCCTGCGATCGCCTGCATCGCCGCGCCGAAGCTCGGCCACGGCACTGGCCGCATCACAGGCCCATCGCGGTAGCTGAAATCGCCCCGCGACCAGTGGCCCAGCTTGGCGGCGACGATGGAGTCGTAGCCCTTGAGACCAGCGTAAGGCCCCTGCGTTCCGAAGCCGGTGATCGCGCAATGGACCAGTCTCGGGTTCGCCTCCCGAAGCGCCGCGGCGCCCACACCCCAGCGGCACGTGACCCCGGGTCCGAAGGCGTCGATCACAACGTCCGCATTGGCCGCCAGAGCGCGCAGGTCCCCTTGCCCCGCGGAGGTGCGCAGGTCCGCGACACGGCTTTCCTTGCCGCGGTTCCAGACCAGGAAGCCGGAGGGGTTGCCGGTGCGCAGCCAGTCGCCCTCGGGCGGCTCGATCTTCACCACCCGGGCGCCGGCGTCGGCCAGCACCATGCCGGCGATGGACACGGCGATGCTGCCCGAGCCCATCTCCAGAACGTTGAGGCCTTCGCAAATGCCGGTCATCAGGCCCTCCGCAGGGTCACGCCCTGGGCGTTGAAGAACATACCTCCGGTGGTCACCAGCGCGGTGCGCGCGCCGGGCGCCTGGCGCGCGCCGGCGATCCCCTGCAGCTGGTGCACGGCTTCGCGGAAATGGCCCGAGCCCTGGGTGCCGCCCTCCGACAGGGCGCCTCCATGCGGGTTCATCGGCACGCGACCATCGATCAGCACCCGGCCGCTGGCCTCGTCCCGGTTCGCGGCAAGGAACGCGCCGGCTTCGCCACGCCCGCAGTAGCCGACGGCTTCCAGCCACGAGAGGGTGATGAAGGAGAAGCCGTCGTAGGGGAAATAGAGGTCCGCGCCATCGATCCAGAAGTCGCTCTTGGCCTTCAGGGCGTCGACCACGACGCGCTGGCCATGCTCGGCCAGGCTGGGGGTCTGGTCCTCCTCGTTGCGGTCGATCATCCCCAGCACCGCCGCCTGAATCAGCACCGGCGGCAGCTTCAGGTCACGCGCCCGCTCGGGCGTGGTGATCACGAAGGCATCGGCCCCATCGACCGGCACGTCCATGTCGAGCAGGTTCAACGGCCAGCGGATCATCCGCGCCGACAGGTAGGCGTCCATGGTCAGGGGCGCACGCATGGCCGCGGCCGGGTTGAGCGCCGCGTTGGCCCGGCCGTTCAGCGCGACATAGCCGAAGTGCTCCTTGGGGACGCCGTACGCGTGCATGTAGCGCGAAGCCCAGGCGGTGTAGCCGATGGGGCCGAACATGGTCTCGGGGGGGCCGGCGACGCCTTGCAGCTGCGGGCGGCGAAACGGGTCCTTGAGCGAGTTGGCGGTATTCCAGGGCAGCCGGTAGGGCGTGTGGTAGGCCAGCACCACGTCGGCCAGCCCGCTGTGCACCGCGCTCGCCGCGGCGGCGATGCCGGAGGCGAACGGGATCGAGGGATTGCCGAACCAGGTGACCTCCGGGATGCCGAGCATGGCCTGGGCGGTGGCCGCCGGCAGAGCCGAGCCGCAGAGGCCGTTGATGTCGGAAGGCTTCAGGCCACAGTCGCGCATGACGCGGATGCAAGCTTCCGCAGCATAGGAGGCCGGGCTGCGGTCGGTGTTGTGGGGCGTAAATCCAGTCGTCGCCGCGCCGGCGATGGCGACCTTGTCCTTCATCGGGTTGCGGGCGGAGATCATCTGTCGCTGCCGTCGTTCAGGCGAAACACCGGCAGCGGCGCGCCCGCGCGCTCGATCCAGTCCAGGCTGACCCGCCTGCCGATGGTGATGGCCTCTTTGGGCGCGCCTATCACAGTGCTGGTGAACCGCAGGCCTGGCTGCTCTTTTAATG
>Ga0207695_10002608_pt1 | contig 26414 bp, 19 predicted proteins | sample KBSC54metaG_FD_184354 | JGI IMG/M metagenome (GOLD analysis project Ga0207695, IMG submission 184354) | Corn rhizosphere microbial communities from Kellogg Biological Station, Michigan, USA - KBS C5-4 metaG (SPAdes) (version 2) | ecosystem: Host-associated > Plants > Roots > Rhizosphere > Soil...
TTTCCAAAAGCCGGGATATTCGAAATCGAAACTGCCGTTTGTGATCACGCTCGAGCCCTGCCCGGCGTCGCTGGTCGAAAAGGCGCTAACGCAGATTGCGTCTTTGAAGTTCCACGTGCAGCCCTGCCTGAATTTGCCCATCCTCGATTAGGTACTTTATCGGAATGCCGGAGCTGCTGCCGCTTTACGCGATCGCCCGCTTGTCCCGCGAAAACGCTTTTTGAATCAGGGTATAGCGTGCCGCGCCGATGAGCCCCGCATCATCATTAAGAACTATTTTCACCGGCATATCTTGCAGCAACGACTGCATTCGCCCCTTATCCAGAAAAGACTTCATGAAAATAGGATCGCGCATCTTGGGAACGATTTTTGCGGCGATGCTGCCGCCGATAAACACTCCGCCGGTGGCCATGAAATTCAGCGCACAGTTACCGGTTTCCGATCCATAGACGCTGACGAAGATCGACAAAGTCTGTTCGCAGATCGCGGCCTTGCCCTCAAGTGCGAGCTGTGAAATGAGCGCCGGAGGATCTTTCGCCAGGCTTATCTGTCCGCGCAACCAATCGGGTTCGTCGGCTTTTTTAGAATCGCGCAGAAAATCGTAAATGTTTTTGATTCCGGGACCGGAGAGAATTCGCTCGCAGCTCACATGCTGAAACTTCTTGCGAAGATATTGCCCCAGCTCCATCTCGAGATCGTTCTTAGGTGCGAAGTCAGCATGCCCACCTTCGCACGGAAACGGGTGATGGCGAAATCCATCCCAGTAAAGGCCAGCGACACCAAGCCCAGTACGAGCAGAAATTACGGCACGGTTCCCTTCCGCATCTTCCGCGCCTTCGCTCAAGGTAACGAAATCTTTCGTTTCGAGCGCGTCCACGCCATATGCATAGGCTTCGAGATCATTGATAAGGCCAACTGAAGGGAGCCTTAGTTGCGCAGCAAGTTCACCCGCGTCGATGGTCCATTCAAGATTCGATATTTTGCTCTTCCCTGCCCGTACTGGGCCGGCAACACCAAAACATGCGCTGTGTACCAGAACTCCCTCGGTTCCCACAAAAGTCTTAATCAAGTCGGCAATGCCGCCGTGCTCCTGGCTCTTGTAGGTCTTATCGACAACGCGATGAAGCTGGTTGCCTTCAGTTTGAAAGGCCGCTAGTCGAACGCGGGTTGCGCCAATGTCACCTGCGAGAATCATTCGATTGTCCTCCACACCCGGCCGTCGCGTTGCAGCAATTCGTCGGACTCTTTCGGTCCCCATGTGCCGGCGGCGTAATTAGGAAATTTTCGTGGCGGCAGCGCAGCCCAAACGTCGAGCACAGGATCAACAATGCTCCAGCCTGCTTCCACCATGTCCGCGCGCTGGAAGAGGGTCGCGTCGCCGATCATGCAATCGTAAAGAAGAACTTCGTAACCGGTGTACGCATCCTCGCCGAAGTATTTGGAATATTCGAAGCTCATATCCACGGAGCCCACGCGCAAAATCGGCCCGGGAATTTTGGCGCCGAAACTCAACGAAATTCCTTCAACCGGCTGAATTTGAATGACCAGCTGGTTCGAGTGTTTTTTGACGGGAGCGTTGCGAAACAGGTCAAATGGCGTCTTCTTGAACTGGATCGTGATCTCGGTGTGCCGCTGTGCAAGCCGCTTGCCGGTGCGCAGGTAAAAAGGCACGCCAACCCAACGCCAGTTATCGATATTAACTTTGAGAGCAACAAATGTTTCAGTGCGCGACTCTGGTGAAACTCCTGGCTCGTGCCGATACGAGCGCACCTGTTCGTCGACAATGACGCCCTCACCATACTGACCGCGGACGCTGTCGTGCAGCACCGCTTCTGAATCCAGCAATTGCACCGCGTGCAAAACTTTGGCTTGCTCATCGCGGACCGCATCCGCCTGGAATGACACCGGCGATTCCATCGCTGTAAGACTGAGCAACTGCATGACGTGATTAGGCACCATGTCACGCAACGTGCCGGCGGTGTCGAAATATCCGCCGCGCTGCTCCACGCCGACGGTTTCGGCGTTTGTGATCTGCACATGATCGATGTAGCGGCGGTTCCAGATGGGCTCAAAGATCGCGTTATCGAAGCGGAAGACCAGGATGTTCTGCACCGTCTCTTTGCCCAGATAGTGGTCGATGCGATAAATCTGATTTTCCGCCAGGACGGATTTTATTTGTCGGTTCAGGCTTTGGGCTGATTCGAGATCGTGCCCGAATGGCTTTTCAATTACGACTCTCCGCCAGCGGCCATTCTCCTCGTTCGAGAGCTGGCTCTGTCCTAATTGCTGAACGATCTGGCCAAAGAATTTCGGCGCGGTCGCAAGATAGAAAAGATAATTGCCTTCGGTGTTGTATTGAAGGTCGAGATCTCCGAGTCGCTTCTGCAATGCGGGATACATTGCCGAATCACCACAATCGGCACGCTGGTAATAAAGCCGCTGGCGGAATGAAGTCAGCGCCTCGGCGCCATTTTCGTTCGCGCGCAGAAATGAAGTAACTTGATCGCGAAACTGCTCAAGCGTCAGATCGTCGAAGGCGACACCGAGAATGGCGAAGTTATCAGGCAGCAGATTCGCCTTCGCCAGATTAAAAAGCGCGGGAACCAACTTGCGTTTGGTGAGATCTCCAGATGCGCCGAACAAGACCAGCACACAGCGCGCTGCCGCCTTGGTCAACGGACTCTGCAACTGCTCAGCTTGCGTAAGCGCGGATGCGGTCACCATGCGCCAGCTCTCCCCAGCATGAACTCGACTATTTTACTCGCACCGGTGAACCAGATGGCGGCATGAGTTTGTCTTCATCCCGGGCAAAAGGACGTGGCAGCTCGCCCAGGGGAAAGCGGAGCTATGGATGAATGAGACTTTTCAATTCGCGAAGATCTGAAAGCGCAGCATCTGACACCAGGTAAATCTGCATGTCCCCAGATTGCCATGCGACCCAGTTGTAGCCTTGGCGCGAGCCCGAGCTTTCAGCAATGGACTCCTTTTCGCGGTTCGGCCAGGCAAAGACATTAATAAAGTGCTTGCGGCGCGCGTAAACCAGTGCCGCTATGTTGTGCCCATCGACTACATCCAGCCGTCCCCCGACCAGCGGAAATCCTTGTGTCGCATAGTCAGCAACCGGCGGGATGAAGTCGATCTTGCCGTCAAACCATGGCTTCACCGTGTGCTGGTCGGTCGACTGAACATCGAATAAGTGCCCGGGCTGCAGCGAGCGCACGTGAGCGTCGATGAGTTCGGCAGTGAGCGTCGCTCCCCTGTGTGACGGGATCACAAAGAGCATGATCGTGATCAACGCTGCTGCCGCGGCCAGAGTCCCGAACGTCGGGAGAAGGAACCATCTTTTCCATGAGAGGCCCGCGGTAATTCGGTCCTTCCCGGTTTCTTGCGCGATTTGTTTACGAACCTTTTCGCGCAATTCGGGGGACGCATGCTCATACAAGTTGCTTTGCTGAATCTGCATGCGCAATGACTCAATGCCTTCGAGCGCAGCCTGACATTGCGGGCAGTGCTCCAGATGACGCTCGAATTCAACCGACCGCACCGCATCCAGTTCGCCATCGAAATAACCGTGAATGGTGGTTTCCGCCAGTTCGCAATTCATAAAACCTCCTTCGCGGCAGTACCGGCCATTCCGATCAAAATTTGCCGCAAGCGCTCGCGCGCACGAGACAGCGTCGACATGACGGTTCCGATGGGAATCCCGGTAATCTCCCCAATTTCTTTATACGAACAGCCTTCCAATTCCCTGAGCACGAGCACCTCTCTGAAGCGTGAAGACAATGATTCCAATGCCGACATCAACCGCTGCCGCTCGTTCGCCTGGGTGGCCAGGGTCTCGGGATTGGCAGACGGCCGTTGATGCACTTCTTCATCGAACTCGGTCATCAATTCCGACGGTCGATTCTTCTGCAGCCAGGTGTAGCAAGTATTGCGCACGATCTGCAGCAGCCATGCCCTTGCGTCTCCGCCGTGGAACTTGTCGAAGAAGCGGTAGGCACGCAGCGTTGCCTCCTGGACTACGTCGTCGGAATCCGGACGATTTCGAAGTATCCATCGGGCCAGATTGGCTGCGCTGTCCAAATGTGGCAACACCAGTTGCTCAAAGCGAATTTTGTCCTGCGGGTCTAGCACGTCACTAGTCTCCCAGGTGTCTCTATGTAGTTAACCGTAGCCACTGGCATTTTATTCCCGCCTTACTACCCAAAGTAATTCTGCCGCGGGAATCAGTGGAAACGGATTCCGCTGGAATAAAACCAGGCCGGCCCTGGTTTATGCAGGTGTAACACGTCCTGGCAGACGGCGCGAGCCGCAAAAGCCACGAAACCCTGATGGTTCGCGTCGTCATGGCCAGCCAACGTGGCGAACCTACATCTCTGAGCGGAGGAAAGAAATGGCGAAAAAGACTTTGTTAGACCCGAATGCCAGTGCATTCATTGAGCATGATCACAATAATGACGGAATCGACCGCCGGGGTTTTCTGAAATGCATGGCCTGGGCCGGCACCGGCGCGCTGTGCGTAATTGAAGGCGGAGTACTGACATCGCGTGCTCTCGCCTCTGACATGGGTTCGAAGATGAAGTCCCACAAAATGGGTGAGCTGAGCTTCGCGCAGATCAGCGACAGCCACATGGGCTTCAATAAACCGGCGAATCCGGATGTGATTGCCACCCTGCAGTCCGCGGTAGACAAGATTAAGGCCCTGCGCGAACAGCCGGAGTTTATTTTGCACACCGGCGACATCAGCCATCTCTCGAAACCCTCCGAGTTCGACAACGTCGACCAGATTCTAAAGGCCACGAACAAGGAAATCTTCTTTGTGCCCGGAGAGCACGACGTTCTGAACGATGAAGGAGCCATGTTCCGCGAGCGTTACGGGAAAAATTCCAAAGGCCAGGGCTGGTACAGCTTCGACAAGAATGGCGTCCACTTCATCGGTCTGGTGAACGTTATGAACCTCAAGGCCGGCGGATTGGGCACCCTCGGCGGCGCACAGCTCGAGTGGATGGAAGATGACGTGAAGCACCTGAAGTCGAGCACTCCAATCGTCGTCTTTGCTCACATTCCGCTCTGGTCGGTGTATCCGCAGTGGGGATGGGGAACAGACGACAGCGCGCAGGCACTGTCGTATTTGAGGAAGTTCGGGTCGGTGACGGTGCTCAACGGGCACATCCATCAAACCATGCAAAAAGTCGAAGGCAACATCACGTTCCACACCGCGTTTTCGACAGCTTTCCCCCAACCCGCGCCCGGCCAGGGTGAAGGCCCAGGGCCGATGAAGGTGCCCGCCGAACAACTGCGCAGCATTCTGGGCATTACCGATGTGAATTACGTGCAGGGACGGCATGCGCTGGCGGTGGTGGACTCGTCGCTCGCGTAAGAGGAGAGTCCGTAGCTCTTCAACAACCATTACAAGGAGAAATGCAATGACGAAAAGAAATGTGTTCTTGAGCAGCTTGGCCCTGATGCTTCCACTGGCCCTGGCCACGGTTTTAGTTCTGCATCCCACCCGAGCCAAGAGTGAAGACAAAGCGTCAGCGCTCGAAGTACGTGTGGACAACTTTACCTTTGGCCCGGACATGCTCACGGTGCCGGTCAACAGCACCGTGACCTGGGTCAACAAGGACGATCTTCCACACACGATTGCCAGCACGGACGGCGTGTTCAAGTCCAAAGCCCTCGATACGGAAGACAAATATTCGTACACCTTCGCCAAGGCCGGCACTTACGCCTACTTCTGCAGCATTCATCCGAAGATGGTGGGAAAGATCGTCGTTCAGTAGCTAAGACTGTCACCGGCAAATTAATAGATTGGACCAACAAGTATGGTGAACCCCTTCGATCCGCGAACGGTTTTTCTGGCGAAGCACGCACAGCACGTTGTGCTAATCCACTTCCCGATCGCGTTATTCATGACCGGGGTTGGATTGGATCTGCTGTCGCGCGGAAACCGAGATTCTCAATTTGCCAGCGCCGCATATTGGAACCTGTCAATTGCCGCGGCGGCTGTGATTCCTACAGTGCTGACGGGTTGGCTTGCCTGGCACTTCGCTCTTGAGGACCAAAAGATCAAAGGTCTTTTGTTGTTGCACCTTCTCGCGGCTTCAACCGCAACGCTGTTGGTGATCACGTCATGGTGGGTGCATTGGCGGACTCGTAAATCGCCGATGCTCCTGCCGCGATACCGAATTCCCCTCGAACTCCTCGGAGTAGCAATTATTGGACTGACCGCGCATCTCGGCGGGTTCTTAAGTGGAGTGAATTCGTAAGGATCGACGTTCGCCGATTCTCCGGCATCGGCCCTTTGACTAGAAAGACGATTGCAAGGCGCTTAATTGTCGGATGTATTTTCGTTCGGCAAGGCGACGCACCTTGACAAACCGCTGCTGATATGGAAAAAAGGCGAGACGAGATTTACGAACCTGAGTTCCACATCACACATGAGCCAGCAAAGAATCTTCTTTCGCTTTGTGTTCTGTTTCTCATTACTTTTAGCGAGTTCCCTCGCTCAACCCGCAGCATCGACGACCAACAAATCTGCAAACCACAACGCCGGTGTTCAGCCATTTCTCGGCCGATGGGACCTAACGTTAAAGGCTCCGGACCGCGAATATCCTTCATGGATAGAGATTCAACAGGAAAACGGCGAACTCAAGGCGCAGTTTGTGAGCCGCTGGGGAAACGAGCGGCCGCTTCCCGAGATCACAATTAAGAATGGCCATTTGAGATTTGTTTCGCCCAAGGCGGAAGAAGATCGCAAGGACGACATGGTCTTCGAAGGGACGCTAAAGGGACAAATCCTATCCGGCACGACCACCGGGCAAGATGGAACTCCCTGGACGTGGACAGGCAGGAGAGCGCCTTCCCTTAAACGAGCCAGTGCGCCAAAGTGGGGCGAGGCCATCAAACTGTTCAATGGCAAAGACCTCACTGGATGGAAGCCGGACAAGCCGAATCCGGCGAGTGAGTGGAAGGTCGAAAACGGGAACCTCGTTAAACCGAGCCACGGCCCAGAGCTTATTAACAATTCCAAGTTTGAAGATTTCAAGTTGCACGTTGAATTCAATTGCGGCGAGAAAGCCAACAGCGGCGTTTATCTGCGGGGCCGTTACGAAGTACAAATTGAAACCAACTCTGAACAGGAGCCGGCCAGTCATCACACCGGCGGCGTGTACGGATTCATCGCGCCTTCGCCTGAACTGCCGCGCAAATCCGGAGAGTGGCAAACATTCGACATCACGCTCGTAGGACGGACAGTCACCGTGGTGCAAAACGGCCAGACCATCATTGATCACAAGGAAATTCCCGGCATCACTGGCGGCGCACTTGATAGCCACGAAGGATTGCCCGGGCCGATCTATCTGCAGGGCAGTGAAGATGGACATGTAAGTTTTCGTAACATCGTCATCACGCCGGCGATGAAATAAAGCGCTTGCCAGAATTCTCTCCTGGTCCGGCGTTGCAGCATCAAGACTGAATTCTCAGGAGGTGGTTGACCATGAAGTCAAGCTTCTTCTCTCGTCGTAAGTTTTTGGGTCTGAGCGCAGCCGCCGCTGGCGCAACTATCGGTGGAAAGACTTTGCTTCTGCACCCGGAGCCGTTATTCGCCGCCGAGGACATGCCCGCCGGCGAACACGTGCGCTTCGGCATGGTCGGAATTGGCATGCAGGGTTCAGGTCTGCTTGGTGCGTCCATCGAATTGCCGGGAATCGAATGTGTTGCTGCCTGCGATCTTTATGATGGGCGCCACACCTTGGCAAGGGAGATCACCAGGAACCCCGGCCTTCCAGTCACTCGGCGCTATCACGAATTTCTGGCCAATAAAGACATTGATTGCATCGTGGCTGCCGTTCCCGATCACTGGCACAAGCAAGTGGTGGTCGACGCGGTCACCGCGGGCAAGGATATTTATTGCGAAAAGCCCATGTCGCACAGTCCCGCTGATGGCGTCGCGATGGTCGAGGCTACAAAGCGCACCGGCCGCATCGTGCAAATCGGCTCGCAACGCGTCAGTTCTCAAATTTGCGCCAAAGCCAAAGAGATGATTTCTCAGGGAATGATTGGCGAGATGATGCTGGTCGAGGGATGGCTTGGGCGTAACGATCCCACAGGAGCGTGGGAATATCCACCACCGTTCGATCTGTCGCCCCAAAATCTTGATTGGGACACATGGCAAGGCACTGTGCCAAAGAAGGCGTTCGATCCATACACCTTCGCGCGCTGGCGTTGCTGGAAGGAATACGGCACAGGCGTGGCGGGTGATCTGCTGGTCCACCTGGTCAGCGGCATGATGTTCATGACGGGCATCAATGAAGCGCCAAAGCAGGCTATGGCAATGGGCGGGATCCGGCGCTGGAAAGACGGCCGCAACATGCCCGATGTTCACGGGACCCTCTTTTATTATTCTGACGATTTGCCGGTGTACTTCCGGTTGAATCTGGGCACCGAGATGCCGGAGACCTACCGCTTCCAGGGATCAAAAGGCATTCTGGAGGTGACGGAATTTGGCTTGAGTTACACGCCACAATCGGGCAAGGACACCATGCCGAGTTACTACGACAACAGCTTCCCACATGCGATGCGTGCAGAGTATGAGAAGAAGTGGCATCAGGAGAATGATCCGAAACTAGGGCAGGAGCCGATGCCCGAATCGGTGAGTTACCATGGCCCCGACTTCGATGACGTGAAGCCACATCTGTGGAATTTTTTCCGTGCGGTGCGCACTCGCAAACCGGTGGTTGAAGATGTCGTGTTCGGCCATCATGCGGCCCTGGCATGCCACATGGCAAACGAATCGTACTTCCGGAAGACCGCTGTGACCTGGGATGAGAACTCAAAGACTATTAAGAGCTGAGAGTGTAGGGCTGACGGTTTCTGTGGGAGTCGCGAGCTGACTATTATTAATCGAAGGCAATTTGTTGAAGTGTGTGCTGGTGCGGCCGGAGCTGCATTACTCCCAACACTTGCGCACGCGGCTGCTTCTGCGCCGTCGGTGCACTTCCCTACTGATCCGCGGCAACGGGTCTCGGTCGCGGCCTATCCATTTCGCGAATTCATCGTGGGATGGAAAGGCTGGGACGGAAAAACTCCCAGTTCAGTTCCCCGCGCACAGCAAATCGAACTCAAAGATTTTGCCGCGCACGTCGCTGATAAGTTTAACGTTCACAAAATTGAACCCTGGGGCCGCGTCTTCCCTTCGACTGATCCGAAATATCTTGAAGAGTTCCGTGCTGCGGTCGAAAAAGCCGGATCTGCAGTAGTTGATATTGCCGTGGACGATGAGTACAGCCAATACTCGCTGGACGCGGCCGAGCGCGAGCGCTCCGCGAAATCGAGCATGCGCTGGATAGACGTCGGCGTGGCGCTTGGTTCGCCGAGCGTCCGCACCCATATCGAAGGGCCAAAGAATTCCAGGCCAGACGTGGACCGCGCCTCCGAAACGCTGCGTCGTGTGGCTGATTACGCTGCCAAAAGGAATGTCGTCGTGCATCTGGAAAACGACAACCCCATTAGTGAAGATCCTTTTTTCATCGTGCAGGTCATCGACAAAGTAAACAGTCCATGGCTGCGCGCGCTTCCCGACTTCGGCAATACGTTAGCGGCGCATGATGAAAATTACGCCTATGGCGCAATCGACGCCATGTTCGCCCGCGCTTACGGGATATGCCACGTGAAAGAGAACGAAGCCAATGAGCAGGGTCAACTTGTACACGTTGATCTGGCGCGCACTTTTGCAATCCTGAAAAAGCACAACTACAAGGGATATTGCTCGATGGAATATGACGCCCCCGGCGATCCGTATAAGCCAACAGCGGAACTGATCGAGCAAACAATAAAATATCTTTCTTAGGCAGGCTGTGACGATGAAAGTTGCCGCATCACGGCTTCGGAGTCTGCCCTGCTGTAGCCTCTATCAACTGCCGCACCGGTTGAGCGATGACGAGCAAAACATTGGCTTGCGGCGCGGCCGCGGCATCAGCTTGCGCTAGTTGCTGTATGCGCCAAGGTTCCGGCGAGACTTCGGCCTTGTCCAGATAATCCAGCGCAGCTAATCCAGCCGCTCCCAGGCTAGAAAGTTCGTCAGACAGCGGCGCAGTCTCGCGCAAGAGAAAAGATCCTTGGATAAGAAATTTTAGTTTTGTGTCATTGTCTCGCCACGTTGTAAGCAGCGCACGAATTTGAACTTCAGCATCTCGATCCTGATATCCAGTTTGAATGTATTTCTGTACCAACGATTGAAAGTGCCTTCCCGTTTCGCTCTCTGGATTCGCATCATCGATAAGGCGATTCAGCGGCGCTCTGAAGTCCCATACCCCTTTAACGTTCTCAAAGCGCGCGTAATCCTTAACTGGTTCGACCACGTCGGCAAGCGTTCTCAGCGCCGAAATATCCTCGACTCCCGCCATGCGGCGCAACATCATTGTTTCGTGCGATCGGTGCGTCAGGCCCAGCCACTCGAGCCGCCAACTCAGGTCATCAAGCCGGGCATACATCGAACTGGCGTCCTGCACGTCCTGTGGAGACCACAATCTTTCCGCAATTGCAGCCGTGCGCGGCCATACTCGCGAATCGATGTTCTCAGGACTTATCCACTCACCCCACATGCAGGCCTCTCCACCGAGGATTCGATTCTTCTGCGCGGCTGTGAGATTGGACGCTGCGCCCGACATGGGATCCACCGCATAATGCCGAGAAGCCGACCACATCAGGTCGAGATAGTAACCGAAGGAGAGCAGGCCGCTGTAACCTTGCTGCGCTGCGGTGGCCAGCGACTCCTGGCCGCGCCATGACTGCACAACGATGCTCTTCGGAAGGTCGGGCCGAAGAATTTCGTCCCATCCCACCATGATTTTGTGGTGCTTACTCAGTATTTTTTGTAGACGTTGATTGAAGTAAGCCTGCAGGTCCTGATTATTTTTCATGCCACGCGAATGCATAAACGCCTGGATTTTTGGGTTGTTGTCCCACGGCTTTCCGTTTACTTCATCGCCACCGATGTGAAAGTAGGCGTCGGGAAACAGCTTCGCCATCTCGGCAATGAACTTGTCTAGAAATTTGTATGTTCGATCCTGCGTGGGATCGATAACCGTATAAACTCCACCAGGTTCGATTTTGTAGGTGCCGGGCGTGCTGGCTAATTCGGGGTAGCCGACGAACCAGGAACGGCTGTGCGCAGGCATATCAAATTCCGGAATCACACGAATGCCGCGATCACGCGCATAATCCACAAGGGTCCTGATGTCGGCTTGCGTGTAGTACAAACCGTCGGAGCCCATTTGGTGCAGCTTCGGAAACCGCTTGCTCTCTACCCGGAAGCCTTCATCATCAGAGAGGTGAAGATGCAGAACATTCAGCTTCACCGCCGCCATTCCATCGATGTTGCGCTCCAGCACGTTCAGTGGGATGAAGTGACGACCGACGTCGATCAGCAAACCACGCCAGGCAAAGCGAGGCTGATCTTTTATCGTGACCACTGGCACGAAGAATCCGTCGCTGCCAGTTTGTATCAGCTGCACAAATGTTTGCAGGCCGTGCAAAATGCCCAGCGGATTTGGCGCCGACAGCTTCGCGCCGGAATCACTGACGGTGAGCTCGTAAGAGTCATCCTCACCAAGTTTTTGTACAGTCTCGCTGCCACGTTCGCTGTGGATCTGAAGGGTTGAGTTGCTCTCTTCCCCGGCCGTCGCCTTCAGTCGCATTCCCGTTTCATGAGATAGCTCGGCAACAAATCGTTGTACGCCGCGGTCTAGTGTTGAATCTCGACGGCCTGATACTGCAACCGTGAAGGATTGCCCGATCACCAGATGACCAGCCCCGAGTTGCACGCTTGCGGGCATTGGCATGAGGTTGAGCGGTTGCAGGGCTTGAGCCGCGGCTAGTTGCGCGAAGAAAATAATGGTCGTAGCAAAAAGAGCTTTCATAGATTCACACAGAATGCTACAGCATGGTGCTTACGTGGAATTCACCTGATGCCCCGAACATGAACAGGTACGTGAACGATTGCTTCCCACCCGCGGCTGGTTTGGGCTACTCTAGGGTCGAACAGGCGTAGGCTACTGCCTTGCGAAAACACTCCTCGATCCTAGGCTCTCGGCAATCATCCGTCCGCAATGGGCGATTGCACATAAATTCGATTGCTTACAACTCCAATCGCGGTTTTCACCTCGTCGTGTTTGCCATTGCGATTGCATATTCACTCAGCGCCTCGGGCCAGACGCTTGCGAAGACCCCAATCACTATTCGCCACGCCGATCAGATCCGCCGGTTAACTCCTGAACAAGCCGCGATGGCCTATCGGGTAAAGCTTAGAGGCGTAATCACGATGGACGCCCCCGCGCCCGATTTTTTTGTTCAAGATGAAACTGCGGGTATCTATGTCGAAGGAAGTGTTTCGCCGACCTTCACTCATGTGCTTGGTGAATTCGTCGAAATCCAAGGAGTGACTGGTCCCGGTAAATTCGCACCCGTGATCCGCGAGACGAAGTTGCGCGTCCTTGGCCATCGGGCTCTGCCCAAAGCTCCGCTGTTCCCTTTCTCACAATTGGAAAACGGGCAACAGGACAGTCAATGGGTACAGGTACGCGGCATTGTCCGGTCCGCGGTGGTTGACCGGACTTCGTGGCATGAACCCGCACTCGCATTGCGCGTAGCCTCCGAAGGCGGAGAGTTCAACGTTCGCGTACCGATTGATCACGAACAGAATTTTTCGTCGTGGGTTGACAGCGAAGTCTTGATCGAAGGAGTGTGCGGCAGCCTCTACAACGCGGACCGGCAGCTGACTGGAGTTCTGTTCTACGTCCCGCGTCTGAGCTTCATAAAAATAGAAGCACCCGCCAAAGAGGTCCCTGTATCCGCCCTGCTGCGGTTCTCGCCGGGAATGGAGACTCACCATCGGGTGAGAGTACGTGGCGTCGTCGAGTACCAACATCTGGGAACCGACTTGTTTCTGCAGATCCAAGGCAAAGGTCTTCGCGTGCTGACGCCCCAATCTACTCAACTAACGGTCGGCGATCTCGTGGACGTGCTCGGCTTCCCCGCAATGGGCGGCACTAGTCCGATCCTGGAGAACGCAGTCTTTCATCGCCTGGGCCACGGGAACGAACCGGCTCCAGTAAAAATTGATTTCGATAAACCCTGGGAACAATTCGACAGCGTATTAGTGACGACCGATGCGAAATTGCTTAGTCGGCAAACCCAGCCGGACGGTGTCCGCCTAACGCTGCAAAATGGCGAAGTCGTTTTCGACGCGACACTACCGCCAGGTTTCAGCGCAGATGCCGCGATCCCATTGAACAGCATTGTGCGGGTCACCGGCATATGCCTGGTTCGCAGCGGCGGATTATGGCGGATTCCGGAGTCGCTGGGGATGTTGTTGCGCTCACCGCAAGACATGATCGTGCTGCGGGCTCCGTCGTGGTGGAATTTGCGCCACACCGTGTGGCTACTCGCCATTACAGTAAGCATCCTGTTAGTGGTCGTGGCGTGGGTGGTGCTGTTGGGCAGGCGGCTGCGGGAGCAAATCTTCATCACCCGGCAAAAATTAAAACACAGCGCGGTGCTTGAAGAGCGTAATCGCATTGCGCGGGAGTTGCATGACACACTGGAACAGGAATTGGCCGGCATAACCATGCAATTGGACCTGGCTACGGATTGCTTTCAGCAGGCTCCACGCGTGGCGCATCAGGCGCTTCAGACTGCTCGCGACATGAGCCGACATAGCATGATGGAGGCGCGCCGCTCGGTGTGGGACTTGCGATGCCAGTTGCTGGAACATGGCGATCTGGTCTCAGCGATATCGCAAGTTGTCGAGCCGCTGGTCTCAGCCGATCGTGCGAAGGTAAACGTCACTATAAAAGGCACACCTGTGCGTCTGCCGGGCCAAAAAGAGATGAACCTCCTGCGCATCGCTCAGGAAGCGGTTGCCAATGCCGTCAAACATGGGCGAGCGCATCACATGACCATCGAGTTGGTATACACGTCCACAGGTGTTTGCCTGAACGTTATGGATGATGGCTGTGGTTTCCCCGCGAGTCAGGCTGCTCCGACCGGACATTTTGGACTTCTCGACATGCGCGAACGTGCGCACTCGATGGGGAGCCATTTGAAGATCCAAAGCGAACCCGGACGCGGCACCCACATTTCCCTACAAGTTCCTCTGGACTCAACCGACCTGAATCATGCCGAACTCAAAACCAATTCGTATTCTGGTGGTTGATGACCACTTCATGGTGCGGATGGGTCTCTCGTCTTCCCTGAATGTTGAGCCGGACATCGAGGTGGTCGCCGAGGCCGGCAGCGGCGAGGCCGCGCTGGATGCATACCGGGCGCACCGTCCTAGCCTGGTGATGATGGATCTGCGGCTTCCCGGAATGAGCGGCGCTGACTGTACGGCGGCATTGATTCGTGAATTCCCCGACGTTTGCATTCTGATTGTTTCAACCCATTCGGGCGAGGAAGAAATCTATCGCGCCATGCAGGCGGGTGCGCGCGGATACGTCGTGAAGAGCATCGTCCGCGAAGAACTCCTCCGCGCTGTGCGCGTAGTTCATGGAGGTGGCCGATATCTTGATCCGATCGTGGCTTCACAACTGGCCGAACGGCAATCGCACCGGTCGCTTAGCACGCGAGAAATTGACGTGCTGCGTCTGGTCGCGAAAGGATTCGGCAACAAAGAGATTGCGAGCGCGCTGAGCATTGCCGAAGTAACCGTCAAACTGCACGTCAGCCACGTGCTCGAAAAACTCAACGTAAAAGACCGCACGCAAGCCGCAACCGTCGCCCTTCGGCGAGGAATTATCTCTCTCGATTGAGCTGCCACTGGCACCCAACTATACGAAAGTACAGTGTTGACAAGGTTTGTAGGGTTGTTTTCTAGTAAGCATCGTGGTGTGTTCTAGGTTCGACAAGGTGCTGACGCGCGATTTCGCGAAGCCCGTACGAGCCTTGTGAGAAGCATTCTCTGCTGCTCAAAACCCATCAGTGGTTATCACTTCTCAAAGAACGGGGGCAATCTTATGGGTCACATTTTTGATGGTAGAAGCACGCGCCTGTTATTTCGCGTTGTCGTCGTAGCTGTCTGCTTCGGCGGAGCTTCACTATTCGCACAGGTCACGTCGGGCACCATTTATGGGACGGTAAAGGACAATACAGGCGCCGTCGTTCCGAATGCGGCCGTGACCGTTCGAGGAACCCAGATCGGATTAACCAGGGCGACCACATCCTCACCCTCCGGAGAATTTGTTGTTCCCAACCTACCCCCCGCCACTTATTCCATTGATGTTGAAGTCCAAGGTTTCAAAAAACTGGAATCCCGGCAGGTCGTATTAAGCGCCGCCGACAAACTCAATGCCGGCGATTTTGTCTTGCAAGTTGGCGCCACGACCGAAACGGTCAACGTCACCGCAGATGCCGGACAGCTCCAGTTGCAGTCCAATTCGGGCGAACGCTCTGATCTGATTACCAACAAGCAGCTCAATGAGGTCGCCATCAATGGCCGCAACGTGCTTGATTATATGAAGCTCATCCCCGGTGTGATCAGCAGCTTTGACGGCCACGCCTCCGGCACTGGTGGTCTTGACTCCATGAATATCAATGGCACTCGCGCCAACGAGCACGAGTACACCATTGACGGTGCCTCGAACGTCGATACAGGCAACAATGGCGGGACTCACGTCACCATTAATCCCGATGCGATCGAAGAGGTAAAAGTCCTTACCTCGAATTACCAGGCAGAATTCGGCAAGGCGGCGGGTGGTCAGATCGCCATTACCACTAAAGGCGGCACTAACCAATGGCACGGCGACGCTCGATTCTTTCATCGCAATGAGGGCCTGAACGCGAATGAATGGTTCAATAAAAAAAGTCAATTGAGTCCAGCGGATCCCAAATTGACGCCGCCGCACAATAATCCGCCGCTCTACCGCTACAACTATATTGGTTACCAAATTGGCGGGCCGATTAAAAAAGACAAGTTGTTTTTTTTCTGGAGTGAGGAATTCTATCGCCAGTTCGTTCCTAGCGGGGGCGTTGCACAGTTCTATACGCCTACCGCATTGGAGCGGAAGGGGGACTTCTCGCAATCAATTGATGGAAATGGGACCCCGGTCGTGATTTCTGGTCCGGGCATCACCAACAATGTGATCAACCCTTCACAGATCAACCCGCAGATACAGAAAATTCTGAACCTATTCCCTTTGCCAAATGTCAGTGGGTTCGGCACTGGTGGGCAGAACTTCAACTTCTCGGAAGCCCTGTCTGCACACGATCCCCGTCGGGAAGATATCCTTCGCGTGGATTATCAAATCAATGGCAGCAATCGTCTTTACGGCCGCTGGATCCATAACTCCGACACCGATACGTCGCCGTTCGTTCCGTTTCCAGGTCCATTCGGCATCTTCGCGTGTTCTACGGCGATCAACTTCAACGGTGGCTGTGTACAGAAGCATCCGGGCTGGAATTTCTCAGCCAACCTGGTCAGCACGATTACTCCAAATCTATTGAACGAGTTTTCTATCGGACCTAGTCATACCCTGTCACTGGCAGAAGCTGTAAATGGAAATGTGTCCCGCGGTGCAAATGGAATCACCTTGCCTCTCCTGTTCCCCGTCGGCGCAGACCAATCTGTGCCTGACTTTGGATTCAGCTTTAATGGCGCAAGCGCCGTGTTACCGGGCAGCTATTTGGGCGCGACCCCGTGGCACCAGGCCAATACCACCATCAACGTGAACGACAATCTCACCTGGGTTCGGGGCCAGCACACCGTCAAAACCGGCTTGTTCTACCAGCGCAATCGAAAGGATCAGATTGCCTGGGGAAACATCAACGGCCAATTTAGCTTCAGCACCGCGCCTACAGGCGGAGGCACCTGCCCGAATCCTCCGACCCCCTGCATTTTGGGCGATCCTTTCGCCAGCGCTCTTATGGGAAATTTCGATAGTTTTTCCCAGTCCACCGCCCGACCACTTGGTGAATTCCGTTACAACCAGCTTGAGTTCTATGTACAGGACACCTGGAAGATCACTCCCCGGTTGACGCTCGACTACGGCATGCGTTTCTCGTGGATTCCGCCGCAGTACGATGCCAAGAATCAAGTCGCGCTGTTCGATCCCTTTGCCTACGACCCGGCGAAAGCGGTCACGATCGACCCCAACAGTGGCAGTATCGTCACTGCCGCCGGTGGTAATCCGCTGAATGGGATGAGGTTCACTGCGGCGCACAATCTTCCCGCCGGCGGCTGGAATGATCGCGGCATTATGCCAGAGCCGCGTTTCGGCTTTGCCTATGATCTATTCAACAGTCACAAGACCATTCTGCGTGGCGGCGCGGGGATGATGCACGATCGGGTACAAGGCAATTTGATTTTCAATACCGTCTTCAATAACCCCGCAGTGGTCGAGACTGCTTCAGTGGGATCAGGCAATGTATCGACTCTTCCCACTCAACAATCTTCCTTCGGCAACGGCGTGCTCAGCAATATTCTGGGTGCGGATAGGCGTGGTCAGGTGCCAACCGTTTACAGCTTCAGCTTGGGAATTCAGCACGAACTGGCGCGGGGCACGACCCTCGACGTCGCCTACGTCGGCACGATGTCGCGTCATCTCGTGACTTCGCGTGATATCAATGCCGTACCCTATGGCACAGCGTTTAGCAGGGCCGCCCAAGATCCGAACTGCGTTGACAATCAGAATCCGGCGCAGCCTGTCTTCCCCGGCGGCGTTGTACCAGCCGTCCAACCGGGCTTACAACCGCAATATGCGGCGGCCGGTTACAACTTCAACGGATTCTGCGCCTTCGGATACCACAATTTCGCGCCCAATTCGGCCTTCTTCGAGCCATTCAAAGGTTACGGTCAGATTCCCTACCTCGAATTCAACGGAACATCCAATTACAACTCGTTGCAAGTTTCGCTACAGCGGCGCTTCAGCAGAGGCTTTACTTTCGGTGCGGTTTATACCTACTCGAAGGCACTGACCACTGCAAACACCGACCAGGATACTCAGGATACCTTCAACGCTCTGCTCGACTACCGCAGAGCAGGCTGGGACCGGACCCACGTGTTCGCCGCCAACTACGTTTACAGCATTCCCAGCCCGACCAAACATTTTGGCGGACCTAAGTGGCTGTCCTATATCACCGACAACTACCAACTCAGCGGAATAACGCAGTTCGAAACTGGAACGCCGTTTGACTTGAACAATGGTTTTTCATTCCCGCCGGGAAGCATAACCGGCTCAGATCAGTATGGAGCGATTCCGTTCTACTACAGCGTAGATAGTAGCGGAAATCCCCTCATCCCTAAGATAGGCCCGCCTAACCGTGGAACGCGGGATGCTTTCCACAATGGTGGAATGCAAAACTGGGACCTCTCTTTATTCAAGAATATTCCGTTCGGTAACAACGAAGAGCGATATATCCAGCTCCGCCTAGAGGCTTACAACGCTTTCAATCACCCTAATTTCCTAGATAAGAATTATGGCGCAAATTGGGGTGGTCCTTGGGCCTATGCGAATCCCACCGATCCGCTGACGGTTACGAAGAACTCCAACTGGGGGACGTACTCTGACACGTACTCTGGCGTGGGCGGATTTCGGGTGATTCAGCTCGGAGCAAAGATTTACTTCTAATTACCAACCTATATTTCGATAGCGATAGGTTGCAGCGAAATTATGCGGCATGAAGCCGGAAGTCCAACCATGGCTGCCCCGGCGGTCGTAAATTTCAAGCATTCCTGCGCAACTCATGGTTCAGGTGTGCTTGATAATGAACGCGGTCTTGTCATCAATGCGATCTTCCTCGCCGATCTGGCGCAGATGTTCGTCCTGTTTCAACGCATAATCAAGAATGGCATTACAGATCTCTTTTGCGCCGCGCGCTTTATGCTCACGAACGATTCGTTCGAGACTTAGGCGAGATTCCTCGTCGCTGCCATCGTACACGCCGTCGGAGTAAAGAAAAACGATATCTCCCGGACTCATCAACGTAATTTGCGATATGTTGGAGGCGCTGATCTGTTTTTGCCGGAGCGCCATGGAAAGATATTTGTTTCGGTCGGGATGATCCTCAGGAATTTCCAACCCAAGCGCAGGAAACTGTACGAGACGATCCGTGTTCATAGGCATGAAGCGTCCAAACTCCGCAGAAAATACCAACGGCGGAGGACTTCCGAAATTTACGAACCGAAACTGTCCGTCAGGGCGGGTTTCGCCGTAAATCATGGTAGCTATTTCCCGCGCGCGTTCATGCGCCTCCAGTCCCAAAGCATTGCGCGCGCTGACTGATTGCGCGAGTCGTAGGTTGATATTTTCAAATAGCTCAGGCGTCGTCTTTCCGTACTGGTCGAGTTCGGAGAGCATAAAAGCATGAAAGGTGTCGTGAACGGTAGACGCGATCTTAGCCGAGATCACGCCGTGTCCCTCGGCATCTACTATGAGCGCCCCAGCGGTGGTGTAAAGTTCTCGCAAATTTTCAGCGATCCTGAGTTGTTCTGAGCTTTTTGCGCGCCTGTACTCTTGCTCACGCACATCGGTAGTATTGGAGCTCGAACTGAGCCACTGCACATGTTCGTCCACCGTATTGCGCGCAACTTGCCCGGCGGGAAGCGGTTCCAGATACTCTCTTGACAATCGAACCGCACTCGCGATCCGTGCGTCGATGTTGTAGCGTTGCTGAAAGTTGATGTACTCAAAGAGATCGCCGCCGACACTCCCGGCAGGAATGGAATTCCCGTACATATCGGTTCTCGCCAGATGCGGGATGCTGCCCTCAACCGGCATCAGTCGGTTGCGAAGATAATCGTCAATCCCAGATTTTGTCTGACTTGCCATAGAGAACCCTGTTACTTCGCCTTAGCCAATCCGACCGTCGAATTACAAACCATGAAAGTTAATAGACGAGATTAGCGTACTGATTCCATTCCACATGATCTGCACCCCAATGCAAACCAGTAGAAAAGCGGAAAGTCTTATGATCACCGTCATTCCTGTTTTTCCCAGCACTCGTGCCAGTCGATCGGCGTAGCCGTAACACAGGAAGATGCTCACCGCGATGAGACCCATCGCTGTGAGTGCTGCCCCAATAGGCAAGATGCTAAATCCGTAATGGCGTGTCGAATTCGCGCCCAAGGTTATAGCGACCGAAATCGATCCTGGACCCACGGTCAGCGGCAAGGTCAGAGGATAGAACGCGCGACCAAAGACGTCATGGCCTGACGGTTGTAGATTCTTTCGGGTCGCGTCATGTGCCTCCTCTTTTTCCATCAACATGCTCCACCCTACTGAGGTGACCACAAGTCCTCCGCCAACTTGCACCACGGGTAGCGACACCCCAAAAAAATTGAGAACGTGCGTCCCGACAAAATACGATCCGATCATCAAGAAGAGGCTGTTCAAGGCTACGCGCCACGAGAGCGCTGAACGAATTTCCCGTGAGTACTTCTCCGTCAAAGCCAAAAAGATCGGGCTTCCGGCTAGGGGATCGACAATCGGAAAGAGGGCGGTTAGTGTGAGAAAAAAAACTTTGACCGCTTCGGCCAACAGATTCTCCTTTTACTTGTAAAAGCGGTCTTTTCACTCATCAAAGCTGCGAATGTTGCTGAAGCAAACTCACGGTGCCGCTGCGACCGGCAGCCAGACTTGAAAACACGTCTCACCGGGCTTCGAAGTGACTTGAATATTTCCGCGATGCTTCTTCACAATTCTCTGCACCGTATCCAACCCTAGTCCAGTTCCCTCTCCGACGCGCTTGGTTGTGAAAAAAGGTTCAAAGATATGGGGCTGCACGTCGGCGGAAATCCCTGGACCGTTATCACCAATCTCGACTACGACAAAACCGTCGTCGCGGTAGGTTCGCACCCGAAGCTCGCCCTTTCCGTGCATCGCATCAATCGCGTTATCAATGATGTTGGTCCAGACCTGATTGAGCTCGCTACCAAACGAATTGACCAGCAGAGGAACACGCTGGTAATCGCGCTGCACCGCTATTCCCTGTTTCAACTTGTGGTTCAGGATCGTAAGCGTATTTTCTAAACTCTTCACGATATCGACGTTCTGGATCGCAGACTGATCCATGTAAGTGTATTCCTTGATCGCGCGAACCAAATCCGAAATCCGGGAGGTACTGCTCTCGATTTCATGTAACAAATTTGCGACCTCGACCGAAGCTGCAATCCTGACCAGGGCGGCGCGAGCAGTGTCTGGCCCCAGGTTCGCGAACAGAGACTCCAGCGCTTCAGACCTGATGTTTCGTCTCGCCAGGGCAGCGGCTAACATCCATAAATCATCTTGGCCGTGACTGCGAAACAAAGAATCAATTTGATCTTCTAAGTCACTTATGGTTAGAGCATCGGGTGGAACGACATCGTCTTGAGTAAACGACGCTTCCATCCTTTCAATTTCTGATTTTTGTGCGGAAGTTAGATCGCGTTTGCCTAACTCATGACTCGCGTCTTTGATCTTTTTCAGCAGGGTGCGTAATTGACCGACGGCGCGTTTGGCGGCCGATGCCGGATTATTGAGTTCATGCGCGAGCCCCGCAGATAATTTTCCCAGAGACGCCAGCCGGTCGCGCTGCTGTTCGATGCGCGTAGTCTCGCGAATCCTATCGGAGAGGAGACCGACCAGCCGCTTGGTCAACTCCGGCATCTTCTGGATAAGTTCGGGAAAAAGCGAAGTTGGAAACCTTAGTAGTCGCCCCTCCGTGATTGCGCGACCGGTTACCACGAATTGCTTCATCCTTGAGAAGGGCAAGACTCCGGTGACGTCCCCTGGCTTGCCAGTCAGCACAACGGTTTCGCCGCCGAATTCGCCGCGCCACTGAAGTTGCCCTTCCAAAATCACAAACATCCAGTCCGCCGGATCACCCTGGCGCACGTAGGTTTCTCCCACAGACAGATGTAATTCCTGCGACTGACTGAGAAACCAGGCAATCTGATCATTTGGCAAATCGGCGAACACCGGCACCTTTAGCAATTCTGATTTTTCGACCATTTATACCTTGCTCAAATACTGATGAATGAACTGGACGGCGACTGATCCTTCACCAACGCCGGAAGCTACGCGCTTGATAGAACCATGACGTACGTCGCCAACCGCAAAAATGCCGGGAACATTCGTCTCCAGTAAAAACGGATCCCGCTCAAGTGACCATCCCTTTGGGCGCTGCCCGTCACGTATAAGATCAGGACCAGTGAGAAGAAACCCACGCTCGTCGCGCTCCACAAGTCTTGAAAGCCAATCGGTTCGCGGCAAGGCGCCAATAAAGATGAACATTGCACTTGCCGGCACACGCTCAACCTTGTTGGTATCGGAACAAAGCACGGAAACTTCTTCCAGATGCGTTTCGCCATGCGCCTCAGCCACGCTGGCATGTGTCCACAACTGAATGTTCGGCGTCCGTTGAACTTGGTCGATCAAATACTGCGACATGGTACTGGAGAGCGACTCTCCACGTACAAGAATGACTACGCGTTCAGCGTACCGGGCGAAGTTCATCGCTGCTTGACCTGCGGAGTTTGCGCCGCCCACCACGTAAACAATTTCGCCCTTGCACGACAGCGCCTCTGTGGCCCCGCCGCCGTAGTAAATTCCTGCACCCTGCAACCTGTCTATTCCCGGGGCCTCCAGTCGGCGCCACTGCACTCCAGACGCAATCATCAGTGCATGACATGAGATCTCACTTCCGTCTGCCAGCTTCAAGATTCGGTAAGACGCCTCAGTTCGAACATCAACCGCCTCCTGAGGCGAAAGAATTTCTACTCCAAAACGCTGAGCTTGCACCACCGCACGCCGAGCTAAATCTCCGCCACTAAGCCCGGTCGGAAATCCAAGATAATTCTCGATGCGCGAACTCATTCCCGCCTGGCCGCCGGGCGCCTCGCGCTCAACAATTACCGTGTGCAGACCTTCCGAAGCGCCATAAACGGCAGCGGCCAAACCCGCAGGTCCCCCGCCGACAATCGCCAAGTCGTAGAAACTGGTCTGAGCTCGAGTTCGTAATCCAACCTTTTGCGCGACATCCGCGGGAACACTCTCAAGCAGCTTTGTCCCGTCTGGAAAAAGAACTACAGGAAGACTCGCAGCTTCTGGACCCAAAGCGTCGACAAGGCGTTTTGTCTCTGAATCATTCGCCGAAGTCTCAACATCGATCCACTGATAGGGCACGTGATTTCGCGCCAGAAAATCCCGCAGCTCATACGAGCGCGGCGACCAACGCGTGCCCAGCACCCGAATTCCCTGGAATGTCGGATGGAAAGATGCCTGCCAGTCATCCAGCAAGTCATCTAATTGCGGATACAAGTGCTCGGTGGGAGGGTCCCACGGCTTCAAGAAAAAATAATTTATTCCTGCCTGATTAATGGCACTGATCGCGGCGTTGGTATCGGCATATGCGGTTAGCAGCGCCCGCTTCGCACTAGGATATATCCCCATCGCCTGTTCCAAAAACTCCACGCCGTCCATGCGCGGCATGCGCTGATCGGCAAGCAGCAAAGCCACGCTGTCATTTCGGACCTTCAATTGTTTCAACAGATCGAGGGCGCCTTCAGGAGAATCGCTTCCGATCACTCGATATTCAGCGCCGTACTTCGAGCGAAGGTCGCGTTCAATTGCCCGCAAAACATCGGAGTCATCATCGACACTCAGTAAGATAGGTTTGGGCATGGTCTTCTCGTCGGCTCCGAGAGGAATTTTCTAAGACTCGAGGATTCTTATTAGATACCGCAAATTCAATTCGGTCGCGGAATTCCGCGTCGTTGCCATGTACTTGGAAGAATTTCCCCGGTCAACAACAATCGCGCAATCGCCCGCGGCAACTAAACCAGAATATGCGCTTCAAATCTTCGTGCCGGGGGAGTTGAACGCACCGTCCCGATTCAGACTTTTTGGACTTATATAAAAGCTACGGACAAGTGTTCGTGACGCAGCGGACATCAGAGGACAATCAAACCTCACACCTGCAACTTCCGCAAGTACGGCACGCTCGCCCTCATCTTTTCCAGGTCCATCTCCACGAAGTAGTTTTTCACGCCGCCAATTTTAGCAGCGGTGAAAATTTTCTCCCAGTCCAACGTGCCTTGTCCTACAGCGACAATCTGTCTCGTCTTCGAGTCCCAGCCTTGCACGTGCATGGAGATGAACCGCCCCGGATATTTCATGAAGTATTGTGCCGCATCGTATCCCTCGGAGATGGTTGAGACCTGGAACTGAAATTTCACCAGCTTGGGATCAAGCAGGCCAAAGAGCACGTCGTAGGTGCGCTGGCCATCCACTTTCGAAAGCTCGAAATCTTCGTTGTGAAGGCCCTGCTGAATACCAGCCTGTGCGGCCTTTTCGCCCATCTTGTTATATTCATCGGCCGCGCGCTTCACGTCGTCGAGCGTCGGACTTTTCGGGCCACCGAGGCTGGGCACGAGCATTTGGGTAAGGCCGAGGTCTTTCGCCCAGGAGATGCGGTCTTCTTGACTTTTCCGCAGTTCCTCGATCGTGAAATGTGAGCTAAAACACGTAACGCCGGCATCGTCGAGAATCTTTTTGAGCTCACTGCCCTTGTATTTGGCAAGACCGGCGAATCCGTCATCCGCATAGCCGACAGGCGAGCAGAGTTCGATCGTCTGAAATCCCGCCTGTGCCAGCGTTTTGATAGTGCGAGGGAAGTCTTTACCGATCAGGTCGCGGACCGGCCAGGTCTGGCACCCGATGGGTAGGCCCAGCGGATTGGCCTGAAGCTCGAGTCCACTGGCTAGCACGAGTCCTGCCGCGGCCGCAGTTGCGGTAGTTTTAACGAAGTCTCTGCGTGAAATTTCAGACATGATCGCCTCCTGTTTTTCACTTGGTTACAACTCCCAGCCTTTGCGCCGTTCCGGTTGCACGAACTTCTGTCCGGCGGCGGAGCTCACCTTTAGATTCTCGCGGTCCCAGTGCAGCCGCTCTCCCGTGTAGCTGGCTACGTTGCCCAGCAGCAAGGTCTCGGTGACCAGACCCTCAAATTCGAAATTTCCGCCGGGCTTGGTCTTGCCACCTTTGCAGGCGTCGAGCCACTCCCGTTCATTGCCAGGAGAACGAGGCAGCGTCTTCGGCGGCGGCACGAAGCTGCGCATCTTCTCTTCCGGAATCAGCCGTGGATTCTCGCCATTGAATCCGCAGAGAATCTTGCCGTGATCGCCGATGAAGAGCAGTCCTTCGTCATTCTCGTTTCCGCCCTGGAAAGAAACATTTTCTGCCAGCTCCTCGGGGCGCGCCGGCATCAGGCCGCCGTCGTACCAGGTAAACCTGACGGGCGGCATATCGGCTCGGGCCGGGAACTCGTAGCGCACAATTGAAGCCAGCGGATAGGTTTCCATATAGCGATCGCTGGAGCTCGCTTCGACCGCCGATGGAGCCTCGAGCTTCAACACACGGAAGATGGTGTCGAAGCTGTAGGAGCCCATGTCGCCGAGTGCGCCGCAACCGAAGTCGGTCCATCCGCGCCAGGAAAACGGCACGTAAATATGGTTGAATGGGCGTTCCGGCGCTGGGCCGAGCCACAGGTCCCACTCCAGTCCGGCGGGCACGGGATCCTGCTCCTTCGGGCGCTCGATGCCTTGCAGCCAAAACGGGCGGCTCGACCAGTTCTGTACCTGCCTGACTGGACCGATCGCCCCCGCCCATATCCACTCACACAGCAGCCGCGTATCTTCGGAAGCCTGGTTGGCGACCGCAATCTGCGTCGCGACTCCGGTTTGCTTGGCCACTTCCGCGACGCGCCGGGCTTCGTAGATCGTGTGAGTCAGCGGTTTCTGACAGAACACGTGCTTCCCCTTCTTCATCGCGGCAATGGATGCAGCTGCGTGAAGATTATCGGTGGTGCAGACAACCACGGCATCAAGATCTTTCTGTTTTTCCAGCAGTTCGCGGAAGTCAACATAAGCGGCACATCCTTTGTATTGTCCCGAGCGTTGCTGGGCGGCGTAATACCCGTTCACAACTTTCTGGGCGGGCTCGCGTCCGGCCACACCGCTGGTCACGCGCAACGTATGGCTCAACTGAAGCGGCTCGTCCGGGCTAAGCCACTCCCAACCGGAATTGACGCCGAGCAGCTTGCGAACTGATTTGCAGAACTCTTGCGTGTCCCATTGCGGATAGTTCGCGGCACTCTGCGTGACATCGCAGACAGCAACGCCCTGCACGTCGGGCTCGCCCAAGAACTTCAGCATCACGCGAAAACCCTGCGCACCCACGCCGATAAACGCCATGTTGATCTTATCGCTCGGAGAAACGTATCCCGTCCCCCCCAGTACGCGTCGCGGAACAATGGAGAGACCGACGGCCGCAGCCGTGCTTTGTGTAATAAATTTCCGTCGAGAAAGCGGCTTACCTGAAGACTGAGGCTGATTATTCACTTTGGACTCCGGGTGAACTGGATACTGTAAATAAAATGGTCTC
>Ga0207695_10002609_pt1 | contig 26412 bp, 23 predicted proteins | sample KBSC54metaG_FD_184354 | JGI IMG/M metagenome (GOLD analysis project Ga0207695, IMG submission 184354) | Corn rhizosphere microbial communities from Kellogg Biological Station, Michigan, USA - KBS C5-4 metaG (SPAdes) (version 2) | ecosystem: Host-associated > Plants > Roots > Rhizosphere > Soil...
GTGCTCGCCAGCGGCCCCCGACGCCTCGATGCGGCGCGAGCGGCGCTCGTGCTCGACGCGTTGACGCCCGGCGTCAAGCGCGCGGCGGTGTTCGGCGCGCAACGCGTCGACGAGATCGCGGACGTGTCGCGCCGGCTCCGGTTAGACGTAGCGCAGCTGCACGACGCGCCGGCGCCGGACACCGTGCGCGCGCTGCGTCAGGCTCTCGAGTCGCCGACAGCCGTGTGGGCCGTGGTCCGCGTGGCCGACGCCGACGCCGCCGGCCAGCGCATCGCCGAGCTCGATGGCGTGGCCGATGGCATCCTGCTCGATGCCGCAGCGGCGGGAAGCCTGGGCGGAGCGGGCGTCGCCTTCGACTGGAGCGCGTTTCCCGCTCATGCGCATCCACGCCGCAGCACGTTCATAATCGCCGGAGGACTCACGCCGGCGAACGTGGCCGCGGCCGTTCGCACCTTCCATCCCGATGTCGTCGACGTGTCGTCCGGCATCGAGCGCACGCGCGGCGTGAAAGACCGCGAACTGATGAGCGCCTTCGCGCGCGCCGTCCTACTCGAGAGCCAACGCGTATGACCATCGTGGAACGACAGGATCGCTTCGGAGTCTTTGGCGGGCGCTATGTGCCCGAGACCCTCGTCCCGGCCCTCGACCAACTCGAGGAAGAGTACGATCGCGCCATGGCCGACAGAGGATTTCGGGCCGAGCTGAACAGTTTGCTCTGCACCTACGTCGGTCGTCCATCCTCGTTGAGCGATGCGCCGCGCTTCTCCGCGCTGGTTGGAGCACCCGTCTACCTCAAACGGGAAGACCTCAACCACACGGGCGCCCACAAGATCAACAACACCGTCGGCCAAGCGATGCTCGCCCGGCGGATGGGCAAGCGGCGGATCATCGCCGAGACCGGCGCCGGTCAGCACGGCGTGGCAACGGCGACGGTGTGCGCGCGGTTCGGTCTCGAGTGTGTGGTGTACATGGGCGAGGAGGACATGCGGCGCCAGGCGCTGAATGTCTTCCGGATGAAGCTGATGGGCGCGGAAGTGCGTCCGGTGACGTCCGGGACGAGGACGTTGAAGGATGCCACGAGCGAAGCGATTCGCGACTGGGTAACGAACGTGACTGATAGCCATTACATCATTGGCTCGGTGGTCGGGCCGGCTCCCTATCCGCGCATCGTGCGCGACCTGCAATCGGTGATCGGTACAGAGGCGCGCGCGCAAATGCTCGAGCGGGCTGGCCGATTGCCGGCGACCGTCGTGGCGTGTGTCGGCGGCGGATCGAACGCGATGGGCATCTTTCACGCGTTCGTTCCTGATCGCGAGGTGGAGCTGGTTGGCGTCGAGGCGGCGGGCGAGGGGCTCGAGACCGAGCGTCACTCCGCATCCCTGTCCCGCGGCACGCCCGGCGTGCTGCACGGATCGCTCAGTTATCTGCTGCAGGACGAACACGGCCAGGTGCATCCGGCCCACTCGATATCGGCCGGCCTGGATTATCCGGGTGTTGGGCCCGAGCACTCACACCTCAAGGATTCGGGCCGCGCGATGTACGTCTCGGTGACGGACGCCCAGGCGCTCGACGGTTTCCAGACGTTGAGCCGGCTCGAGGGAATCATTCCGGCGCTCGAGACGGCGCATGCGGTGGCGTGGGTCGCGTCTCAGCGCGGCCGTTGGGCGGAGGACGCGCCGGTGCTCATCTGCGTGAGCGGTCGCGGGGACAAGGACGCGACGCAAGTGAGCGAGCTCCTCGCGGCCATGGACGCGTGACCGCCACGTCGCTCTCGGCCGGGGCCGCCGGGCTGACCGCCGACCCATCGCTCCCCGAGCCGCCGTTCTCGCCGCAGCTGGTCGAGGAGTTCGTTAGGCATTTCGTGCGCGCCGTGAAGACGCACCAGCTCTACCTGCCCAACAATCCGATCTACCAGCGGTCGATCGACGGCTTGCGCGCGTCGTTCGTCCCCATGTGGGAGGTCACGACGGAGCTGGTGCTGCAGATCTCCGAGTCCGAGTTCCGGTGGATGGGCCGCAGCGTCCACCACGAGAGCTCGCGCTCGGAGAGTCTGCCGTGGGTGTTCTACAAAGACGGTCTGCGCGAGCTGACGATCATGCAGGGGTTCGAGCAGGACGAGGTGGCCACCCTGCTCGACATCATGCAGCGGGTGCGTAAGGCATCGCCCGATGAAGACGATCTGCTGACGCTGCTCTGGGAGCAGGAGTTCGCGTACCTGCGCTACCGCTTCATCGACATCAGCGAGGGCATGGGCGCCGATGTGGTCGAAGCGGCCGAAGCGGCGGCCGCCGCGGCGAGCGATCCGTCGCATCCGCCGCCGGTCATTCCGGTGGCCGACATTCAGAACGACGTGGCGAGCCAGACCGACCAGAACGGCTTCGTCAAGATGGAGGACCTCGACGGGTCGCTGTACTTCCTCGACGAGCAGGAAATCGATTATCTGCGCGAGGCGGTGCAGAAAGAGCAGACGCTCAATCTTCGGCGCAACGTGCTCGGGATTCTGTTCGACATTGCGGAGACGCAGCCCTCGCCCGAGGTGCGCGAGGAAGTCTGCACGATTCTCGAGCAGCTCATGCCGCACCTGCTCGCGGCCGGCGACTACGGCGCCGTCGCGGCGTTGTTGCGCGAGGCATCGGTCGTGGTGTCGCGCGCCGGCGATCTCCTGCCGGCCCACCGGGCGAGGCTCCAGGCCCTGCCGGGGCTCATCAGCAGTCCGACGGTATTGTCGCAACTGTTGGCGGCGCTCAACGATGCGACGGTGGTGCCTCCGCAAGAGGACCTCGACGCGCTGTTCGAGCAGCTGCAGGGCGATACGTTAGGCACCATCCTCTCGGGGCTCAAGCAGACACAGCGCCCCGAGTTGCGCACGATGCTCGAGCGCACGGCGGCCCGGCTCGCCTCGTCCAACACGGCCGAGCTGCTCAAGCTGATCGCGGCCGGCGATGAGCAGGTGGCGGTCGAAGCGATGCGGCGCGCGGCCGACCTCAAGACGCCGGCGGCCGTCGGCCACCTGCTCAAATGCCTGTCGCATGAGAGCGTGGGCCGCCGGTTAGGCGCAGTGCAGGCGCTGTCGGAGATCGGGTCGCCCGGCGCGCTGCGCGCGCTCGAATCGGCGCTCGATGACTCGGACCGCGAGGTCCGCCTCACGGCCGTGCGGACGCTGAGCACGCGCGGCCACCGCGCGGCGCTGCCCAAGGTGGAAGCGGTGGTGAAGGGAAACGCCGTCAAGGATGCCGACCTCACCGAGAAGATGACGTACTTCGAGGCGTACGGCATGCTGGCCGGCGATGCGGGCATTCCGCAGCTGGATGCGCTGCTCAACGGGCGCAGCGCGCTGCTGCGCCTGCGCGTGGATCCGGAGCTGCGCGCGTGCGCGGCGATGGCGTTAGGCCGCATCGGATCCGACCAGGCGTTCGAAGTGCTGCGCAAGGCCGCCGACGACAAGGACGTGCGCGTCCGCAGCGCCATCAACAAGGCGCTGCGCGGAGGCGCGGCGTGACGAGCGCGCAACCGGTGCCGGCCGCTCGCGCCGGGTTCGCGCCGCCGATGCCGGAAATCGGCGAGCGGGGCAGCGACGGCTACATCCGCAAGGTGGGACGCGAGCTGCTCATGGCGATGTACGGCGCGCTCCGTACGGTCAAGATGTATCCGCCCGACAACCCGGTGGTGCAGAAGGCGCTCGAGGATCTCGTCCGTCTCACCAACGACGTGTGGCGACGCGAGCGGGACGTGGACATCCGCGTGACCGGCGAATTCATCTTCATCAACGGCACGCGCCTCCGGCTCGACCTGGACAACTACGCGACGTTCAGCCGCATCATCTCCGCCTTTCGGGAATCGGGCGCCGGCGTATGCCGGGTGCGGGGCGACACGTCGACGCGCGACTGGGTGGTGTTCCTGACGGTGCTGCAGCAGCCGGAGCAGGGCGATCCGGACGAGCGCCTGCATGCGTTAGGCACGAAGCTCGCCGATGCCAACGTCGGCGTCTTCGAGCTCGGACCGTTCTCGGCGGCCGACGCGGCCGACGCCGCCAGCCAGATGCAGGCCAAGGAAGCGGCGAAGCGCACCTACGCGCAGTCGGTCTCGGTGACGAAGGATGTCATCAACTCCGTGCGCATGGGCCGGAGCCCGAACATCAAGAAGATCAAGCGCGTGGTGCAGGGCATCGTCGACCAGATCCTGAACGAAGAGACGTCGCTCATCGGGCTGACGACGCTGCGCGACTACGACGAGTACACGTTCACGCACAGCGTGAACGTCTGCATTTTCTCGGTGGCGTTAGGACGCAAGCTCGGTCTCACCAGGCTCCAGCTGTACGATCTGGGCGTGGGCGCGTTGATGCACGATGTCGGCAAGGCGCGCGTGCCGCTCGAGATTCTCAACAAACCCGGCTCGCTCGACGAAGACGAGTGGCGGATGGTGTGCAACCACCCGTGGATGGGCGTGCTGCAGCTCTTCCAGATGCGCGGCCAGAACGACATCCCCTACCGCGCCATGGTCGTCGCGTTCGAGCACCACAAGAAGACGGACCTGAGCGGCTATCCACGCCACGTTAGGCCTCGCGAGCTGAGCATCTACAGCAAAGTGGTGGCCGTGTCCGATGCGTTCGACGCCGCCACGTCGCGGCGCGCCTACCAGACCGTGCCGCTCACGCCCGCCGACGTGCTCCAGGAGATGCGCGTCAACCCGCGCCGCGGCATGGACCAGGTGCTGGTGAAAGCGTTCATGAGTCTCGTCGGCCACTATCCGGTGGGCACGCTGGTCGTGCTCGATACGTTCGAGCTCGCGCTGGTTCATGCGGCCAGCCCCTCCCCGGATTCGATCTCGCGCCCTATCGTAAAGGTCGTCAGCGACGAGCGCGGCAACGTGCTCTTCCCGGGCACGCTCGTGGATCTCACGGAACGGGATGCAGGCGGCGTGTTCAAGCGCACGATCATCAAGGTGGCAGATCCCGACCGCTATGGTATCCGCGTCAGCGACTACTACATCTGACCCGATCGCTCATACCTTCGCCGCGCTGGCCGAGCAGCGGCGCAAAGCACTCGTTGCCTACATCACCGCAGGACACCCGGACCGCGCGCGATCGCTGGCGCTGATTCGCGCCATCGCGCGCGCCGGCGCCGACATCATCGAAGTCGGCGTGCCGTTCTCGGATCCGTTGGCCGACGGTCCCACCATCCAGGCCAGCTCGCAAACGGCGCTCGCCAACGGCATGACGTTCGACGGAGCGCTCGAGCTCATCAGCGAAGCGGCTGTCGAAGTTCCGACCGTCGTGTTCACGTATCTCAATCCGCTGCTGGCGGCAGGCCGGGACGCGCTCGCTCGCGCGGCCCGCGCTGGAGCGAGCGGGTTGCTGCTCACCGATCTGCCGGTGGGCGCCGATCCGGAGCGAGAGGCGCGGATTGCGGCCGGGCCGCTCGCGTTCGTCCGGCTCGTGGCGCCGACGACGCCCGCAGCGCGCATGGCCGACATCGCGCGACACGGCAGCGGGTTCGTCTATCTCATCAGTCGGTTAGGCGTCACCGGCGCGCGGGACGACATCCCGGCCGATCTGCCGGCCACCGTTGCTCGCCTCCGCTCCGCGACGTCGCTGCCGATCTGTGTCGGCTTCGGCATCGCCCGGCCGGAGCAGGCGGTGGCCGTCGGACGCCTGGCCGATGGCGTCGCGGTGGGCAGCGCGCTGGTTCGACGCGCGGGCGAGAGCGTGGACGCGGCGGCGGCGTTCGTCGCATCGCTCCGCGCCGCGCTCGACGCCGGCGTCCGTGGATGACCTGCCGGTCGGCCTAACGCATCTCCCCCGAATCCCATCGACGCCATGATTGTCCGCCTCTCGTTCCTGGGCGCGCTCGCGCTCGCCTCGCTGGTCACGGTGTCCGCATCGGCGCAGTACGCGCACCCGCGCGGCCAGCCCATCGATGGCATCGCCTGCGATGCGCTCGAGGGACAGCGCATCCACATTCACCAGCATCTGGCGATCTATGATCACGGGACGCCGGTGGACGTGCCGTACGACGTGGGCCGGCCGCACGACGTCCCGTGCCTCTACTGGCTGCACACGCACACGCCGGACGGCATCATCCACATCGAAGCGCCGGTGAACCGGTCGTTCACGTTAGGCAACTTCTTCGACGTGTGGGTGCAGCCGCTGAGCCGGACGGAGGCGGCGAGCGCCGAGCTCGCAGCGGGCGAGCAGATGCGGGTGTGGGTAAACGGGACGCCGTACGCCGGGGACCCGCGGGCCATCGCGCTCGGGAACCACACCGACATCGTGATCGAGGTCGGACCGCCGTTCGTCACACCGCGGCCGTTCACGGCGTGGAACGGCGCGCAGTGACGCGCGCCTAACGGGAGTCGCGCAGCGCCCGCTCGAGCGCTTCGTCGGGACGCACCATCAGGGTGCGCTCCTCGCGCAGGATCACCGTGCCGGGCGCCGCGCCGCGCGGTTTGCGCACGTGCTTGCGCCGCGTCCAGTCGACCGGTACCACCGCGGACCCGCGCGCCTTGCTGTGCCAGGCGGCGAGCACCGCGGCTTCGCGGAGATCGCGGGCGGGCGGGGCATCGGCGTTGCTCCAGCGGAGCACGACGTGGGCGCCGGCCGCGTCGCGCGCGTGCAGCCACACGTCGTTGGGCGCGGCGGCGCCGAAGGTGAGCGCATCGTTCGACGCGGCGCCGCGACCGACCCAGATCGCCAGGCCGCCCGACGACCGGTACGTCCGATAGGGCAGCCGCGGCGCGGCGCCCGGCGGCCGGCCCCCGGGACGGCCGCGCGCGCCTAACTCGGTTGGGCGACCGGACGGCGGGCCGGCCGCGGCCGCCTCGAGGCGCGCCGGCAGCAGGGCCAGCGCCCGCTCCTTCGACCGCGCATCGGCGTAGAGGCGCTCCGCCGCCGCCGGCGCCCGCTCGCGCGCCCGCGGCGCAATCGGCCACTCGACGCCGCCGGGCAGCGACACCACCGCCGGCGCGGGAACGTCGCCCATGGCAAGGAGCACGTCGGCCGCCGCGCGCACCCGCGCCGCGTCGCGCGCGCGGTCGAGCTCCCCGCGCATCCGTTCCATGGCGCGCCGCCGTCGCGCATCGGCCGGCGCCGTCGCCGGCGCCTCCGGAGCGAGGATCTCGCCGGAGTCGAGCAGAGAGCCGACCAACTCCGCCTCGTCGCAGAACGGAAACGGCACGAGCCGCTCGCCGCACCGCGCCGGATGAGCGGGCGCATCCGAACACATCAGGTGGTAGCGTTCCACGGCGTCAGCCGGATGCGCGATCATCCACGATGCGATGATCGGGCTCATCCACCGGCCGCCCAAGAGCGTTGCAGTGTCGCCGGCGCGCGCGGCGGCGGAGAGGGCGTCGTCGACGAGCTCGGGACGCGGCTCGACGCGTGGCGGAAGCTCGGCCCCGACCGCTTCCAGTTTCGCGCCGCCGGCGTCGCGCAGCACGGCCCCGCGGGCGCGCGGCACCGCGCTCAGGATGAGATCGGCGCGTCGATCCTCCGAGCCCTTGAACCGCCCCGGACGAACCAGCTCGACGACGATCCGGCGATCATCGAGCGGTGCGCGCACGGCACGTACCGTCCACCCGCGCATGACGCCGCCTGCCCGCTCGAGCGGCCCGGCATCCACTGCCCGGACGTCATCGTGGTCGAGCTCGAACCGCACCGTCCGGCCGTCGACGCCAACGGATACCGCACGCGCGTCGCGATCGAAGCGGCAGCCGTCGATGCGGCGGCCGCGCCATCGCGCGTCCAGCTCGCGCGCGAGATGCCGAGCGGTCAGGCTGTCCACGACGCGAGGTTTGACACGCGCGGACGATGCCCGTACGTTCCGGCGCTGTCAACAGATGCGTGACATCGCCTACATCGCGCTCGGATCCAACCTGGGCGACAGAGCCGGATATCTGGCCTTCGCCCGCGCGCGGCTTGCGGCGCTTCCGGGAAGCCGCCTCCTCGACGCATCTTCCGTGGAAGAAACCGCTCCGTTGGGAAACATCCCGCACGGCGGCGGACCGTACCTCAACCAGATGGTCGCGCTCGAAACGACGCTCGCGCCCCATGTGCTGCTCGACGCCCTGCACAAAATCGAGCACGAGGCAAAGCGCGAACGCACGATCCGGTGGGGACCGCGGACACTGGACTTGGACATCGTCATGTTCGACGCGCAGACCGTTTCGGATCCGGATCTCACCGTCCCGCACCCGGGCCTGGGCCACCGCGATTTCTGGGATCGCGAGCTCGCCGAGCTCAGAGCGAAGGCGGGCGATCGATGAGCAGCGAAGTCGGACCACCGCAGTCGAGCGTCAAGCGGGTCGGCATTCGCGACGTGCGCGCGCGAAAGGGTCGAGCCGAAAAACTGGTCGTGCTGACCGCGTACGACGCGCTGTTTGCGCGGCTCGTCGATGAGAGCGGCGTCGACATCGTGCTGGTGGGCGATTCGGCCGGCACCGTGTTGTTGGGTTACGAGACGACGATTCCGGTGACGCTCGACCAGATGATCGACCACGCCGCGGCCGCGCGCCGCGGCGTCAAGCGGGCGCTGCTCACCGTGGACATGCCGTTTCTCACCTATCAGGTGAGCGCCGAGCAAGCGGTGATCAACTGCGGCCGCGTGATGCAGGAGTCGGGCGCCGACAGCGTGAAGATGGAAGGCGGCGGCGCCGATGTGCTGCGCGCCATCCGGGCGGTGACCGACGTCGGCATCCCGGTCATGGGCCACCTGGGCTACACGCCGCAGTCCGAGCATTCGTTAGGCAGGAGCCGCGTGCAGGGACGCGAGGAGCGCGACGCGGCGGCGTTGGTCGAGCAGGCCAAGCGCGTCGAGGATGCCGGCGCCTTCGCGATCGTGCTCGAGCTCATTCCTGCTGCGCTGGCCCGCGCGGTGACCGGCGCCGTGACGGTGCCGACGATCGGTATCGGCGCCGGCGCGGACTGCGACGGGCAGGTGCTCGTGCTGCACGACATGCTGGGCCTCAACGATCGGTTCACTCCCAAATTCCTCAAGCGCTACGCGACGCTTGCCGAAGACGTGCGGTCTGCCGTGCGCCGATTCGGCGACGACGTGCGCGCCGGCCGCTATCCCGATGACGACCATAGCTTCTAGCATGCGGATCATAGATCGGATTGCTGCGCTCCGCAGCGCGCTCGCGGAGCCGCGGCGGCGCGGGCACGCCGTGGCGCTCGTCCCGACGATGGGCTACCTGCACGAAGGACATCTGCAACTCGCCGACGAAGCGCGGCGCCATGCGGCAGTCGTGGTGGTGAGCGTCTTCGTGAATCCCATGCAGTTCGGGCCGCACGAGGACTACACCCGCTATCCGCGCGACCTCGAGGGCGACGCGATGAAGGCCGAACGCCGCGGCGTGGATGTGTTGTTCGCGCCGTCGGTCGAGGAGATGTATGCGGGCGACCGCACGGTGGTGGTGACGCCGCTCAGTCTGGCCGATCGGTGGGAAGGCGCGGCGCGGCCGGGGCATTTCACCGGCGTGCTCACGATCGTGACCAAGTTGTTCAACATCGTGCAGCCAACGGTTGCCGTGTTTGGACAGAAGGACATTCAGCAGGCGACGCTCATTCGATCGCTGACGCGGGAGCTGGATTTCGGCGTGCGCATCATCGTCGCCCCGACGGTGCGGGAGCAGGACGGGCTGGCGATGTCGAGCCGGAACGCGTATCTGTCGAACGAGGAGCGGAAGCGGGCGCTGGTATTGTATCGGACGCTGCGCGCCATCGCCGACGCGTTCGACGGCGGGCAGTACGACGCCGTGGAGCTGGAGCAGTTAGGCTGGGAGGTTCTGGCGACCGAGCCGGAGGTGCAAGTGGACTACCTGGCCATCGTCGATCCGACGCGGCTCGAACCCGTCGCGGTCGCGGAGCAGGGCACGATCGTCGCGATTGCGGCGCGTGTGGGGACGACACGCCTCATCGACAACGTCATCCTCGGCGGCACGTGACGTGGAGTGCCGTCGTTGCAGCGCTTGATGACGGCGATACGTTCCGGTCGCGCGTCAGCGTCTACCTGCATCCGTTAGCCGGCCGGCCGATCGTCTGGCACGTGGTGCGCGCGCTGGAGACGGTGTCACCGGCGCCGGGCCTGGTGCGCGTGCTGCATCGCGCCAACACGATGTTCGCCATGCCGGAAATGTCGGTGCCGCTGATGATGGACCCGATTCCCGATGGCCAGGAGCTGATCGCGCTGCGCGCGGCGGTGACCGCGCCCGGGGTGTGCGTGCTCATGGATGGCGCGTCTCCGTTAGTCGCACCGCCGACGATTGCGCGGCTGCTGCGCGCCGGCGAGGGCGGGATCGCGGGGCTGCCCGATGCGCAGGCCGACGGGCGGTACATCGCGGTGGGCGGCGAGGGGCCGGCGCTGGCGTCGGCGGAAGACCCGCGGCAGCCCGCGGGCGCGGTGCGCATCGCCGCGACGTCGCCCGATGAGTTGATCCGCGTGCTCGACCGCCACACGCTCGCCGACGCATCGGTTGCCTTACGGAACCGGCTGGTGCGCAAGCATGAAGCGGCGGGGGTGAGTTTCGTGCTGCCCGAGACCACGTGGGTCGACGCCGACGTCCGGATCGGCGCCGACAGCGTGATCTATCCGGGCGCCGTGCTCGAGGGACAGACCGAGATCGGCAGCGAGTGCGTGATCGGTCCGTACACGCGCATCGTCGATGCGTCCATCGGACGCGGGGCAGAGCTCAAGGGGTGGAACTACGTCGCGCGCACCAGCATCCGGAACCACGCCGTCCTCGAGCCGTATGTGCGACGCGGCTTCGATTGAGCTGCCTGCGTGGGCGCAGGTGACGGCGGCGCGGCGCGAGCACATCGCCCGCGTGACGGCGCTGCTCGTCGGGTGGGCGCACGCGCTTGGCCTAACGGACGAGGCGTGCCGGGCCTGGCGCGACGCCGGCATGTGGCACGATGCGATGCGCGACGCGGGCGAGGCCGAGCTCCGCGCGTGGGCGCGGGACGGCACGCTGCCCGTCGGGCTGCTGCACGGGCCGGCGGCGGCCAACCGGCTCGCGCACGACGGCGAGGCGCGGCGTGAGGTGATCGAAGCGATCCGCTGGCACACGATCGGATCCGACGCCTGGGGGCAGACGGGGCGCGCGCTGTACATGGCCGACTATCTCGAGCCCGGCCGCGCGTTCTCGCGCGCCGATCGGGCGTATCTCGCGGCGCAGGTGCCGGTCGATTTCGACGGCACGTTCCGGCAGGTCGTGCGGCATCGCCTCGACTGGTCGTTGCGGGAAGGACACGAGCTGTACCCGACGGCGGTGGCGTTATGGAACTCGGTCCGGTGATCGAACGCTGGGCGATTCGCATCCTGGTCGCGCTCGTGCTTCTGGGCGCACTGATCGGCGGGGCCGTGGTGGCGACGCGGAAGCCGCCGGCGCGCGGCGGCGTCGTGGTTGCGTTAGGCGGTCAGGCCGGCCGGGCGCCCGCCGGCGTGCGGGTGCGCGTCGAGGTGCTCAACGCCTCGCACGTCATCGGCCTGGCCCGCCGCGCGACGCTGTACCTTCGCGATCGCGGATTCGACGTGGTGGAGTCCGGCAACGCCGGCGGCGCGCGACGCGACACCACGCTGGTGCTCGACCGATCGGGGCATGCGGACTGGGCTGCATCGGTGGCGCGGGCGATGGGCGTGGCCCAAACGCTTGCGCGCCCCGACAGCTCACACGACGTGGACGTGACCGTGCTCGTCGGCGCGGCGTGGCGCCCGCCGGCCGAGCCGTTCTACCCGTAGTTGGCCGCAGGCCGCGGCGATGTCCGTGCCGCGACTCTTGCGAATGGCCACCTCGACGCCCGCGCCCCGGATGGCGCGCGCGAAGCGTGCGATGTCGCGCGGCGACGTCGCACGAAACTCCGCGCCGCCGCCCTCGTGCAACGGGATGAGATTGACGAACGCGCGGCAGCTCTTGGCCAGCCGCGCCAGCTCGAGCGCGTGGGCGCCGGTGTCGTTGACGCCGCCTAACATCACGTACTCGAACGTGACGCGCCGGTCGAACGACCGCGCCGCGGCGATGACGTCGGCGAGCGGATACTTGGTGTTGATCGGCATGAGCTCGCGCCGGAGCGCATCCGACGGCGCGTGGATCGAGAGCGCGAGCCGGAACTGCTCGGGCCGTTTCGCGAGCGCGAGGATGCCGGGCAGGACGCCGACCGTGGACACCGTGATGTGACGGGCGCCGATGCCCAACGCCTCGGGGGCGTTGAGGATCGTCAAGGCGGCGTCGACGGCCTTCCAGTTCATGAGCGGCTCGCCCATGCCCATGAACACGACGTTCGTCACGCGGACCGGCTCGTCGATGAGCCGCATCTCGCGCACCTGCGCCGCGATCTCCCACGCCGCAAGATTGCGCACGAATCCCATCCGGCCGGTGGCGCAGAACGCGCACTGGAGCGCGCAGCCCGCCTGCGACGAGATGCAGAGCGTGACGCGGTCATCGTCGGGGATGGCGACGGTCTCGATCGCCTGGCCGTCCGGCAAGCCGAACAGAAACTTCTGCGTTCCATCGGTCGAGCGCTGCCGCGCGAGGAGCTCGAGCCTGGGGAGCGCGAAGCGTTCGCCTAACGTAGTGCGCATCGCTGCCGGGAGCTCCGTAGCCTCGGCGAACGACGCCGCGGGCGTGTGCCACAGGCGACGGAGCACCTGCCGGGCGCGATAGGCCGGCTCACCCCGCTCGGCGAAGAACCGCGTGAGGGCGCCGAGGGCGTCGGCGGGCGTGAGGTCGAGCAGATTGAGCGATTCGGGCACGGATGAAATGTAGTCTGAGCTTATTCGCGCTGAAGACACGGATTGAACGGGATGCCGGTCCCTCCTGTCTTGCATCTACGTTTATGCAGACGCGGACACAGCACGAACCCAGCGGACACGACACGAGCAACTCCAAGGCGTTGATTGTTGTCGGGGCCGTTGTCCGTTGTGTCCTGCTTTGTCCGCGTCTTCATGAGCGTAGCAGTCTGCCCGTGCGCCCTGCGAGGCTGCCGCTGTCACACCGTAGCTCTCCGCATGCATAGCCGCAGCCCTCTACGGGCGTTAAATTCAACAGGCCCAAACAGATGCCTGAAATGTGGCAGGCGCTTCCGTGAGGTAGCCGGCGTGGTTAGTCTTTCAGATTCACCCCCAAGTGACGGAGCACAGGTGTTGCTTTCCGAGCTACTGTCGGCGGACCGCGTCAAAGTGCCGCTGGCGAGTCGCACGAAAGGCGATGTGCTGCGCGAGCTCGTCGCGCTCGTGGTGCCGGCCGCGGGTCGAGGCGGGGAGCGCGTGGATCCGGAGTGGATCCTGGAGTCGGTGCGCGAGCGTGAAGCCGTGCTGTCCACCGGCATCGGCGATGGCGTTGCGATTCCTCACGGAAAAACGCCCCACGTCGACCAACTCGTGCTTGCGGCGGGTGTCGCGCACGAACCGGTCGACTTCGATGCGCTGGATGGCAAGCCGGTGCAGCTGTTCTTTCTGCTGGTTGGTCCGGAGAGCGCGGCTGGCGCGCACGTGAAAGCGCTGAGCCGCATCTCGCGACTGCTGCGCCGCGAATCGCTGCGCGCGAGCCTCGTGGCCGCGCAGTCGGCCCCGGACTTCCTCCGCCTGATTCGAGATTTGGAGGTGGCGTGAGCGCGCCGCGTCGACTGCCGCCCGCGTCCCGGGCGGCGCGGCGTGGCATGGGGCGCCCGGTCACATCCACCATCCGACGACCCGTACGAGCCGAATGACAGCCAATTCCACCGAGGCAACGACACTCCGGAGCCGCCGCTGCGGCTCGCTTCGCGCCGCCGATGCCGGCTCCGACGTTCGGTTAGGCGGCTGGGTCCACGGCAAACGCAATCTGGGCGGACTCGTGTTTCTCGACCTGCGCGACCGCGACGGCATCGTCCAGGTGTCCGTCGATCCGGCGCTGGTGGGGGAGGCGGTCCGCGACGCCGCCGCCGCGGTGGGCAAGGAGAGCGTCGTGCTCGTCGAGGGAGAAGTCGCGCGCCGGCCGCCGGCCGGCGAGAACCACGACATGGCGACCGGAGAGATCGAGGTCAAGGCGCGCAGCGTGCGCGTCGTTGGGCCAGCGGTCACGCCCGCGATTCCCGTTGGGCGCGCCAAGGGGGAAGCGCTGCCGTCCGAGGAGCAGCGGCTGCGCCATCGCTATCTCGATCTGCGCCGGCCCGAGCTCCAGCGGAACATCATCCTCCGGCACCGGTTGATGCAGACGGCCCGCCGGTATCTCGCGGGCGAAGGCTACCTCGAGATCGAGACGCCGATTCTCACCAAGCCGACGCCGGAAGGCGCGCGCGACTACATCGTGCCGAGCCGGCTGCACAAGGGCGAGTTCTACGCGCTGCCGCAGTCGCCGCAGCTCTACAAGCAGCTGCTGATGGTGTCGGGGTTCGACCGGTATTTCCAGATCGCGCGGTGCTTCCGGGACGAAGACCTGCGCGCCGAGCGGCAGCCCGAGTTCACGCAGATCGATATCGAGGCGTCGTTCGTCCAGCAAGCGGACATCGTCCGCCTAACGGAAGGATTGTTCGTCGAGCTGTGGCGAGAGGGCGGCCACGCGATCGCGGCGCCGTTCGAGCACCTGACGTACGCCGACGCGATGGAGCGCTACGGCAGCGACCGTCCGGACCTGCGCTACGGGCTCGAGCTGTTCGATGCGACCGCCATCTTCGGCGCGACCGAGCTTGGCATTGCGCGCTCCGCGATCGCGGCCGGCGGCCGGGTCCGGGGAATCCGGGTGCCCAAGGGCGCGTCCCTGTCTCGCAAGCAGGTGGACGAGCTCGAGGTGCTGGCCAAGGGGGCGGGCGCGGGCGGCCTGCTGCGACTCAAGCGCGAAGGCAGCGAGCTCTCGGGGCCGCCGGCCAAGTTCCTCGATGCCGGGGCGCGCGATCGGCTGGCGCTGGCCGACGGCGATCTCGCCCTGTTCGCGGCGGGCGCGGACCGTGTCACGAACGCGGCGCTCGACCGCGTGCGCCAGGAGACCGCGCGCCTGTTAGGCATCGTCCCCGACGGCGTGCTGCGCTTTCTCTGGGTGACGGACTTCCCGATGTTCGAGTGCGACCCGGCGACCGGCGCGTTAGGCCCGACGCATCACCCGTTCACCGCGCCGCAGCCCGATGATGCGCGCTTGCTCGAGACGGATCCGCTGCGCGCGCGGGCGCAGGCGTACGACGTCGTGCTCAACGGCATGGAGTTGGGCGGCGGCAGCATTCGCATCCACGATCCGGAGATGCAGCGGCGCGTGTTCTCGCTCATCGGCATCGACGAGGAGACGGCACAGCGGCGCTTCGGCTTCCTGCTCGAGGGGCTTCGCTCGGGCGCGCCGCCGCACGGTGGCATCGCGATGGGCGTCGACCGCATCGCGATGCTGCTCGCGGGCGCGGGCTCGCTGCGCGACGTCATCGCTTTCCCGAAGACGACGACGGCGAGCGCGTTGTTCGAGGGCGCGCCGAGTCCGGTGCCCGAGGCCGACCTCCGTACGCTGCACGTGCGCATCGCGAACGGCGCCGGCGAGGAGTGACGGGCGTGAGCGAGGAGACGATCACCCATCGCCTGAGCACGGAAGGCGCGGACCTGCTGACGCTCGCCGGCGTGAACGATGGCAACCTCATCCAGCTGTCGCGGATGACGGGCGCGAAAGTATCGCTGCGGGGCGACGCGCTCACGCTGAGCGGTCCGCCGGCGAGCGTCGAGCGCGCGAGGCCCATCGCCCAACGGATGCTCGATGCCGCGCGCCAGCTACTGCCGCTCGGCCCCGACGACGTGCTCCGGTTAGGCGAAGAGCCGCTGGCCGACGGCAACGGCAACGGCGCGGGCCCTGCGGACGAGACCCGCATCGTGCTGCCGGGCGTCAGGCGCATCATCCAGCCGAAGACGCCGGGTCAGGCGGCCTATCTCAACCTCATCGCCGAGAACGACATCGTCGTCGGGATCGGTCCGGCGGGCACGGGCAAGACGTATCTCGCGGTGGCCATGGCGGTGGAAGCGCTGGCGCGGAAGCGCGTCCGTCGCATCGTGCTCGCGCGTCCGGCGGTCGAGGCGGGCGAGAGCCTGGGCTTCCTGCCCGGCGACCTGCAGGCCAAGGTGGATCCGTACCTGCGCCCGCTGTACGACGCACTCGACGACATGATGCCGCCCGAGCGCATCATGAAAGCGATCGAGACCCGTGTGATCGAGATCGCGCCGCTCGCCTACATGCGCGGGCGCACGCTGGCGGATGCGTTCGTGATCCTCGACGAGTCGCAGAACGCCACCAACGCCCAGATGAAGATGTTCCTCACCCGGTTAGGCGTGAACTCGAAGGCGGTGATCACCGGCGACAAGACCCAGATCGATCTGCCGGCGCGGGAGCAGTCGGGCCTGATCGAGATCGAGCGCATCCTCAAGGGCATCGATGGCATCGGGTTCCATTATCTGACCGATGCCGATGTGATCCGGCACCGACTGGTGCGCGACATCATCCGGGCGTACGCCCGGGACGCGGGGACTGACTAACGGATGGCGATTCGCCTGCCGATCGAGCGCAACGCCGCCGGCGCGGGCGCCCCGCCGTACTCGACGCGGGCGCGCCTCGGATACCACGGCCTGCGCATCGCGCTGCTGGTGTCGCTGGCCGTGGTGACGTACCTGCTGTTCCCGAACGCGCCGGCCATCGATTCGCCGATCTTCGAGGTGGGATCCGTGGCCACCGAGAACGTGATCGCGCCGTTCGCGTTCGTCGTTCCGAAGTCCCCATCCGCGTTGGCGCGGGAACGCGACGAGCTCGCGCAGTCGGTGAAACCGATTCTCGAGTATCGGCAGGCGGCGCTCGATTCGTCGCAGAATCAGTTGCGTGCGTTCATCGACTCGATGTCGGTGACCGTCGAGCGCGGCGCCGCGGCGCACGCCACGGCCGGCGCCCAACGGACGGCGGTCATCGCGGCGGCGGGTCTCCAGGGTGTGACGCTCACGCCGGCGGAAGCCGACTATCTCGTCTCCGCCGCGCGGCGGCGCGCGATGCTGGACGCCGTGCGCCGCGCGTATGCGCGCTGGCTGTCGGAAGGCATCGCCGCCGGCTCGACGGTGGACAACCTGCGCGGCGACGTGATCGTGCGGCGCGACGGGCAGGAACGCAGCGTGATGGTGGACAGTCTCCTGTCGTTCGCGTCGCTGCTGTCGCGATCGCGGGCCTTCGAGCCGGATCCGAACTCGTCCATCGCCAGCGCGCTCTACCTGAAACTGCTCAGCGCGTTCTTCCGCCCAACGGTGGCCCTCGACCAGGTGGCGACCGAGCAGCGGCGGCAGGAGCTGCGGAACTCGGTGAACGTGAATCAGTACATGGTGCGGGCGGGCGAGAAAATCGTCGGCGCGCACGAGGTGGTCGGCGAACCGGAGTTCGCAAAGATGCGCGCGCTCCACGACGCGATGCAGGCGCGCACGCGCGGTCAGCGTGCGTTAGGCCGCATCGCCGGCAGCATTGCGTACAACGCGCTCGTCCTGGCCATCTTCGGCATTGCGATCGTGCTCTTCCGGCCGCAGCTGTACAGCGCCTTCCGCTCGATGGCGCTCTTCGCGGCGGTGTTCCTGCTCGTCCTGGTCGTGGCCGCGGTCGCGGCGAAATGGCAGCCGGTGCATCCCGAGCTGGTGCCGGTGGCGCTGGCGGCCATCATTCTGAGCGTCTTGTTCGATTCGCGCATCAGCATGATCGCGGCGATGATCCTCGCGGTGCTCGTCGGCGGACAGAGTGTGTACCGGGGGACGAACGCGCTGTTCATCAATCTCGTGGGCGGAGCGGCCGCGGCGCTCAGCGTGCGCGTGATCCTGAGGCGCGAGCAATCGTACCAATATGTGATCACGATCGGCGTCGCCTATCTGTTCGCCGCGCTCGCCATCGGACTCACCCTCGGCTGGAACTCGGGCCAGATCGCCACGAGCGCCGGGTTAGGCGTCGGCAACGCGGTCGTGTCCGTGGTGTTCGCGATGTTCCTCGTGCCGCTCGCCGAGCGATTCACGGGCATCACGACGCACCTCACGCTCATCGAGTACTCGGACCTGAATCGGCCCTTGCTGCGGCGGCTGAGCCTCGAGGCGCCGGGCACCTATGCACACACGATCGCCATGGCAAACCTCGTCGAGGCGGCTGCCACGGCGATCGGCGCGAACGGCCTGCTCGCGCGCGTCGGCACCTACTACCACGACATCGGCAAGCTGACGAAGCCGCAGTACTTCGTCGAGAACCAGGCCGGCGGACGCAACCCGCACGACAAGCTCAAGCCGGGGACGAGCGCCGCCATCATCCGCAATCACGTGCGTGAAGGCATGGATCTCGCGGCGGAGTACCACGTGCCGATGGCGATCGCCGCATTCATCCCCGAGCACCACGGCACGGCGCCGATCGCCTACTTCCTCGAGAAGGCGCGCGAACACGATTCGGGGTCCCTGCCTAACGCAGCCGACTTCACGTATCCGGGCCCGATCCCGCAGTCCGCGGAAACGGCGGTCTGCATGCTGGCCGACGGCATCGAGGCGGCGGTGCGCGTCCTCGCCGAGCCGACGCCGCCGCGCATCCGCGACGTGATCGAACACATGGTGCGGCAGCGGATGGATCAAGGGCAGCTCCGCGATGCGCCGCTGACGCTGCGGCACATCGAGATCATCAAGGAGCAGTTTGCGCGCGTGCTCAGCGGCATGTACCACAGCCGCATCGATTATCCCGCGTCGAGCGGCGGCATCTCGTCGGAGTTCGCCTCGGCATGACGCGCGTCGTGCACGTCTCGTCGTCGGCGGGTCGCCTGCCGCTGTCGCGCCGGCGTATTGCCGGGCTCGCCGACCGCGTGCTGCGGGCCGAGCGCGTGCGTTCCGCCGAGGTGTCGATCGCGTTCGTCACCGAGCCGGCGATCGCGCGGCTCAACGCCCGGCATCTGGGGCGCCGCGGCCCAACGGACGTGATCGCGTTTCCGTTCGCGCGGATCGACGGGGGGCCGTTGGTCGGCGACGTGTACATCGCGCCGGCCGTCGCGCGGTCGAATGCCCGACGGAACGGCGTACCGGTGCGACAGGAGCTCGCGCGGCTGGTGGTGCACGGCACGCTGCACGTGCTGGGCCACGATCATCCCGCCGTTGGGCGCGAGCGGTCGGCGATGTGGCGGCGCCAGGAGCACTTGCTCGCGCGCGCCCGAGAGGCGTGGACATGAGCCTCGTGTCGTTCGTGATCTCGATTCTGGCGCTGGCGTGGGCCGCGCTCCTCGCGGCCGCGGACGGCGCGCTTCTGTCGGTATCCGACATGACGACCAACGGCGCTGTGGTCGAGGCGCCGACGGGCGGCACGCGCGACTTCACCCATCGCGCGCTCTCGATCGCCCGGATCATCGCGCTGCTCGTCGCCGGGGTGTCCGCGGCACGCGCGTTCGAGCTCGACGCGCTGGTGCCGGGCGCCGCCATTGGGTTAGGCATCGTGATCGCGATCCTTGCGGTGTTGCTGGGCGAGGTGATGCCGCGCGCCGCGGGTGAGGCGGTCGGCGCGCGCGCGCTGGCGGCGTTGACGCCCGTCGTGCACTCGACCGAAGTGCTCATGCGGCCGCTCGTCGCCGGCGGCGCCATCCTCGACCGCATCCTCCGCCGCGTGCTCCCGCCGTTCACGCCGGCGCAGGGCGATCGCGAGATCACGGCCGAGCAGTTCCGGCGCATCGTGACGCCGCAGCAACCCGCGCCGCATCGCGCCATCCTGCACCGCGTGTTCTCGTTCAGCGACACCGAGGTGCACGAGGTGATGGTGCCGCGCGTCGACATCCTCGGCCTCGAGCACGGCACGCCGTGGTCCGAGGTGCTCGATCGGGTGCGCAGCTCGCAGCACGCGCGGCTGCCGGTGTACGATGAGACCATCGACCACATCACGGGCATCCTGTTCGCCAAGGATCTGCTGCCGGCGGTGATCGCCGATGAGGAACCTGCCGCGGGGTGGGAATCGATCGCGCGGCCGGCGTCGTTCATTCCGGAGAGCAAGACCATCGAAGCCCAGCTGCGCGATTTCAAGGCGACGCGCTCGCACATTGCGATCGTGGTCGACGAGTTCGGCGGCACGGCGGGCCTGGTCACGATCGAGAACATCCTCGAGGAAATCGTCGGCGACATCCGGGACGAATACGATCGGGAGGAGCCGCCCATCGAAGCCGAGGACGGACGGCGGTGGTGGGTCTCGGGCCGCGTGACGCTCGATGAGCTGTCCGACGCGTTAGGCCATCGCTTCGACCGGCCCGACGTCTCGACGGTGGGCGGGCTCATCTTCGAGGTCGTCGGGCACGTGCCCAAGGCGGGGCAGGAGCTCGAGCTGGATGGCTACCGCATCGTCGTCGAACGTGTGAACCGCCGGCGCGTGGACCGGGTGTACTTCGAGCGGCCGGACTCGCCGGTGCAGCGCGTCTCATGAGCATCTCGGGCCTGCTGCTCGCGTTAGGCGTGGTCGTCGTGGCGTGGCTCACGGCCGCCGCGACCGCCGTGCGATCGGTGAGCCGCGTCTGGCTCAGGCGTTGGGCCGAGCAGCGGCTGGCCACGCCGGCCGGACTGGGCGAGAGCGCGCTTCTGGCGCGGCCGCAGCGTCTGGTGCTCGCCGCCGGGGCGGGCACGGCGTTGATGGTCGCGGCGGCCGGCGCATTGTTAGGCGGCGGCGACGGGCGCTCCCCCTGGGTGCTCGTCGGCGAAACGGTGCTGCTCGCGCTCGCGTTCCTCATCGCCGGACAGCTGGTGCCGCGGGCCGTTGCGCGTCGCTGGGCGCCCGGCCTGCTGCCGGTGCTGGTGCCGCCGCTCGATGTCGCCGCGTTCCTCCTCGCGCCCGTGCTCGACGCTGCTCGCGCCGTTGGGCGTTCGCTCACGCCGGCATCGCGCCGGGCGCTCGCGCCGGCGCGCGAAGGGATCGAAGATCTGCTGCGGGAGGGCGAGCTCGAGGGCATCGGCGAGCATGCGGAGATCGACATCATCGCGGGCCTGGTCGAGTTCGGCGAGAAGGTCGTGCGCGACGTGATGACGCCGCGCACTGCCGTCTTCGCGGTGGATGAAGCGATGCCGCCCGAAGCGATGGCGCGCGCCATCGCGCAGTCCGGCTACAGCCGGATCCCGGTCTATCGCGGGTCCATGGATCACATCATCGGCATGGTGCACGTGTTCGACGTGCTCGAGACGGGCGGCCAGCGGCCGGCGCCCATCCGGCAGGTCGCGCACGCACCGCTCAGCACGCGCCTCAGCACGGTGCTCTATGAGATGCTGCGGGCCCAACGCCATCTGGCGGTGGTGCTGGATGAATTCGGCGGCACGGCGGGGATCGTGACGCTCGAGGACTTGCTCGAGGAGCTGGTGGGCGACATCCGGGACGAGCACGACGAGCCGGCCGCCGTCGAGCAGGCGGGCGCCGAGCGGCGGCCGGTGGTGCTCGATGCGTCGACGCCGCTGGAGGAAGTGGACCGGCGCATCGGTTTGTCGTTAGGCGGCGACGGAGACCGCACGCAAACGTTAGGCGGCGCCATCGTGCGCGCGCTCGGCCGCATCCCGTCCACCGGCGAGCGCTTCCGCCTGGCCGAGCACGAGTTGACGGTGGTCGACGCCGAGCCGTCGCGCATCCGCCGGGTGCTGGTGCAGCGCGCCGAGTCCGCCCGGGCGGTGGATCTCAAGCCGCCCGCGCCCCGCTGACGTGCGCCCGTTCGTCGTCTTCTTCCGGCTGTTTCCGTTTGTGATCGCGTTCCTGCGAGACCGGCGGCGATGGATCGTCGTCGGCGGGCCGCGTCGGGCGAGCGAAGCCGCGCATCGCCGCCGCGCCCAGCGCCTCACCGCCACGCTCGCGGCCCTCGGCCCCGCGTTCATCAAGCTGGCCCAGGTGTTCGCCTCGCGCGCCGACATCTTGCCCGAGCCGTATCTGAGCGAAGTGGGGACGCTCACCGACAGCGTGCCGCCGCTGCCCTCGAAGGACATCGAGGCCGTCATCGTCCGCGAGCTCGGCAAACCGGTGTCCGAGTTGTTCGACCGCTTCGACGAAGAGCCGCTCGCGGCCGCGTCGTTGGGGCAGGTCCACCGCGCGTCGTTAGGCGGCAGGGAAGTAGCGGTGAAGGTGCTCAGGCCGGGCGTCGAAGAAATGGTGGCCGTCGACCTCGACGCCGCGTTTCGGATTCTCTACTACCTCAACATTCTCTTCCCGAACCACCACACGCGTGCGATCACGACGATCGTGCGCGAATTCGCCAAGCGCATCGAAGAGGAAATGGATTTTCGCCAGGAAGGGCGGAACGCCGACCTCATCCGGGCCAATTTTGCGCGCGACACGCGGGTGGCGGTGCCGGAAGTGATGGGTGCGCTCACGTCCCGGCGCGTGCTCGTGCTCCAGTACATGGAGGGCACGAAGATCGACCAGCTCCAGGGCCGCATCGCCTCGGGCGACATCTCGCTCGAGACGCTCCTGCGGACGGTGGTCGAGGTCTACACCCAGATGATGCTGATCGACGGGCTCTTCCACGCCGACCCGCACCCGGGCAACCTGCTGGTCTCGCCTAACGGCACGCTCGTGCTGCTCGACTTCGGCATGGTGGTCCGCGTCGAGCGGGAGACGCGCGTGCGCCTCATCGAAACGGTGCTCGCGGCGGTGCGCAAAGATGTCGACGGCGTCATCGCCGGCTTCTACGAGCTCGGCGTGCTCGATCCGGAAGTCGATCGCGGCACCGTGCGCGATGCGGCCGGCGCGCTCATGTCGGTCGCCTTCACGCCCGACGCCCAGCCGCGACAGGTGCAGCGCATCGTGAACGAGGTGATGGCCACGTTCTATCGCTGGCCGATCATGCTGCCCAGCGAATTCGTGTACCTCGGCCGCGCCGCGGCGCTGGCGGAAGGCATCGCGCTGCGCTACGATCCCGCGTTCAACGCGGTGCAGTTTGCATCGCCGGTGATCCGCCGCATGGGCGCGACGCTGCTGGCATCGGTCGGCGCCAGCGATGCGCGCGACCGCATGCAGGATGTGCTGGGCGAGATCACCGGCATCGCGCGCGAGCTGCGGGACGTGCTGCGGCGCGCGGGCCGCGATGAGCTGCGCGTGCGCGCGCACCCGCGCGACGTGATGGAGATGCAGCTCTTCATCGCGGGACAGACGCGCCGGGTCGTGCTGTGCATGGCAACGGGCGTGCTGGCCGTCGTCGGCGCGCTGCTCTACGTGGCGGACCACAACACCTACGTTCTCGTGGCTACGCTGTTCGTGACACTCGTCATGTTCGTGCTGTTTCTCCTCGTGCCGTGGCACCTGTTGTCGCGGCCGCTGCAAGGCTTGCGTCGGCGCCGATGACCACGTCCTCGGCGCCGCGCGAAGCGCACCGCACCCTGCTCGCCGACTTCGACGCGCGCCGGCCGGCGGCGCTCGCGCGCGCGGTGAGCATCGTGGAAAATCATCGCGCCGGGTTCGAGGATCTGTTAGGCGCGCTGCACCGGCGGTTGGGACGGGCGCGCCGGATCGGCATCACCGGGCCGCCGGGCGCCGGCAAGAGCACCATCACCACCCGGCTCGCCGCGCGCTATCTCGCGTCCGGGCTCTCCGCCGGCATCATCGCGGTAGACCCGACGTCGCCGTTCACCGGCGGCGCGCTGCTGGGCGACCGCATCCGCATGGAAGCGGTGGCGCTCGACGAGGGCATCTTCATCCGGTCGATGGCGACGCGCGGATCGTTAGGCGGGCTCGCGGCCAGCACGCGCGAGGTGGCCGACGTGCTCGATGGCTACGGGTTCGACCGCATCCTCATCGAGACCGTGGGCGTCGGGCAGAGCGAGCTCGACATCGCGCGCACCGCGGACACCACCGTCGTCGTGCTCGTGCCCGAGTCCGGCGATTCCGTCCAGGCGATGAAGGCGGGCCTCATGGAGATCGCCGACGTGTTCGTGGTCAACAAGGCCGACCGGCCGGACGCCGAGCGCTTGCGGCACGAGATCGAGATGACACTGGGTCTCCGGTTGGGCGGCGCGATGCGAAACGTTCCGGCGCACCACGGCGTCGATCTCAAGAAACTGCGTAACCCGGCGCACGCCGCGCGTCAGGCCGCGCAGGACGAGGCATCCGACGACTGGACGCCGCCCGTGTTAGCAACGATCGCCGACAAGGGTGAAGGCATCGACGCAGTGGCGGACGCCCTCGACCGGCACTTCGACTATCTTTCACGCAGTGGCACGTTGGATGTTCGGCGGCGGGAACGGCTGCGCGAACGGGTGGTGGAAGCGGTGGAACGCCGTCTGCGGCAGCGGCTGTGGGGAAATCCGGACATCGCCGCCTGGGTGGATGCGCAGCTGCCGGCACTCGAGGCGGGAGCCCTGACACCGTTCGCGGTGGCGGATACGCTCCTGGCGCGGAACGCCGCGCGCCTAACGCAATGACCGGCGCACGGCGCCGGAGACGAGGAATCGACGCATGACCACCATCCGAGATGCGGCCGACCTGAGTCGCGACGAGCACGCCGAGCTGGAACGCCTGCGCGCGGAAGTCGCTGCGTGGCGCGCCCGGTTCGACGCCGACCGCAAGCGCGACCTGGCGTTCACCAATTCCGGCGGCGACGTCGATCCACTCTACACCGCGCTCGACACCGCGAGCCTCGATCCCGCGGCGCTCGGCACGCCGGGCACGTATCCGTTCACACGCGGCATCCATCCGACCGGATACCGCGGCCGCCTCTGGACCATGCGCCAGTTTGCCGGGTTCGGCAGCGCGCGCGACACCAACGAACGCTACAAGTATCTGCTCGCGCACGGACAGACGGGCCTCTCGGTCGCGTTCGATTTCCCGACGCTCATGGGCTACGACTCCGACCATCCCCGGTCGGAGGGCGAGGTCGGGAAGTGCGGCGTCGCCATCTCGAGCGTCGCCGACATGGAGACGTTGTTCGACGGCATTCCGTTAGACCAGGTGTCCGTCTCCATGACCATCAATGGTCCGGCGATCATTCTCTATTGCTTCCTGATCGCCGCCGCCGAGCGGCACGGGGTTCCATCGGAAAAGCTGCGGGGGACCATCCAGAACGACATCCTGAAAGAGTACATGGCCCAGCACGCGTGGATCTATCCGATCGAGCCCGCGCTGCGTCTGATCGTCGATGGATTCGAGTGGTCCGCCAAGCACGCGCCGCAATGGAACACGATCTCGATCTCGGGCTACCACATTCGCGAGGCCGGGGCGACGGCGGTCCAGGAGCTGGCCTTCACGCTCGCCGACGGATTCACCTACGTGGAGCGCGGCCTCGCGCGCGGCCTGGACATCGATGACTTTGCTCCCCGCCTGTCGTTCTTCTGGGACATCCACAACGATTTCTTCGAGGAGATTGCGAAACTGCGGGCGGCGCGGCGCATCTGGGCGCGGCACATGCGCGACCGCTACCGGGCGCGCAACCCGCGTTCGTGGATGATGCGCTTCCACTCGCAAACCGCCGGCGTCACGCTCACGGCGCAACAGCCGATGAACAACATCGTGCGCGTCGCGTATCAGGCGTTGGCCGCCGTGCTCGGCGGTACGCAGTCGCTGCACACCAACTCGATGGACGAAACACTGGCGCTGCCCACGGAGGAGTCGGTGCAGGTGGCGCTGCGCACGCAGCAGGTCCTGGCCTACGAAACCGGCGTGCCCAACGTGATCGACCCCTTGGGCGGCTCGTACTACATCGAAAGCCTAACGGAAAGCATGGAGCGCGACGCCGAGGCGCTGTTCGAAGACATCGCGCGCGCCGGCGGCGTGGTACGCGCCCTCGAATCGGGGTGGCTGCAGCGCAAGATCGCCCAGTCCTCGGCGCGCCAGCAGTGGGAGCTCGAGCAGCACCGCAAGCTGGTCGTCGGCGTCAACGAATTCGTGACCGACGAGCCCGAGTTGACGATTCCCTTGCTCCGCATCGGTGCCGACGCAGAGGAAGATCAGCGGGCACGACTCAGAGCGCTGCGCGCGAACCGCGACGCCGCAAAGTGCACCGCCGCGCTCGCCGCGCTCCGCGATGCTGCGCGCACTTCGGCCAACCTGATCCCGCTCATCCTCGATGCCGCCCGCGCGGACGCCACGCTGTACGAGATTCGCGCCGCCATGGAAGAGGTGTTCGGCGCGTATCGGGAGCCGGTGTTCTTTTAAGGCGGACGAGGCGGACAGGGCCGGACAAAAAGCGGAGACAGCGGTAAGGCGGACAGGGCGGACAAGGCCGGATAGAAAGCGGAGACAGCGGTAAGGCGGACAGGGCGGGCAAGGCCGGACAGAAAGCGGAGACAGCGGTAACTCGGACGAAACCGGCGGTGTCCGGTTCGTCAGCCTTCTTCCATGATCTCGCCCCGGATCCGATCTCGCCTCATGCGTGGGGTCCCGCCCTTCGATATCCGGCTTTGTCCGGTGAAGTCCGGTTCTATCCGCCTGTCGCTTTTTTGGGGGTCCGACCCTGCACATTCCGGTTCTCGGCCGGATCCGATCTCCCCTCCCAAGTCC
>Ga0207695_10002610_pt1 | contig 26389 bp, 23 predicted proteins | sample KBSC54metaG_FD_184354 | JGI IMG/M metagenome (GOLD analysis project Ga0207695, IMG submission 184354) | Corn rhizosphere microbial communities from Kellogg Biological Station, Michigan, USA - KBS C5-4 metaG (SPAdes) (version 2) | ecosystem: Host-associated > Plants > Roots > Rhizosphere > Soil...
CGGCAGGCCGGGGGAAAGGCCGCGCGGGGCCCGCGCCGCCAGCACGGCCGGCGGCGGCGGCGCGATGGCGAAGGGGTCCGGCGGATCGTGCCTCGGCTTGCCTTCGTCGCAGGCGGTCAGCGCCAGGGCCGCGAGAAGGAGGGCGGTGGCCGCGCAAAGCCCGGGTCGGCGACTCGTCATGCCGCCATCCTAGCGGATCGGCGCCGAACCCGCCGCAATCCGCCTTGGCCGGCGCCCCGAGAACATGAAACTGTTCGAGGGGCTGACCCAGGAGGTGACGTCGAATGGCAGAGGCGGCTCGACCCAAGGCGTCGCCGGCGTCACGCCGGGAACTGGTTGCCGGCGCCGGCGCCGGCGCCATCGCGGCGGCTTTCCACAACCCATCTCGAGCCGCCGACGCCGACGCGATCGCCGCCCACGCTCGCCCGATCCGATCCATAGAACCCGACGACGAGGACTACGAGGATCTGCAACCGCTCGGCGACGACATCGGCGACGCGAGGATCGTGCAGCTCGGCGAGTGCAGCCATGGCGCCGGGGTCGACTTCAAAGCCAAGGTGCGCCTGATCAAGTTTCTCCACGCCCGCATGGGTTTCGATGTGCTGGTCTGGGAGTCGGGTCTGCACGCGATGCGGAGCGTGAACGCGGGCTTCCGGTCCGGTCTGGATCCGGTCGCCGCCGCCCAGCGTGGCGTCTTCACCATCTGGTCGGGCGCGGCGGAGGTGAAGCCATTGTTCGAATACGCCAGAACCAGCCAAGCGAGCGCGCGGCCACTGGAGATGGCGGGGTTCGACTGCCAGTTCACCGCGCGCGGCGCGGATCAGGCGTTGGCGGCTGAGCTCCGGGCGTTCGTCCAGGCGCTGGATGAGCCCAAGCTGCGCAAGGCCGCGAGCACCGACGTCGAGGCCGCGACGGCGGCCTATGCGAAGATCGCGGGCCGGGCCGCGACCGATACCGATCTGCGGGCCGGCCAGACAGCGGCCGACCGCCTTCTCGATGCCGTCGTCCGCCACCGGGACGCCTTCACCCACGTGCACAGCGCGCGAGAGGTCGGCTTCATGGCCCGCGCGATCGAGAGCCTGCGCGTGTTCATGGGGCTGACCTTCGACACGATCCCCGGCCGCCCGGGCGCGGTCTCGGCGCAATCCAGAGATCAGACGGGTTTCTTCAACCGCAGGGAAACCCAGAACGCCAGGAACCTTCGATGGCTGGCGGGGGAAGGCTATCCAGGCCGCAAGCTCATCGTCTGGGCCCACAACGTCCACGTCATCAACGCGGCTTTCGGGCCGAACTTCGCCGCCCTGCGCGCCGCGCCGCGGCCTGGTGACATGACGCCCATGGGCCACAGCATCGCCGCCGCGTTCGGCAAGGACGTCTATACGCTGGGGCTCACCAGCTTTTCCGGTGACGACCGCTGGGTGAACAGCAAGGCTCCGCCGACCCAGATCCCGACCGCGCCCCCGGGAACGCTCGAGGCTCGGCTGCACGGCCTGCGCCAACCCTATCTGTTCCTGCCGACCCGGAACCTTGACCCGGCCACACGCCGAGGCCTCGGCCTGCGGGTCTTCGTCCCGGCGCCAGGGAGCTCCTCGACCAGTTCACGGGGCCTCTTTACGGCGCCCGATCTTGCGCAGGCGTTCAACGGCGTCCTGTTCATCGATCAGGCCACGGCTGCGACACCGCTCAGGACCTAGAGCTGCGGCTGGCCACTAGCGCCGCGAAGACCGGCGCGCCGCCTTGACAAATAGCACGACCGGTCGTGCTATTGACCCATGAGTGCGCAGTCGACCCGCAGTCGCATCCTCGATCACGGCCTGGATCTGATGAGTCGCGCCGGTCTGTCGGGCGTGACGCTGGGCGGGCTCGCCGAGGACGTCGGCCTGTCGAAGAGCGGCCTCTTCGCCCACTTCAAGAGCAAGGACGCGGTGCAGATCGCCCTGCTCGACCGCATGGCCGAGGTGGCGAACAGGACGGTCGTCGCGCCGGCGATGGCGGTACCGGAGGGATTGCAACGCCTGAGGGCCCTGGTCGGCGGCTGGATCGGCTGGACCGACCGCGCGGGGCTGAGCGGCGGCTGCCCGGTCGCGGCGGCGCTGTTCGAGCTCGACGACCAAGGCGGCCAAGTGCGGGCCAAGGTCGAGGTCATGGAATCCAACTGGCGGCGCCTCCTGGGAGACCTGGTCGCCAGGGCCATCGCGACTGGCGAGTTCCGCGCCGAACTCGACGCGGACCAATTCGTCTTCGAACTGTGCGGCATCTACCTGACCCACCACGCTTCGCACCGCTTCCTGCGCGACCCGCAGGCCGACGTGCGCGCCCGCCGGGCGTTCGAGGCGCTTATCGCCCGCGCGCAACCCGATCCGAAGGAACGCTGAGAGGAAACCCATGCCGCTCCAGTCCCGCCCGACGATCACCGCGCCGCACTTGGTCTCGCCCTTGCTGGTGGCTGGCGTCGCCCTCCTGCTGTTAGGCCTTCTGCGCGAGCCGGCGCGGCGAAAGCTTTCGGCGATCCTCTTGGCTGGCGCCGGCGCGGCCTATTTCGCCGGCGGCTTCGGGCCGTGGGAGTTCGTGTTCTGCGCGGTGATTTCCGCACTCGCATACTTGGGTCTCGGCCGCTACCGCTGGATCGGCTTGGGATGGCTGCTCCATGCCGGATGGGACGTCCTGCATCACCTGTACGGCAATCCGATCATCCAAATGCTGCCGCTGAGCTCGTTCGGCTGCGCGATCTGCGATCTGGGGCTCGCCGCCTGGTACTTCGCCGGCGCGCCATCGCCCTATCCCTGGACCAAGACGTCAACGCCGCTGGGGGTCGATTAGACGCACTCCGCCGTGCGGGCGCGCGACCCTCACCCCCCAAAGGCGAAGGCCCGCAGCGCTAGCTGCGGGCCTTCATGGTGGAGCTAAGCGGAGGTTATTATCCGCTTGAAATCATGAAGGAATTTTCGGGGCACTACGGTTGTCTACCTCGGATGTAAGAGAAATCTTGGCCCGTGGAAAGCCCTATTTCCCGGCGGCGACGGCGGCCGCCTGGACCCACAGCGACAGGTTGGCATAGCCGTTCTTCGCGTAGTCATACGCCTTCGTGCCCGCACTCAGCGGCTGGGCGACGTTCCGGGCGCTGGCCTTCGGAAGATACTTCGGCCACGGCACTGGCCCCTTGATCCGATCGTATTGATACCACTGGCCGTCGAAGCCCTTCTCGCACAGGAAGTAGCCGCCGGTCGGCTTCTCGTAGACGCCGATGAAGTCCAGGGGGTTGAGGCCGGGATTACCGTGGCCGTTGTTCGGGCACTTGACCGCGTGGATGTAAACCGTGAGCAGGCCGTTGCCGCGCTTCACGCTGGCCGCGATTTCAAACCTGACCCATGGCCGCGACCAAGTTTCCTCGCCAGCCAGGACGCAGGTCACGCTCGTGCGGTCCAGGCCGTCGAGGATCAGGCGGGCCAACTTGGCGTCGTCGGTTTCCTTGGACTTCTCCCAGATGCTGCTGTCGTGGAACCACAGCGGCGCGCGGGGGTCGTTGGACGCGGGCCTGATCATCCATGACTTCCGCACCTGATTGACGCGCATGATGTCGTCGTACTGGAAGCTGAAGAACGTCCGACGCCGTACGTCGGGCAGGTTGCGCGTGCTCGGCGTCCGGTTGACCGGCGGCAGGTACGGCTTGGGTGGCGGGGCGGGATTGAAGAGGTTGTACGGCGCGGGGTCCGTCATCTGGGGGAGGTAGCCGGTCAAAGCGTTCCGCATCGGCGGATCGGTCATCGCGCCGCCGAGCCCGGAGAACGCATTCGGCACGGCAGGCGGGTCAGGGTAGAGAGCCTTCGCCAGGGCGCTCAGGTCGGTCATCCTAGGGGGCGCTGGGGGCTGGCCCAGCAGGGCGTTGGCCAGCAGCGACGCCGTTGACGGCGAAGGCGGCGGCGGCGTGGTCGGGTACAGCTTGCGCGCCAGCGCCGCCAGGGGGCTTTCCTGAAGCGGGTAAGGCAGGTCCCCAAGCAGGCTGTTGGTTGGGAGCGGCGGCAGGCCGAGAAGGCCGCGTCGGAAGGGGTTGTCGTCGGTCATCGCTACTCGCGAAGGCTAGAGCCACGAACAAAATAACCGCAAGGGGAACAAAGAACCCGAGCACCGAAACACTGATCAGAGCGCGAAGTGTACCAGCTAATCGGCCGCCTTTTGGCGAGATGTGCAGGTTTTCGGCATCTTCAAGGGCTCTATCCGCAACTTCCGCATAAAGATGTCGAAAGCGCCGTTCCAAGCCCAGGTAGTAGGCATCGAGAAGAGCGAACAGCCCGACGATTGAAAGCATCAGCCACGGGAGCCAGGTTGATCCCTTGCCCGTGGAAATCAGGGCGATGACGGCGGCAACGAGGGTGACGCAGAAAGTCTTCAGCGACGCCGAGTACCCCGCCATCCGCCCTACAACGCCCTGGATCATTCCGAGATGGGCGAGCCGCATCTGTACGCGGTGATCTGTGTTTAGCCGGGTGATGTGTTCGTCCCCCAACACCTGATGACGCTCGACTAACATCGTATCACGCGCACTGATTCTAGCTGTCCCTCACCGCCGATCCGTCGCCGACCTGAAATCGAAGTGCTGATGCGAGGGGACACTCTGACCTGACCGTGCGCGAGTTACCCCATAGGGGTGCCACCGCGGCCGCAGAACAGGTCAAGGCTTTCGCCGGATCGACCACACCAGGGCAGCGAGGCCGGGCAGCAGCACCGCGAAGGCTGCGATTAGCTGGGGTGTCAGTACGATCATGGCTCGCCTCGGTTCTCCTGTGTCGCCCACATGATGTCGGTTGGTCCGACCTTCTCAGCGAGGCGCGCGCATTTCATGGACGACGATGTCCAGATTTTGCCAACGCACGGTCCCACTGTCTCAGGGAAAGCCGGGTAATCCCGGGAACTCGCGGGACTTCGCGGGATACCCAGCACGCGGCCTGAGCGGGTGTCCCCGCGCTCAGCTTGGCGTCTGCCTCGCGGATCAGTTCATCAACCTCGACGGCGCGAGGGTTGCAGAGGGGCTTGGCCTCAGCGCGGTCCTTGGTCCGCAGGCTCTCCATCCACTCTGTGCGGACCGTGCCGCGATTGGTGAAGAAGTAGCCGAGCAGGTGCTTGGGAACGGGGCGGCGGAAATAGTAGGTCGAGCCGACAGGGGTCAGATACGTCACAGGGTCCACATCCTCTACAGATGTAATACCCATCGACGGCTCTTCCCTGGAACTCACCGGAACTTTCCTCAGGGATTTCAGTCCCCTGGAAAAGGCGAAGGCCCGCAGCGCTAGCTGCGGGCCTTCATGGTGGAGCTAAGCGGAGTCGAACCGCTGACCTCTTGAATGCCATTCAAGCGCTCTACCAGCTGAGCTATAGCCCCAAGGGTTCCGACGCTGGATCTTGGGCCTTCCCGCGGCCCCAGGGGCCGCAAGGAAGGCGCGGAACCTATTCAAACAGCCTGACGCGATCAACCCCGGCTTTCGGGGTATTTCGCCTCAGGGCGGCCTAGCGGTCGTCTTCCCCTTCGCCCGGCAGGCCTTCGATCTCGGTTTCGTCGAAGTCGTCGTCCTCGTCCTCTTCCAGGAACGGCACGTCGGCGTCGTCCTCCACCTCTTCCTCGTCGGTGAATTCGCCCAGGTCCTCGGAGACGGCGGGACCCGGCTCGGCGGCGTCCTCGTCCTCGTCGGCGGCCAGCACCGGATCGTCGATCACCTCGTCCAGTTCCGGCGTGACGACCTCCTCCTCCTCTTCGTCCTCCTCGGCGTCGGCCTCGCCCAGCACCTGGTCTTCACGCTCTTCCTCGGCCTCGACCTCCGGCTCGGGCGCCACGGCGCGGGCGCGGACGCGGCGGTTGCGGACGGCCTCGTCCGGGTCGAACTCGGTGTCGCACTTGGGGCAGTGCGCCGGACGCTTGGTCAGGTCGTAGAATTTCGCTTGGCAGTTGGGGCAGACTTGCTTTGAGCCCAGCTCGGGATTGGCCAAAGGCGATTGTCCTTAGAGATGTGTGGGGGGCGAATTCGCGAAGCGGGCTCCCTTGCCACGCACGAAGGCGGCTGTCAAAAGCAATCCCCCTCCCTGAAACCGCAAGCCCCGCGGAGGCGTGTTTCCATCCAATGACGGCGGCTCAGATGACCGCCAGGCGCGCCGGCCCCCTGAAGGGCGTGCTGCGCGCCCCGGGGGACAAATCCATATCGCACCGCGCGCTCATCCTGGGCGCGCTGGCCCGTGGCGTGACGGAGGTCGAGGGGCTGCTGGAAGGCGACGACGTTCTGCGCACGGCCGCGGCCATGACCGCCTTCGGCGCCGGCGTCGAGCGGCTGGGGGAAGGCCGCTGGCGCATCGAGGGAAAAGGCGGTTTTGCGGAGCCGAGCGACGTCATCGACTGCGGCAACGCCGGCACCGGCGTGCGGCTGATCATGGGCGCCGCCGCCGGGTTCCCGATCGCCGCGACTTTCACCGGCGACGCCTCCCTGCGCGGACGGCCGATGAACCGGGTGCTGAGGCCCCTGGGCGAGATGGGCGCGAGCTGGATCTGCCGCGACGGCGGGCGCCTGCCGCTGACCCTGCGGGGCGGGGCCCTGCGGCGCATCGCCTACCGCCTCCCGGAGCCGTCGGCGCAGGTGAAGTCGGCGGTGCTGCTGGCCGGCCTCAACGCCGAGGGCGGGGCGGAGGTGATCGAGCCGGAACCCACCCGGGACCACACCGAGCGGATGCTGCGGGCCTTCGGCGCCCAGGTGGAGGTGAGCCAGGACGGGCCCGGCCGCCATATCGTGCTGCCTGGCGGCCAGTCGCTGACCGGCGCCAGGGTCCGCGTGCCGGGCGACCCATCCTCGGCCGCCTTCCCCCTGGTGGCCGCCCTGATCGTCCCGGGCTCCGAGGTGACGGTCGAGGGGATGCTGCTCAACCCCTTGCGCATCGGCCTCCTGGAGACCCTGGGCGACATGGGCGCGGACCTTTCGGTGACCAACGTCCGCGACGAGGGCGGCGAGACCGTCGCCGACGTCACCGCGCGGCATTCCAAGCTGACCGGCGTCGAGGTGCCGCCGGAGCGCGCGCCCTCGATGATCGACGAATATCCCATCCTCGGCGTCGCCGCGGCCTTCGCCGAGGGACCCACGGTGATGCGCGGCATCGGCGAGATGCGGGTCAAGGAGAGCGACCGGATCGCGCTGATGGCCGCGGGCCTCGCCGCCTGCGGCGTCGGCGTCGAGGAGGGCCCCGACAGCCTCACCGTCGTGGGCGCGCCCTTTGCCGGGAACGGGGGCGCCAACCACGGCGTCGCCGGCGGCGCGAAAGTGACGACCCACGGCGACCACCGCATCGCCATGAGCCACCTGGTCCTGGGCCTCGCCGCCGAGCGCCCCGTGGCGGTGGACGAGCCCGGCATGATCGCCACCAGCTTCCCCGGGTTCGTGGCGCTGATGCGCACCCTGGGCGGCGAGATCGAGGCATGAGCCTGCCCTCTCCCGACCCTCTCCCTCTCCGCTACGCGGGGGGAGAGGCGTTGCGCGTCCTCTCCCCCGCAAAGCGAGAGGGAGAGGGTAGGGAGAGGGCCCGAGGCCGCTCAAGTCGCGCCAGGTTCCTCCGCCCGCTCCCCGCCGCAGGCCTCCAGGATCGTCAGGCATACGCCGTCGCGGTTGGTCAGGACGGTGCTGTTCCAGAAGCGCAGCACCCGCAGGCCCGCCCGCTCGAGATAGGCGCTGCGTCGCTGGTCGTAGGCGATCTGGTCGGCGTGCTGGCCCCCGTCCACTTCCACCACCAGGCCGGCCTCCCGGCAAAGGAAGTCCAGGAAATAGGGTCCCCACGGAACTTGCCGCTTCCACTTCCAGCCCCCGAGGCGGCGAGCGCGCAGGACGTTCCACAGCTGCGCCTCGGCGTGGGTGTCATCTCGCCGAAGCTCCCGCGCCCGCTCCGTCGCCGCCCTGTGTGTGTGTTCCCCTGTCATCCGGACGATGAGAACATTGGCGGAACATCGTGGCAAGCCCCGACGCCGGCGCGGCCCTCTCCCTACCCTCTCCCTCTCGCTGCGCGGGGGAGAGGGGGCTGTGGCCTGGCCGTGTGGTCTCCTCTCCCCCGGCGAAGCCGAGAGGGAGAGGGTAGGGAGAGGGCCCGAGGCCGCGCAGAGCGAGAAGGCAGGGAGAGGGCCCCATGAGCCTGCCCGAACAGGAGCCGCTGCACACCTTCGTCATCGCGGTGGACGGGCCGGCGGCGTCGGGCAAGGGCACCATCGCCACGCGGCTGGGGGCGGCGTTCGGCCTGCCGGTGTTGGACACCGGCCTGCTCTACCGCTGCGTGGGCGCGGTGATGCAGCGCGCCGGAGAAAACCTGGATGACCACGAAGCGGCCGCCGCGGCCGCGGCCTTGCTGACGGCGGACCAGCTGGACGACCCGGCCTTGCGCACCCGGGCCGCCGGAGAGGCCGCGAGCCGCGTGGCGGTGCATCCGCGGGTCCGCGACGCGCTCCTGGAGTTCCAGCGCACCTTCGCCCGGCAGGAGGGCGGCGCGGTGCTGGACGGCCGCGACATCGGCACGGTGATCGCCCCCGACGCGCCGGCCAAGCTCTATGTCACCGCCGCCCCGGAGGTCCGCGCCCGGCGCCGCTGGAGCCAGCTCACCGCGCAGGGCGAGGCTGTGAGCCTCGACGAGGTGCTGGCCGACATCCGCCGCCGCGACGCCCGCGACGGGGGCCGCGACGCAGCCCCCATGGCCCGCGCCCCCGACGCCGTCTTGCTGGACACCTCCGAAATGACTATAGAGCAGGCCGCCGATGCGGCCCGCCGCATCGTCGAGGCCGCGCGAGCCCGCTGGAGTTCTTCCCTGAAGAGGGACGCCGGCTAGCAATCCCAACGCGCCTTCGCCTCGCCAGCTGCGGGCAGAGTTCACTAAAGCGCCGGGTATGCCTGGCGCCTTCGGTTCAACCCCTAACCCGACGCGGGGATTCCGTCCGACAGCCTCGGCTGCGCGGGCTTCGCGTCATTCGAAAGACAAGAGATTCCATGGCTGACGATATGAGCATGAACCCGACGCGCGACGACTTCTCGGCGCTGTTGGACGAGTCCCTGGGCGGACGCGACTTCATGGAAGGTCAGGTCGTGCACGGCAAGGTCGTGGCGATCGAGAAGGACATCGCGATCATCGACGTGGGCCTGAAGACCGAGGGCCGCGTCTCGCTGAAGGAATTCGGCGAGGAAGAGGGCAAGGATCCGATCAAGGTGGGCGACACCGTCGAGGTGTTCCTGGAACGCGTCGAAAACGCCATGGGCGAAGCCGTTCTGTCGCGCGACAAGGCCCGCCGCGAGGAGGCCTGGACGCGCCTCGAGGCCGTCTACGAGCGCAACGAGCCGGTGATGGGCTCCATCGTCGGCCGCGTGAAGGGCGGCTTCACCGTCGACCTCGGCGGCGCCTCGGCCTTCCTGCCGGGCAGCCAAGTGGACATCCGCCCGGTGCGCGACGTCGGCCCCCTGATGGGCCGCGAACAGCCGTTCGCGATCCTCAAGATGGACCGCCCGAGGGGCAACATTGTTGTGTCCCGCCGTGCGATCCTCGAGGAAGCCCGCGCCGAACAGCGCACCGAGCTGGTCAGCCAGCTGCAGGAAGGCGAAGTCCGCGAAGGCGTGGTCAAGAACATCACCGACTACGGCGCGTTCGTGGACCTGGGCGGCATCGACGGCCTGCTGCACGTCACCGACATGAGCTGGAAGCGCGTCAACCATCCCTCTCAGGTGCTGGCGGTGGGCGACACGGTCAAGGTGCAGATCGTCAAGATCAACCCCGACACCCAGCGCATCTCGCTGGGCATGAAGCAGCTGCAGTCGGACCCGTGGGACGGCGTGGAAGCCAAGTACCCGGTGGGCGCGAAGTTCACCGGCCGGATCACCAACATCACCGACTACGGCGCCTTCGTGGAGCTGGAGCCCGGTGTGGAAGGCCTGGTCCACGTCTCCGAGATGTCCTGGACCAAAAAGAACGTCCACCCCGGCAAGATCGTCTCGACCAGCCAGGAAGTGGAAGTCGTCGTGCTGGACGTCGATCCGTCCAAGCGCCGCGTGTCGCTGGGCCTGAAGCAGGCCATGGCCAATCCGTGGGACGCCTTCGTCGCCGCCCATCCGATCGGCTCGACCGTCGAGGGTGAGGTGAAGAACGCCACCGAGTTCGGCCTGTTCATCGGCCTCGACAACGACATCGACGGCATGGTGCACCTGTCCGACCTCGACTGGGCGACGCCCGGCGAGGAGGCCATCGCCAAGTACAACAAGGGCGACGTGGTCAAGGCCAAGGTGCTCGACGTCGACGTCGAGAAGGAGCGCATCTCGCTGGGCATCAAACAGCTGGCTGGCGACCCGATGCAGGGCGACACCTACCGCAAGGGCCAGACCGTCACCGTCACCGTCACCGAGATCACCTCGGGCGGCATCGAGGTGAAGTTCGGCGAGGACGAAGCGCCGATGACGGCCTTCATCCGCAAGTCGGACCTTTCCCGCGACCGCGCCGACCAGCGCCCGGAACGTTTCGCCGTCGGCGACCGCCTGGACGCCCAGATCTCCAACGTCGACAAGGCCGCGCGCCGCGTGTCCCTGTCGGTGAAGGCCCTGGAAATGGCCGAGGAGAAGGAAGCCATCGAGAAGTTCGGAGCCTCCGACTCCGGCGCCTCGCTGGGCGACATCCTCGGCGCCGCGCTCCGCGAAAAGGCCCAGAAGGACTAGCGGAACGACTGAATTCCGACGCGCTTTCCGCGCCGAGAATGAGCGGCGGATCGGGAGACCGGTCCGCCGTTTTCTTTTTACCGTTCCGCCCTATCGTGGCCGCAGGCGCAGTTCCGGCGCCAGGAGCCCGCTTCCTTGTCCCTGCGTCTCACCCTCACCTCGATCCTGGTTGCGGCCGCCTGCGCCGCGCCCGCGCTGGCCGCCGACAAGCCCGCCTATGGCCCGCCCCCGGCGTGGGTCGACACCGCCCCGATCCCGCCGCCACCGCCCGAGGAAGGTGCGCCGGCCGTGCAGGTGTTGCTGGATGACCACCAGTCCCACCTCGATCCTTCCGGCGACGCCTACTACGTCCGCCGCGTGGTGAAGATCCTCAAGCCGGAGGGTCTCGCGACGGTGAAGTCGATGAACGTGATCTGGAGCCCGGACACCGAGAGCATCACTTTCCACACCCTGCGCATCCTGCGCGACGGCAAGCCCATAGACCTGCTCGCCGATCCGAAGCAGATGCTGGTGCTGCGCCGCGAGGCCAACCTTGAGCAGTCCAGCCTCGACGGCCGGATCACCGCCTCGCGGCAGATCGACGGCCTGCAGACCGGCGACATCCTCGATTTCGCCTATACCCGCACCCACGCCGACCCGGTGACGCAGGGCCATTCCTTCGACGGCGAGCGCATCGCCTTTTCAGGCGTCGCCGGCCGCTATCGCGCCATCGTCTCCTGGCCGAGGGCCGAGAAGGTGACCTGGAAGACAACCCCCGGCTTCGGCGATCCGGCCGTGAAGGAGGCGGGAGCCCGCACCACGCTCAGCCTCGACAAGACCAATGTGCTGGCGCCCAAGCCCCCGGTGGGGGCGCCCCTGCGCTTCCTCAGGGTCGGCCAGCTGCAGGTCACCAGCTTCCCGAGCTGGAACGAGATCTCCAAGCTGATGGCGCCCCTCTATGTAAAGGCTTCGACCATCGCCCCGGACTCGCCGATCAAGGCCGAGGCCGACGCCATCGCCGCGCGCACCAGCGACCCGAAGACCCGCGCCTTCCTCGCCCTGCAGCTCGTCGAGACCAAGACCCGCTATTTCTTCATCGGGATGGGCGAGGGCGGCTATGTGCCGGCGCAGGCCGACGACACCTGGGCGCGGCGGTTCGGCGACTGCAAGGCCAAGACAGCCCTGTTGCTCGCGCTCTTGAAGAACCTCGGCGTCGAGGCCGAGCCGGTGCTGGTGAACCTCGGCGGTGGTGACGGGATCAACGAGTTCCCGCCATCGCTGGCCGCTTTCAACCATGTCATCGTGCGGGTGAAGATCGACGGCCAGTCCTACTGGCTGGATGGCACCCGCACCGGCGACACCAACCCGCAGTCCATGCATGCGCCCAACCACAAGTGGGGCCTGCCGGTGCGCGCCGAGGGTGCGACGCTCGAGCAGATCGTCGAGCCGCAGATCACCGTGCCCACCGCCTCCACCATGATCCGCCTGGACGCCTCCAAGGGCCTGGAGGCCCTGGCGCCGGCCCGGATCAGCATCACCTATTCCGGCGTGCTGGCCACCCAGGCCCGCGCGCTTCTGGCCCGCACGCCGCGCGCCGACTTCGAGCGTGGCTTCCGCCAGCAGTTCACCAATCCCGCCAGCGGCCTGGAGATCGAGCAGGTAGCCTGGCGCGACGATCCGGTCCGCGACCTCTTCACCATCGAGATGACCGGCACCGACGACATGGACTGGCGCAAGAACCCGGACCTGGGCGTGCGCGAGTTCCGGCTGGCCACCGGCGCGGCGCCCAGGCCGTTCCCGAAGCGCGAACCTGGACCGAACCACGACGCCCCCTTCGCCATCCCCTACCCGGCCTTCACGCGCACCCGCACCGAGATCGTGCTGCCGAACGGCGGCAAGGGCTTCATCGTCCGAGGCCCCAACGGTACGGCCCATGTGGCGGGCTACGACATCGTCTCGGCGACCGGGATCCAGGGGGACCTTGCGAGCTTCACCGTCGAGCAGCACTCCATGACCTCGGAGATCGCCGCCGCGGACGCCGAGACCGCCAACCGCGAGATTCGCAAGCTGCGCGACGTTGACAGTTTCGTCCGCGCGCCCGCCGAAGCTTCGGGTGTGGGCCAGGCGGCGAAATAACTCCGCCCCGGCGGACTGGCGCCCTGTGCCAAACAAGCGCGGCCATTGGAGGCCGTAAACCCTTTTTACGCCTTGAATACAAAGGCAGACTCGACCATGGTCACCTCGCTTCGAGGGGCCCGCATGATCAAGTCTGAACTGATCGCCAAACTCGCCGAGGAGAACCCGCACCTGACGCAGCGCGACATCGAGCGCGTGGTCAGCGTGGTTCTTGAGCGGATGATCCAGGCGCTGGAAACCGGCGGGCGCGTGGAGCTGCGCGGCTTCGGGGCGCTATCGGTGCGCTCCCGCGAGGCCCGCGCCGGGCGCAATCCGCGCACCGGCGAACCGGTGGACGTGCGCGCCAAGCACGTGCCCTTCTTCAAGAGCGGCAAGGAGCTGCGCGAGCGGTTGAATCTGTCCGGCGACGAATAGGAGGTCTTGAATGACCGACCTCAGCAAGGTCCCGCTGCCCAGGATCACCATCCTGTCCGAATTCCGCGAGTTCATCGCCCGCGGCAACGTCATCGACCTGGCGGTGGGCGTCATTGTCGGCGCCGCCTTCAACGACATCGTCAAGAGCCTGGTGGACAATGTGGTGATGCCGCCTATCGGCCTCCTGCTGTCCGGCATCGATTTCGCCCATCTGCAGTGGGTGCTGCGCCCCGACGACCCCGCCACCAAGGCCAACGAGCTGGTGGCGATCCAGTACGGCCTCTTCATCAACACCCTGATCAAGTTCCTGATCGTGGCCTGGGTGGTCTTCCTGCTGGTGAAGGGCGTGAACGCCATCCGCCGCCGTGAGGCCGCCAGCCCCGCCAAGGAGCCGTCGGCGCCGCCGCCGCAGGAAGCCCTGCTGATGGAAATCCGCGACCTGCTGAAGTCGCGCCAGGGGTAGGCGGGCCGCCTCAGGCGGCCTTGAAGCCCTCCCAGTTCATCATCCTCGTCAGGGTGGCGTTCTCGTCGGCGCTGATGGCGTCGCGGAAGGCCGGGAAGATCTCGTCCTCCTCCTGGCGCACATGTTCCTGCAGGGCGGTCCAGAATTCCTGAGCCTTGCTCAGCCATTGCGGCTCGGACGAAGAGATGCGCCGCAGGTCGTAGATGAAGGTCTTCACCTTCGCGTGGTCCTCGGTGAGGTGATCGGACTGCTCCGCGCGGCCATCCTCGGCCAGCGCCGGGTAGATGACGTTCTCTTCCTCGATTGCGTGCTTGTTCAGGGCATAGGCGATCTTGGTCAGCAGGAGCTCGCGCTTGAGCGCCTGGCCCTCGTCGGTGGCGAGCAGCTGGTCGAAGAGCTTCTCCACCATGCGGTGCTCGGCGGTCAGCGCCGCCACCCAATCGCCGGCGGCCAGGGACGGCGCCTGCATGATCGCCTTGCGCGCATGCGGAAGGGCCAGGCCGGCGGCCAGGCCGATCGCGGCGCTGGCGGCGAGGCGGCCGAAGCCGTTGGCGGTGGAGGTGTTCATCGCGGGATCTCCTGGGCCTGGATGCTGCGGGGGGATAGCGCGCGGGAAACCGGTCAGCGGGCGGGCCTGTTCCGCGCCCGGGCTTGCAAGACCAGCCCTTCGCCCCCTAATCCCGGCGCATGAGCGTCCAGGCGAAGATCTGCGGCATCCGGACCCCCGAGGCGGTGGAGGCCGCACTGGCCGGCGGCGCCGCCTTCCTGGGCTTCGCCTTCTTCGAGAAGAGCCCGCGCAACATCGCGCCGGACGCGGCCTGGCGCCTGGCTGAGCCGGCGCGGGGCAAGGCCAGGGTGGTGGCCCTGCTGGTGGACCCCGACGACGCCGAGGTTGACCGGGTCGCCCACGTGCTGAAACCGGACCTCATCCAGCTGCACGGCCGCGAGAGCCCGGCGCGGGCGCGGGCGATCGGAGAACGGGCGGGCGTGGGCGTGATCAAGGTCCTGCCGGTGGCGGAAGCCGCCGACCTGGACGCCGCCGCCGACTTCGAGGGCGTCGCCGAGCACCTGATGTTCGACACCAAGCCGCCGAAGGACGCCGAGCGGCCCGGCGGCCACGGCCAGGCTTTCGACTGGACCCTGCTCGCCGGACGCCGGTTCCAGCGGCCCTGGCTGCTGGCCGGCGGGCTCGACCCGTGGAACGTGACCCAGGCCGTGCAGCAATCCGGCGCGCCGGTGGTGGACGTTTCCTCTGGCGTGGAGCGCGGCCTGGGCCTAAAGGACCCCGCCCTGATCACCGCGTTCCTCGACGCCGCCCACCGCGCCTGACAACGCGCCGCAGAGAAGCCCTTGAACGCGTCAGCCACACCTTCGGCCCTCAGGCCCAACGACTATACGGCCTATCCGGACCCGAACGGCCGGTTCGGGGACTATGGCGGCCGCTATGTGCCCGAGACCCTGATGCCGCTGGTCCACGACCTGGACGCGGCCTACGCCGCCGCCAAGGCGGACGAGGGCTTCCAGGCGGAGCTGGCCGGCTATCTGAAGCACTACGTCGGCCGGCCCAGCCCGCTCTATTTCGCCGCCCGCCTGACCGAGCACTTCGGCGGCGCCAAGGTCTATCTGAAGCGCGAGGAGCTGAACCACACCGGCGCGCACAAGATCAACAACTGCATGGGCCAGATCCTGCTGGCCATGCGGATGGGCAAGACCCGGATCATCGCCGAGACCGGGGCCGGCCAACACGGCGTCGCCACCGCCACCGTCTGCGCCCGTTTCGGCCTGCCCTGCGTGGTCTACATGGGCGCCGTCGACGTGGAGCGGCAGAAGCCCAACGTCTTCCGCATGAACCTCCTGGGCGCGGAGGTGCGGCCGGTGACTTCCGGCTCGGCCACCCTGAAGGACGCCATGAACGAGGCGCTGCGGGATTGGGTGACCAATGTCGCGGACACCTACTACCTGATCGGCTCGGCCGCCGGCCCGCATCCCTATCCGGCCATGGTGCGCGATTTCCAGGCGGTGATCGGGATCGAGAGCCGCGCGCAGATCCTGGAGGCCGAAGGGCGTTTGCCCGACGCCGTGGTGGCCTGCGTCGGCGGCGGCTCCAACGCCATCGGCCTCTTCCATCCGTTCCTCAACGACGAGGGCGTGAAGATCGTCGGCGTGGAGGCCTCGGGCCACGGCATGGGGACCGACAAGCACGCCGCGGCGATCAACGGCGGCCGGCCCGGCGTGCTGCACGGCAACAAGACCTACCTGATCCAGGACCCGGAGGGTCAGATCACCGAGGCCCATTCGATCTCCGCCGGCCTCGACTATCCGGGCATCGGGCCGGAGCACAGCTGGCTGCACGACGTGGGCCGCGCCACCTATCTCACCGCCACCGACGCGGAGGCCCTGGAGGCCTTCCAGCTCTGCTGCCGGCTCGAGGGCATCATCCCGGCGCTGGAATCCAGCCATGCGCTGGCCCGCCTGCCGGAGCTGACCCGCGAGGTCGGCAAGGACGGGATCATCGTCCTCAACCTTTCCGGCCGCGGCGACAAGGACGTGGCCACGGTCGCCGCCCACCTGGGGCAGGAAGCTTGAGCCAATCGCGCATCGACGCCCGCTTCGCCGCGCTGAAGGCGGAAGGCCGCGCGGCCTTCGTCGCCTATGTGATGGCCGGCGACCCGGACGCGGTGACGTCGGCGAAGGTGCTGGCCGGCCTGCCCGCCGCGGGCGCCGACCTCATCGAGGTGGGTTTCCCCTTTTCCGACCCGATGGCCGAGGGGCCGCCGATCCAGCGAGCGGCGCAGCGGGCGCTCGCCCAGGGCATGACGCTGGCGGGGGTGCTGGATCAGGTGCAGGCCTTTCGCGCCGTCGACGCCGCCACGCCGATCATCCTCATGGGTTACATGAACCTCCTGGTCACCTGGGGGATCGAGGCCTTCGCCCGCGACGCCGCGGAGGCGGGGGTGGACGGCCTGATCGTCGTCGATTGCCCGCCCGAGGAAGCCGGGCCCCTGGCCCAGGCGCTGGACGGGGTCGGCCTGTCGCTGATCCGGCTGGCCACGCCCACGACCGACGACGAACGGCTGAAGGTGGTGGTCCGCGGCACCTCCGGCTTCGTCTACTACGTCTCGGTGGCCGGCGTGACCGGGGTCAAGGAAGCCGACGCGCAAGTCGTCGCGCCCCACGTCGAGCGGGTGCGCCGCGCGTCCGGCCTGCCGGTGGCGGTGGGTTTCGGGATCAAGACACCGGAACGGGCGGCTGCTATAGCCCGCGTCGCCGACGCGGTGGTGGTGGGTTCCGCGCTTGTGGATGAAGTCGCCGAAGCGGTGGACATGAACGAAGACGTGACCGTCCGGGTTCTTTCAAAAGTTGAACGGTTGGCTAAGGCTGTGCGCTCCGCGCGAGTCGGCCAAACGACGGTCTAGAACCATGGCGATGGCTGAACAGAGAAACGACAAGCCCGGGGCGCCCAAGCCGCCCAAGGAACGCACCGGCTGGCTGTCGCGCATCGCGCCTGGCGTGCGCAACGCCTTCGCCAAGCGCGAGACCCCGGAAAACCTGTGGGTGAAGTGCCCCGAAACCGGCGAGATGATCTATCGCCCGGACCTGGAGGCGGCGCTTTGGGTCACGCCCTCGGGCCACCACATGCGGATCGGCGCGGGCCAGCGCCTGAAATACACCTTCGATGACGCCAAGTTCGAGCGGATCCCCACGCCCGCCGTGGCCGATGACCCGCTCAAGTTCCCCGACATCAAGCCCTATCCGGACCGCCTCAAGGCCGCCCGCAAGGCCAGCGGCGAGCCGGATGCGCTGGCCATCGGCTACGGCGACATCCTGGGCCAGCCGGCGGTGGTGGCGGTGCAGGACTTCGCCTTCATGGGCGGCTCCCTCTCCCAGGCGGTGGGCGAGGCCTTCATCACCGCCGCCCGAGAGGCCGTGAAGCGCGAGGTGCCCTTCGTGATCTTCACCGCCAGCGGCGGGGCGCGCATGCAGGAGGGCACGCTGTCGCTGATGCAGCTCGCGCGCACCACGCTGGCGGTCAACGAGGTGAAGGCCGCGGGCCTGCCCTATGTGGTGGTGTTGACCGACCCCACGACGGGGGGCGTGATGGCTTCCTACGCCATGCTGGGCGATGTGCACCTGGCCGAGCCCAATGCGCTGATCGGCTTCGCGGGCAGGCGCGTGATCGAGCAGACCATCCGCGAGAGCCTGCCGCCGGGCTTCCAGCGCGCCGAGTTCCAGATGGAGCGCGGCATGGTGGACAAGGTGGTCAGCCGCGGCGAGATGCGGGAGGTCCTGAGCTCGATCCTCAAGACTTTGATGATGGGGCGGGGCCGCCAGCTTTCCGCCGCCTGATCCTCACCCCCCAAACATGAGTATCGGGACCGATCACGACCCCATCCGCGCGTCCGACGCGGTGATCCAGCGGTTGCGCGCCAACCATCCGGTGCTGATCGACCTCACCACAGGGCGGGTCGAGCGGCTGCTGGCCGCGCTCGGCCATCCGGAACGCCGCCTGCCGCCAGTGATCCACGTGGCCGGCACCAACGGCAAGGGCTCGACGGTGGCCTACCTCAGGGCCATCGCCGAGGCGCAGGGGCTGAAGGTCCACGCCATCACCTCGCCGCACCTGGTGCGCTTCGCCGAACGGGTGCGGATCGCCGGCAAGCTGATCGACGACGAGACCCTGGAGCGGCTCACCGACCGCCTGGAGGCCGTCAACGCCGGCGAGCCCATCAGCTTCTTCGAGATCACCACCGTGCTCGCCATCGAGGCCTTCGCCGAGACCCCGGCGGACCTCTGCCTCGTGGAGGTGGGCCTGGGCGGCCGGTTCGACGCCACCAACGTCTTCGACGCGCCGGCGGTGAGCGTGATCACGCCCATCGACTACGACCATCTGGAGATGCTCGGGCCGGAGCTCTCCAAGATCGCCTGGGAGAAGGCCGGCATCATCAAGCGCGGCCGCCCGGTGGTCTGCGCGCGCCAGCACGACGAGGCCCTGGAGGTCATCGAGCGCGAGGCGGACGACCGCATGGCGCCGCTGTTCCTGATGGGCCGCGACTTCGACGCCTGGGAAGAGCGCGGGCGGCTGATGGTGCAGATGCCCGACCGCCTGCTGGACCTGCCGGCCCCCAGCCTGTTCGGCGGCTACCAGTTCCAGAACGCCGGCCTCGCCGTGGCCGCGGCGCTCACCTTCGACCATGGGATCGGCGAGGACGACCTGGGGCGCGGGGTTTCGTCCGCCGTCTGGCCGGCCCGGTTCCAGCGCCTGACCAGGGGCCCGCTGGCGGCGCTGGCCAAGGCCCGCGGCTCCGATCTCTGGCTCGACGGCGGACACAATCCCCATGCCGGCCGCGCCCTGGCGGAGGCCGCCTCGCGCCTGGTGGACCGCGACCCGCGACCCCTGGTGCTGGTGACCGGCATGTTCGCCCGCAAGGACGCCGAGGGCTATTTCCGCCCCTTCGCCGAGATGCACCCGAGGGTGTTCACCACGACCTTCGATTCCGACATCGCCGCCACCCCAGGCGACCTGGCGGAGGCCGCGCGCCTGGCGGGCCTTTCGGCCGAGCCGGTGCCGGACGTCACCGAGGGCGTGCGCAAGGCGCTCGACGGTTCCGGCCCGGCCCCGCACGTGCTGGTCTGCGGCGGACTGCACTTCGCCGGCGAAGTCCTGGCCATGAGCCCCGAGACCTGGCCGAACTGAGGTGCAAGGAAAAACCGCCCGCGCCGGGGCGCGAGCGGTTCCCTGGTCTACCGGAGTTGGCGCTCTTACGCGGCGGCGGCGACGCCGGCCTCGTTCAGCCACTCCAGGATCTTCTGCTTGGGCATGGCGCCCACCTTCATCGAGGCCATCTGGCCGTCGCGGAACAGCATCATGGTGGGGATGCCGCGGACGCCGTAGCGCGAGGGCGTCGTGGGGCTTTCCTCGATGTTCAGCTTGGCGACGGTGACCTGGTTCCCGAGCTGCTCGGCGATCTGCTCGAGGGCCGGGGCGATCTGCTTGCAGGGGCCACACCACTCCGCCCAGAAGTCGACCAGCACGGGGCCGGTGGCCTGCAGGACGTCCTTTTCGAAGGATTCGTCGGTGACCTTCACGGTGCTCATGGAATTCTCCTTACGCGTCAGCCGCTTGAATGCGTCGGCCGACGCCTGTCGATCCGCCCATGTAGGGGCGCGTCGCCCTGGTATCAACCTCAACGGTCGAGGTCGGCAAGCGCTTTCGCCAGCAGGTTTTCTGGGATCGGCATGAGCTTGGGGCCATCGGTCCAGACCAGGGCCGCCTCGATCGTGCGCTTCGGGAAGACGTCGGCCAGGACCGCGGCGTAGATGGCCATCTGGCGCAGGTAGGCCGGATCGGCGTCCTCGATGCGGTCCGGCGACGGGCGGTTGGTCTTGAAGTCGGCCACCAGCACGCGATCGGGCAACACCACCAGCCGGTCGATGCGACCGGAGATCTTCAAGCCGGCGGGCAGCGCCCTGGCGGCCCCGGCGACGGCCACTTCCGCCCGGCTGCCAGGTCCGAATACCTCGGCGAATCGGGGGTCGCGCAGCACGGCGAGGGCGGCCTCGGCCATCTCCGACCGCTGCGGCGCGGTCAGGTCCCGCTCGCGGCCCAGCATCGCCGCCGCGCCCTCGGCCCAGGCCTGCGGCGCCAGGTCTGGCAAGAGCTGAAGCAGCCGGTGGATCAGGTCGCCACGCCGGAAGCGGCCCAGGCCGCCGACGGCGGAGAGCGGCGAGGGCGCCGGCGCCTTGGCCCCTTCACCCAGGTCCGAGGGCGAGGCGTAGCGGGCGAAGGCTTCCGCCGGGGCCATCGCCCCCGTCCAGGGCGGCAGGGCCTGCGGCCGCGCCGCGGCCACCGCACCCTGCGGCGCGACCTGTGGATCCGGCCCGAACCGCTGGATCTCCATCCCACCGCTTTCGACGGTCCGCACCTGAGGCGCCACCTCGGCGTGGGCCAGGGCGTCGCGGATCGCCCCCCACCATCCGCGCAACTTGGCCTGGTCGGCGCGCTCCGACACCCGGCCGCAGAGCACGAGGCGATCGCGGGCCCGGGTCAGGGCCACGTAGAGCAGGCGATAGGTCTCCTCCTCCTCGCGCCGGGCGCGGCGTTCGCGGGCCCCCGCGGTGGCCTCGCAGTCGCGGGCGGCGGACGAGCACCAGAGGAAGCCCTCGTCACCGGCCTTGCCCGCCGCCATCAGTGGCGAGCCGCGCTGGGTCTGGGTAAGCGTGGTCTCCGGCAGGAAGACGATGGGGGCCTCCAGGCCCTTGGCGCCATGAGCGGTCATGACGCGGACCTCGCGACGCTCGGCCTCCATCTCGCGCTTGACGGTGATGTCCAGGCCGGCGAGCTCGGCGGCCAGCCGTTCGAGGTCGTGCACGCCGCGGCTCTCGGCGGCGAGGAGCTGGCTGAAGAATTCGTCCAGCGCATCCTCCGCCTCGGCCCCCAACCGGCGCAGCAGGCGCTGGCGCATGGTCCGTCCATCGCTTCCGGCGGTCCCCAGAAGGCGGGCGTAGAACTCGAAGGGTCGCTGGGTGCGGGCCTCCGCCAGCGCAGCCTGCAGGAAGGCCAACGCCTGGCTCCAGTCGTCACGCTCCGCGCCCCGGCGTTGCAGCCGGTCCCAGAGCCTCTCCTTCCCGCGGCCGTAGGCGAGGTCGTAGAGCGCGTCGTCCGTGAGGCCGCCGAACGGACTCTTGAGCAGGGCGGCCAGGGTCAACTCGTCGGCTGGGAAGAGGACGAAGCGCGCGAGCGCCACCAGGTCGTCGAAGACGATATGCTCGGAAAGCGCGAGGCGGTCGGCCCCTGCCACGGGTATATCGGCCTGCTTCAGCGCCCGCAGGATCTCCTCGAAAAGCGCCCGGCGGCGACGGACCAGGATCAGCACGTCGCCGGGGTGCGCCGGACGCCAGAGACGGTGATCCTTGTCGTAGACCCGCTCGCCGCGCGCGATCAGCGCCTTGATCTCCGCGGCGATCCGGCGGGCCAGGCGACGGTTGGCGCTGTCTTCCGGCTCGGCGTCCAGCGGGGTGTCCCAGGCCTCCCGCTCGTCGCCCTTGCGATCCACCTCCAGGGGCCAGACGTCGACGCAGCCGGCGTGGTCGGCGCGCTGCGCCAGGTGGGTGACGACCTCGGCGCGCTGCTGGACCGCCAGCGCCAGGTCCGGCGGCGCGAACACCGCGTCCACGAACGACAGCACCTGCGGCGTCGAGCGCCAGGAGGTTACGAGGTCCACCCGCTCGAAGCGGTAGCCCGCGCCGGTGGCCCGGTCGCGGTGGAACTCGAGCTGGCGCAGCAGCAGCTCCGGCCGCGCGCCCTGGAAGGAGAAGATCGACTGTTTCTCGTCGCCGACCACGAACATGTCGCGAACGCGCGCCTCGCCCTTGACGCCGGCGCCGGAGAAGAACTCCTCGGTGAGCGCGTTGACGATGGCCCACTGGTCCGGCGCGGTGTCCTGCGCCTCGTCCACCAGCATGTGGTCGATGCCGCCGTCGAGCTTGTAGAGCACCCAGGCCGCAGCGGGCCGGTCGCGCAGCAGGTGGCAGGTCTTCTCGATAAGGTCGGCGAAGTCGAGGGCGCCCACGGCGTCCTTCTCGATCCGGTAGGCCTCCAGGTAGGCCGCGGCCAGGGTCAGCACATAGGCGGTGTCCTGGGCGATCTGGGCCGCCGCGATCCGCTGGCGCGTCAGGTGCAGGCGCGACTGTTCGGCGAGAAGGCGGACGCGCAACGCCTCGCGACCCTTCAGGCCGCTGGTCCGCCCCACCCACTTGGCCTCGCCCCCGTCCTTGGTGAAGAACACCTCCACCGCCTTCTCGAAAGCCGCCTCTGGGTCGGCCGCCACCGCCGCCATCTGGGCCGCGCACTTCTGGTCGGTGGCGGATCCCAGGCGGAGGATCTCGGAGGCCTCGCGCCAGAGTGGGCGATCCATCTCGGCCATGGCCTCTTCGCCCAAGGCGTCTGGATCGGAGCCGCGGGGGACGTCCACGGCCCGCCAGGCCCAGCCGATGGCGCCGTCGAGGCCGCCCTCGCGCGTCAGGAACTCGCCGAGCGCGCCCCGCCGCGCCTCGAACTCGGCGAACATCGACTGGAAGCTCTGGAAGTCCAGCGCCACGGACATCCGCGCATAGGCGTCGGCCACCGGACCGTCGGAGGCCTGGGCCAGCCGCGCCACCAGGCCGCGGGCCTCGGAGGCGATGGCGGCGGACGCGGCGTCGTCCATCACCCGGAAGCCGGGCGACAGGCCAGCCTCCAGCGGGAAGCGCCGCAGGAGCTTTTCGCAGAAGGCGTGGATGGTCTGGATCTTCAGGCCGCCCGGCGTCTCCAGGGCCTGGGCAAACAGGCCGCGCGCCCGGGAAAGCTCGGCCCCGTCGCGGCGGCGTCCGTCGAGCCTGGCGAGGGTCGCGGCCAGTTCGGCGTCGGGCAGCACCGACCAGCCGCCCAGCACGTCGAACAGCCGGCGCTGCATCTCCGAGGCCGCGGCCTTGGTGTAGGTTACGCAGAGCACCGTCTCGGGCGTGGCGCCGGCCAGAAGCAGGCGGGCCACCCGATCGATCAGGGTCTTGGTCTTGCCGGATCCGGCGTTGGCGGTGACGAAGGCCGAGAGGGCGGGGTCCGCGGCGAGCCGCTGGGGGTCCCCGAACTCGTTGGCAGGCCGATGCAGGTCGGTGACGCTCACTCCTCGCCCTCCTCGCCGCTGGTGGACCACTCGGAGACCCGCGCCAGGTGGTCGTAGTCGCTCATCCGCGCCTTCACGAACTGCGGTGCGACCCGGCTGAGATAGGGATGCTTGGGGTTGTCGAAGTCGGCCACCAGCCGGCCGAGCCCCGCCAGCGCCCGGGCGGCGGCCTCGGCGCTCTCCTCGCCGGCGGCGGCGCGGGTCTCCACCTTGCCGGCGGGCTTGCGGCCGCTGATCTCCAGATAGGTGAGGTCGCCGGGCGCGAGCGCCCCCAAGGTCGGGAAACCGCCGGCCTGCAGGATCGCGGCGGTAAGCGTGAGCTGCGGCGAGAATCCGCTGGCCACCTCCTTCTTCGAGGGAGCCTTGCCGGTCTTGTAGTCGAGGATGTGGCCGAAGCCGTCTGGCGTCACCTCGATGCGATCGGCGCGCGCGGTGACCTTGAACGGCCCGGCGGGCGCCGGGATCGTCCGCTCGCCCCTCAGCTCCACGTGGATGGCGCGCCCGTCGCGGCGCTCGGCCTCAAGCGCGGCGACCCATTCGGCGGCCTCCACCGCCAGGGCCTTCTCCCGCGCCATGGCCTCGTGCGGCAGGCCGGCCTTTTCCAGTTCCTCGACATAGAGGCCGGCGAACGCCTCGGCGGCGTCCGGCGGCAGGGCGGCGGGATAGGCGCCGGCGAAGCGCTCGAAGGCGGCGTGGATCGCGGTTCCCCGAGCGCGAGCGTCGGCGGCGACGTCGGGGCGGTCGAGCGGATAGAGCCGCAGGATGTCCCGCGCCCAGACGGCATAGGGATCGCGCGTGAGGGTCTCGATGCGGGTGACGGCGAGCTCGCGCGGCCGGTGCGCGACGGGTGGGACGGGCGCGGGGCGCTTGACCGGTTCGTAGCCGCCCGGCGCGTCCAGCCGCCGGGCCCAGTCGAGGATCTCCGGGCGGTCGGAGATCGCCGCGCCGGCGCCCTTGGCCAGGGTCTCCAGCCGCCAGAGCCAGCGGGACTTCACCGACGGCGCCCCCTCACGGCGCTCGGTGTGCAGCAGGATCACCTCCGGGGCGCAGGCGGCCTGGGCGAAGTCGTGGGCGGCAAGCCCGATCCGACGCTCCGGCGAGGGCAGGCCCAGGGCTTCTCGCATCGGCCGCGACAGAAAGGGGTCGAGGCCGGCGCTGCGTGGCCAGACGCCTTCCTCCAGGCCCGCCAGCACCAGCCGGTCGGCCTGCACCAGGCGCGCCTCGATGGCCCCCAGAATCCGCAGGCGCGGGTGCGTTGCGCCGCCCGAGCGGACCGTCTCGCCCTCCATCAGCCGCGACAGCAGGTCCGCGAAGCCCCGCGCGGTGACCGCCGGCAGGTCTTCGCCCTCATGGATGAGGGCGGCCAGCAGGCGCGACATGGCCTGGCCGCCGTGGCCGGCCCAGAGCTCGGCTGAAGGGCCGTCCTTCCCGGCCGCGAGGGCCTCCATGGCGGCCGCCGTGCGCTGTGCGGCCAGCGCCGGGGGTTCGGCCTGCGCCGTCCAGGCGAGGCTCGTCACCGTGGCCTCCAGCCGTTCGGCCAGGGGCAGGGCGTGGGGCGCCTTTTCCTCCAGCCGCCGCTTCAGCTCCACCCAGTCGCGGGGCCTGGGACCGCGCAGCGCCGCCAGCTCCAGCGCTGATGCGTCGCCCAGCCGAACGAGAGGGTGTTTCAGGAGGCCCAGCAGGGTCACGGGGCCGACGGGATCGGCCGCCACCCGCGCCACCAGGCCCGCCAGCACCCCGCAGGGACAGCCTGCCAGGCTCTCGCCCGCCGAGGAGTCCGGGACCACGCCCCAGCGGGACAGCTTGGCGGTGACCCGGCGGGCCAGCACCTGGTCGGGGGTCACCAGGGCGGCGGTGCGGTCGGGGGTTTCCAGCGCCTCGCGCAGCAGCAGGGCGGCGGCGGTGGCGGCCTCCTCCTCGGTTCGCGCGCTGACCAGCGACAGGCCCTTGAGGCCCTCGGCGATGGGGTCGACGCCCTCCGCGTCGCCCTCGGCGCGCAGGGTCTCGATGACGTGCAGCCAGTCGGCGGTCTCCTCGGCCGGGCGGAGCGCCTCGTTGACGATCCGGCGGCGCCAGCGGCGCGCCGCCTCGGCCTGCACCGAGGCCGGCCACAGATCGACCTGGCGCTTGGGAACGCGGGCCTGGCTCAACAGGCGGCGAAGGGCGCCCTGCGGATGCTGCACGTCCACCTTGTCCCAGGCCTTGTCGGCGAGCTCCTGGTCAAGGCCCGGCAGGACGACGCAGCCCTGTGGGGCATTGGCGATAGCGATCAACAGCTCCCGGGTGGCGGGCGCGGTGCCGGTCGAGCCGGCCGCCACCAGCACGCCCTTGGGCGGCGTGTGGGTCCATTGCTCGGCGAGACGCCGCAGCAGGGCCACCCGGCGCTCGCTGACGTCGGCGACACCCAGGTCGGCCAGCCGCTTCGGCCAGGCGGAAAGCGCGACCTCGAGGAAGACCCGGGACAGCTGCCAATGCTCCGCGAACTCGGCGTCCACCAGCCCCGCCAGGCGGTCCCCGACCTCGACCTCCTCGATCTGCAGGCCGTCGAAGAAGCTCCCGAGGGCGTCGGCCAGCTCCAGCGCCGCGGAGGCTGTGGCGAAGCCGCCGGGCAGCAGGTGGGCATGTTCGGTCACCAGCCTGATGAGCTCGAACCGGCGCGTCAGGGGGTCGATGGCCGGGAGCAGGTCCAGCGCCAGGTCGCCGGGCTCGAACGGCGGCTCGCCCTCATCCAGGTCGCCCAGGGGCCGCATCTGCGGGGGCAGCACCGCGCGCCCGCCAGCGGCGGCCACGAAGGCGTCGGCCAGCGCGCGGGCTCCGCGTCGGGTGGGCGTCAGCACCGTGGCCTGGGACAGGGCCTCGGGACCGAGCGGCGCCAGGGCCTTGTGCAGGCCGCGGGCCAGGTCCTCGGCGAAGGGCCGGTGCGCCGGGATCGTGTACCAGCGGGGACCCGGCCGATCGAGGAACCCGCTCACCCCGGCCTCGCCCGGAGCCGCGCCTCAGCCGCGTCGCGGGCCGCCGGGTCGCCGACGTGCATC
>Ga0207695_10002611_pt1 | contig 26367 bp, 24 predicted proteins | sample KBSC54metaG_FD_184354 | JGI IMG/M metagenome (GOLD analysis project Ga0207695, IMG submission 184354) | Corn rhizosphere microbial communities from Kellogg Biological Station, Michigan, USA - KBS C5-4 metaG (SPAdes) (version 2) | ecosystem: Host-associated > Plants > Roots > Rhizosphere > Soil...
AATCCCTGCGGGCGGTGATCTCGCAGACGCTGTGCAAGACCAAGGACGGGAGCGGCCGAGTGGCAGCGCACGAGATCATGATCGGCACGCCCGCAATCCGGAACCTGATCCGCGAGGCCAAGGTGGCGCAGATGTACTCGTCCATCCAGACCGGCCAGGCGCTCGGGATGCAGACGCTCGACCAGAACCTCCAGGACCTGGTGAAGCGCAACCTCATCTCGCTGCCCGAGGCGCGCACGAAGGCCGCAAACAAGGATGTCTTCGTCGGCTAGCGGCGAAAACCCAGGAGCTCCCGCATGGAACGCGAACAAAGCCTGAAATTCATGCACGACCTCCTGCGCGCCCTCATCGCGCGCAAGGGCTCGGACCTCTTCATCACCGCGGGCTTCCCGCCGGCGATGAAGGTCGACGGGAAGGTGACGCCCGTCTCGCAGCAGAGCCTGTCGCCCGTGCACACCCAGGAGCTCGCCCGCTCCGTCATGACGGACAAGCAGGCCGCCGAGTTCGAGGCGACCAACGAGTGCAACTTCGCGATCAGCCCCTCGGGCATCGGCCGCTTCCGCGTGAACGCCTTCGTGCAGCAGGGCCGCGTGGGCCTGGTGCTGCGCACCATCACGACGACGATCCCGAAGTTCGACGACCTGGGCCTCCCGCACGTCCTGAAGGACGTCGCGATGACCAAGCGCGGCCTCGTGATCTTCGTGGGCGGCACGGGCTCCGGCAAGTCGACCTCGCTCGCCGCGATGATCGGGCACCGCAACGAGAACAGCTACGGGCACATCATCACGATCGAGGATCCGGTCGAGTACGTGCACGAGCACCGGAACTGCATCATCACCCAGCGCGAAGTGGGCGTGGACACGGACAACTGGTTCAACGCCCTCAAGAACACGCTGCGCCAGGCGCCGGACGTGATCCTCATCGGCGAGATCCGCGAGCGCGAGACCATGGAGTACGCGATCGCCTTCGCGGAGACGGGCCACCTGTGCATGTCGACGCTCCACGCGAACTCCACCAACCAGGCGCTCGACCGGATCATCAACTTCTTCCCGGAGGAGCGCCGCCAGCAGCTCCTCATGGACCTGTCGTTGAACCTGAAGGGCATCATCTCCCAGCGCCTGATCCCCAAGAAGGGCACCAAGGGGCGCGTGGCGGCGATCGAGATCATGCTGAACTCCCCGCTCATGTCGGACCTCATCTTCAAGGGCGAGGTGCACGAGATGAAGGCGCTCATCTCGCGGTCGCGCGAGCTGGGCATGCAGACCTTCGACCAGGCCCTCTTCGACCTCTTCGAGGCGGACATGATCAGCTACGAGGACGCGCTCCGGAACGCGGACTCGGTGAACGACCTGCGCCTGAAGATCAAGCTCGAGAGCAAGAACGCGAAGAACCGCGACCTGGGCTCGGGCCTGGAGCACCTCGAGATCGTCAAGTGACGGCGCGGCAGGGAGCGTAGCGATCGGTTTGCGCCCGTCATCCCCGCGAAGGCGGGGATCCCTTTTTTACCGACAGGCCCGCTCCGGCGGGCCTTTTCATTTCCTGTAGGACTCCTCCGACAAGAACATCAGAGCAATCCTAGGCCGGATGGTGCCCTGTCCGACTCCCGCGCCTGGGGGCCCTCTTCAATATGGACGGACGACCAAGGGAGACGGCCATGAAGAAACTCCTCGCAATAGGCCTCGCGACCTGCCTGCCCATCGGACTCGCCGCCGAAGATTCCGGCGAGACTTCGCAAGCGCTGGGAACGGTGAGCGTCCTCGTGATCGAGGATGCGGCTCCGGCCGCGCGCGACCTCGCCTGCGCGAGCGCCGCGCTCCCCAAGGCCGGCGACAGGCCCGAATGCATGGCGGTGCATCGCGCCGTCCTGAACGGCCGCATCCAGCGCGCCTCGGCGCTGCACGAGCGCGGCCGCTGGCTCTGATTTCCACCGGAGAAGACGAATGAACACCGACCAGATCCATGGGCACTTGCGCAACATGAAGGGGTGGGCCCTCGAAAGCTGGGGACGCGTGACGCACGATCCGTGGCTGCGCATCGCCGGGCGCCGCGAGCGCCTCCTGGGGCAGCTGGAAGCCTCGCTCGCCGAATCGCGCCAAATCGCCGAGACGAGCTTCCCCACGCGCGCCGTGGGGGCCGGGGACCGGCGCCGGGCCGCATCGCGCTGAGTCGAATCACGCGTTCGCCGCGGCGGCGCTCCCCAGGAGGTCCGCCAGGTCGTCCGCGTGCTCTTCCTCGGTCGCGAGGATCTCTTCCAGCATCCGGCGCGTCGTGGGATCCCCGTCCGCGATGTACCGGATCATCTCCCGGTAGCTGTCGATCGCGATCCGCTCCGCGATGAGGTTCTCGCGGATCGCGTCCTGCACGCTCCGTCCCGTGCGGTATTCCGAGTGGCTGCGCGAGGCGAGCTGGGCGGGATCGAGCTGCGGCTCGCCGCCCAGCTGCACGATCCGTTCCGCGATGCGGTCGGCGTGCTCCAGCTCTTGCGTCGCATGCTCGAGGAACTCGTCCGCGGCGGATTTGGAGTCGATCCCGCGCGCGACGAAATGGTCGTGCCGGTAGCGCAGCACGCACACGATCTCGGTCGCGAGCGCCTCGTTCAGGAGCTCGAGCACCTTCTCGCGGTCCGCCCCGTAGCCTTCGGTGACCGCGCCCTCCTCGATGTGCCGGCGGGCGGTCTCGCGGAGCTTTCGGACGTCGGTGAGCGGGGGCTTGCCCCGGGCCTGGGACATGGGCGCGTTCATGCGGTCTCCTGGAAGTGCGGCCCTGCCTGGGGCCGCGAACTCCATTGAACCGCCGGAACGCGATGTCCGCTGTCGGCGCCGCCCGAAATGCCTGTCGGCTGGCTCCGACGCGGGCTCAGGTGGTGGCGAGCCCGTGCCGCGTGCGCACGCGCAGGACTTCCGAGAGCCGCGCGACCGCCGCCGCCTCGTCCGCGGGACCGGCGCCCGGCGCGCTGAAGTGGAATCCCTGGAGGTAGTCCGCCCCCGCGTCGATCGCGACGCGCGCCTCGGCGGCGCTCTCGATGCCGGAGACGACCACCCGCGCGCGGATCTCGTGGAGGAGCTCGACCATGCCGGAGAGCATGCGGCGGGAGCGGCCCCAGCCCAGCTCCGCGTCCATCACCAGCGCGCGGTCGAGCTTCACCACGTCCGGGCGGATGGCGAGCACGCGGTCGAAGTTCGACCGCCCCTTGCCGAAATCGTCGATCGCGATGCCGATGCCCAGGTCGCGGTAGATGGCCACCGCGTCCAGGAGGGCGCGTTCGTCGCCGCATTCGCCGGCGATGAGCTCCACGCACAGCCGGCGGGGCCGCAGCCCGTAGTAGCGCGCGAGCTCCCCCAGCTCTCGGGCGCACTGCGCGTCGTGCGCCGCGGCCTGCGGGTGGAGGTTGAGGAAGAGGGTGCGGTCGTCCGGCTCGAAGCACGCGTAGTTGCGCAGGTGGAGCGCGCGGCATGCCCAGTCGAGGACCGGGCGCTTGTCGCCGGCGCGCTCGAAGAGCTCCGCGGGCGCGATCCGCCCGCCGTCCGCGCCGCTCGCGCGAAGGAGCGCCTCGTAGCCGTGGCACGCCGGGCCGCGCACCGCGACGATCGGCTGGAAGTGCGACGCGAGCGTGGCCCCCTCCCAGGCGAGCGTCCCGGCCCCGGCGCGCACGAGGGCCTCGGCGGCCCTCGCCATGGAAGCGCGGCCCGCTTTCCGCGGGGCGTCTTCGGCGATCGAGGCGTCGTCGGCACTGCGTTGCATCGGGTCTCCAGGGACGAAAAGGGCACGCGGGCCGGCTTCGGCCCAGGCCCAATTTGCGCCGCCGTCATTACTCCGCGGTTACCGGGCCGCCGGAGGGGGTTGCAACTGTAAGGCCGCCTTCAGGCCTCGACGAAGAAGCCTGCGAGCACCTCGCCGATGTCGGCCATGCGGTACGGCTTCTTCAGCACGCGGTTCACGCCCGCGGAGAGCGCGCGGGTCTCGAAGCCCGCGCCGCCGTAGCCGCTCGCGATGACGATCGGAAGCGTGGGGTTCAGCTTCCGGAGCTCGATCGCGAGCTGCGTACCGGTGAGCTGCGACATCACCTCGTCGCTCACCACCGCGTCGAAGCGGCGCGGGTTCGCGCGGGCCGCCGCGAGCGCCTCGCGGCTGTCCGTGAAGCCCACCGGCTCGTAGCCCAGCGACGCCAGCATCTCCTCCAGGGCAGCCAGGACCTCCGGCTCGTCGTCCACGGCGAGGATCGTCTGGCCGCTTCCCATGGGCAGGTCCGGCACGGGCTCCGCCGCGCCCGCCTCCATGGGCACGCGCGGGATCCACACCTCGAAGGTGGTGCCGTGCCCGAGCGCGCTCTCGACGTCGAGGAAGGCGCGATGCTCCATCACCACCGAATGCACGAGCGCGAGTCCCAGGCCGGTCCCGCGGCCCGCGGGCTTGGTCGTGAAGAACGGCTCGAAGATGCGGTCGATCACCTCCGGCGCGATGCCGTGGCCGGTGTCGCGCACGGTGAGGCGCACGTAGTCTCCGGTGGGCATCTCGCCCGTGCGCACCTTGCGGGGCCGCGGGACCGTCTCTTCGTGCACGCCGATCTCGAGGACACCGCTCTCGCCCATCGCCTGGATCGCGTTGGTGCAGAGGTTCATGAGGAGCTGGTGGAGCCGCGTGGGGTCGCCCAGCACCGCGGCCTCGGCCGCCTCCCCGGCGAAGCGCACCTCGATCGTCTGCGGCGACGATCCGCGGACCAGGTCGCAGACTTCCTGCGCGATGGGCGCCACGATCACGGGGATCCGCTCGGCGCCTTCGGCGCGGCTGTACGAGAGGATCTGGGCCACCAGCGCCTTCGCGCGGTTGCCGGCGCTCATGATCGTGTCGATGTAGCGCTTCATGTCGCCCTCGGCCTTCATCTGGGCCAACTCGCCGTAGCCCAGGATCGCGCCGAGGATGTTGTTGAAGTCGTGCGCGATGCCCCCCGCGAGGTGGCCCACCGCCTGCATCTTCTCGGCCTGCCGCAGCTGCGCCGCGAGCCGCTGGCGCTCCTCCTCCGCCCGCACCTTCTCCGAGACGTCCTTCACGAAGCCGATCACGCGCTGGCCGCGGCCGTTCTCCCCGGGAATGGCCGCGATGCGGTACGCGTTCACGCCGACCGTCGTGTACTCGCCGTCGTCGCGCCGGAAGCGGTATTCGAGCGCCACGTGGGCGAGCTCGCCGCTCGCGAGGAGCTTCCTCAGGCCCTTCAGCCGCATCCGGTCGTCCGGGTGCACCCGCTCCACCCACTGGGGGATCGTGGAGAGCTTCTCCCGCGGCGTGCCCAGCACGGCCATCGTGTCGCCGTCCCAGAGGATCCCGCCGCGCTCCGGATCGAGCTCGTAGAGGAGGTTCCCGCTCGCGCGGATCACCGCCTCGTGGCGGTTCCTCCAGGCTTCCGTCTCGCGCGCCGCCTCCCGCCGCTCGACGAGGAGCGCCGCGGCGAAGAGCGTCGTCACGAGGAGGGTCGCGAGGTAGCCCTGCAGGTGCAGGAGCGAGCGCAGGTCCGGGAGCCCGCTCGCGGAAAGCGGCCCCAGCCCCTGGCCCGTGTGCCAGTAGACGATGAGCCCGAAGATCGAGAGCCCGAGCGTGGCCGCCCGCAGGCCGAAGCTCAACGCCGCCCAGATGAGGAACGGCGCGCAGAGGTAGGCGAGCGACGGGATGAACCCGGCCCCGCTCGCGTGCGCGCCGAACACGTAGTTCGCCGTGACGATGAGGCCCACGTAGAGCGCGAGGAGCTCCGGCCAGCGCTTGCGCGCCACCCCCAGCGCCTCGGCGAGCCCGGAGCGGCTCCACGCGAGGATCAAGGGCGCGGTGAGGAGCATTCCCAGCATCGTCGAGACGAACGTGATCGACCACTGGTTCCGGAAGGTCGCGTGGTAGCGCGAAAAGGAGATCGAGGCGTCCAGCAGGGCCATGGTGGCCACCAGCGGCAGCATGCCGACCAGGAAGGACGAGACCCCCTTCACCGTGTCGATCCGGACGCGCGGGCCGGAGAGCTTGAGGAGGCCCGCGGCCACGGCGAGCGGCTGCGCGCAGTTCAAGGCGGCGGCGGCGAGCGTGAGGGTCCAGGGATCGCCCCGGTCCAGGCCCACGGCGACGCTCGCGGCGAAGACGAGGCCCAGGTACCCGGCCCAGCGCCGCGGGGCGGCCACGAGGAGCGTCCCCAGCGCCAGGCCGTGGGCGGGCCAGATGAAGAGCGGGAGCGTGGCGTGGAACGGAAGGTGCGCCGCATACGCCGCGAGGAGGTAGTAAACCACCCCGAAAGCCAGGTACGCGAGGCTCTGGCGGGCGGAGGCCTTCCCGGCGGCGGCGGGGATCGCCGGGGTCCGGGCGCTCAAGGGAGCGCCCCCGGCGGAAGGGGCTGGACGCACATCCTCCTCGGATTCTACGGTTTCCCGCGCTAGAATGCCCCAAACAACGACTCAGACAGGCCTGGTGGAAGCCCACATCCTCGTGGTCGACGACGACGCCGCCATCCGCGACGTCATCCGGGAATACCTCACCGAGAACGACTTCAAGGTCTCGGTGGCGGAGACCGGCGCCGACATGGACAAGGTCCTCGGCGCGGAGGTCGTGGACCTGGTGATCCTCGACTTGAAGCTCCCGGACGAGGACGGTCTCGCCATCGCCCGGCGCCTGCGCGAGTCGCTGGACCTCCCGATCATCATCCTCACCGGCCGCAAGGAAGAGGTGGACCGCGTGATGGGCCTGGAGCTGGGGGCCGACGACTACGTCACCAAGCCCTTCAGCAACCGCGAGCTGCTCGCCCGCGTGCGCGCGGTCCTCCGGCGCACGGAGTCGAAGCGCGAATCGCGCCGCGGCGAGACCGTCCGGGCGTACAAGTTCTCGGGCTGGGAGTTGAACACGGGGACGCGCAAGCTCAAGGGCGCGGACGGGCGCAACGTCGAGCTCACCAACAGCGAGTACGCGCTGCTGGTCGCGTTCCTGCGGGCCCCGCAGAGGATCCTCACGCGCGACCAGCTCCTGGAGTCGAGCCGCCTGCACGACGACATCTACGACCGCTCGATCGACGTCCAGATCCTGCGCCTGCGCAGGAAGATCGAGGAAAGCCCCAACCAACCGACGTTGATCCGCACCGAGCGGGGCGCCGGCTACTACCTCAACTCCACGGTCGAGACGATGTGAACGGGGCGTTCCCCGCGGTCGATGGGGCCCTCGCCGTCGTCGCCGCCTGGCTCGCCATCGGTCTCGCCGGGCTCCTCGCGCCGCGCAGCTTCCGCTTCGTCGCGCACGTCCTCTTTCCGCTCTCCGCGCTCGCGAGCCTCGCGCTCGCGGCCTTCGGCCTCGCCGCGATCCCCGGCGCGCCGCAGGCCCTCGTCCTCCCGATCGGGCTGCCGGACCTCCCGTTCCACGTGCGGCTGGACGCGCTCAGCGCGTTCTTCCTCGTGATCCTCGGGCTCGCGAGCGCCGGCATCACGATCTTCGCCGCCGGCTACTTCCGCGCGGGGGAAGGCACCGCGCCCGGCGTGATGTGCCTGCAGTACCAGGTGTTCCTCGCCGCGATGGCGATGGTGATGCTCGCCGACGACGCCTACGCGTTCATGGTGTGCTGGGAGCTGATGGCGCTCTCGTCCTTCTTCCTCGTGACGACGAACCACCGCATCCCGGAGATCCAGCACGCGGGCTTCCTCTACCTCCTGATCGCCCACGTGGGCGCGATCGCGATCCTCCTCTGCTTCGGCGTCCTCCAGGCGAACACCGGCGACTACACCTTCGCCAACATGCGCGCGCAGCACCTCCCGGTCGTTCCCGCGTCGGCGGCCTTCCTCCTCGCGCTCTTCGGCTTCGGCGCGAAGGCGGGCATCCTGCCGCTCCACGTGTGGCTCCCGGAGGCGCACCCGGCCGCCCCCTCCCCCGTCTCGGCGCTCATGAGCGGCGTGATGCTGAAGACCGCGATCTACGGGATGGCGCGCGTGACCTTCGACATCCTGGGGCCCCCGCTCTGGTGGTGGGGCGTGATCGCGCTCGCGATCGGGCTCGCGACCGCGCTCTTCGGCGTGGTCTTCGCGGCCGCGCAGGTGGACATGAAGCGGCTCCTCGCCTACTCGTCCATCGAGAACATCGGCCTCGTGGTGATCGCGATGGGCCTCGCGATCGTCTTCACCGGCTATCGCATGCTGCCGCTCGCGGCGCTCGCGATGACGGCGATGCTCTACCACTGCGCGAACCACGCGGTCTTCAAGAGCCTCCTCTTCCTGGGGACGGGCTCGGTGCTCCACGCGACCCAGGAGCGCAACCTCGGGAAGCTGGGCGGCCTCATGCGCTTCATGCCCTGGGTGGCCGTGACCTCGCTCGTGGGCGTCATCGCGAGCGCGGGCCTCCCGCCCTCCAACGGCTTCGTCTCGGAGTGGCTCCTCCTCCAGGGGCTCCTCTTCACCGGCGCCATCCCGAACCCGTACCTGCGCATGCTCGTGCCCGTCTTCGCGGCGGGCGTGGTGCTCGTGGCGGCGCTCGCGGGATACGTGATGGTGAAGTTCTTCGGGGTGATCTTCCTCGGGCGGCCCCGGGAGGAGAAGCTCGCCCACGCGCACGATGCCGGAGCCCTCGAGCGCCTGGGCCTCGTCTGGCTCACCGCGCTCTGCGTGCTGATGGGGCTCTTCCCGGTGCAGGTGATGCAGGTGATGGACCCGATCCCGTCGATGCTGGTGGGCCACGGACTGGTCCAGGACGGGCACATCGGCAACGCGTTCCTCCTCGCGCCCGTGAGCCCGGAGCGCGCCTCCTACAGCCCCCTCGCGATCCTGGGCGCGACCCTCGCGATCGCGGCGCTCGCGTTCGTGCTCGTGCGCCGCTTCTACCATGGCCGCGTGCGCCGCGCGGCGCCGTGGGACTGCGGCTACCCGTGGCAGACCGCGCGCATGCAGGACACGGCCGAGGGGTTCGGGCAGCCGATCCGGCAGATCTTCGAGCCGTTCTACCGCATGCGCCGCGAGCTACCCACCGCGTTCGACGCCGCCCCGCGCTATCGCGTCACGGTGGAGGACCCGATGTGGGGCTGGATCTACGTCCGCATCGCGACGGCGACGGAATCCGTCTCGCGCGTGGTGGGGCGGCTCCAGCGGGGGCGGATCTCGATCTACCTCCTCTACAGCTTCGTGACGCTCGTGGCGCTCCTCTTCCTCACCCAGGCATGAACGTCGAAGGCGTCCTCGCCCAGCTCGCGGCCCTCGTGGCCGCCCTCGTGCTGGCGCCCCTCCTCACGGGGTGGGTGAACATGTGGCGGGCGTGGCTGCAGGGCCGAACGGCGCCGCCGCTCACGCAGCCCTTCCGCGCGCTCCACAAGCTCTTCTGGAAGGAATCCGTGATGGCGCACTCGGCGAGCCCGATGTACCGGGCCGCGCCCTACGCGGTCTTCAGCTGCATGCTCCTCGCCAGCATGATCGTGCCCACGATCTCGACCAACCTGCCGCTCGCGCCCGCCGCGGACGCGATCGCGCTCGTGGGCCTCTTCGCGCTCGCCCGCCTCTTCATGTCGCTCGCGGCGATGGACGTGGGAACCGCCTTCGGGACGCTGGGCGCCCGGCGCGAGATGCTCGTGGGCTTCCTCGCGGAGCCCGCGTTCCTCATGGTGGTCTTCACGGCCTCCCTCATCTCGAGCTCCACGTCGCTCGCGACGATCGTGGCGAGCCTCGCCCACCGCGAGCTCACGATCCTGCCCAGCCTCGCCTTCGCCGGCGTCGCGTTCACGATGGTCTCGCTCGCCGAGAACGCGCGCGTCCCGGTGGACAACCCCGCGACGCACCTGGAGCTCACGATGATCCACGAGGCGATGCTCCTCGAGTATTCGGGCCGGCACCTGGCGCTCATGGAGTGGGCCGCGTCCCTCAAGCTCTTCGCGTACTCCTGCGCGGGCCTCGCGCTCTTCTTCCCCTGGGGGATCGCCGAGGCGAACGACCGCGTGGCGCTCGCCTTCGCGCTCCCGGTCGTGGTCGCGAAGCTCGCGGCCGGCGGGATGCTCCTCGCCGTGATCGAGACGGTGCTCGCCAAGATGCGCATCTTCCGCGTGCCGGAGTTCCTCGCGACCGCGTTCCTCCTGGGCGTGCTGGCACTCCTCGTCCGGATCCTCCTGGGGGCCTAGGTGCATCCGCTCTCGACCCAGGTCGTGAACCTCTTCGCCGCGGCGCTCCTCCTCATCGCCTTCGCGATGCTCTCCCAGCGCCGCATCGTGACGCTCATCAACCTCTTCGCGTGGCAGGGCCTGGCACTGGCGGGCTCGACCGCGACGGTCGCGTGGGCGACCGGCCAGAGCCATCTCTACTATTCCGCCGGCATCACCTTCGCGCTCAAGGTCCTCCTGCTGCCGTGGATCCTCCACCGGCTCATCCGGCGGTTGAACGTCAAGTGGGACGTGGAGACGCTCATCAACATCCCGACGATGATGATCGTGGGGATCGTGCTGGTGATCTTCGCCTTCAACCTGGCGCTCCCGATCTCGGAGTTCTCCCGCTCCGTCGCGCGCGGCACGCTCGGCATCGCGCTCGCGTGCGTGCTCATGTCCTTCCTCATGATGATCACGCGCTCGAAGGCCGTTCCGCAGGTGATCGGCTTCCTCTCCATGGAGAACGGCCTCTTCTTCGCGGCGACGAGCGCCACCTACGGGATGCCCATGGTGGTGGAGCTGGGCATCGCGCTGGACGTCCTGGTGGGGATGGTGATCCTCGGGGTCTTCCTCTTCCAGATCCGCGAGCAGTTCGACTCGCTCGACATCCACCACCTGGAGAAGCTGAAGGACGACTGATGGAGGCCCTCTTCCTCCTGCTCGCCACGCCGCTCGCCGGCGGCCTCTGCCTGTGGCTCCTGGGCGAGCGCGAGGCCGCGCCCGAGGTGAACGCGGGCTTCAGCCTCGTCACGCTCTGCGCCGCCGCCTGGCTCACCGCGGGCGTGGTGGAGGCGGGCCCCGTCCCGGCGCTCTTCGAGCAGTTCTTCGTCGATTCGCTCAACGTCTTCCTCGTGACGCTCACGGCGTTCGTGGCGTTCACGACGTCGCTCTTCTCGGGCCCGTACATGCGGGTCGAGCGCCGCAAGGGGCGGATGACTGCGGGGCGGCTTCGCCTCTATCACAGCATGTACCAGGTCTTCACCTTCACGATGCTCCTGGCCCTCACCACGAACAACATGGGCATCCTCTGGGTCGCGATGGAGGCGGCCACGCTCGCCACGGTGCTCCTGGTCTCGGTCTACCGGACGCCGGCGAGCCTGGAGGCTGCCTGGAAGTACTTCATCCTGTGCGGGGTCGGCATCGCGCAGGCGCTCTTCGGCACGATCCTCCTCTACTTCGCCGCGGAGCGGGTCCTGGGCGCGCAGGGCGACGCGCTCCTCTGGACGCACCTGAACGTCGTGAAGGCGCAGCTCGAGCCCGCGATCATGTCGCTCGCCTTCGTCTTCCTGCTCGTGGGCTACGGGACCAAGGTGGGCCTGGTTCCCCTGCACAACTGGCTCCCGGACGCGCACGCCGAGGGCCCCACGCCCATCTCGGCGGTGCTCTCGGGGCTCCTGCTGAACGTTGCGCTCTACGCCGTGGTCCGTTGCAAGGTGCTCGCGGACGGCGCGCTCGCGAGCCATTTCGCGGGCAACATGATGATGGGCTTCGGGCTCCTCTCGGTCGTGACCGGCGCCTTCTTCCTCTCGCGCCAGCGCGACATCAAGCGCATGTTCGCGTACTCGTCCATCGAGCACATGGGCCTCGTCACCTTCGCCTTCGGCATGGGAGGCCCGATCGCGAACTTCGCGGGGCTGCTGCACATGACGGTGCATTCCCTCGTGAAGAGCGCCATCTTCTTCGCGGCCGGCCACGCCGCGCAGAAGGCCGGCACGCAGGTGATGGAGGATATCCGCGGGCTCCTCAGGACCAATCCCACCATCGGCTGGGGCCTCATGATCGGCACCCTCGCGATCCTCGGCATGCCGCCCTTCGGCGTCTTCGCGAGCGAGTTCCTGATCCTCACCACGGCCATGCGCGAGCACGCGTGGGCGACGCCCCTCCTCCTCCTCGCCCTGGGCGTCGCCTTCGCCGCGATCTTCAGCCGCGTGCAGCCGATGGTCTTCGGCGAGACCGCGCTCGCGCGCCTGCCGCACCAGCCGGCGCTGGCACCCGTCTTCGTCCACCTGGGGCTGGGCCTCATGCTGGGCCTCTACATCCCGCCCTACCTCGCGGCCTGGTACCAGCAGGCGGCGCGCCTCCTCGGCTGACATGGCGATCCCCGGCCTTCCGATCTTCCACCGGCTCGCGGGCGAGGCGCCGGCGGACTTCGCGCGGGTGACCGCGGCGCAATGGAGCGAGGCCGCGCGCGCGGTGCGCGATTCGGGCGGCAGGCTCGTGGCCCTCTGGGGCGCGGACCGCCGGGACGCGGGTGCCGCGTTCTGCGTCCGCGCGGCCTACGCCACGGTGGAGGGCCTCTCGATCCTCGACCTCCACGTTCCGGAAGCGGATCCTTCGTACCCCGACCTCTCGGGACTGTTCGTGCCCGCCGGCCGCATGCAGCGCGCGGTACGCGACCTCGTGGGGCTCGAAGCGTCCGGCGCGGCGGACGCGCGGCCGTGGCTGCGCCACGGCGCCTGGGGCGACGCGGAATACCCCCTGCGCCGCGAGTTCGACCCCGCCGCGACCTCCCCGAGCGCACCGGGGCCGTATCCGTTCGTCCGGGTAGAGGGCGACGGCGTGCACGAGATTCCCGTGGGCCCCATCCATGCCGGCGTCATCGAGCCGGGCCACTTCCGGCTCTCGGTCGTGGGCGAGAAGGTGCTCCGGCTGGAAGCGCGCCTGGGCTACACGCACAAGGGCATCGACCGCCGCTTCCAGGACTTCACCGTCGAAGCCGGCCACCGCCTCGCCGGCCGTTGCTCGGGCGATTCGACCGTGGCCTACGCCTGGGCCTACGCGCAGGCGGCGGAGGCCCTTCTCGCCGTCGTCGTGCCGCCGCGCGCGCGGTGGCTGCGTGCCCTCCTGCTCGAGTGCGAGCGGATCGCGAACCACCTGGGCGACCTGGGCGCGCTCGGCAACGACGCCGCCTTCGGCTTCGCGCTCGCGCACTTCTCGCGGCTGCGCGAGGACTGGCTGCGCGCCTGCGACCGCGCCTTCGGCCACCGCCTGATGATGGACCGCATCGTGCCGGGCGGCGTCGCGGCGGACCTGCGGGCCGATTCGCGCCACGGCATCGCCTCGCTCTCGGGGGCGGTCGAGCGCGAGGCGCGGACGATGCGCGACATCTACGACGAGCATTCGGGGCTCCAGGACCGGTTCATCACGGCGGGCCGCGTGACGCCGGACCTCGCGCGCGCGCTGGGGCTCGCGGGGCTCGCGGGGCGCGCGAGCGGCCAGGCGCACGACCTGCGCGCCGATTTCCCGGCCGAGCCGTACGACCGCCTCGCCGTGAAGGTGGCGACGCACCCGGCGGGCGACGTCGCGGCGCGCGTGCGGGTGCGCTTCGAGGAGCTCTTCGAGTCGCTTCGGCTCGTGCGCGCGATCCTCGAGGGCCTTCCGGACGGCGAGGTGCGCGTGGAGCTTCCGGACGCGCGCCCGGGCGCCTTCGGCGTGGGCTGGGTCGAGGGCTGGCGCGGCGAGGTCTTCGTCGCGATCGAGGCGGGCGAGGCGAACCGCATCCGCCGCGCCCACGCGCACGATCCGTCCTGGCAGAACTGGCCGGTCGTCGAGCACGCCATCATGGGCAACATCGTTCCCGACTTCCCGCTCATCAACAAGAGCTTCAACCTGAGCTATTCCGGACCGGACTGCTGATGATCCCGATCCTGCTGAAGGCCCTGAAGACCGGCATCGTGACCGAGCCCGCGCCGCAGGCGCGCGAGGAATGGCTCACGCGCTCCACCGAGATCCGGAACGCCGTCCTCCGGCTCCTCGGCCGCGCGCTCGTGATCCGCGAGGTCGACGCGGGATCCTGCAACGGCTGCGAGCTGGAGATCCACGCCCTCGGCAACCCCTACTACAACCTGGAGGGGCTGGGCATCCGGTTCGCGGCGAGCCCGCGGCACGCGGACATGCTCCTCGTGACGGGCCCGGTGGCGAAGAACATGGAGCAGGCGCTGCGGATCGCCTACGAGGCGATGCCCGCCCCGAAGCTCGTGGTCGCGGTGGGCGATTGCGGCCGCGACGGCGGGATCTTCGGCGCGGGCTACGCCACCTGCGGCGGCGTGGCGAAGGTGCTTCCCGTGGACGTGACGATCCCGGGGTGCCCGCCCCCTCCCATCGCGATCCTCGAAGGGATCCTCGCGGCGGTGAGCGCCCGGGCCGCCGCCCGATGAGCGCGGCCCGGCAGGCTCCGGAGGACCATGCGCTGCGGCGCGAGCTCGCGAACGAGGTGCACGCGCGCCCGCACGAGGCGCTCACCGCGCCCCTGCGCGCCACCAGCCTCGCGGTGCTGGTCGACGCGGCGGATCGCGCGCGCGAGCACGCCCACGTCGTGCGGCTCTGCGAGGACCGCGGCGCCGCGCCCCCCGCCGCGCAAGCGATCCACTTCACCGCGGAGATGGGGGCCTTCCGCCTGCGCTGGGAGCGCCATACCGAGTTCTCGTCCTACACGTTCTTCCGCGCCGGGATCGGGCGCGACCGGTTCGAGGAGACGGCGGCCTCCCAGGTGCCGGCCGACTGGCTCGCGGCGATTCCCGGGCGCACGCTCGCGGCGGCCCACGCCGAGCTCCTCGAGCCCGGGGCGCAGATGCCGGCGCGCGCCATCGCGGCGGCGTTCCGGGGGAATTACGTCGCGGGCGCGGAGGTGGCGGAGGGCGCGGCCGCGGCGTTCACCGATTTCCGGATCCACGACGACGGATTCGGCCGCTTCCTCGTCCTCGATCGCTCGCTCTCCCGCTTCCAGGCCGGGCGGACCCTGCAGCGGCTCTTCGAGATCGACGTCTACCGCATGATGGCGCTCCTGGCGCTGCCCGTCGCGCGCGAGGTCTCGCCGCGCCTCGCCGCCATGGAGCGGGACCTCGCCGCCGTGGCGGGCGAGCTCGCGCGCGGCGAGGGCCCCGACGAGGCGCTCCTCGAGCGGCTCACCCGCCTCTCGGCGGACGTGGAGAGCGTGATCGCCGCCTCGCACTTCCGTTTCGGCGCGGCGCGGGCCTACAGCGACCTGGTCGGCGCGCGCCTGGTGGAGCTGCGGGAGCGAAGGCTTCCCGGCACGCAGACGCTCGCGGAGTTCATGGCGCGCCGCTTCACCCCGGCGATGAACACCTGCGAATCGGTCTCGCGGCGGCTCCTCGAGCTCTCCGAGCGGGTGGCGCAGGCGAACAGCCTCCTCGTCGCCCGCGTCGACGTGGCCCACGAGCGGCAGAACCAGCAGCTCCTCGCCTCCATGGACCGGCGGGCCCGCCTGCAGCTGCGCCTGCAGGAGACCGTGGAAGGCCTCTCGGTCGCCGCGATCACGTACTACGTCGTGGGACTCGTGGGCTACGGCGCGAAGGCGATCGAGGCGCTGGGCTATCCCCTCGATCCCACGGTCGTGATGGGGGTCGCGATCCCGGTGGTCGCCGTGATGGCCGCGCTCGGGCTGCGCTTCGTGCGCCGCACGATCCGGGAGGCGGATTCGGGAGGCCCGCCTGCAGCCTGACCGCACGGAGGGCTCAGGCCTTCTTCGTCCACTGCGCGATGTCGTCCGCGCCCACCTTGAATCCGACGTTCTTGGGGAGGTTCGCGGCGTTCAACGCGTCCTCGACGGCCTGGAACGCCTCGGCCAACTGGAAGCTCAGCTTGGCGAGCGCCTCGGGGGGCGTCGCGATCCTGGCGCTCGCCTCGGACACGGTCACGGCCCGGACGACGAGGTCCGCGTAGATCCGCGCCGCGAGGTCGTGCACGAGCGGCTTGTAGGGCGGCTGGACTTCCATGGCGCGGTCCTCCCGGTCGGAACGGCCCAGCATACGCTTCCGGCGGCGGCGGTCCGCACGCGCAGGCCATGGCGCTGAAATCCACCATCTTCAAGGTCGAGCTCTCGGTGGCCGACATCGACCGCGGCTACTACCGCGACCATTCGCTCACGCTCGCGCGGCATCCCTCCGAGACGGACGAGCGGATGATGGTGCGGCTCCTCGCCTTCGCGCTCCACGCGGACGAGGCGCTCGAATTCGGCCGCGGGCTGAGCGCCGAGGACGAGCCGGACCTGGTCCGCCGCGACCTCACCGGTGCCATCGAGCAGTGGATCGAGGTGGGCCTCCCGGACGAGAAGGAAGTGCGCAAGGCCTGCGGGCGGTCGCGTGCGGTGAACGTGCTCACCTACGGCGGCCGCGCCGCGGAGCTCTGGTGGGAGGCGGCCCGGAAGACCCTCGACCGGCAGGAGCGCCTCGCCGTGGACGACGTCGCGCAGGAGGCGAGCCGCGCACTGGCCGGAATGGCGGGCCGAACCATGCGCCTCCAGGTCACGATCCAGGACGGGCACATCATGGCGACGGATGGGGCCGAATCCGTGTCCCTCGAGCTTCGCCGGCTGAAATCGCCCGCGGGACGCGCGAATCGCTGAAACCGCCGGCGCCGGGCGTGTCAAAGGAGTGCGGCGACCGGCCGCCCTCCCGAGGCCCGCGGCATGAACGCTCCCGACATCCGAATCGAAGCCGCCGTTCGCGAAGGCTCTCCCTACCCGCGCGGCGCCACGTGGGACGGCCGCGGCGTGAACTTCGCCCTCTTCTCGGCGAACGCGACCAAGGTCGAGGTGTGCCTTTTCGATTCGGACGGAACCCCATCGGCGCGGATCGCCCTTCCGGAATACCGGGACGAGACGTGGCACGGCTACGTCCCCGAGATCGGCCCGGGCCAGGTCTATGGCTACCGCGTCCACGGCCCCTACGCGCCGGAGGAGGGCCGCCGCTTCAACCCCAACAAGCTCGTGATGGATCCGTACGCCCGTGCCCATGTGGGAGAGCTGAAATGGGACCCGGCGGTCTTCGCCTACAAGCTGGACGACCCGGAGCGCGACCTCGCCTTCGACGACCGGGACAGCGCGCCCTTCGTGCCCAAGTGCGTGGTGGTCGATTCGAACTTCGACTGGGCGCGCGAGAACCGGCGCCCGCACGTGCCGTGGGACCGGACCATCGTCTACGAGACGCACGTCCGCGGGTACACGAAGCTCCATCCGGCGGTGCCGCAGAACGAGCGCGGCACCTACCGCGGCCTCGCCCACCCGGACGTGGTCGCCTACGTGAAATCGCTGGGCGTCACGAGCGTGGAGCTCCTGCCGGTGCACACGTTCGTGAACGACAGCTTCCTCCTCGATCGCGGGCTCACCAACTACTGGGGCTACAACTCGATCGGCTTCTTCGCGCCGGACCCGCGCTACGCCGCGGACGCCGCGCGCTCGCTGCAGGAATTCAAGGAGATGGTCGCGCGGCTGCACGACGCGGGGCTCGAGGTGATCATCGACGTGGTCTACAACCACACCGCGGAGGGGAACGAGCTGGGGCCCACGCTCTCCTTCAAGGGGATCGACAACGCGTCGTACTACCGCCTCGTGCCCGGCGAGCGCCGCCGCTACATCAACGACACCGGGACGGGGAACACGCTCAACCTCTCGCATCCCGTCGTGATCCAGATGGTGTGCGACAGCCTGCGCTACTGGGCCCAGGAGATGCACGTCGACGGCTTCCGCTTCGACCTGGGCACCATCCTCGCGCGCGAGCCGGGGGGCTTCGACACGCACAACGGCTTCATGAAGGCGGTGATGCAGGACCCGGTCCTCGCCAAGGTGAAGCTCATCGCGGAGCCCTGGGACTGCGGCCCCGGCGGCTACCAGGTGGGCGCCTTCCCGCCCGGCTGGGCCGAGTGGAACGACCAGTTCCGCGACACCGTGCGCGACTACTGGCGGGGGGAAGCGCACCCGTCGAACCTGGCACCCCGCCTGTGCGGCTCGCCGGACGTCTTCGCCCGCCGCGGGCGGCAGCCCTGGGCGAGTGTCAACTTCATCACCGCGCACGACGGGTTCACGCTGCACGACCTCGTCACCTACAACGAGAAGCACAACGAGGCGAACGGCGAGGAGAACCGCGACGGCCACTCCCACAATCGCTCGTGGAACCACGGGGTCGAGGGCGAGACCGGCGACGCGGCCGTGGCGGGCCTGCGCGAGCGGCAGATGAAGAACATGCTCGCGACCCTCCTCCTCGCGCAGGGAACGCCCATGCTCCTCGCCGGCGACGAGTTCGCGCGCACGCAGGAGGGGAACAACAACGCCTATTGCCAGGACAACGGGATCTCTTGGGTCCACTGGGACCACGGCGAGCGGGGAAAGCGCCTCGCCGACTTCACGCGGACCCTCATCGCGCTCCGCCAGAAGTACCCGATCCTGCGGCGCGTGCGCTGGCTCACCGGGGCCTGGGACGAGGAGCTCGAGGTGCGCGACGTCACGTGGATCGACGCCTCCGGAGCGCCCATGGACGACGAGAAGTGGGGGGACGGGAACATCCGGTGCTTCGGCATGCTGCTCGACGGCCGCGCCCCGGAGACGGGCATCCGGCGGCGCGGCGAGCTCACGACCCTCCTCATCGTCTTCAACTCGTGGGAGGACGTCGTGAAGTTCGAGCTGCCGGATGCGAACGGCGCCAGCGGATGGACGCTCTGCCTCGACACGAACCTCGAGGGGAAGCCCGGCGACGGGCGCTTCGACGTGGGGAGCGCCTACGAGGTGACCGGCCGCTCGCTCCTCCTCTTCCAGCTCGCCTGACGCGCGGGCCGCGCCTCAGATCGCGCCGCGCGCGGCGAGCTCGTCCTTGAGGTAGGCGTAGTAGATCGGCGCCGCCACGAGGCCCGCCATCCCGAACGCCGCCTCCATCGCGAGCATCGCGACCAGGAGCTCCCACGCGCTCGCATGGATCCCGCGCCCCACGATGCGGGCGTTGAGGAAGTACTCGAGCTTGTGGACCACCAGGAGGAAGACGAGGGAAGCCACGGCGAGCTCGAGCGAGACGCTCAAGCTCATCACGACGATCACCGTGTTGGAGATGAGGTTCCCCACGATCGGCACGAGGCCCCCCACGAAGGTGATGAGGACCAGCGTCTTCGAGAACGGAAGCCGGATGCCGAAGAGCGGCAGCGCCGCGAGGAGGTAGACCGCGGTGAAGGCGGCGTTCAGCGCCGCGATCCGCACCTGCGCGAAGACCACGCGCCGGAAGGCCTCGCCCACGCGCCTCGCGCGCTCGCCCATGGCGGCGGCGAGCGGGCCGCCGGCCGCGGCCGGCCGCGCCTCGCGCAGCGACACCATCGCGCCGATCACGAGGCCGATGAGGATGTGCACGATGACGCGGCCCACCTCGCCCCCCAGGTGGCGAAGCTCCGTCGCGTTCTCGTGCAGCCACCGGATCGTCATGTCCTTCCAGGCGTCCGCGTCGGCCGGAAGGCTCGCGAGCACCCAGTCCGGAAGCTTCCCGCGCGACTCCTCGAGGATGTCCGCGAGCTTCTGGAGCATCTTCGGCAATCCCTCGCTGTGGAGCACCGCCACGCCCGCGAAGAGGAGCCCCGCCAGGATGAGGGCCACGGCGACCGCGAGGATCGCCACCGCGGCGGCCTTTCCCGCGCCGCCGCGGCCGAAACGCACGCGCGGCGCGATCACGTGCACCAGCTCGAAGACGAGGAGCCCCGCGAGGAGCGCCGCGAGGAGGCCCACGACCAGGACGCCCGCGAGCGCCACTCCCGCCAGGATCCAGGCCGCGATCTCGTGGCGCAGCGCCGGCTTCGCGGCGCGCGGCACCGGCGCCTCCTTCATTTCGCGACCCCGGCGGCACTGGCCTCGCGCTGCGCCAGCTCGACATAGCCCGCCCGCGTCTGGGGCAGCTTCCGCCCGAGGAGCGAGGCCGCAACCTGCGTGCGCAGGATCTGCGCCGTGCCGCCCGCGATCGTGAACATCCGGGCGTCGCGCACGTGCCGCTCGAGTGCCAGGTGGCGCGAATAGCCGGAGGAGCCGAAGAGCTGGAGCGCGTCGTTCGCGACGCGATTCGCCGTCTCGGCCGCGAGGATCTTCGCCTGCGCGGCCTCGGTCATGTCCGGAAAGGCGCCCCTGCAGCGCGCGGCGCGATGGAGCATGAGGCGCGCGGCCTCGAGCTGGACCGACATGTCCGCGAGCATCCACTGCACGCCCTGGAACTCGGCGATCGGCCGCCCGAACTGCTCGCGCTTGCCCGCGTAGGCGAGCGCCTCCTCGAAGGCGCCTTGCGCGATGCCGAGCGCCACCGTGCCCGCGCCCACGCGTTGCGCGTTGTACGCGTTCATGAGCGATCCGAAGCCCCTGGCGAGGCCCTTCGGCGGCACGACGAGCGCCGAGGCGGGGACCGCGAGGTCCGCGAACCGGAGGTACGTCTCGGGGATGCCGCGCACACCCATCGCCGGGATGCGCTCGCCCACCACGAGCTCCGCCGGCGCGCCACCGTCGCGCACGACGATGAACCCGCCGATGCCCTGCTCCACGCCGTTGTCGAAGACGCGCGCGAAGATGAGGTGGAGCCGGGAGACGCCGCCGCCGGTGATCCAGTACTTCCGGCCGTTGATCACGTAGCCGTCGCCGCGCCGGTCCGCGCGCGTCGTCATCTCGCTCGCGGCGCTGCCGGCGCCGGGCTCCGAGATGCAGATCGCGGGCTTGTCGCCCGCGAGCACGCATTCGGCGGCGAGGCGCTTCTGCGATTCGGCTCCGTACGCCATGATGGCTCCGATCGCGCCCATGTTCGCCTCGACGGTGACGCGGCCCATGGTGGCGCACGCCTTCGCCATCTCCTCGATCACGACCACCGCGTCGTGGTAGCTGGCACCCTTGCCGCCGTACGCCGTGGGAATGGTCATGCCCATGAAGCCCGCCTCGCGCAGGCGCCTCACGTTCTCCCATGGGTACGCCTCGCTCGCGTCGGTCGCCGCGGCGGTGGGCGCGAACTCGCCCTGGGCGAGCTCGCGTGCGCGGGCCTGGAGCTCGCGCTGGGTGTCGTTCATGAAATCCATGGCTGCCTCTCCGGCGCGCGCGCCGATCAGGATCCGGGCGGGAAGGCCCGCGCGTGGAGCTCGCGCCAGAGCGCCTCCGGGGGAATCTCCAGCAGGGAACGGGCATCCACGGGCAGGATCCGCCAGGCCCCGCGCTCGATCTCCGCCGCGAGCTGCCCCGGTCCCCAGGCGACGAGCCCCGCCACGACGCGAAGGCCCTTCGTGGGATCGCGCCGGTCGAGGAGCTTCCGCAGGAGCTTCAGGTCCGAGCCGATGCGTACGCCGGGGACCACCTCGGTCGTGCCCGGCACGGCCGTCTTCGCGCCGAAGACGAACGCGAGGCTGTCGGGCTCCACCGGGCCGCCGTCCAGGAGCGGATCGTCGTGCCCCGCCAGGCGCTTCGACTGCGGAAAGGCGCGGGCGAGCGTGGTGTCGCTCGGCCGGCTCACGATCACGCCGGAGGCGCCTTCGGTGCGGCGGTCGAGCAGCAGCACGACGGCGTGCGCGAACCTCGCGTTGTCGATGCCGTCGCGGGCGACCAGGAAGACGGGCTTCGCCGGGGCGGCCTCGCAGGGCGCGGCCGCCGCGAGCGCGGCGATCACGCACGCGGAGCGGAGCACGTGCACCGCGATGCTTCGTTCGAACATGATTCAGCTCTCCAGGAGCGCCACCGCGGCGAGGCCGCCGTCCGCGCAGATCGATACGATCGCCCGCTTGCCGGCGCCCATCGCCGCCAGCTCCTTCACCGCCTGCGAGAGGATGCGCGCGCCGGTCGCGCCGAAGGGGTGGCCAATGGAGATGCTGCCCCCGTTGGGGTTGAACCGCTCCCACGGGAAGCGTCCCAGCCGTGCGTCCACGCGCGCCTTCTCGCGGACGAAGTCCTCGCTCTCGAGCGCGGCCACGTTGCAGAGCACCTGTGCCGCGAACGCCTCGTGGATCTCCCAGAGGTCGATCGCGGCGAGCGTGAGGCCGCGCCGCGCGAGGAGGCGCGGGATCGCGTACGCGGGCGCCATGAGGAGGCCTTCGTGGAACACGTCGACCGCGGCGATCTCCCAGTCGACGAGGCGCGCGCGCGGGCGTGCGGGCAGGCGCTCGAGGCCCGCGTCGTCCGCCACCCAGAGCGCGGCGGCGCCGTCCGTGAGGGGCGAGGCGTTGCCCGCGGTGATCGTGCCCCGGCCGCTCGTCCGGTCGAAGGCGGGCTTGAGGGTCGCGAGCTTCTCCGCGGAGCTGTCGGCGCGCGGAACCCCGTCCTTGGCGGCGCCCTCGACCGGCACGACGAGGTCGTCGAAAAAGCCGTCCGCCATGGCCCGCACGGCCCTCTGGTGCGACTGGAGGGCGATGCGGTCCTGGTCCGAGCGCGCGATGTTCCACTGCTGGGCCATCTCCTCGCAGTGCTCGCCCATCGATTTCCCGGTCGCGCGGTTGGCGATGCTGGGCACGTGCAGGCGCACGTCGCGGGCGCGAAGCTCCCCCACGCGATCGAGGCGCTCGCCCACCGATCGCGCCTGGCCCATGCGGCGGATCCAGTCCGAAAGGCCCTGGGCGAGGCCGATCTGCACGCGGCTCATGCTCTCCACGCCGCCGCAGAGCGCGAGGGAGCGGCCGGGGCCCAGCATTCCGGACGCCTCGAACGCGGCGACCATGCTGGTCGCGCACGCGAGGACGGTGGAGAAGGCCGGCGTCGACGGATCGAGGCCCGCTTCGATCCACATTTCGCGCGCGATGTTGCTCCAGCCGAGGTTGGGCGCGACGGTGCCCCACACGACCAGGTCCGGCCGGTCCCCGGCGGCGAGCTGCGCCGCCATCGCCTTCGCGACGGGAACCGAGAGCGCCACGGCGTCCATGCGGCGCAGCGCCCCGTCCACCCGCGCGAACGGGGTGCGCAGGCCCGCCACGAGCCAGCGGTTGCCGTTCACGGCTTGCGGCTCTCCGGATCGTCCGGCTCGCCGGGAACGCCGAGCGCGCGCTGGTCGTGTCCCTCGCGCGCCCGCCAGCCGGGATACTTGAAGACGATGTTGTCGAGCGCGCCGCCGGTGTCGTAGACGATCTCCGGGCGGCCGGGATGCTTCTCGCGCCATTCCTGCCGCAGCGCCGGGCCCGTCTTGTACCAGGGCACGCGGAAGATCCAGCCCTCGAGCGTGGCCTCGCGCCAGCCCTTGTCGCGCATCTGCGGCCACACCGCGTCCGCATGCTCGGTGTTCTCCTTCTCGTCGAGGAGCCAGAACTCGTGGCCGAGGATGTCGCCGAAGATGAAGAGGCGCCCGTCGCGGATCTCGAACTGCGTGGGATCGCTCCCCAGCTTCACCTTGTACGCGGCGCCGTTCGAGCAGAAGCCGCCGTACTGCGGCTCGAAGCGCGCGGGGGCCGCGGTGAAGGCGCGGCGGTGGTCCTCGCTCGCGAAGTAGTACGTGCGTCCCTCGTAGGTCGCGGGCAGCGTGTGCTTGCCCCGCACGGGCTTCCCGTCCGCGAAGTAGCCCACGGGATCGTAGCCCAGCAGCATCAGGTCCTCGCCGCGGCTCGTGCGCACGGTCGCGTGCGTGCTTCCGCAGCCCGAGAGCTGGAGGGCCGCCACGAGGAGCGCCGCCAGGACGATCGCCTTTCGCATCATTGCCATCCCTTGCCTCCGTGCTCGCGTTCGAATCGCTCGCGGTCCCGCGCGAACTGCCGTTCCAGCTCCTCGCGGCCCGCCTTCGCCATGGACATGCGCCGCGCCTCGTCCTGGTAGAACGGGAGCGTCGCGTCCACGCTGGCGATATTGTGCCGCCGAAACGCGTCGGCGAGCTCCTTCGCCCGGAAACGGTCCACGCCCAGGCGCTCGAGGGCCGAGCGCCCGGCCCGGAGCGCCGACTCGAACGTCTCCCGCTCGGCGATCGTCACGCCCCGCAGGCGCAGCTCGAAATAGTGGCTCACGTTGCGCGCGCGGCTCACGATCTCGAGCCCGGGGAAGTTCGCGCGCACCCGGTCGACGAGTGCCAGGCTCGCGTCGACGTCGTCGATGGCGTTCACGAGGAGCCGCGCCTTGCGCGCGCCCGCCGCCTCGAGGAGGTCCAGGCGCGTGGCGTCCCCGTAGAACACGCGGTAGCCGAACTTGCGGAGCGAATCGACCTGGTCGGCGTCGTGGTCCAGCACCACGGCGCGAATGCCGTTCGCGAGGAGGAGGCGCCCCACGATCTGGCCGAACCGGCCGAACCCCGCGATGATCACCGGCCCTTCCGGGGAGACGGCGTCGCTCGGGCGCGAGGCGCGCGCGCGCCGGGCGGTGGCGCGGTCGTAGGCGAGGAGGAGGAGCGGTGTCGTCGCCATCGAGAGCGCGACCGTGATCGTGAGGAGCGCCTCCTCGCCCGGCCCGAAGAGCCGCGCCGCGCGCGCGGCGCCGAAGACCACGAACGCGAACTCGCCGCCCTGCGAGAGGAGGAAAGCGAAGAGCCAGCGCTCGCGGCAGATCGAGATGCGGCAGGCGACGAACCAGAGCGAGGCGATCTTGAGGACGAGGAAGAGGGCGAGGAGCGCCGCCACGGTGCCGGGCCGCGTCGCCACGAGGCCGAAGTCGATCGTCATCCCGACCGAGATGAAGAAGAGGCCCAGGAGGAGGCCCTTGAAGGGCTCGATGTCGCTCTCCAGCGCGTGGCGGAACTCCGAGCCCGCCAGCAGCACGCCGGCGAGGAACGCCCCCAGGCCCATCGAGAGCCCCGCGAGCGACATGAGCTCCGCGATCCCGATCACGAGGAGGAGCGCGAAGGCCGTGAAGAGCTCGCGGACGTCGACCTTCGCGATGAGCCGCAGCACGGGGCGCGTGAGGTAGCGCCCGATCACGATCACGCCCAGCACCGCGGCCGCCGCGACGGCGAGGCGCATCCAGAGCGGCTGGGAGTCCGCCCGCTCGGCCTGGCCGATGAAGGGCACCAACGCGATGAGCGGGATCGCGGCGATGTCCTGGAAGAGGAGGATGCCGAAGGACGAGCGCCCCGTCGGGGTGTCCAGCTCGTTTCGCTCCGTGAGCGCCTGCATCGCGATCGCGGTGGAGGAAAGGGCGAGTGCCAGGCCGCCCACGAGCGCGCCCTGCCACTTCACGCCGAGCGCGAGGAGCGTGGCGCCCAGCACGAGCCCGCTCGCCGCGAGCTGCAGCGAGCCGCCGCCGAAGACGACACCCCGCATCGCGAGGAAGCGGCGCGGATCGAGCTCCAGGCCGATCACGAAGAGCATGAGCACGACGCCCAGCTCCGCCAGGTTCTGCGTAGCCGCGACGTCGCCCACGAGGGCGAATCCCCAGGGGCCGATGGCCGCACCGGCGAGGAGATACCCCAGCACCGAACCCAGCCCCAGGCGTGCCGCGATTGGCACGCAAACCACCGCGGCGGCGAGGAAGATGAGCGCTTCGTTCATGGATGCAAATTCCTGTCCGCGGACGAGATGTTCTTTATCCGCCATTCCTCGATGCGCGCCCTGAGCGCGATGCCCGCCGCGCGCAGCGCCTCCTCGGGCACCACGTGCGCCCCGTGGACGGCGAAGGGCGCGAGCCAGTTCATCCCGCAGTATCGCGCCGTGCGCTCGATCACCGGCGCGAAGGTCTCGAGCGGATGCCCGTGCCGCCCGCGCTGCGAGAACGCCTCCTCGTCGCCCCCGGTGGTGGTCACCCAGAGGCAGTCCTTCCCCGCGAGCGCGGTGCCGCCTTCGCCGTAGGCCCAGCCCTTCGCGAGGACCACTTCGAACCAGTGCTTGAGGAGCGCGGGCGCCGTGTACCAGTAGAGCGGATGCATCCACACCACGAGCCCCGCGCCTTCCACGGCCGAGCGCTCGGCCTGCGCGTCGATATCGAAGTCGGGATAGAGATCGTAGAGCGAGCGCAGCGCGAGGCCTTCCATGTCCTCGATCGCGGCGCGCAACGCGGCGCAGGCGCGCGAGTAGCGCGGGTAGGGGTGCGCGTAGATGACCGTGATCATCGCGGCGCGAGCGGACCGATCATCTGCAGCAGGGGACCCCAGGGCGTGTTGTCCGCGAGGATTCCGGCGAAGACGGCGGCGCCCACCCAGTTGTTGTGCCGGAAGGCGCGGAACGAGCCTTCGCGCGTGCGGCCCCGGATCATCGGGTAGTGCGAGAGCGCGATGATCCACGCCGCCGCGAGGCCGGCGTAGTAGAGCGGGCCGTAGCGTTGCCACGCGCCGATCGCCGCGAGGGCCGCGAGGAAGAGCGCATAGCAGGCCATCACCGCCGCGACGTCGCCGCGCCCGAAGAGGATCGCCGAGGTGCGCACGCCGATCCGCAGGTCGTCGTCGCGGTCCACCATCGCGTACTCGGTGTCGTAGGCGATCGTCCAGAGCACGTTCGCGCCGAGGAGCGCCCACGCGAGGGGCGGAACGCTTCCCGTCACGGCGGCGAAGGCCATGGGAATGCCGAAGCCGAAGGCGACTCCCAGCCACGCCTGCGGCATCCAAAGGAAGCGCTTGGTGAAG
>Ga0207695_10002623_pt1 | contig 26311 bp, 20 predicted proteins | sample KBSC54metaG_FD_184354 | JGI IMG/M metagenome (GOLD analysis project Ga0207695, IMG submission 184354) | Corn rhizosphere microbial communities from Kellogg Biological Station, Michigan, USA - KBS C5-4 metaG (SPAdes) (version 2) | ecosystem: Host-associated > Plants > Roots > Rhizosphere > Soil...
TCTGGGCCTGCGTGGGTCTGACACTCGGCGGGTTCGTGTACCACCGACGCCTACTTCGTGTCTTTAGGGATCGCGGTCAGATTTTGCGTTGTGTTTGCGGCTTTCTCATCGGTGCCATGCCGTTGATTGTCTACAATGCGCACCGCCCACTGGCGACGTTTCGATCGAATGTTCACGTCTCGATGGGCGATATGCCTGCCAAGCTTCAATCACTTAGGTACACATTGGATGGCTCGATACTGTTCGGCACAATTGTTGACGTTAATAGCAGTTCCGATCAACAGCCTCCCCCGACAAGAATCGGTCGATTCAGCACGTATATAGCTAAGTCCCTCGGGGGTGTTTACCACAGTCTATTTTTTTACGGTATGGTTCTGGGCTGCTTCGCTTTACCGTTTTGGTGGCCTGTCCCGAAGCGCAGGGCCGTGTTGTTCTCTCTATTTTTTTGTACTGGGGCATTTGCGATGATTTCCATCACCAATTATGCCGGTGCTCCGCATCACATAGTACTACTGTTTCCTTTTGCTCAACTGTTCGTTGCTGCGGCTGTGGTGTCTCTGCGGCCGATATGGCTTTCTCGTACCTTATCCGGGACTCTAGTGCTTGCCAATTTACTTGTGTTGAACCAGTACATTGCACGACTGGAAGCTGAAGGTGCGCAAGGGCTTTTTACAGACGCAATTTACCAGCTGTCTGCGGATTTGCCAGACTCGCCAAGTAGCACTATTTATTCGGTCGATTACGGCCTTTCCGAGAATCTCATTGCTCTTCATCAGGGAAAACTGTCGTTAAAGTTCTTGTGGGTGCTTTCAATTCCAGTGAACGAGATCACGGCCGCAATATCGGACCAAAAGGGAATTTTTATTAGTCATTTACGAGGCCATGAGTACTATCAAGGGACGGCTGACCGACTTGATGTGATCGCCTCCACGGCAGGTTACAGACGGAAGAGTCTAAGTTTCGTACCAGATTCGCACCACCGACCACAATTCGAGATCTTTCGTTTTGAGCCGGTCGCAGTTCCGCTAATAACCGATACTCACACCCCGAATCGCCAGCTTGGCCGAAACTAAGTTTCCGCGGACGACGTTTCAAAAGCATGGAACAGTTACAAACACTAGACTGTTACGAAGTGCAGTTTCCCCCCGTTAAGTCCTATCGTTATCCATGGCAAGGAAAAACATTCATAAAACGTAGCCAATAAAAGGTGGACAATATTCGCGACTAAATCCGGGCGCGGTGTTCTATACTTTGAACACGTAGATGAAAGGGCGTAATGTTCTCCTCGCTGCCGAATAGTGATCAGTTCCTTACGTCTGTTGAGGTCTCGCAGTGGCTCAGGGTTCCTCAGAGGACCGTATGTCTCTGGGCTGAGATTGGCGATCTGCCGGCATTCAAGGTCGGTCGTCGATGGAGGTTCAGGCAACATTTAATCCAGTTGTGGATCCAAGAACGGGAACGGACTGGGTCAACACAACAATCCAATCGTTGAGAAGCTTGAAATCAGCCGCCCTGTGTCGAGGAGTTCTGTCGCAGGGATCCGCAGGGTTGTTCTGCAGGCGGCCATTTGACAGCGGCCAGAAACTGAACTTCGGATCAAGGGAAGGCCAGCAGTTCTAGCGACCTGTTCGACGCCTTCCGGCTGACGCAAAGGCGGACGCGAGATCCACGTTATTGCGAGAGCTTCACAGTCAAAGCCAGAGTTGAATTCGGAGCGTTGCTCTGCTATAGATAACTGTGAGTCTCAGGGTTGCCTTCCACTAAATTAGTGGACCGGTGGGCAAAGCCTGCCAAGGAACCAGTAGGTGACGGAGCAAAATTTGTCAGTTGAACTTGAAGCCTTGGCGCGTTCTGCGCTCCAAGACTGGACAACCCAACGTGGGAGTCAGAGCGAACGCCTCGGCGACGATCATAACGTCGGACTGGAGCGATATGTGCCCAGTCTCGTCGAAATGCTCCGGCAAAATCCCCGCCGCGACGAAATCGTGAGAAATGGTGAGGCAGAGATTTGGTTCCGGGGCGCAATTCGCCTTCTACTTGGCTGATCGTAAGCGATTCAAGCTACCGTAAGTGTTACGCTTTGTAGCCGCTCTATTCCGATTAGGACTTCGAGTTCGACTTTGCCCCGTGCTGATGGCCTAGGCAAATAGAACGAGTATTCGTATTCCAGCGAAGTCTTATCTTTTAACTCTATCTGTACAATCTGAGTCGCCCGGCCGTCAATGCGAAAAGATACATTTTGGCACTCTTCAATTCCTTGGAGCGTAACTTTTACACCGCCGGTTTCGATCAGGTATTTCGAGCCGATGCAAATGGCATCAGTAACGGTCTTGAGTACCGGCCGGAACTCAGTCTGAAAGACATCGATAGTCTGTACTTCGGGAACTCTGCGTCCGAGGCCCCGCAGTTCCACGGTATTTAGCCCTAGAGGAGTATTTTGCGGCAGATACGCGTTTAATTGGGCCCCTCCCGTTCGCGTCCAAGGGGACAAATAGCACCCTTGACAAGTAAACCCGTTCACCACGACCTCGGAGTTTGCTAGGTGCAAACCCTCGGGTACACCTGCAACCCACAGGCTTATGCACGCATCAGGCCCAAGTTGTGGCACGCGATTCGACCCGTCTTTCGATGCTGTCACTGCAGTTAATCGCAACCCCGATAGATCGCCGCCCTGTGAGCTAATGTACGGCTTCCTCCAGGTCGTCCACATGTACTGCGTGTTAGCACCGGAAATTGCGACAAGCTGGAAATCGTGTGCTAGCGAAAAAGCCACAATCGAAGCCAAGTCAAAATAACAGCCAGTCCAAGTATCCGTCTCACGGCCTAATTCCGTCGCCAGAGGTGGAGTACCCCGTAATTGACAGCACATGATTCCACCCGGCTTGAGAACGCGCCTAGATTCGTGCAAGTAGTTCAGCACAATTTCGCGACTGGGTATGTGCTGGAAAACCGTGTATGAGTAAATGAAATCAAGCGTGTCGTTTTCAATCATACTGAGATCGGAGTGCGGCGTAACGTGAACCGATGCGTGGCTTATGTTCACAAGGGCATTTCTGGCTATCGCTATCATCTGAGGTGAGATGTCGACACCCTGAATTGAACCGAAGTGATGACTCAGTGCACGCATCAAGCGACCTGGCCCGCATCCAATCTCCAGAGCGGATCTGCTATTAGCGGACCCTTCTGACAGCCGGGTAAGCTCTGTCTCAAGCGTGGAAACCGTTTCACTGGCCGTCGAATAGAATTCCTCATCACTTTGGCGGCGGCGGGAAAATGCGGCGTAATAATACGCGTCCTCCTTCGCTCGCTGGTCCCACTCCTCACGCATTTTGTTCAGTAGATCCATATTTGTTCTCATTTTAAGCCTGAGGCCCCGGTGCTATGCGCACTCGGGTGACCGAGAAGTGTTTACCACACATATGATCGCCATTTGACGAATTCCCGGGCCCGACTGAATCTCTGATCGTCGCTGGTAGACAGAATATACTGCACCAAAATCAATTGCCCGGGGAAACTATCACGCGATTGAACGATTCAAACGGATGCGACCGGCAGTATCGGTGCCGAGCTGCGTACCCAAGCGCCGATTCGGCAGTTACTTATTCTGAACGCGAGGCGTTATCGGTTTGGCAAATGAAGGCCGGTTTAGGGATCGATGTGGATGAGACTGCCGCCGCGCGGCATCCGTTCGAGCAGGAAGTTATTCATGCGATGACGGTGAGGGCTCATGATGGCGCGGTGCTGGATTGGTAGGGATCTCTTCCACCGGCATGCCGAGCCACGAAACCATCTGCCGCAGGGCCTCGTAAGCCGCGACCTTCGCTTCAGAGGTTCCCTCCTGCTCCGCCCGCGCAATATGGTCACGCATCTGCCGGAAAACAATGGGATCCATCGAGAGCAGCGCATCGGAAGCGGAAGCCGCATACTTCACCAGCACGTACCGGATCAACTGTTCCACCGGAATTCCGGTCAGGTCGCTGAGATTCTTAATGGTCGGATAGGGGTCCGCAGCCGTGTAGCAGGCGACTTCGGCGCGAAAGTTCGCGTGTGCGTCAGGCATGGCGCCGCTCCGGCAGAAGATTGGCTCTCGCTTCGCCGACAAGAAACAGCGAGCCGGTAACGAACGTCGTCATCGGATTCTCCCGCGCCATTCGCAGCGCATCGGCAGTATTCGCCGCGATCCGCACGTTCGGGTGCTCCAGCATTGGCGCGAGAGACTCCGGGCTGAGGGCGCGGGGCTGATCGGGCGCGGTCAAAATCACTTCGGCGGCGAGCGGGAACAACTTGTTCGTCACTTCGTCCACGGCTTTGTCGCGCATGGCGCCATACACGATTCGGATCGGCTCGTCCCGAAAGAATTGCTCGATGTAAGCAGCCAGCGCCGCCGCGCCCGCCGGGTTGTGCGCGCCATCCAGAATGATATCGGGATCATGCGCCACGCGCTCTAAACGTCCGGGCCAAACCACGCGCCGGATGCCTTCGCAGATAGCGGCGGCGGGCAGCCCGAATACGCTCAGAGCCGCCACGGCGGTTCTGGCGTTTTCCACCTGATGCAGGCCTGGAAGCGGGCATTCAATCGGAATCTCTTCATCGGCCACCAGAGTGAATGCGCTGCCGAACTTTCCAGCGTTCAGATTTTCCACGCGCCAGTGGGAAGAATGGCGGACGGAAATGTCTAAATCAAGCGCCTTGTGTTCCAGGATGCGCAATGCTTCGGGGCGCTGATTGGCAAATACCGCCGGCCGCCCCTGCTTGAGAATCCCCGCCTTTTCCGCCGCTATCGATTCGATACTGGAGCCAAGAAAAGCTTCATGATCGAAATCGACAGGAGTAATCACGCTGACCTCCGGCTCGATTACATTGGTCGCGTCAAGCCGTCCGCCCAAGCCCACTTCAATCACCGCGACTTCCACGTTCCCGCGGGCGAACGCAAGGAATGCCATCGCGGTTATCGTTTCAAAAAAACTCGGATGCGCTTCGATAGCATCACGGGACAGCAGGCGTTCGGCCGCTTCGTGAACCTCTTCGAAAGCCCGGACCCACTCCTGTTCGCCGAGCCATTCACCGTTTATTGAAATCCGCTCCCGCGGATCCACTAAATGAGGAGAAGTGTAGAGTCCTGTGCGATAACCGGAGACTCGCAGCGCCGAAGCGATCATCGCGCAGGTGGAGCCCTTGCCGTTCGTGCCGGCTACATGGATATAACGTTGCCGGGAATGCGGATTGCCAATCTCCGCCAGGAGAGACCGCACGCGCGCAAGATCCCATTTGACCGTTTTCAATTCAGGGCCGAGGGAGAACAGGAACCGGACAGTGTCCGCGAACGTCATGCGGCCTGGTGAACGGGGCCAGAGAAGAATTCGAGCGCCGTGGCGATCCACGCCTTCATTTCCGAACGCGCCACCACCGCGTCAAGCATGCCGTGCTTCACCAGGAATTCGCTGCGCTGAAAGCCCTCCGGCAGCTTCTGGCGAATGGTCTGCTCGATTACGCGCGGCCCGGCGAAGCCAATGAGCGCGCCGGGTTCGGCTATATTCAGATCGCCCAGCATCGCGAGGCTTGCCGTAACGCCACCCGTAGTCGGATCTGTCAGGATGCTGATGTAAGGAATGTGCGCTTCATCCAGGCGCATGAGCGCCGCCGAGATCTTCGCCATCTGCATCAGGCTCACCGCGCCTTCCTGCATACGCGCGCCGCCAGACGCGGAGACCACAATCAGGGCGTGCCGGTGTTCCATCGACCGTTCCACGGCTCGGGTTATCTTTTCGCCCATGACCGCGCCCATGCTTCCGCCGATGAACTTCGGTTCCATGGCGCAGATATTGACCTGGCGGCCCGCAAGAAGGCCAGATCCCGAGATCAGCGCATCTTTCATGCCGGTTGCCGCCTGCATTCCCTTGAGACGGTCGCGGTAAGGTTTGCTGTCCACAAAGCCGAGCGGGTCTGATGATTCAAGCTCCGCATCCTGCTCGGTGTAAGCGCCGTCGTCGAAGAGCAGTTGCATGCGAGTGCGCGCGTCCACGCGGAAGTGGTAACCGCACTTGCCGCAGACGTTCATAGTCTGCTCAAGATCTTTCTTCCAGATAATTTCCCGGCAACCGTCGCACTTCAGCCAAAGCCCTTCAGTGCGTACGGTGCGCGCGGATGGGTCCTCTGGCGGCTTCTTGTTCGGATCGGAATCTCGTTTGAACCAGGCCATATTTTGGTTGCCGGGACCGGGCTTCAGCGTCGTTCAGCGCGGATAGGGGTGCCCACGCAATATTGTAAACGCCCGATAGATCTGTTCAGCCAGCACCGCGCGCGCGAGTTCGTGCGGCATGGTCATGGCGGAGAGGGAGATCAGCATATCGGCGCGCTGCTTCCAGGCTTCCGGATGACCGTCATGCCCGCCGATAACGAAAACTAAATCGTGTCCGGCCATCTCCGCTTTTGAGAAAATCCCGGCGAACGAGTTGGAATCGAGAGGCTTGCCCGCGGGGTCGAGCAGAATCTTTTTGGCGGTCGGATGCTTCGTCCAAAAATCGGGTCGATCCGGACGAATCTCCGCCATCCGGCAGGGCGCGTAACGATCGGCGCGCTTGACGTAATCTTCCGCCAGAGCGTTCGCGTGAGGGTCTTTTGGTTTTCCGATGAAGTAAAGAAACGTCTTCACGCTTCCTGGTTTGAGGAAGGCGGCGTGTTCATGCTGAACGGTACTTCCTGTCGCATGTCGATGTTTCGCGGTACTTCAATCGGCTTCGCCTGGCGCCAGAGACGGTCGAGATCGTAGAAATCCCGCGCTTTCTCTGAGAAGACATGCACGATCATGTCGGCATAGTCGCTCAGGATCCACTCGCCCTGTTCGTAGCCTTCGATGCTGATGGCCGGTTCGCCCTGCTTCTTCAGCGCCTGCTGAACGGCATCCGTAATGGCTTGCGCCTGCCGCGAATTAGCCGCCGTGCAGATCACGAAAGTGTCGGCAAAGGTGGTTACTTCCGTCAGGTCAAGGACACGGATATTCGTCGCTTTCCTGTCTTCAGCCGCCCACGCCGCTACTTGCCAGCCAGGCAGTGCGGGTGTTTCGTCTTGTTCAATACTTAACGGTTCGGTACTGGTATCTTCTGAGGTTAATGGATCGGTATGCGGCAGAACTTCGCTCCCGACCTTATCGTACTATAAGAAAAGAGTGTTTTATCGAATTGCCGCCGTCGCGGCGCTCTCCGTAATCGCTTTGTGTGCCCAATCGGAAGGTGTTGAAGCTCCAAAAGCCGATCCCGTTCCTGTGGTTACCGGCCCGCAATTGCAGCCGGACATGGAAGATCCCGGTGTGGTGCGGGCGCAGCAGGACATCGACCGTATCCGGATCCTGATCGGGCAGGGCGCACTGCCCATGGTCCGTCTTCGTAAAGCGCAGGAAGATTTAGAGATCGCCAAGGATATGTCGATCCTGAAGCAGAACATTTACTCGAAAGATCTGCTGCCGGAACAGGCCGATCAAATGGTCTTTGTGGCACAGCGGATCGTGTTGCGCAGGCAGAGATCGCTGCTTGAAATGCAGCAACTTGTCAGTTCCGGAGTGATCTCCCGGGCGGAAGCCGAAACCGCGGGCGCGGATTTCGAGCGTTCTCAGACGGAACTGCACCTTGCCGAGACACGGGCGCGACTGATCCAGCAGATAGCCGAGACTTTGCGGATTGAGAAAAGCATTGCCACCCTTGAGACTCAGGTGGAATTTCATCCCGACTGGGCAGGCAAGGTTTACACCAAGTACGACGGTCGCGGGATCTTCACTCCTTCCGATTTGCAAAAGGTGGCTCTCGCGTTTACGGCCAAGTTTAATCGCGCGCTGCCTATCAGTGCGGATGGGGAGACGGCGGTCCACAGGTCTCTGGGTTTTGATCACAGAGGCCGTGTGGACGTGGCCGTCAGTCCCGATCAGCCCGAAGGTTTGTGGCTGATGCATTTTCTTGAGACGAACAAGGTACCGTACATTGCGTTTCGGATGGCCGTTCCGGGCAAAGCGACGGGGGCTCACATTCACATGGGTCCATCCAGCACGCGTCTTGCGATGTCTTATTAGTGCTTTAGTCGCGTGTCGCAAGTGCGAACTTTCGCGGTACCCCGCCCGTATTCCTGAAGTGAAGTGCCCGGAATGCTTGTTTTACGGCGACTGCTGAAAGAGCCTGGTTTTACGTGTGTCGCCCTGATCACCCTGGCGATCGGAATCGGCGCGAACACGGCCATCTTCAGCATTGTCGAGGGAATCCTGCTGAAGCCCCTGCCTTTTTTGGAACCGGAACGCCTCGTCGCGGTGTGGCATTCATCGGCCAAGCTCAACCTTCCGAAGTTCGAAGCATCTCCTGGCACCTACTTCACGTATCGAGAAGAAGGCCGCGCATTTCAGGATATTGCCCTTTGGAACAACGGCTCAGTCAGCATCACCCGCCTTGCGGAACCCGAACAGGTGCAGACGCTTTGGGTCACGGACGGCGCGCTGCCGATTCTCGGAGTGAAACCGGTGCTCGGACACGTGTTCGCTGCCAAAGACGACACTGACGGAAGCCCTCGCACCGCCATGGTGACCTGGAGCTATTGGCAAAAACGTTTCGGTGGCTCACCATCGGCGGTCGGCAAACAGATCGTGGTGGATGGAAATCAGCACCAGATCATCGGTGTGCTGCCCCGCAATTTCCGGTTCATGAACGTCAAGGCCGACCTGCTTCTTCCCCTGCGGCTCAATCGAAGCAAAGTCGTTCTGGGAAATTTCAGCTATAAGGCCGTGGCGAAGCTGAAGCCGGGCGTCACTATTGCGCAGGCGAATGCCGATATCGCGCGCATGATTCCGATGTCGCTTACGAGATTCCCCCCGCCGCCCGGTTTCAACGTGCAGATGTTTGAAGACGCGAAACTCGGCCCCAATGTGCGCCCACTGAAGGCCGATACGGTTGGCGACATCGGGGAAGTGTTGTGGATTTTGATGGCGACTATAGGCGCGGTTCTGCTGATCGCATGCGCGAACGTGGCGAATCTGTTGCTGGTTCGGGCGGAGCGTCGCCAGCATGAACTCGCCATCCGGGCCGCTCTTGGCGCCGGCTGGGGACGGATTGCGCGCGAGCTTCTGGCCGAGAGTATAGCGTTGGGAATTGCCGGCGGAATCCTCGGCCTCGGAGTCGCCTTTGCGGCGCTCCGGCTGCTGGTTTACATCAGCCCGGCAAGCTTGCCCAGGCTTGATGAAATTTCAATCGATCCGGCGGCGCTCGCGTTCACTCTGGCGATCTCGGTGGCAGCGGGCCTGCTGTTCGGACTGCTGCCGGTATTCCGCTATGCAGGCTCTCGTATTGGCACGGGCCTTCGCGAAAGCGGGCGCGCACTGAGCCACAGCCGGGAACGTCTAAGAGCGAGGAACGTTCTGGTAGTCGCGCAGGTGGCTCTCGCGGTTGTACTTCTGGTCGGTTCCGGTCTGATGATCCGTACGTTCCAGGCTCTGCGTCGTGTTGACCCTGGCTTCACTAAGCCGGAGGAGGTCCTGACGATGAGGGTCTCGATTCCGGAAGCTGAGGTGAAAGATCCGGCGCGAGTGATCCGAATGCAAAACGACATTGTGGAAAAGATGTCGCGTATCCCCGGCGTTGTTGCCGGGGGGCTCACCACCTCCGTGACGATGGACGGGCACAACTCCGGCGACATTCTTTATGCGCAGGATCACCCGATTGCAGAGGGTTCAATACCGCCGGTCCGACGCTTCAAATTCATCGGCCCGGGCTATTTCCACACGGTGGGGGCGCGTTTGCTGGCAGGTCGTGACATGACATGGGCGGATATTTATGGACTTCGAAACACGGTTTTGGTTTCGGAAAATCTGGCGCGCGAATATTGGCAATCGCCTTCGGCGGCGATTGGAAAAAGATTGCGCGAAGGGCCGAAAGATGAATGGTCCGAGGTCGTCGGCGTTGTGAACGATGAGCGCGACGATGGTGTGCAGGAAAAGGCTCCGAAGGTGGTCTATTGGCCGATGGCGATGAAAAACTTCTGGGGCGACAAAACTTTTGTCAGACGCACCATGGCATTCGTGATTCGGAGCCCGCGCGCCGGGTCGTCATCGTTTCTGAATGAGGCGAGTCAGGTGGTGTGGAGCGTGAGTGCGAGTTCGCCCGTAGCCGATGTGAAGACTCTGCAGGCGATCTACATGAGTTCCATGGCGAAAACCAGTTTCACGCTTGTCATGCTTGGAATTGCCGGCAGTATGGCGCTCATACTTGGCCTTGTGGGGATCTACGGCGTGATCGCGTATTCCGTATCGCAAAGGCGTCGTGAGATCGGAATTCGAATGGCCCTGGGGGCTCGCCAGAAATCGGTGAGCGGGATGTTCGTGAAGCAAGGCGCGGTGTTGGCGGCAGTTGGAGTGGCATGTGGATCGATTGCCGCCGCGGCGCTCACACGGTTGATGGCTTCGCTGTTATTCGGGACCGGCGCGTTCGACTTGCCGACATATTTTCTTGTGGCGTTTGGCTTGGCTGCCGCGGTCCTTCTGGCGAGCTACGTGCCGGCAAGAAAAGCAGCGACGGTAGATCCGATGGAAACCCTCCGAGCCGAATAACTGGCTTGTCGTCGCCACCGGGACTTTGGACATTTCCCCTCAGGCCTTTTTGTGGGGGAGGTTGGTTAATCGGTTGGTTAACCTGCGTGGCCTGAGCCGATATCCATTCGACCTTCGAAGCGTCAGAAAATCAACTTCATTCCCAATTGCAGTTGGCGCGAACTGCCGAGGTCGCCCCGGGCCGTGCGCGTAGCCGTGATCTGACCATAGTTTGCCCCGGCAAAGTTATTTGCCGGTTGCGCAAAGTTGGGGTGATTGAAGAGATTGAACGCTTCCGCGCGGATTTGCAGCGAGAGGCGTTCACGGATTGCCGTATTCTTCGCGATGGCGAAGTCAATATCCTCAAAGCCAGGCGCTGTCAAAATGTTTCTCCCGGCATTACCAAAAGTGCCCGCCGGAGCGAGCGCAAACGCGGCCTTATTCAGCCACTGCGACGGCGTGGGATTGGGCAGAGTCAGCGGCTGCCCCGGTACGAGGTTTGGACGATCGAACGTCAACAAGCTGCTCGGGTTGGTAGTCGGGTCGATGGGGCTGAAAGGATTGCCAGACTGAAGATTGACAATAGGGGCAATGCTCCACCCCTCCGCCAAGCGTCTGCTGAACCCGTTGCGGTCCCATTTCAGCGGAAGCAGGTATATACCGCTCAGCACGAAACGGTGCCGGGCGTCGAAATCCGAAAGAGCGCGTTCCGCCGCGATGTTGTAGAAATTCTGGATCTGCGGGTTCGAACTGCCGACAGAGTTGTTATCGATCGACTTGGAGAACGTATAGGACGCGTTGAACGTCAGGCCCCTGGCGAGGCGCTTCTCCGCGCTCAACCACAAACCGTTGTAATTGGAGTTGGAGACGGATTCCTGAATGGTCATCGACCCCCCGGCCGCCTGCACAGGCTGTCCGGCCGCGTTTAGGGACATGAACTGCGAAATCGGACGCTTGCCCCCGATCCCCTGGTTGTAATCGCCTGTAAGTCGCAAATGTCTGCCCTGACTACCCACATACGCGACCTGAAAAACCGTACCGAGAAACTCCTGCTGGATATTGAAGTTGTAGGAAAGCACCCGACCGCTCCGGAAATCGGGATCGATCACCTGAAGGGCGCTGCCTACTCCCGGCGGCGAATTGAATGGCGCCGAAAGGTTGATGTTCTGCGTGATGTTTACAGATTGAGAGAACGGCGGATTGGAACCTGTGGGCGTGACGATGTTAGTCACGGGCTGGTCATAGTAGAACCCGGCGGCGCCGCGGATTACCGTTCTGCCCTTTCCGAACGGATCCCAGGCTAAACCAACGCGCGGACCGAAACTGGTGAAGTGCCTGTGATAGGGCTCGTCAATTCCGTTCGTCCCTATGCGTACCAGTTGCCTGTTGGTGAAGTCAAAAACGCTCAGGCGATCGTGTATCTCGCGCGGAACCCCGTTATACTCCCAGCGCAATCCAAGATTGAGGGTGAGTCTTGCTGTAACCTTCACGTCATCCTGAACGAACAGACCGAGCGCATTCACACGGAGCGCGGGCGTCACGGGCAGGGCGGTCTCAACGGTTTGCGAGGGCGCCGCGGAAAGGAAAGCAGCCAGAGAGGGGAACAGGATGAATCCACCGGTGCCGCCATTGAAGTTATTGTTGCGGACCCGCCGGAATTCGGCGCCGGTCTTGATGGAGTGCTTCCCCCGGATGGATGCCAAGGTGTCGGAATACTGAAACGTCGTATCGCCGCGGCCCTGAGGGAAGCCGTTAATACCTCCGAACCACGGATTGCCGCTTCCGGCGGTCCCCACCTCGATCTCCGGCATAATGCTGGATGGAGTTGTCATTCCGTAAGCCGCCGGAGTTCCCAGGAAATCCTGTTGGAAGTCGATTCGGACGCGGTTCAATCCCGCGTGGAACTCATTCGTGATGGTTGGCGTGAAGACGCGAATGTATCCGAAAGAAATCAGGTATCGCTTGGCGGGGCGGCGGTCGCCAAATCCCGGCAGATTATTGTTCTGAAGCGTCGGCTCGGTGCGTTCGTCGCGGTTGATGATGAATGTGCCAAACAGAAAGTTCTTCTCGTTCACACTGTGGTCGATGCGTCCCGTTTCCTGATTCAGAGTGCGCTGGCGAGCAGCGGAGCCTGTGAAGTGTGTGCCCGTTGCATCGTTTGCATCGGGTATAAGCGCCAGTAGCTTCTGAATCACCGGATTGGTTACGCCCGCCCGCTGCGCGGCGCCAGGCACCACGGTGTTCAGGGTCGCTACCTCGCGCCCGCGCCGGCCCTCATAACTGTTGAAGAAGAAAGTCTTGCTTCTGATAATTGGGCCGCCCACGCTGTAGCCGAAGATGTTGCGTTTGAACGGCGGAATCTTGCCTGCGGGATCGAAGAAATTTTTAGCGTCGAAATGGTCGTTCCGGACAAACTCGTACACCGTTCCGTGCAGCCCGTTCGTCCCGCTTTTTGAGACGCCGTTGATTATGATTCCGGCGTTGCGGCCATACTCGGCGGAAAACGCATTCGTCTGTACCTTGAACTCCTGAATCATGTCGATGTTCGGCTGAAACGTAATCTGGTTCTGCACCATATCGCTGAGGTTGATGCCGTCGAGCATGTAGTTGGTGGAATCTTCACGCGTTCCCGAGGCATTGATGCCCGAAATGCCGATGCCGCTCGGCGCTGCCAGGAATGTGCGGTTGTTGGTGCTGGGAACCACGGTTCCCGCCTGCAGCAGAGCAAGGTCAAGGAAGAACCGGCCATTCAGGGGGATCTCGACGATTTTCCGGTTGTCGACCACCGAACCGAGACTCGAGCTTTCAGTGGAAACGGTGGCCGTTTGCGATTCCACGGTGATCACACTGCTGGTATCGCCAATTTGCAGTACGGGATCCACGCGCGACCTGCCCTCGACGGCAAGCACGATCCCGTTTTGTGCGAAGGTCTGGAAGCCCTTTTGTTCGGCCTTGAGCTTGTATGCGCCAGGCCTAACCGTGGGAAATTCAAAGTTGCCTCCCGGGTCTGACGCTGTCGTCTGGCTTACGCCAGTGTCCTCGCTGGTCAGAGTTATGGTGGCATTTGGAATCGCGCCACCTTGCTGGTCCTTAACGGTTCCCACGAGCGAAGCGTATTGAGCACTCAAGGGCAATGCCGTAAGGAATAGACACGTTACAAACGTAACGATGGACGTTTTGTTTAGCACAGAGTCCCTCCACGCGATCTTCCAAGACCCTTTTTTTTGAGCCTACCACCAATAGGCTGTGGAAAGATACGTGAAGAGCCAGCCGAGAAATCTTGCTCGAAACGTCTGGGTCAGGCGATACCGATGGTGTCACTTACTGCTCGACGAGGGTTCCAAACTACTGCCCGTCGTTAGCAAGCAGTTCCCACTTCTCCCCGAAAAAACCCGCCGCCGCGATCTTACCGGGCCATCGCGGGTCCGGCGGAGTGGTGAGATCGACAACCGCATAATCCGGCAGATAAGCAATCTGCAGCGAGTTATTCGGTTCCGCATACTCCCGGAACGTGATCCCGCTGTTAATCACCACATACTTCTTCGGGTTCAGCGGATTCGGGTAAATCATAACCGGCGCATTCGTCGCCGCCGGAAACGTTCTCGATCCCAGCGTAATCGCCGAAGCCGTCCACTTCACAGGCAGCTTGTCAGCAATACGCGCAAGCACCTTGTTGCTCCGCGGATCGCCCCAAAGCACCAGATTATTGGCCGTGATATCGGCATCGGTAACGGCGCTGTCGTCTTTCATCGGCGCATCGCCACGCATCTGCGTTCGCCACAATTTGGCGGCATGCTCCATTTCCGACTGGCTCCACTTACCCACCATTTCGTTCAGCGGAGTTCCCGTTGGGCGAACATTCAGGAACGCGCCCATGAACGCATCGTCGATCGGTCCCTGCAAATCATGATGCTTGCTCAGGGCATTCGCATCGTCACTGCCGACCGTCCAGTTGCCGGCCAATTTCCGAAAGTGAGCGGTCCACTGGCCGTCGGTCAGAGCGCCGGGCACAGTCAGGCTCTGACCATCCAAAACAACAGTCGCCTTCGATGCCGGATTCATCAGCGGCGATCCCGGCTCCATCTCAAAGCTGAGCGCCGTCACGCCCGCCGTAGTGGCTTTCACGGTGTGATCGCCCTCCATAGCCGCGGTTACTCGCGCGCGTTCCCAATGCTTCTCGATTCCATCCACAACCACCCAGCGCATCCGGTTGTACTTCAGCGTAAATGTGGTGAACCGAACTTCCCGCGGATACGCCACCCGCCCCCGCTGCGCCAGAGCGCCCATCATCTTGTCGAGTTGCACAATAGCATCCGGGGTGTAAGCGTGCCCGATGTTCTGGCCGATTACGCGCGATAATGTAAGCCCCTCGGCCTCCATGTTGGTCGCCATCACGTCGGCCGCCTGCTTTTGGGCGTCTTTATCGCCGTTGTAGGCCACTACGGGTACGTTGAAAAAGTTGACGGCATAATCCGCGGCGTTCGTCAGATGAAGCAGCTTTTCTTCGAACCACGTGAGCTTCACACCGCGCCTTGTATACCCGAAGAAATCCTTGGTTTCGGCGAACCCGGCGCCCGGCGCCACAGCTGCGAACCCGGTGCCATAGTGCGCGCCGATATGCCATGCCGAGGCGCCTCCCATGCTGAAGCCGCGGACAAGAATGCGATTTTCATCCACGTTGAAGTTCTTCTTGACGTCATCGAGCGCCTCGAAGAAATCCACCTCACCCGCAAATGTGCTCGCATTGCAATAGCGTCCGTAAAGATGCAGCACGATCGTATCGCGAGGCGTGAACTGGCCCGGGTTGTGGATGCGATCCCAAAGAAAGCCGATCTCGCTGAGCGTTTCTCCTCTGCCGTGGAACCAGGAATCGACGCGCCATTTGTGCGGCCGGTCCGGCGCGTACGAGGTCGGCACTACAAGCCCGTAAGGCTGCACGCTGCCGTCGATTTTTGAAACATAACCGCGAACCACCAGGCCCGTGGCTCTGGTCCAGGGCGCATCGCCGCGCTCCAGATCCGCCGCGCGCTCATTGCCCATGCGCAGAAGTTCCTTACCCCGGAAGACATCTTCCTGCGTAAAGAATTCGTTGCCCTCGAGCGCGTACCTCACTGCCTTATGGAAGATCGCAACATCCGCGACACGGGGATTAGCCTTCAGAGCGTCAATCCTCTTGCCCAACCGGTCGAGCGAGCTTTTCAACTGCCGCTGGTCCATTTCGGAAACCGTGACTCCGGCCGGCGGAATCAGATGGAGTGCCTGAGGTTGGGCAAGGCAAAGAGAAAATGCAAAAAGCAGCAACGCGGTGGGCTTCATTTGCGAATATCATATCGTTGCAGTAGGGTGAGCCGATGACAGAACACAACATTACACGAAACATCACGCGCCGGGATGCACTCAGGAAAGCGGCCATCGCGTCGCTGGCTCTCGCCGGGAGTGCGCGAGCCGCTACACGCTACGACGCCACCTGGGACTCCATCGATAAGCGACCCTGCCCACCCTGGTATGAGGACGCGAAATTCGGCATCTTCATTCATTGGGGTGTTTACTCCGTCCCGGCCTTTGCGCCTCCCCGAATTCAGGGCCAGACTCCCTACGCCGAATGGTATTGGAACTCGCTTACGAAGGGCAAAGAAAGCCCTGTGGGCAACGCTACATGGGATTTTCACAAGCGTGTGTATGGCGCCAAGTTCGAATACAAGGATTTCGCTTCTCAGTTCAAAGCGGAGTTGTTCAATCCGAACTACTGGGCCGATGTCTTCGAGCGCTCGGGCGCCAAATACATTGTGCCTACGTCGAAACATCATGACGGCTTCGCCATCTGGCCAAGCGCAGAGGCCGACCGGACGTGGGGCCGCCCCTGGAATGCCGTGTCCACGGGACCGAAACGCGATCTGCTGGGCGACTTGTCTGCCTCTGTGCGCGCCAAAGGTCTGCATATGGGCTTCTACTACTCGCTCTACGAGTGGTACAACCCGCTGTGGCTCACCGATAAACAGAAGTACGTGCGGGAGCACATGTTTCCGCAGTTCAAAGACGTGGTGACCCGGTACAAGCCCGACATCATCTTCTCCGATGGCGAATGGGAGTTACCGAGCGATGAGTGGCACAGCCCGGAACTGCTGGCCTGGCTCTTCAATGATTCGCCCGCGAAAGAAAACGTGGTCATCGACGATCGCTGGGGCAAAGATACCCGCCACAAGCACGGCGGCTATTTCACCACCGAATACACAGCGGGTTTACAGTCTGGAAATCACCCATGGGAAGAAAGCCGCGGCATGGGTTTTTCGTACGGCTACAACCGCGCCGAAACACTTCGCGATTACCACTCCGCGCGCGAACTGACGCTCATGCTGATCGATCTCGTGAGCCGCGGCGGGAATCTGCTGCTCGATATTGGGCCCACAGGCGACGGCACGATTCCGGTCGTAATGGAAGAGCGTCTGAATGAAATCGGCGCGTGGCTCAGGATCAACGGCGAGGCGATTTACGGAACGCGCGCGTGGAAGAGCACGCGGCAATGGAGCGCCGGGAAAGTGCCGACCTTCGAAGAAAAGCAGTTTCGCGCCGAGTACGACATCCGGAAGCTGGTAGACGAGCCGAAGCCAGGCGAAGCGCACATCGAGACGTTCTTCACCGGAAAAGGCCGGGACGTCTTTGCGATCGTACCCCGGCGATTGCCCCGCGAACTACTGCTGAAAGACCTAAAGGCGACCGGCGCGACGTTGCTGGGTTCAGGCGAAAAATTACCCGTTCGTACAGTCGCGGGCGCCACCGCGATAACGGTTCCGGATGGCATTCGGGACCGTCTGACCGATCAGGTGGCATACTGCATTCGCCTCGAAAACGCGAATTCGTAACTGAAGCGCTAAAGGTTTTCTCCCAGCCTTCCGATGTATGGTCATGCAGGAAGCGGGAATTTGGTTTACACGCGGGAAAACGCTGTTGGTGCAGTTGAAGCATCTGATTATGGCGCCGCCCCGCAAGGTTCAGCCGACCATCTGGTATTCAGGTCTGGGAATTGAACCCGCGGAGTTCACCGGCCAACTGGCGCGGCTGCAATCGTCATTGAAGACGGCGAAGCAGCCTGTGGCTCAGCCGGTTGCGGACTCGGCGCGACACTAAATTCGCCCAAACCTGGCAACCGCCTCCCTGATCGACTTGAATTTCTCGATGAACGGAATCATCGTGTGCTCAGTGTTATCCAACTCCTGAGCCTTTTTCAAAATGTCCGCCGCCCGCGCGCGCGGAATCACCACCACGCCGTCTTCATCCGCTGAAATAATGTCGCCTGCATTCACCAGGGCGCCAGCGACAGTCACAGGCACGTTAACCCCGGCAAACCGGTAGTGATTCACAGAAGTAGAAGGCGCCACGCCAATGCTGTAAACCGGAAACTGCAATTTCTTAATCTGCGGCACGTCACGAACCGCGGCATCGATCACGGCGCCGGCAAGTCCGCGCGCCTTCATCGCCGTCGCCATCAAGCCGCCGATTCCCGCAATATCCGCGCCATCTTCCAGCTTCATGACATATACAGACCCCGCCGGCGCCGCATCGATGGCATCCAGCATCCCCTGCGAAGCCTTCGACCCCTCCGCGTGCTCTTCTTTCTTCATGAGAACGGTGACGGCCGGGCCTGCAAATTTGGCGGTAAACAAAGGTCGCATTTCATGATGCATATAAAGCTTCCGCCCATAGAGTTGCTCAATGGCATCGGCTACTGAAGCAACTTCCACCTGCTTGAAACCCTGCACCAGTGAATCTCCGGGCGCCGGCTGACCTACAACAACAACCGCCACCGCGAGACACAACGCGACAACCGAGTAGACAGGCTTCATCTCGCCAGCTTATAACGACACGGTTTCGCCAAGTTGCTCCCCAATTACGCCGGCGATCAATTGGTTCAACGTGCGGCCATCGCTTGGCAGCACAAAAGCTTCCCGACCCTCATCCCAATCCAGCTTGAAACTTTGCACGCGCGCGGACACCCAAATTTGTCGCACAGGCGAGTTCGGGCTGATCACAAATTTGGCCGGGGGATCTTCGAACTCGATCGCCAGCGCGCCTTCGTTGCTGTCCACATCGAAATCGTGATTTTCTGAAGCCCGCTCCAGAGAGCGCTGCAGTGCGTGTAGTGCTTCGGCCGAGGCCTTGCGGAAATGCTGTTCGTCCATCATGTAAGTCCAGCCCCGATTATTGCGGATTGCGAATCGTGATGCCCGTAAGCGCGAGTGTCATGCCAATAACGACTATCACGGTGATCCACGCCACCGCGTTATAAGCGGGCGGATTGATCCACTCGTGCATTAGATTTTTCTTGTTGATCAGAATGATCATGAAGATCAGGATGAACGGCAACAGCATCCCGTTCAGCACCTGTGAAAGCAAAATCATCTGCACCAGCGGGAAGCGCGGAATAATCACAATACCCGCGCCGATCACGATGAGCAGCGTATACAGCCAATAAAAAATTGGCGCTTCGTTCCAGGTGCGGCTAACGCCCGACTCGAAACCCAAACCCTCACACACGGAATAAGCGGTGGAGAGCGGCAGAATGCAGGCCGCGAAAACGGATGCGTTCAGCAGGCCGGCGCTGAAGAGCAGCACGGCGTACTCGCCAAAAGGCTTCAGGGCGAGGGCGGCTTCCTTTGCGCTCTGAATGTCGGTCGGGTGGTCCCGATATGCGCCTGCGCAGGCCACGATGATGAAGAATGCAATTACGGAAGTCAGAATGCAGCCTACAATGACTTCAAACCGCGACTCCCTGTATTCTTTCGGCGTAACGCCTTTTTCAACCACGGCCGCCTGCAGATAGAACTGCATCCAGGGGGCAATCGTCGTGCCCACCATCGCGATCAGCATCGTGATATACCCGCTGTCCATCATGAGCTGAGGGCGCACACTGTTGATAGCGGCTTCCTTCCAGTCGGGCCTCACCAGGATGCCAGCCGCGATATAGGAAACGTAAATCACACACGCGAACAGAAAGATCTTCTCCACGCTCTGGTAATTCCCTTTCACCGCGAGGAACCAAACCAGCACCGCGGCAATGGGCACTGAAATAAATTTGCTCACGCCAAAGATATCGAGCGCCGTCGCCACGCCTGCGAATTCGGCCACAATGTTCGTCAGATTCGCCAGCACCAGCAGGATCATGATGCCGAACGTCATGCGCAGCCCAAACTCCTCGCGTATGAGATCGGAGAGGCCCTTGCCTGTAACAGCGCCCATGCGCGAACACATCTCCTGCGCCACAATCAACGCAATCGTGATTGGAAGCAGCGTCCACAGCGGCAGGTAAAGCCAGCGCGCCCCCGCCTGCGAATAGGTATAGATGCCGCCGGAATCGTTGTCGACCATGGCCGTGATAAATCCCGGCCCAAGCACGGCCAGAAAGACCACGATATGGCGCTTGAATCGCGCGATAAGATCCGGCACTTACCTGTGCCTCAGAACCGAGATGACGTCGTCCGCTGTGATCACTCCCGCAAGTGTGCCGTCTTCCTGCAGCACCGGCAATGCCAGGAGGTTGTATTTGTCGAACAGTTCGGTAACCCTGCTTTCTCGTTCACCCGGCGTGGTGGAAATCAGCCGATCGAGCGACAGATCTTTCATCTGTGTCGCGCCATCCGCCAGGAACAGACGTGCCAGCGGGACGGCGCCGGTGATTTTGCCAATGGAGTCGGCCAGAAACAGCACGTGCGTGTTCTCCAACAAATCTTCATGCTCACGCAACCGCTTCATTGCCGTGTCGAGCGTGGTCTCTTCCGGCAGCACAATCGCCTCGGTATTCATCATGCCGCCCGCGGTGTGTTCGTCGTATTCCAGAAGTTCTTTGACGTCTTCGAGGGGCTCAGACTCCATTTCATCCAGAATCTCCGCGCTGGTTTCGTCTTCAAGTTCACCAAGCGCATCCGCCGCCTGATCGGGCGACATCTCGTCCACAATATCGGCCGCCACTTCCGGTTCCAGCCCTTCGAGGATGCTGGCCTGCATTCTCGGATCGATCTCAGAGAGCGCCTCGGCCGCCACCTCACTGTCGATGGTGCCCATGATTGCCTCGCGCTCCGCGGGGCCGAGCTCTTCCACAATGTCCGCCAGGTCGGCCGGATGCAGCAGTTCCAGCTTGTCGTGAGAAATGTTCAACCGCAGACGGCGCAGCGGATCCGCTTCCACGATGTTGCAGAACTCCCACCGGATCGAATTTGGCTCAATCGGCTTTTGGACCTTGCGGACCCACTTCGGCGGCACCACGCCCTGGGTTAACCGGCGAAGGATACTGCGGATTCCCACATCGACTTCCAGCACCACCAGGAAATCGCGCTCTTCGTGTTTGATCTCGAAGGTAACGTCATTGACGCGGACGACCTTGCGTCCGTTCACGTCGATAATTTGCTGGTCGAGCAAATCCCGCCCGATGCGCAGCATGTATTCGTCGGAATGGTAAGGGTAAAGCTTCTCGTTCGAAAGCTTAATGCCGTCCGAAAGGGAAATACTGGCGATCTGATCGTAACGGACCGACAACCATGAGGCTCCTGCTCCAACCAGAAAGCGGTCGACCCGCGCGGGATGAATGAGGGGCACGATGGCAGCGTCCTTCACACGCCCGATACGCCTGTGTTTCAGGTCGTACACGGGCATACCGAGGGTTTCGGTGAAGAACAGGAAGTCGAATTTGTCCGCTGTCATTCGTGATGCCGTCCAGGCCCGAACACGATGTCTCCGGCCAGCACCACTGGGGCGGCTGGCGGAACAGCGAAAAATCGGCTTGTGTGCGCTCTACATCAGGTTCGGACGTGCCTAAACCAATATCCCGCACCCCGCGTACCATAAGCAAGTAAACCCGCTGGTTCCGATGGCGAGCGGCAGGTGAAGCAACAACAGTAAACCCGCTGGCTCTGAAATTTCGGTACACGCGCCTTCAGCCGCCGCCCTCATGGCAAAGGCGATTACCCTCCAGCCTACCTGAACTCAAAAGAGTAAGGCGTCATCCGCAGCATCCCCCCGCGCAGCCAGACCCTAAGCCGCTCGTCGTGCCACGGTGCCCGGAACGGCCCAAGGTCCCTCGCCCCCAGCCCAAAGTGCGGAGAGCATGGCTTCGGCCTCCGCATCCGTGCCCGAACGAAACAGCACGTCAAACACGCTGCGCTTGCCCGGATACAGCACCAAACTTACATGGCTGGTGGCAGGAATACCCGCCTTCTGTTTCACGAGTTCAAGCGCGCGATCAAGCCCGCCCAACTCATCGACCAGGCCTTTTTGCTTCGCCTGATTTCCCAGCCAAACTCGCCCTTGGGCGACCGGCTCGATTTCGGCAAAGGTCTTCTTTCGCGCCTTCGCCACTTTCCCCACAAAATCTTCGTAAGTGGAATCGATTCCCTCCCGCAACTTCCGCCGTTCAGCGTCGGTAAGCGGTTGGTAATCCGATTCGATCATCGCGAACCTCCCCCGGCTGACCGAGTCTTTCGACACCCCGACCTTGTCATAAAGTCCATGCAGATTGGGCTTTCCGAAAACCACTCCGATCGACCCCGTTTCCGTGGCCGGATAAGCCACAATCGGGTCCCCTGTCATGGCCATGTAGTATCCGCCCGAAGCCGCCGCGTCGGACATCGAAATCACCATGGGCTTCTTCCTGCTCAACTGATTCATCGCGCGCCACATCTCGTCCGATGCCGGCACCTCGCCCCCCGGCGAATCGATCCGCACAATCACGGCCTTAATGCCCGAATCATTCCCGACCTTCTCCAGCATTTTGTCGAACGGAACGGCCTCAATTCCGGTATCCCCGCTGGAATCGGAACTGCCGCGCGTAATCGACCCTTCCCCCACCACAAAAGCAACCCGATCGCGGCCCGTCGCCGAGGAATCCGGCACATTCACATAATCGTGCTCCTGGATCTTCTTGATGGACGTCTGTTTCAGCGCGGTTTTCAATTCACCGAACATTTCGTCTTCGTAGCGGATCTCGTCTACCAGCCCTTTATTCAGTGCCTGGTCGGACAGAAACGGCCCCTCGTCGATGATGGCTTTGATGGTCGCCGCGTCCTTGTTGCGGCCTTTGGCGATCGTGTTAATCAGATCGCCGTAAATGTCGTCCGCAACACTGTTCATCACTTCATGGGTTTCCGGGCTCATCGACGTCCGGGTGAACATATCGCCGAAGTCTTTGTATTTGCCGGCGTGCTCCACATCCACCTGAATCCCCAGCTTGTCGAGCGTGCCTTTGAAGTACACCAGCTCAAGCCCGATGCCCTTAAGATTGAGCACATCGGCCGCCGGCATATAGATCCGGGAACACGCGCTCGCCATGTAATATTCGCGCGTGGATGGCCCCTTCAAATACGCGTAGAGCGGCTTGCCCGACTTGCGGAATTCCGCCAGATCGGCGCGGATTTCCTGCATCTTCGCCCAACCCACTCCCGCCCCTTCCGGCTCAAAAACTACCGCCCGAATTCGCGAATCCGCCGCGGCGCGCCGCAACATGCTCCAAACATTCTGCACGGTAACCGGAGTTTTGCTTTCAAGAAACGGAATTGGCACTTCCAGCGGCGGCTTTTCCGGCACATCGCCGGTGAGGTGCAGAATCAGCGTCGACCCGTCAGCGACCGAGGGCGGTTTCGACTTCAAAGAAGCAATCGCGAAAAAACCAATCACAGCGACGATCACGATCAATACGGCGCCCGTCACCAGGCCCAGCAAGAACTTCCCCATTAGGCAAGACTCCTTATTCGATCCAGACGATTTAACCGCAGGTTCTGTCCGAAAGTAGCACGCCCCGCGCGAGCCAGGCCGTTACCTTCCAAACAGACCTTTAATCCGTGTTTTCCAGGTTTCGGCAAAGCCCGGCTTGGCCGCCGGCGCATGAATAGCAATATGCGCCGCGTCATCCGCCGCGATATCCTCCGAATCTTCATCGGATGGCGTCTCACACGGTTTCTCCCCCACCAGCCGGACCGCGTTCCCAAGCAGCGTGAACTGCTTGCGGACGCGAACGCCGTCCTCACGCTCCAGGCAAACAGAAAACTCGCCCGGCCTGGCCAGCACCGGAAAAAACCCGCGCTCCCGCCGCTGTATGTAGGCCGTCTCGTAGCGGTGCCTGCGCGTGCTCCACGTGAAGACCCTGTAACCGTCGAAATCGTGATCCTCGCCCAAGCCCGTAGAGGTGGTCCAAAGCCAAATCGGCTTTTGCTCGCCTTCGTCCTCGACCTTTCCTATCTGGAAATACGACGTGATGCGATGCCCCTCCGCGTACTGCGCCACCTCATCGGGGATGCCCATATAAATTCTGCTCGAAAGCACCCAGCCGCTTTGCCCGTTGTGAGTGCGGACCAGCGTCCAGTCATCGCGCGCCACAGGCGGAAGATTTTCCTCGGGTACCCGGCTGCGTTCCTTCGAAAGCGCCACCCAATCCGGTGGCGGACCCGGAGGCACGGGAGGCGGCGGCGGAGGCAGAATGGATTTCGGTTCTTTCTTGCCCTTTTTTTTCACTTCCGGCTTCAGCTTGGGGGGGATCAACTGGCGTTTGGGCAGTCCGGTTCTGGGCAGCACCCGGTGCGCGATCACATCGAACTTCTCACCAACCGCGATCTGCAAAAAGCTGGCCGACTGGCGGTTCGGTTCGGAATGCACGTTCAACACGTCGAATGATGTCGCTTCACCCTGCGACGGGAGGTCGGAAGCGCCTTTCGACAGAGCCAGCAGGCGTTTCATCTGAGCCGTGTCCATTAGCTGACGGTCGTCCGTCCAGCCCTCAGCGCCTTTCGCCGTTCTGACTTTGTACCAGCGCCGCCTTTGGCCCACGATTTCGAGCCGGTCCCCATGGTGGACCACGGCCGAGGCGGGCGACTTCGGATCTATATCCTTGTGAAGGCTAAGTGTGGCCGGGCCGGCATAGGCCTCCCCGATTACGGGGTCCCGCTCTTGCGCGGTATTGCAGCCGGAGACACCAACTATGAACAGAAATACGATGGGGGCGGGAAATTTCAGCTCTACTACCTGCTGTCAGATTAACCCAAACGCATACCATGGCGAAGTGGCGTAACATAGTTGCGTAGATACTATGCGGTGCCACCAAGAATTCGGCCACAGATTGGTATCCTTCATGGCCTTTCTCTCGCTGGTCGTTCCCGTAAGCGCGCAGTACCCAGGCGGGCAATACCCGCAAGGCGGTCAGTATCCACCGGGTGGCCAGTATCCACAGGGCGGGCAATATCCGCCAGGCGGCCAGTATCCTCAAGGCGGCCAGTATCCGGCGGGCACCGTGCCCGGACCCATGGGGATTCCGATCGGTATTCCGGGCATTCACCTGCCGAAGCGCAAAAGCAAAGAATCGACAACATCCAAAGTCACCGTTCAGTCCGTCGAAGGGTCGCTGCGGCGCCTGAATGAAAAGGATTTGCTCCTTCAAACCCAGCCCGACCGAATCCTTCGCTTTCGCCTGATAGCCAAGACCGAATTCCGCGACAAGAATGGCAAGCCGATGCGGGATTCGCTGCTGCATCCGGGCGACCGCCTCACCATTGACTCCACTCCTGACGACCCCGAAACGGCTGTTCACGTAATCCTTGTCCGCGCCGGTTCCGCATCTGAAAAAGAGGCGGGCAATGTGCCAGTCGATCAGGCTAAAGTTGTGGCCCCCGATTCAGGCGATTTCGGGAAGGCCCATTCGGCCACGGAGGCGACAAGCGCTGCCGGATCTTCCGAATCCTCAGGCTCATCTTCCTCCGAAGATGCCGACCGGCCAGTACTTCAGCGACAGCCGTCAAATGGCCCGTCTGAGGAGCCTGCCCATGCGAAGCAGGATCCTGGCCTCGACCCGGTCATCGGCGATGCCCGAGCCGCCGCCTCGTCATTCACATCGGAATTGCCTAATTTCCTGGTGCAGCAAATCACCACGCGCTCCGCCGGATCGCGCTACGTGGATAATTGGCGGACCATTGATGTGGTGACTTGCGATGTGTCCTCAGTCGACGGCAAAGAAGAATACAAAAACATTCGCGTCAACGGGCGCCCCACCGACCGCCCTCAGGATTCGGGCTCCTGGTCCACTGGCGAATTCCAGATCACGCTCGAAGACATCTTTTCGCCATACACGGCTGCCGTTTTTAAGCGCACCGGCGAAGATCGGATTGCCGCGCGACCGACATGGGTCTACAGTATGGCCGTCGAGCAGCCCCGTTCACACTGGACACTGGTTGCGCAAAGCGGCCGCAAGTACACGCCGGCCTACAAAGGTTCCGTCTGGATCGACAAAGAAACCGGCAGAACGCTGCGCATTGAGCAGCAGGCAATTGGAATCCCGCGCGATTTCGCGTACGACAAAAGTGAATCCGCTTTGGAATATGGCTTCGTCAGCATTGAAGGCAAGAAGTACCTTCTGCCGGTTCAGAGCGTCAACGTCGCCTGTATGACAGGAACTTCCAACTGCAGCCGCAACGTAATCGAGTTTAAGAATTACCGGAAGTTCTCCGCCGATTCCAACATCACCTTCTAACCCACAAACGCCGGGTACCTGGATGTAGTCCGGCCAAGCCGACCTCGGCGGCTCTAATTTTCGATCGGCGCTTTCTCCAAATGATCGATCACCACCAACTCCGTCAAGATCTTTCTGGGCTCAAGCTTTAACCCCAACTGCTCCTGAACGGCGGTAAAGAGATTCGGAGGTGTCTCCGCGTCCGCATTGTGCATGTCCGGGCCACCCCCGCCGGGGCCGCCAATGGTTACGCCGCCGCCGCCACTCCCGGCACCCGG
>Ga0207695_10002625_pt1 | contig 26298 bp, 18 predicted proteins | sample KBSC54metaG_FD_184354 | JGI IMG/M metagenome (GOLD analysis project Ga0207695, IMG submission 184354) | Corn rhizosphere microbial communities from Kellogg Biological Station, Michigan, USA - KBS C5-4 metaG (SPAdes) (version 2) | ecosystem: Host-associated > Plants > Roots > Rhizosphere > Soil...
GTCGTATACCGCCATGCGCGGGAACCACTGCGCGATCTCGTAGATGTCGCCGTTCTTCGTGGGCGTCACCGCGGTGCGCCCACCCCAGGTGCCGGGCACGGTGTAGTGGTAGCGGATGTGCAGCTTGAGCTGGCCACCCTTGGCCTTCAGCGCCGCCGGCAGATCCACCCGCAGGCGGGTGTCATCGACGAGGTAATGCACCGGCTTGCCGTCCACTTCCACCGCGTCGAGCTGGTAGCCCTCGGTGGACTGGCCAGACTTCTTCGGCCACGGCGAGGTCAGCGCGCCGCGCGAATCGCTCTTGTAGATGTTCTGGTCCAGCTGCAGCCACAGCGCGTCCAGCGCATCCGGGCTGTGGTTGGTGTAGGTGATCGTTTCCTCGCCGGCCAAGCTGTGCGTGGCCGGGTCGATGCGCGCCTTGATGTCGTAGTCGGCGCGGTTCTGCCAGAACTCCGGGCCGGGCTTGCCCGCGCCGTCACGGAACGCGTTGGCCGGCTGCGGCAGGGACAGCGGGGCGAACAGCGCCTGCGGATCGAAGGGGGAAGCCTTGTCCTGGGCATGCAGCGGCGCGCACAGGGCGATGGCGGCAAGCGTGGCGGCGGCGCAAGCCGGGATCGGGTTCTTCATCGGTGTCTTCGGCGTGGGGAGGCCCGCCCACTATAGGAAGCGCGCCGCGCCGGCGGATAGGCCAGAAGTCATCGCCGGCCGCACCCGATAGAATGCATCCATTCCCAACCAGATGTCGTCATTCCCGCGAAAGCGGGAATGACGGCCCAAGACATCGCTTTCGAGATACGCATGAGCACGCCCGACCATTCCCCGCTCGGCAAGGCCACGGCCTATGCCGACCGCTACGACCCCACGCTGCTGTTTCCCATCCCCCGCGCGGCCAAGCGCACCGAGCTCGGCATCGGCGCGCCGCTGCCGTTCCACGGCACCGACATCTGGAACGCCTACGAACTGTCGTGGCTGGACATGCACGGCAAGCCGCAGCTGGCGGTCGCCGAGTTTCGCGTGCCGGCGAGCACGCCGAACATCATCGAATCGAAGTCGTTCAAGCTGTACTTGAACGGTTTCGCGCAGGAGCCGCTGGCCAATACGGCCGCGTTGCGCGCCCTGCTGCAGCAGGACCTCACCACCGCCGCGGGCGACGTGGTGGAGGTGATCCTGCACCCCGCGCGTTGCGCCGCGCACGCCTTCGTCGACCTCGAAGGCGAGTCCATCGACGCCCTGCCCGTCGCGATCGACGACTACGGGCCGCCCAGGGCCGATTACCTGCACGCCGACACGAACGCCGCGGTGGTCGAGGAAGCTCTCGTCTCCGACCTGCTGCGCTCGAACTGCCCGGTCACCGGCCAGCCCGACTGGGGCAGCGTGCGGATCGCCTACCGCGGCGCGCCGATAGCCCGCGAGGGCCTGCTGCGTTATCTCGTCTCGTTCCGCACCCACAGCGAATTCCACGAGCAGTGCGTGGAACGCATCTACATGGACATCACCGCACGCTGCGCGCCCGAGCGACTCAGCGTGTACGCGCGCTACACCCGCCGCGGCGGGCTGGACATCAACCCGTTCCGCAGCAGCGTGCCAGCCACGCCGGACAACCCGCGCGGCGCACGGCAGTAATCGGCGCTTCAGAGCGCACGGGTTAGCCTCGACGGCAATCGCCTGCAACGGCATCGCGTCCGGCGCGAGGCCGCGACCACGGGATACCGCCATGCACCGTCTCGCTCTTCCGCTCGTCCTGTGCTGTGCCATCGCGCTGCTGTGCGGCTGTCATCGGCACGACAGCGCGCCGGCCGATTCGACCGCGGGCGCGCCCAAGGCTGCGTCCACCGTGGCACATGCGAGCAAGCCGGTTTCCGTCATCCACGCTGCGCCGGCCGCCGCCGGCACCACACCCGCACCGGCCGCCAGCACCACCAAGCCCGCCGCGAGCGACGGCGGCTTTCGCGTCGCCACCCTCACCCTGGGCAGCGCGATCGACGCCGGCTACGCGGTGACTGCGCCCGCCACCCGCTTCGCCGCCGACACGCCGGTGATCTACGCCAGCGTCGCCACCACCGGCCGCACCACCGGCGCCACGCTGGACGCGCGCTGGCGCTACCTGGAAGGCCAGGGCGTGCTGGTCAACGAACTGAGCCAGATCGTCGCCGCCGGCGGCCCCGCCGTCACCACGTTCAAGGTGCAGAACCCCAATCGCTGGCCAGTCGGCCGCTACAACGTGGAGATCTCGCTCAACGGCAAACCCGTCGCCAGTCGCGAGTTCGAGATCGAGAAGCACTGAGGCAGCACACGACTCAATCGCTGGGCCCGGTGCAGGCGGCGCGGCGCACGCCTTCCACCCGCAACACCTCGCCGCGCCCCTGCAGGCTGACGCTGGCGGTGTAGTGCTCGGGTGTGTCGAAATCCACCCGGCCGCGTCCGCTCGGCGTCGGCAGGCCGGCACAGCTGAGCGTCCAGTCCAGCGTGGTGCTGCTGCGGTGCGGATCGCTGCGCCGGCACTGCGGCGCGGGCATCGGCAAGGCGGCAAAGCGCGCCCAGGGATCGTCGCCTTCGTTCACGCAGTGCCACTCCACGCGCGGCGGCCCCGCATGGCCGTGGCTGACGTCGCGCAACACGATCCGCCACAGGCCGGGCATGGCCTGGAAATCGGCTGGATCGGCGCGGGTGATGGCGATGGATGCCATGCCGAGCAGCAGGATCGTGCACAGGCCGAAACGCAGGATCGACCCGCGCGTCCAGCATGCCGTCATTCGATCCGATGCGCTCATGGCCTTGCCTCCGTGACGCGGTGCGCGGGCGGCCGCCGTGGCGAGCCGCCCGCGCATTCCCGCTTCCTGTTCGCGCTCAGTCCTGCAGCGCCTCGTCATCGTCGCGGCCCGGCTGGTGCGCCAGGCGGAAGTCGAACATGTCCATCAGGTTGCCGATCGCCGGTGCGTTGAGCGGCACGTAGGGATCCTCGGGCAGCGCGACGGGGTTGGGCAGGTTGTCGCGGCTGCGCTGCGAGATGCGCTCGTGCAGGCCCCAGTTCGCCTCGACGAATTTGTCGAAGGAGACGTGGTCGTAGTAGGTGTGCACCACGTGGCCGCCCTCGGAGTACTTCGAGATCACCAGCAGCGGAATGCGCGTGCCGTCGCCGAAGAAGTCGATCGGCTGCACGTAGCCGGAGTCGTAATAGCCGCCGCCCTCGTCGAACGTCACCATGATCGCGGTGTCGTTCCACAGCGTCGGGTTGGCCTTGACCATCTCCACGATCTTCTGCACGTAGCCCTCGTACAGGTCGAGCTTGGACGAGGCGGGATGGCCGTCGAGCAGGCCGTCGGGCTTGGCGATCGAGACCGCCGGCAGGGTGCCGTTGCGGATGTCGCTGTAGAGGTCGTTGATGTCCTGGTTGCGCGCACGCAGCTTCGGGTTGGTCATCACCTGTTCGGAGTACAGGAACGGGTTGCAGATGTTGCAGTAGCTGCCGCCCTCGCCGTCCTCCTTGCCGTTGTCCCAGCCCTCGCCGTAGTACTTCCAGCTCACGTGGTGGCGGCTCAGCAGCAGGGCCAGGTTGTCCTGCTTCGTCGGCGGAATGCTGAACTGGCTGGCGCCCAGCGGTGCGGGCGTGCCGTCGCCGAGGTAGCCCGGGTTGTAGTTGTTGAGCAGGTAGTAGGCGTTGCGCCGGCAGTTGCCGCCGTGGAATGCGTCGTAGGGCAACGCGTGCAGGTAGTTCTTGATCTGGGCCACGCCGGGCTGGTTGTCGTCGGCGCAATCGACGTAGGAGCCGCCGCCGTAGCCGTCCTGCACGTACCAGTTGTTGGTGCCCGGCTGCGCGTCGGGGTTCTCGACCTGGTTCGCCGGCGGCACCGCCGGGCGGCCCTGCGCGTCGGCGTACCAGATCGGCTCGCCGTAGCCGAGCATGATGTGGTTGGCCCCGGTGCCGCCCATCACCGACTGGTGGAAGTTGTCGCTGAGCGCGTAGGTGCGCGCCAGCTCGGCGAAGTACGGCGCGTCGCCGTGGGCGATGTTGAGGAACTGCATCGCCGTGGAACCCTCACCGGTGGTCTGGTCGCTGAAGTTCGCCGGCTGCGGCTTGCCGTTGCTGCCCGCGCCGACGCTGGTCTCCACCCACGGAAACAGGTCGTTGCGGCAGCCGCTGAGATTGTCCAGCGTGGCGGCGTCGGCGTCGCAGTCGAGCTGCTGCCACATCTGGAAGAAGCGATGCACCGGGCTGTTCGCGTAATCGTCGTAGCCGAGCGAGGCATGCTTGTCGACCGGCGCGTTCGGCAGCGTGGCCGGGAAGCGCGTGTCGAGCACGTGGTTCGGCAGGCCGGTGCCGCCGGCGGCGAGTTCGCCGTAGGCGGCGTCCGGCAGACCCGGCTCGATGGCCTGCGCCTGCTGGGCCGAGGCGAACGGCGCCTGGGTCGGCGCGCCGCCGGTGTTCATCGCCGGCAGCGTGGCGTAAGGCGCGGTGTGCTGCGGCGCCAGCGCGAACTTGCCGGTGCTCTGCGCCTGCCACTGCTGCGCCTTCGCCACCTGCGGCCCCGGCGTGCCGTCGGCGTTGACGATGCCTTCGGAAAGCAGGTTGCGTACCTGCTGACCACGCGGCGGCGTGTAGGTGGCGTACACGTGGTCGAAGGTGCGGTTCTCGCCGATCAGCAGGATCACGTGCTTGATCGGCGTGCGCGTGCGGTTGCTGCGGTCGTCGCCATCGTCGGGACGATGCAGCATCACCATGCCGCCGGGCAGTCCTTGCTGCGCATGGCGGTCCGCGGTGTGTGCATGCGCGCGGAAGGTGGCGTCCTGGTCGGGTGGCGTGGCGGTCTGCGCGCTGGCCAGGCCGGCGATGCCGGTGGCAAGTGCGCCGACGGCGAATGCCCTCAACCGGCTGCGGCGGAAGATCGTGGACATGATCGGCTTCTCCTGCGGCCGTTGCGGACGGCCGGCGTGAGTGGTTCCCCCTGATTCCGACCGCGGCACGACGTGCATGCCGAGGTCAGGGCGGCAGTCTGGTCCGCACAGATGACGGCACGTTGGCGCGCGCAAGACAGGGAAACCGCGGCCGGTGACAATGCGACGACAACGCGCCGGCATGTGCGCTGGAACACGCTCAGGCCGGCAGCAACTCGTACGGCCGCATCATCTCGTTGTCCTCGTGTTCGAGCAGGTGGCAGTGCCACACGTAGCGTCCCGGCTCGCCCTCGAAGCGCACCGCGATGCGCGTGACCATGCCCGGGTCGGCGCGCACGGTGTCCTTCCAGCCGGCCTCGTGCGGCGGCGGCGGTTGCGCGGCGCCGGTGTACTTCAGCTCGCGCCGCGCATTCCACGCGAACAGGTCGAACGGGCGCCGGTCGAGCACCTGGAAGCGCACCAGGTGCAGGTGGACCGGATGCGCGTCGCCACTGAGGTTGACGAAACTCCAGGTCTCCATGCTGCCCGCGCGCGGCCGCTCGCTCACCGTATCGGACCAGCGCTTGCCATCGAGCAGCATGCGCAGCGCGTTGCCGCCGGCATCGTCCACCTCGCCCAGGCTCAGCACGCGATCGCGTGCACCGGCCACGTCGAGGCGCGGCACCGGGCGCAGGCGCGCCGGCAACGCCGAGTCGTCGCGACGGCGGCGATCGCGCACGCGGAATTCCAGGATGCCCGTGCCATGCAGGCGCAACTGCGCGCGCTGCCCCGCCAGCGCGGCGAAGTCGATCACCACGTCGGCGCGCTCGGCGGGATACAGCGTGATGCTTTCGCGCTCGACCGGCGCCTGCAGCAGGCCCTGGTCGCTGCCGATCTGCTGGAACGCCAGGCCGTGCGTCAGCGCCAGCTCGAAGAAGCTGCTGTTCGCCACGTTGAGCAGGCGCAGGCGGTAGCGGCGCGGCTCCACCTCGAGATACGGAAACAGCTTGCCGTTGCACAGCACGGCATTGCCCTGGCACTGCATCACCCACGGCGCCGCGGGATCGTCGGACACCGGGTAGTACAGCCGGCCGTCGCGGCCGATCAGCCGGTCGCACAGGAACAGCGGCAGGTCGCACTCGCCCGACGGCAGGCCAAGCGCGCGCTCCTGCGCATCGCGCACCAGCCACGCGCCGTACAGGCCGGCGTAGATGTTGAGCCGGGTGATGCCCATCGCGTGGTCGTGGTACCACAGCGTGGCCGCGTCCTGCGCGTTCGGATAGCGGTTCAGCGCGGAGCGGCCCGGCGCGTACCAGTCCTCGGGCCAGCCGTCGCTGTCCGCCGGCACGCGCGCGCCGTGCACGTGGGTCACCGCGCGCACCTCGGGTTGGTCGCGCCCGGCGCCGTGGATCGTGTGGTCGATCGGCAGGAAGTGCCGCGTCGGCAGCGCGTTCGCCCACTCCACCAGCACCGGTTCGTCGCGCTCGACCTCGATCGTGGGCCCCGGCGAACTACCCGCGTAGCCCCATTGCGGCGTGGGCGGCAGGTCGCGATGCAGGCGCGCCGCGAACGCGCGCATCTCCATGCGATAGCACGGCAGCAGGCGCCCCGGCCAAGCCGAGTGCGCGCGCCGCCCGACGGGACGCGCACGCGCCGGCAGCGGCAAGGCATCGACGAACCGCGCCAGCGTGGCCGGGTTCACCAGCGGCACGTTCGGCGCGGCCAGGCGTGCCGCGGTGGTGCGCATCGGCATGCCCGTCATCGCGCCCGCCGCCACGCCCGGCGCAGCCAGCACATCGGCCAGCAGTCCTGCGCCGAGCAGGCCGCCGGCGGCGCGCAGAAAATCCCGCCGCGAGCGGCTCACGCCGACCGCCCGGCGGCGTGGGCCATGGCGACACATCCGCTGGAACGAAGGCTGGCGCGCGTCATGCCCGCACCGTAGAGGCGCGGGATGACGGTACGGTGACGGACGGGAGCGAGTGAATCGGAGAAAGAAGCGAGAGCAGGTATGGGTCTCGTTTCCCGCTTTTCTCACTACTCCTCACTCACTTCTCTGCACTCGCTCCCCGCCCGTCCACCGCCTTGCGTCCCAACGCCGGATCGTCGGTGAAGAACGCATCGATGCCGGCGTCGAGCAGGACGCGCATTTCCGCGAGGCTGCCGGCCTCGTGGCGATGGGCAGGATCGCTGCCTTCGCGCAGCGCCGGCGGCAGGAACGCGTTCTCGGGACGCAGCGTGTATACGTGCACTTCCAGCCCTGCCGCATGCGCATCGCGCACCAACGCGGTGGCTGCGCCAAGGCGACCCTCCGGCGTGAGCGGCAACACCGCGCGCGTTGAGGGGCCGATGGCATCCGCGTAAGCGGCAATCTCGCGCAAGCCTTGCGGCGTCGTCATCGCCGCGTAATCCAGCGCACCGTTCGCGGTCACCACGTCGAACGGCTGCTCCCGCGGCTCGCCCAGCAGCTGCAGCAGGCGCACGTTCGTCATGCCGCGCCGCCGACGCTCGCCATCCAGGTACTTCAGGTTGCCGACCTCGAAGGACTGGATCTCCACCGGCGCCGTGTGCATGTACGCCTGCGCCGCCAGCGCATCGAGCAGCGCGTCTTCCATCGGCAAGCCGATGCCGCGGAAATACGTGCCGTGCTTGATCTCCGGAATGATCCCCACCGTGCGACCGCACGCCGCGCCCAGCGCCACGATCTCGGCGAACGTGGCCAGCGGATACATCCCGTCGTGCGCCATACCGCGCAGTTCCGGCAGCCGCTCGCGCGCCCGCAACGTCTTCAACTCGGCGAGCGCGAAGTCCTCGGTGAACCAGCCTTCCACTGCCACACCGTCGACGCGCTTCACCGTCCTGCGCGCGGCGAACTCCGCATGCGCCGCCACGTCGGTGGTGCCGGAAATCTCGTTCTCGTGCCGCGACACCAGCACGCCGTCGCGCGTCATCACCAGATCCGGTTCGATGAAATCCGCGCCATCGTCGATCGCCCGCGCATACGCCGCCAGCGTGTGCTCGGGCAGGTGCGCGCTGGCGCCGCGGTGGGCGATCACCTGCACGCGTGCGGCAAGTGGTTTCTCGATCACGGGGGACATGCCCACTCCCGTCGATGGCGACGGCCCAGCATAGGTGCAGCGGCGTCTGGAAGCGGTCAAGCACGGCTTCCCGGCCAGGAATCAAGACTGGAAATGCCGGAGGGAAATGGCGCGCCCGGAGGGATTCGAACCCCCGACCAATGGCTTCGGAAGCCACTACTCTATCCGGCTGAGCTACGGGCGCGTGGTGCTGCAGAACCGCGCGCGGAGCGTTGCGATCCACGGCGGACGGGCAGTATAGCGGAGATGGTGGGGATCGCCCATGCGGGGACTTGCGTGGGCGCTCGGCGAAGAACTCCCTCTCCCCCAACCCCTCTCCCGCACGCGGGAGAGGGGAGGAAGCTCAGCTCAGCGGGCCTTGAACAGCGTGGTGAGCGTGTCGGGCTTGCTGGTGTCGCGCACCAGGTGCGGGTACTTCAGGCCGTCGTGATAGTCGATGCGGATGGTCTTGTACTCGTCGAAGTTCTTCACCAGCAGTTCGATCGGCTGGTTCTTGTCCTTCGCGGCGGCGGTGACGGCGTCCTTCAGCGCATCGGGATCGTAGTCGTGGCCGTTGACGGCGACGACGGTCATGCTGGGGGCGAGGCCAGCCTTGAACGCGGGGCCGTCCCACAGCACGTCGCCGATCTGGCCGCCCTTGCCCACCGACACGCCCAGCGAGTAGGTGAGCTCGGCGACATGGCGGCGGGCCTCGAAGGCCTTGACCGCGGCGCTGGGCTGGTCGGTGTAGACCAGCTTCCAGCCGTGCGCTTCGAAACCGCCGGTGATCGGACCGTGGCCGTCCAGTCGCGTGCGCAGGTAGCTCGCCCAGTCGTACGGGGCGATGGCGTTCAGCGTCTTCACCACGTCGTCGAAGGTGTAGGTGTTGGTGACGAAGCTGCCGTTGTCCATGCCGAAGAAGTCCTTGGCAAAGTCGTCGATGCTCTTCTTGCCATGGCTCAGGTCACGCAGCTTGCCGTCCACGTCCAGCCAGATCAGCTGGCCGGCCGAGTAGTAGTCCTCGCTGCCCTGGTAGTTGCGGTACGGCAACGGCGCGCGCTGGGCGATGATCGGGTCATTGGTGGTGTCCTGCACGTTGCGCCAGCTGGCGAGGCCGGGGCGGCCCTTGTCGTAGGTGGCGGCCACGAAGGCCCACATGTCGTGCGCCTGCTCGGTGTCCCACAGGCCCGAGCGCGAGGCCATCACCTGGCCCCAGAACTGGGTCTGGCCCTCGTACACCCACAGCAGCGAGTCCTGCATCGGCACGTTGAAGTTCGGCGTCCACAGGTCGGCCGGACGGCGGTACTTGCCGTCCCAGGAGTGGTTGAACTCGTGCGAGAACAGGTCGCGGCCCAGTGCGTTCTTCTTCCACTCGGTGAAGAAGTCGGCCGAGGTGCCGTCCTCGCTGGACTGGTGGTGCTCCAGGCCGTTGCCGCTCATCTTGTCGCTGAGTGAGACGAGGAAGTCGTAGTGGTCGTAGTGGTGCGCGCCGTACAGCTTGTACATCTGCTGCACCAGCTCGCGGAACGGCTTGATCTGCTCAGGCTTGATCTCGAGGTACTTCGGCGCGTCCGCCACGATGTCCATGTGCACCGGCGTCTTCGCGCCCGGGTCGAGGTCGATGCGCTTGAAGTACTTGCCGGCGTAGATCGGCGAGTCCACCAGGGTGTTGTAGGTGGTGGGCTTGAAGTGCACGGTGTCGCCGTCGCGCGAGGCCACTTCCAGCGCGCTGCCGAACTGCCAGCCGGCAGGGAATTTCACGCTGGCCTCGGTCTTGATCTGGCGGCTGTAGTAGCCGGCCGGGTACACCGAGTTGGCGTTCCACTGCAGGTTGAGCATTTCCGGCGTCATCACCACACGGCCCTCGCGGGTGTTCTGCGGCGACAGGTACTGGAAGTCCACCTCCACGTTGCTGGCGCCCTGTGGCACCTCGACGTGGAACGCGAACACGTTGAGCGGATCGCGCGTCCACGGCAGCACCTTGCCGTTCGCCTTCACCACCAGGCCGGCGAACTTGTCGATCGGGCCGCTGGGCGAGTGGTTGCCGGGCAGCCACTGCGGATACAGCAGGGTCAGCGGGCCGGGCTGCGCGGGCACCACCTCGTGCACGCGGAACACGCGGTGCGCGAGGTCGGTGGCGTCCACGCTGATCTGCAGCGTGCCGGGGTAGGCCACATCCTGCGGCGGCGGCACATCGGCGAGTGCGTTGAGGCTGACCAGGCCGAAGGCGCTGGCGACGATGGCGGAGGCGAGGCGGGTGGCTTTCAATGGATTCTCCCTGGGCAACGGCCCGCACGGGACGGAGGGTGCGGGCATGAGGGTCCGATGCTAGACCGGCCGCGGGGCAGGCTCCCCTGCCAGAGGTCATGCGCGGGCAATGCGGTGACGCATGGCGAAAAGCGCCCTCTCCAGCCCTGCGGGCAGCCTCTCCCGCAAGCGGGAGAGGCGAAATATGCACTACTTGCGCGGCGTGGCGATCGCGCCGAGCAGGTCCTTGCCGCCGGCGCGTTCCAGGTGCGGGTAGCGCAGGCCGCCGTGGTAGTCGATCTTCGCCGTGCTGTACACGTCGACGTTCTTCACCAGCAGCTCGATCGGCGCGCTGCCGACCTTCGCCGCGGTGATCGCGTCCTTCAGCGCGTCGGGCGAGTAGTCCTTGCCGTCCACCGCCACGATGGTCTCGCCCGGCACCAGGCCGGCCTTGAACGCGGGGCCGTTCCACTGCACGTCGTAGATGTTGCCGGTCTTCGACGCGGACAGGCCGATCGAGGCGGCGAGGTTGACGCCGTGGCGGACGCCTTCCATCGCCTTGGTCTCGGCATTCGGCTTGTCGGTGTAGACCAGCTTCCAACCGCCGCGCGCGATGCCGTGCTCAGGCAGTTCCGGGCCGGTGTAGTCCAGCCGCGCCTTGAGGAAGCTCGCCCAGTCGAACGGCTGCACCTGGTTCAGCGTGTTCACCACGTCGTCGAAGGTGTAGGTCTTGGTCACGTAGCTGCCGTTTTCCATGCCGTAGAAGGCATGCGCGAAGTCGTCCAGCGAGTGCTTGCCGCCCGAGAGTTCGCGGATCTTGGTGTCCACGTCCAGCCACAAGAGCTGGCCTTCCGGATAGAAGTCGGTGCCGCGGCGCCAGTTCGCCCAGCCGCCGCCGCCGTAGTAGGTGAGCGGCGCGGCGTCGGCGGTGTCCTGCAGCGAGCGCCAGGCGCGACCGGTGCGCTCGCTCATCGAGGCGTCGATGTTCGCCATCGTGTCGCGGAACTGTTCGGGCGTCCATAGGCCGGAGCGCGCGGTGAGCACGCTGCACCAGTAGTCGGTGAGGCCCTCGTACACCCACAAGAGGTCGTCCTGCATCTTCACGTTGAAGTTCGGCGTCCACAGGTCGGCGGGGCGACGGAACTTGCCGTTCCACGAATGCACGAACTCGTGCGGCATCAGGCTGGCCGCCAGCGTGTGCATGTCGTCGTTGGTGAAGAAGTCGGCCGGCAGGCGGTCGTCGCTGGACTGGTGGTGCTCCAGCCCGAAGTGGCCGGTGTGGTCGGACAGCGTGAGCAGGAAGTCGTAGTGGTCGTAATGGTGCGCACCGAACAGCAGGTTGGTCTGCGTCACCACCGCGCGCTGCTGCTCCAGCTGCTTGGCGGTGAGCTTGACGTCCTTCGCGCCGTCGCCCACCACGTTGAGGTGCACCGGCACCTTCGCGCCCGGCGCGAGGTCCACGCGATCGAAGTGCTCGCCCGCGATCAGCGGCGAATCCACGAAGTTGTTGAAGCTCACCGGCTTGAACTGCACCGTGCCGCCGCTCTGGCTTTGCACCTGCAGCGCGGTGCCGAACTTCCAGCCAGCCGGCAACTGCACGGTCGGCTGGATCTGGATCTGCCGCGAGTAGTAGCCGGCCGGGTAGAACGCCACCTGGTTGAACTCGACGTCCACCAGGTTCGGCGTGGACGAGGCGCTCGCGCCGAACAGGCTGCCCTCGCCGTCGCCCGGCGAGAGGAACTGGAACGAGAGATCGAGCTGGCTCACGCCTTCGGGCACGTCCAGGTGAATCGCGAACATGTCGCGCAGGTCGCGGCGCCACGCCAGCTGCTTGCCGTTTGCGGTGATGATCAGCCCCGCCACGTTCTGGATCGGGCCGGACGGCGCGTGCTCGCCGGGAATCCACTCCGGATACAGCAGGGTGAATTCGCCCGGCTTCACCGGGATCGTCTCGTGCACGCGGAACATCCGCTTCGCCGCGTCGGTGAGGTCGACGTTCACCGTGAGCTGGCCGGGATAGGGCTGGTCGACCGGCGCGGCGCGGCGGGCATCCTGCGCAGTGGCGGCGACGGACAGCGAAAGCGCCCCGATCACCGCGGCGGCGATCAGGCTGGAACGGAAGGCATGACGATTCACGGGTGGCTCCGGGCAGGCACCGGCCCGCGCGGAAACCGCACTGCCGGCAGGAACGCGTCGTTCGTCGTGGCGGCGAGCGGCGGGTGACCGGGCGATGGTAGATCGCGACATGCTCGCGGCACCCTGCCAGAGGTCACGCGCGGACGACGCATGATTTTGCGGCGTCGGTTCAGTGCAGCACTTGCACCGTCACGTAGAACAACAGCAGGCGGTAAAGCTGCAACGACCAGAACAGGCCCGCCAGCATCCACGTACACAGGATCGCGCAGCCGACGCGCGGATAGTGGAGGTACGCACGCAGCGCGCGATACACGTAGATCGCCACCAGCACGGCGAGGGCCATGCTTGCATACGTGTCGTTCTGCAGGATCGCGGGCACCCTGCCATCCAGGAACCATCGCGTTGCAAGCGTCGCTCCCGTCACCAGCCAGCCGAACAGCAGCAGTATCAGCAATAGCCCGCTCCACAAGTGGGTCGCGAAAATCAGCAGTTCCGGCAAGCCACGACGCAGCGGCGCCAGGGTCAGCCACAGGAAGCACGCCAGCATGGGCACGAGCGCAACCACCAAGGCACGCGACAGCGTCTCGGTGCGCTCGTCGAACCGCTCCTGGTAGCGATAAACCGCTTCCAGTGCCGCCGGGTGGCGACTGGTTGCAACGCCCTTCTCCTTGTCGGCCTTCTGCTCGGCGGCCGAGGCGGCGCGACCCGCAGCGACCGCGGCGCGCTCCGATCCGTACAGCGCCCAGTAATCCGCCATCACCTCGGCTTTCACCGTCGCCGAAACCTGCGGACCCAACGCCTTGTCCAGCACCACCGTCTGCTTCGCGTGCTGCAGCGGCGACACGTCCATTTGTGTCTCCAGCACTGTGGAGAACGTGTTCAGACTGGTCAGCAGGAAGTACAGCAGGTTCACCGCGAAGAACAGCGCCACCGGCCGCGCATACGGCATGCGTCGCCCGCGGAAGTATTCGCGCGTCAGTTCGCCCGGCTTGAGCAGCAGCATGCGCAGCGAGACGAGTAGGCGACCCTCGCCGTGCGAAAACGCCTCGAACCACTCGCCCACGATGTGCCGCAGCGTGTGCTCGTCCGGATGCAGCCGACGCTCGCCGCACTGCGCGCAGTACTCGCCGCTCAGCGGCGTGCCGCAATTCGCGCAGACCGTTGCCTGGCCCGAAAGCCCCGCCGTCTCCTGCATGCCCAGCCCTCCCGCCCTGCCCGGATCGGCGGATCATGCCTCGGCATGCGGACCCGGCGCATGTGCATGCCTCGCTTGCGCACCACAGCTTGCGCACCACATCCTCCGAAGCCGCCGATGCGAAACCTAGTGAAGCGCCATTTCGCGTCCGGGCTGTCCGACCCATCGGCACATGACTAGACTCGTGGCACGCCCCGGGAAGCACGACCGCCGCCATGGACATACGCCTCGACACGCTGGACCGTCCGCAGGTGCTGGCCCTGCTGCGCGAACATCTCGACACGCTCGCCCCCACGGCACCAGCCGAAAGCCGTCACGCGCTGAACCTCGACGGCTTGCGCGGGCCGGGCGTCACGTTCTGGTGCGTGTGGGATGGTCCGGTGCTGGCCGGCTTCGGCGCGCTGAAGCAACTGGATCTGCTGCATGGCGAGATCAAGTCCATGCGCACCGCGTCCACCCATCTGCGCCGCGGTGTCGCCTCGCGCATGCTGCAGCACCTGATCGATGAAGCGACGAGCCGCGGCTATGCACGGCTGAGCCTGGAAACCGGGGCGATGGCGTTCTTCGAGCCGGCGCGGCGCCTGTACGCCGCGTTCGGCTTCGCGCCCTGCGCGCCGTTCGGCGACTATCGGCCCGATCCGAACAGCGTGTTCATGACCAAGCGCATCGGCGCGATGGTCGACCACCAGGCCTGACCCTCGCAGCGGCGATCACGCGGGATTCTCCTGCGCGGCGCAGGCCATTGCGTCGGCGACGACTTGCTGCGGGAAACCCACGCGCGCCAGCAGCCGGATGGCGCGAAGTAGCCGATGGACATCCATGCCTCCTGAAACCCGCAACCTGGCGCGTAGGAGCGGCTTCAGCCGCGATCATGGCTATGCAGGTCGCGGCTGAAGCCGCTCCTACGTCACGCCTACAGCCGTTCGCCGTCGAGCTTGCTGTGCCGCATGCCGTAGCCGAAGTAGATCAGGCAACCCAGCGCCATCCAGATCACGAAGCGCTCGAAGGTGATCGCCGGCAGGCCGCCGATGCGCTGCCAGCCGTTGGCGTCGAGCCACGGCACGCCGAAGATCAGCAGCAGCGAGAACGCCACGCCCAGCGGCGCCAGCACGGCGATCCACGGCATGCGGAAGCTGCGCGGCAGCTGCGGCTTGCGGATGCGCAGCACCAGCACGGCGGTGCAGATGATGATGAAGGCGCTGAGCGTGCCGATGTTGACCAGCTCTGCCACCTCGCCGATCGGCAGCAGGCCGGCCACGATGGCGGTGAACACGCCAAGGATCACGGTGGGACGCGCCGGCGTGCCGAAGCGCGGGCTCACCTTCGCGAACCACGCCGGCAACAGGCCGTCGCGCGCCAGCGCGAACCAGATGCGCGCCGCGCCCAGCATGAACGCGAACAGCACGCTGGTGACGCCCACCACCGCGGCCACCGCGATGGCGATGGAAACCCAGTGCAGGCCGATCGCCTCGAAGGCCTGCGACACCGAGGCGTCGCCGTTGAGATTGCTGTAGTGGGTGATGCCGGTGAGCACCAGCGACACCGCGATGTACAGCACCATCGCCACCGCCAGCGACAGCAGCACGGCGCGCGGCAGGTCGCGCTGCGGATGCTTGGCTTCTTCGGCCGCCGTGGTCAGCGTGTCGTAGCCGAACACCGCGAAGAACACCACGCTGGCGCCGGTGAGCACGCCGGCCCAGCCGAAGTGGCCCACGCCCTGCGCGTCGAACACGCGCGCTGGGACGAACGGATGCCAGTTCGCGGTGTTGATGTAGAACGCGCCCACGCCGATCACCAGCAGCACGCCCAGCACCTTGATGGCCACGATCGCGGTGTTGAAACGCGCCCCCCATTCCATGCGCACGGTGAGCAGCAGCGCCACCGCCAGCGACACGCCGGCGGCGATCACGTTGAAGCGGTGACCGTCACTGGGCGCCGCAATGGCCGTGCCGCCATGCACGCCGAACAACTGTTGCAGGTAGTAGTGCATGGTCTGCGCGCTCATGCTCTGCTGCGCCCACTCCGGCAGGTGCACGCCCGCCGAGGCCAGCAGCACCTGCACGTAGCCCGACCAGCCGATCGCCACCACCGCGACCACCAGCGCGTATTCCAGCAGCAGGTCCCAGCCGATGATCCAGGCCACGAACTCGCCCAGCACCGCGTAGCCGTAGGTGTAGGCGCTGCCGGTCACCGGGATCAGCCCGGCGAACTCGGCGTAGCACAGCGCGGCGCAGGCGCTGCCCGCGCCGGCAATCAGAAACGAGAGCGCCACCGCGGGGCCGGCGTTCATCGCCGCCTGCTGGCCGGCGAGCACGAAGATGCCCACGCCGATGATGCCGCCAATGCCGATCGCGGTGAGCTGCCACAGGCCCAGCACGCGGCGGAAATCGCCACGCTGCCCCGCCTCGCTCTGCAGCTGTTCGACGGACTTGTGGCGGAGCATTCGGCTCAGAAAACGCATGGGCTCATTCCTGCGGGCAACCGGCGGATCATATCGAATCCATGCCGCAGGAGCCTGGCCCGCAGAAGACATTCGAGGCGAAAAGCCCGTCATGCGAGGGCAGATTTTCGACGCTTCGCCGCCCCATAGTGGTTCTATGGGGCAAGAAGCGGCGGAAATATGCGCCGTGTGGCGGGCTTTGCAGCCCGGATGGATTCTGCGGGCCGGGCTCCCCAGTCATGGGCCAGCAGTCATGCACGCGCCGCGCCGCGATGCACCACGCGTGCGCCGGCGTGCAACCACGGCAAGGCCAGAGCGCTGGCGCCGAATACCAGCGCGAAGGCCAGCGCGACACGGACGTCCAGATGCGCCACGCCGAACCAGCGTCCCGCGGCCAGCGGCAACACGGTCATCGCCAGCACGCGCAGGGCTTCGGCCCACCATGCCCAGCGCCGACCTTCCATCAGCGCGCCCAGCACGCACAGGCCGAACACCTGCCAGGCCGCATACAGCAGCAACTCGGGCAAACCGGCGTGCCCGGCCAGGCCGAGGAACTGGGTGACCATGCCCAGCAACAGCGCGAACTGCACGAACACGTAGAGTTTCAGCGGCGCGGCCAGCGGCGGGTCGTAACGCGTGTCGGGCATCGCGAAGGCCGGCTTCGGGAAACGCGCCGCCACGTCGGCGGGGCGCCAGCCCGGCGGCTTGATCCACACCCGCAGCTTGTCGCGCCAGCGCCGCGCGTGCCACGCATCCTGCGCGGTGCGCCAGTACACCTCGGCGTTCGCCCACAGCGGATTCCAGCTGCGCAGCGGCGAGCGCGTGCCGTACACCGGCGGGTCGGTGTCGTCCTCTTCCACGAAGCTGCCGAACAGCCGGTCCCACACGATCAGGATGCCGCCGTAGTTGCGGTCGAGGTAGCGGTCGTTCACCGCGTGATGGGCGCGGTGGTTGGACGGCGAGCAGAACACGCGGTCGAACCAGCCCAGCCGGCCAATCTGCTCGGTGTGCACCCAGAACTGGTACAGCAGGTCGATCAGCGCGACCACCACGAACACCTCGACCGGCACGCCGAGGATCGCCAGCGGCAGGTAGAAGATCCAGCCCAGCAACGCGCCGCTGCCGGTCTGGCGCAAGGCCGTGGAGAGGTTGTAGCGCTCGCTCTGGTGATGCACCACGTGGGCGGCCCACAGGATGTTTGTCTCGTGGCCCTTGCGGTGCAGCCAGTAGTAGCAGAAGTCGTAGCCCAGCAAGGCGCCGACCCACACCAGCACGCTGTCGGCGGGCAGCGCGAACAGCGCCAGGTGTTCGACGCACCACGCGTAGATGCCGATCGTCAGCAACTTGCTGAACACCGCCACCAGCTGCGAGATCGCGCCCAGGCCGATGCTGTTGATCGCGTCGTTGCCGGCGTAGGCATCGCGCCCGCGCAGCTTCGCCACCAGCAGCTCGATGCCGATCAGCAGGAAGAACACCGGCGTGGCCCAGGTGATGATGAGTTCCTGCGTGTTCATGCCGCCTCGTGTTCGACCGGTACGCCCTGCACCGAGCGGGCGATCCACCACAACGCCAGATAGTACGCCGCCAGCACCCACAGACTGGCCAGCGGCACGGGGCCGCGGAAGCGGTCCCAGGCCAGCACGCCGTCGCTCAGCATGAACACCAGCGCGCCGCGCGCGGCCAGCCGCGCCGAGGCGTCGCCGCGCCACGCGCGCACCACCGCCTGCCCGCCCATGCTGCACAACACCGCCACGTAGACGATCACCGGCACGCGCAGCGGCGCATCGATCGCATTCCACAGCAGGGCGAGGTTCGCCGCGCCCCAGGCCAGGCACGCCACCAGCGGCCACGCCGGCGCGGCGAACCGGCTGTCGCCGAGAAACGCCGCGATGAAGCAGGCATGCGCGAACAGGAACGCCACCAGCCCCGGCACGAACAAGTCACCCGGCAGCATCAGGAGCACGTCGCCTGCCAGCGAGCAGGCGATGCCGGCGAGTATCCAGCGGCGATAGCGCGGCGACGATGCCGGCCGTGCCCGCCACGCCAGCGCGAGAATCAGCACCGTGGCGAGCGGCTTGCCGACCCAGTGCAGCCACCACCAGCCGGATGCCTCCCGCGCCAGCAGCGCGCCCGCGATCGCGGCGCCGGCCGCCGCCAGCGTGGCCGTGGCGAGCAGGCGCGGGTATGGCACGGCGAGGCGTCCGGACATGCGGCGCGCTACTCGTACACGTGCAGCCGCCGGAAGATCCACGCGTAGTAGGACGCCAGCAGCGCCTTGTCCGGGCAGTCGTCGAAGCGCCCCTGGCAACGCTCGCGCAATTCGGTGGCGGCGGCGAAGTAGGCGTCTTCGGGCAGGCCGGCGGCCTGCAGCACCATGGTCGGCAGGAAGGCGATGTCGAGCGCGGGATAGCCGGGCAGCGGCGGACCGGCGAAGTTGCTCTTGATCATGTAGTAGGTGAGGAAGTCGCGCTCCGGCTGCAGCGCGGGCGGCAGCGTGCGCTGGAGCGGGCGGATCAGGCCGTCGAAGGACGGCTGGTGGTCGCCGAAGTGCACCAGCACGGTGGGCTCGCCGCGGTCGAGGAAGTCGTGCTCCAGACCCTGCATCGCCACGTCGGAATCGTGCAGTCGCCACAGGTAGGTGTCGAAATCCAGTGCGCTCTCGTCCTTGCCAGACAACCCCTGCACCATGTTGCGCCACGGCGACGGCAGCTTCGCCATCGGGTTGTCGTCGTGCGGGCCGTGCTGGTTGATCGTGAGGATCATCACGAACACTGGCTGGCCCGGCTTCTTCACCTTGTCGTACACGCGCTTCGCGGCGGCGAACATCTGCGCATCGGTTTCCTCCCACTCGTCCAGGCCCAGCTCTTCCGCGCCGTAGAGATGGTCGAAGCCGTAGGATCGGTACGCATCGCGGCCGTTGAGGAAGTCGCTGTTGGTGGGATAGATCGCGATGGTGAGGTAACCCAGCCGGCGCAGCAGGTCGGGCAGCGTGTCGTGCACGTGCGGGGCCAGCACGAACGGTGCGTACATGCCGCCGGCGCCGAAGATGTCCTGCGGCAAGCCGGTGTGCACGGCGAACTCGCTGACCCAGGTGCCGCCGCCCCAGGTGTGCGTGCGCAACAGGCCGGTGCCGCGCGTGCGCGCATCCGGCTGGAACATCGCGAACTTGCAGCCCGGCACCGCGCAGGCCGTGAAGTTCGCGGGATCGAAGGTGCTCTCCTCCAGCACCTGCACGATGTCCGGATACGGCGCCGCCCGCGTGCCGGGCCCGGCCTGCTTTTCGACGGCACTCGCGGTGGCGGCCCACGCGCGCTGCGCTGTGGTGTCGTCCGACATCGCCGGCATGGTCACGCCGCCGTCGTTGATGTTGATGAAGAAGTTGGTGAGTTGGGCGTCGTCGGAAAGCTTGTCCCACACGTCGCGGTTGTGCAGCGTGGCGAACGGCCCCGCCGGCAGCAGGCACACGCGGAACGCCACCGCGCACAGCAGCACGCCGCCGGCGCGCCAAGCCGCCGTGCGCCAGCCGCGCCGCCGCGCGGACAACGGCCGGTCCAGCCGCCACGCCAGCGCCAGCAGCAACGGCACCAGCAGCAGCACGCCCGCGGCCAGCAGATACAGGTGCGGATAATGGCGCAGCGTGGCGATCAGGCTGGAGCGCGCGTAGTAGACGAAATCCGCCGGCATCAGCGCCGTTTCGAGATAGGTCTCCTTGAGGCCGGAGATGAAGCGCAGCGCGAAGAACAGCCCGCCGCCCAGCAGCAGCGAAAAGGCGAGGCGCAAGGTGGCGCACAGCAGCGCGCCGGCGACGAGCAGCATCAGCACCAGCACGAACAACTTCTGCAGCGGCTGCGGCTCCGGCCACACCGTCGCCCAGGCGCAGCCCGCGAAAGCCAACGCGGCAAGCACCCGCACCACGCCATTGCGCGTGAAACGCGACGGAAACCGAACCATGCCGCATGCCCCCTGATGGCAACCCGGCGGACGCCGGGCTGTCATCTTACGGGGAGTGGCGCGCTTGCGCGCGGGGGTGGCGGCCGGGCGTTCAGCCGGTTCCGAATCCGAACGCCACGCCCGCTGGTGTCAGAGCACCGCTTCAATGCCCTTGCGCTGGATCAAGTCGAGCAGCTTCAGCGAGGGGCCACCGGGCTTCTTGTCGCCGATTTCCCACTTCTGCACGGTGGAGGTACTGGTGTTGAGCAGCGCGGCGAACACGGGCTGGCTGACATTCAGGTTTTCGCGCAGCGCCTTGATCTTTCGCGCGCTCAATTCCGGCACGTCGAGACGGCAAAGCGCATCGAGTTCGCCCATGCGACGCCTGTCGATGAAGCCGAGCCGACGAAGCTCGCCAGCGGTTTCATGCACCTCATCGAGAATGCGACTTTTGCGTTTCGTTGCCATGACCCACCTCCAACAACGCGCCATCGCGGATGGCGACTTGAATCTGACTGTCGGCGAGCGCGAGCAGGTCCCTGGTGATTGCCTGCAACGCCGCCAACTCGCGGCCGCCGATGTTGCTGCGCTCGTTCTTTTCAAATCCGTACAGGAAAAACCAGCGGTCCTTGAAATTCGTGCCAACCAGGGTACGCGTGCTTCCGCGCTTGCCGTGACCGGGCAGTGCGACACGCTTTTTGACGACGTGCCCGCCCAGTTCGGCGTCGACCAGGCCTCGTTCCATCTCGGCTACCGCATCGACCAGCGCCGTGTCGGACAAGCCGCTTTTGCGGAACCACCGCTGGAACGCACGAGTCCTGAAGATCCGGCCCATGCCGCGAATATATCACCAAGTGGTACATTCAAGGCGACCCGGAATCGACGCCGCATCCCCGCATGCGCGCGAGGGGAACAAACCTTCAGCCGGGCAACGGCGCCGCGCGCCGTGCCCGACGCTGCTCGGCGCGGCGCGCGCGCCAGGCTTTCCAGCGCGCGCCGAGGCAGGAGAACACCACGTACAGCGCCGGCGTCGAGAGCAGGGTCAGGCTCTGCGAGATCAACAGGCCGCCGATCAGCGCGATGCCGAGCGGGCGGCGCAGTTCGCTGCCTTCGCCGAGGCCGATCGCGATCGGCAGCGCGGCGAGGATCGCCACCATGGTGGTCATCATGATCGGGCGGAAGCGCACCAGGCAGGCCTCGTGCGCGGCTTCCAGCGGGCTCTTGCCGTGCTCGCGCTCGGCCACCAGGGCGAAGTCGATCATCATGATCGCGTTCTTCTTGACGATGCCGATCAGCAGCACCAGCGCGATCTGCGCCACCACCGAGAGTTCCGTATTGGTGAGCCACAGCGCCATCAGCGCGCCCATGCCCGCCGCCGGCAGGGTGGACAGGATCGTCACCGGGTGGATCAGGCTCTCGTACAGCATGCCCAGCACGATGTAGACGGTGAGCACGGCGGCCAGGATCAGCCAGCCCATGCCGCCCTGCATGTCGCGGAAGCGGCGGAAGTCGCCGCCGAGGTTGAGCTTGATGTCGCCCGGCATGCGCATGTTCGTCACGGTGGCCTGGATGATCGCCATCGCCTCGCCCATGCTCACGCCGGGGGCGAGATTGAAGCTGAGATCCATCGTGGTGTACTGGTTCTCGTGGGTGATCGACGAGGGCGCCAGCCCCGGCACCTGCTTCGCGATCGCGGTGAGCGGCACCATCTTGCCCGCGCTGGAACGCACGTAGACCTGGTTCAGCGAGTCCGGCGTGGCGGTCTGGTTCGGCAGCGCGTTCACCACCACCTTGTACTGGTTGATGTCCGAGTAGATGGTGGACACCTGGCGCTGGCCGAACGCGTCGTACAGTGCGCCGTCGATCGCACCGATCGACACGCCGAGCCGAGCCGCGGTGGCGCGGTCGATCACGATGTTCTGGCGCAGGCCGCCCTCGTCCACGTCGCTGCCCACGTCCTGCAGCTTGGGGTTCTTCTTCAGCTCGGCCACCAGCCTGGGCAGCCACAGTTCCAGCGTGGCCAGGTCGTTGCCCTGCAGTCCGACCTGGTATTGCGCGCCCTGGCTGGTGCCGCCGCCGCTGGCGCTGGGCAGGTCCTGCAGCGGGCGCAGGCGCAGGTTGAGGTCGGGGTACTTCGCCGCCTTGGCGCTGAGCCGCGCCAGCACCGCGAAGGTGTCGTCCTTGCGCCCCTCGGCGCGGGTCTTCAGGTCGATGTTGAACGAGCCGCTGGTGCCCTGCCGGCTGCTGCCCAGCCGGGTGCCCACGGTGGCCACGTCCGGGTCGGCCAGCAGCATGTCGATGAGCCGCTGCAGGCGCTGCTCGCTCTGCCCGAACGAGACGGTGGCGCTGGAGCTGGCGCGGCCCCAGATCAGGCCGGTGTCCTGCGGCGGGAACATGCCGCTCTTGACCACCCCGAACAGGAAGAACGTGGCCGCGATCAGCGCCAGCGGAGTCAGCGAGAACGCCAGCGCGTGGCGCAGCGAGAACGCCAGCGCACGGCTGTAGACCGCCAGCATGCCGGCGTGGAAGCGGTCCAGCGCGCGGCCCAGCCGCGACGGCTCGGCGTGGTGGTCGTGGCCGTTGAGGAAGCGTCCGCACAGCGCCGGGGTCAGGGTCAGCGAGACCAGCGCCGACATCACGATCGCCGACACCAGGGTCACCGCGAAATCGTGCATGAACATGCCGGTGTAGCCGCCGGCGAACAGCAGCGGGATGAACACGGCGATCAGCGAGGCGGTGATCGAGACGATGGTGAAGCCGATCTCCTTCGCGCCCGCCAGCGTCGCCTCCATCCGCGTCATGCCGGCGTCGATGTGGCGGATGATGTTCTCGATCACCACGATCGCGTCGTCCACCACGAAGCCGATCGCGATCACCAGCGCGAGCAGGGTGAGGTTGTTCAGCGTGTAACCGAGGATGTACATCGCGACGAAGCCGCCGGCCAGCGACAGCGGCACCGCCAGCGCGGCGATCAGGGTGGGCGCCAGCCGGCGCAGGAACAGCGCCATCGTCAGCACCACCATCGCCAGCGAGATCAGCAGCGTGGCCTGCACCTCGTGCAGCGAGGCGCGGATCGTCGGCGTGCCGTCGAAGAACGGCGTCATCACCGTGCCCGGCTGCAGGTAGTTGCGCAGCAACGGCAGCTGGGCGCGCACCGCATCCACCGTGGCGATCACGTTGGCGTCGGACTTCTTGTAGACGTACATCAGGATCGCAGGCTTGCCCTGGAACGAGGCCGCCTGGTAGGCGTCCTGAGTGCCGGCATAGACGTGCGCCACGTCGGACAGGCGCACCGGCGTGCCGTTCTTCATCGCGATCACCAGGTTCGCGAACTCGTCGGCGGTGTGCAGCTGGGCGGTGGCGCTGATCGCCATGGTGGTCTTGCCGTTGGACAGGAAGCCCTCCGGCGAAGTGACGTTGGCGGCCACCAGCGCGTTGCGCAGGTCGTCCGGCGAGATGCCCATGGCATTCAGCGCGCGCAGGTTCACGTCGACGCGGATCGCCGGCGTGGCGGCGCCGGCGATGTCCACCGAGGAAACGCCCTTCAGCTGGCGCAGGCGCTGCGCCAGCAGCGTGTCGGCCACGTTGTACAGCTGCGCCGCCGACTGCGTGGTCGAGGTCAGCGCGATCGCGATGATCGGATCGTCGTTGGGATTGGCCTTCTGGTAGCTGGGCGTGCCGTTCAAGCCGGTGGGCAGGTCGGGCATCGCGGCATTGATCGCGGCCTGCACGTCGCGCGCGGCGGAATCCAGGTTCACGCCGCCGTTGAACATCATGAAGACGAAGGTGCTGCCCTCGGAACTGGACGAGCGCATCATCTCGATGCCCGGCACCTGGCCCAGGTGGCGCTCCAGCGGCGCGGCCACGGTGGAAGCCATGGTCGAGGCGTCCGCGCCGGCCTGGCTGGCCTGCACGAAGATCGCGGGGAACTGCATGTTCGGCAGCGCCGACACGCCCAGCAGCAGATAGCAGATCAGGCCGGCCACGAACACGCCCATGGCCAGCAGCGAGGTGCCGATCGGGCGGCGGATGAAGGCGCCGGAGATGTTCATGCCCGGAACCCGTGGCGGGGCGGCGTGGAAAGGGGGGTGGAAATGCTGCGAATCATGTCCTGCTCAACGTGCACGCGGCGAAACGGTTGATCGTTTCGCCGCGCTGGATGCGACACCGCCGCGCGGTGCCAGGTAGCGTACGCCTTAGAGCCTGTTTACGATCTCCGTATGGCCCGCGCCGGGAGCTGTTTGCGCGCAGGCCAAGGAAGAACGAAGGAGTGGACGTCCGTCCACGACTGAGTGATGACGCCGGGATGCGGGCAAACAGACCCGGCCCCGGAATTGATGGGTGCAGGGGTTGCCTTGCCGTGGCCGCCATGCGGCAGCGCGCGGCTTGACCTGCCAGCCAGGCAGGCGCTGCGCCACGCACCACCACCTGGCGGCCACGGCAAGACAACGTGGGCCATACGGAGATCGCAAACAGGCTCTCAATGCGCCGTGCCGTCGGCCTGGGCGCGGGCCAGCAGGCGACGCTCGCGGCGCGCGCGCAGCCAATCCTGGAAACGCTCCATGTACAGGTAGATCACCGGCGTGGTGTACAGCGTCACCAGCTGCGACAGCAGCAGGCCGCCGACGATGGAGACGCCCAGCGGCCGGCGCAGCTCGGCGCCGATGCCGTTGCCCAGCGCCAGCGGCAACGCACCCAGCATCGCCGCGGCGGTGGTCATCATGATCGGGCGGAAGCGCAGCAGGCAGGCGCGGTGGATCGCATCGCGGGCGTTCATGCCCTTGCGCTGCGCCTCGATCGCGAAGTCGATCATCATGATCGCGTTCTTCTTCACGATGCCGATCAGCAGCACGATGCCCACGATGCCGTCCACCGACAGGTCCATGCCGAACAGGATCAGCGCGAGCAGCGCGCCCACGCCGGCCGGCGGCAGGGTGGAGATGATCGTCAGCGGGTGGATGTAGCTCTCGTACAGCACGCCCAGCACGATGTAGATCACCACGATCGCGGCGAGCAGCAGCAGCACTTCGTCGCCCAGGCTGTTGGAGAACTCCGCCGCCTTGCCGATGAACTCGCCGCGCACCTGCGGCGGGAACTTCAGCTGCGCCTCGACCTGGTGGATCGCCGACACCGCGTCGGACAGCGAGTAGCCCGGCGCCACGTTGAACGACAGCGTCACCGCCGGCAGCTGCTGCTGGTGGCTGATCACCAGCGGCGCGCTGGTGATCTTGGCGCTGACCAGCGAGGACAGCGGGATGGTGCCGCCGCCGCCGACCTGGAAGCCCACGTTGCCGGTGTTGCCGATGCCGGACGGCGTGGCGGAGTTGCTGGACTTCAGCTGGCCGAAGCTGGTGGCGGTCGAGCCGGTGAGCGCGCCGTTGCCGTTGCCGCGCACGCTGAGCTGGTCGAGCAGCGCCGTGGTGGTGCGGAACTGCGGCGCCACCTCCATCACCACGCGGTACTGGTTGAGCTGGGTGAAGATGGTGGAGATCTGGCGCTGGCCGAACGCGTCGTACAGCGTGTCGTCGATGGTCTGCACCGGCACGCCGAGGCGGCTGGCCTTCTCGCGGTCGATGGTGAGCTTGAGCGCGTTGCCCTGGTCGGCGAGGTTGTTGTCCACGTCGGCCAGCTCGGCCCGCTGGCGCAGCGCCTGGGTCATCTGGTTGGCGTACTTCGACAGCTCGTCGGTGTTGGTGTCGGACAGCGCGTACTGGTACTCGGTGGCGGAGACGCGGCTGTCCAGCGTCACGTCCTGCACCGGCTTGAGGTACAGCGCCACGCCGGGAATGCCGGCCACCGCCTGCTGCAGGCGCGGCAGGATCTTGTCCAGCCCGTCGCGCTTGCCGCGGTCCTTCAGCACGATCGACAGCTGGCCCTGGTTGAGCGTGGGATTGATCGTGCCGGCGCCGATGAACGCGGCCACGCCGGCCACCGCCGGATCCTTGCGCAGCGCCTCGGCGACCGCCTTGGTGCGCTGCTCCATCGCCGGGAACGCCACGTTCTGGTCGGCCTGCACCACGCCGGTGATCATGCCGGTGTCCTGCTCGGGCAGCAGGCCCTTGGGGATCGCGATGTACAGGAACACGGTGAACGCCACCGTGGCGGCCGCCACCACGATCATCAGCTTCTGGTGGTCGAGCACCCAGTCCAGCGTGCGCTCGTACAAGCCCACGGTGCGCGACCACACGGTGCGCTTGCCGGCGGCGAGGTGGCGCTCGTGCGCGTCCTCGCCCTCGGGCAGCTGGTCGGGCTTCAGCAGGTAGGCGCACATCATCGGCGTCAGCGTCAGCGACACCAGCATCGAGATCGCCACCGCGATGGTCAGCACCCAGGCGAACTCGTGGAACAGGCGGCCGGTGACGCCGGGCATCAGCAGCAGCGGCAGGAACACCGCGATCAGCGAC